>Ga0208048_1000513_pt1 | contig 20913 bp, 17 predicted proteins | sample Malawi_45m_30L_FD_184163 | JGI IMG/M metagenome (GOLD analysis project Ga0208048, IMG submission 184163) | Freshwater microbial communities from Lake Malawi, Central Region, Malawi to study Microbial Dark Matter (Phase II) - Malawi_45m_30L... | ecosystem: Environmental > Aquatic > Freshwater >...
TTGTAAGACTGGGCCCGCTTGGATTCGAACCAAGGACCAAGGGATTATGAGTCCCCTGCACTAACCGCTGTGCTACGGGCCCACCGGTGGACGTAAGTTTATCAATCCCTTTCCGAGCCTGCCTTCGACGGTTAGCATTCGGTGCTCTGATGGCCTATTACGCGAGGATTTTCCGATGAAACTGTATTTTGCTCCGGGCGCCTGCTCGCTCGCGTCTCATATTGCCCTGCGCGAAGCCGGTCTCGAGTTCGAGGCTGTGAAAGTCGAAGGTCGCGGACAGAAAACCGCCGGTGGCGAGGATTATTCCAGCGTGACTGCGAAGGGTTATGTCCCCGCACTGCGTCTCGACGATGGCGCGGTGCTCACCGAGGGTACGGCCATCCTGCCCTACATCGCTGATTGCAAGCCGGCGTCAAACCTGGCTCCTGCAGCCGGAACCATGGCTCGCTACCGCCTGCACGAGTGGCTGGGGTACATCAATTCGGAGCTGCACAAAAACTTTTCGCCTTTCTTTGCTCCAGGAACTACTGATGATCAAAAAGTCGCAGCCAAAATCAATCTCGGCCGGCGTTTCGACTTCGCGCAGACTGAGCTTGGCGAAAAACCATTCTTGATGGGTGATACCTTCACGGTTGCCGATGCCTATCTCTTCACCGTTCTTGGCTGGTGTGCTTATGTAGGCATTGATCTCGGTCAGTGGCCGAGTCTCAAGGCCTACCACGGCCGTGTTGCTGCACGTTCTGCCGTTCAGGCTGCCCTCAAAGCCGAGGGATTGATCAAATGAGCGACACCCCGGCTGCAAGCGCTCCAGGCTATCTGCTCGTTCAGGGAAAAGTAACCGATCTCGAGGGCTTCAAGGCGTATAACGCCGCACTGCCACCGATCTACAAACAGTTCGGTGGTCATTACATTGCCTTGGTGCCGGCGCCCAAGGTCGAACTGGCCGAGGGCGAGGCTCGAAACGAGAGTATCCTGATTGCAAAGTTTCCTTCCAAGGAAGCTGCATGGGGTTTTTGGAACTCGGCTGAGTACGCAGCTGCTAAAAAACTGCGTGAGGGCAAAGGCGCGTTCTTTGTCACCGTGCTTGGGGGACTGCCCGGCACCTGAAATCGGAATCTTCTTTAATCTTTGAGCGCCAAGCTTTCCGAGTAAAACTGTCATGGAATACAAAATTGTCGCTACGTCACCCTACTTTGGCGTGCTCTGCGATCATCGCCTGTCTCGACGCAGTCTGCTGGTCAACGGCGGTGTCGCTGCTGCCATAGCGAGCGTATCGCCTGCCGTCGGTATTACGGCTGAAAATCTGCCGAGCCGCGCGACCTACAAAGCCGTTGGACCGACACGTGAAGACGCAGTGCTGCTCTCACCAGGTCTGCAGTACGATGTACTGATCGGCTGGGGCGATTTGCTTTTTACAGACGCGCAGAGTTTGAGTGCCCAAGAAATACGTTCGCTGGCTTGGCTGGACGAGAAGGCAGCCGAGCGACAGCAAAGATTATTTGGTACTAACAATGACGCGCTGGCGTTTTTCGCTGCGTCTGGGAAGCGTGGCGCAGGTGTGCTTTGCGTAAACCATGAATATGTCGCGCCGGAGCTTTCTTTGGCGATGCTGCCATCGAGTGCTAGCGAGCGGTCAAAGAACGGGGAGTCTTGGATCAAGGCGAGGCCACAGGTAGTCCCGTGGATGCAGGCTGCACACGGCGTCAGCGTAATCGATCTAACGCGCGGTGCCCGTGGCTGGAGCGTGGTGCGTGGCGGCCCATCCACTCGACGTATCACTGCGAATACGCCGATGCAGATCACGGGTCCAGCGCGTGGCAATGTGCTGATGCGTACTAATGCCGACCCTACGGGCACCGTGGCACTCGGTACATTTGCTAACTGCTCGGGCGGCAAGACACCTTGGGGCACTTACCTCACTGCCGAAGAGAACATTCAGGATTATTTCGGTGGCGCGCGTTCGTGGACAGCCGAATCGAGCGATGAGGCAACCAAGCTCGCCCATCGCCGCTGGCCACTGCGAGAACGCTCGGCCTACGGCTGGGAGGTGGTCGATCCGCGTTTCGATGTCCGACGCGAGCCGAGTGAACCGTTGCGGCACGGATGGATTGTCGAGATCGACCCTCAAAATCCCGAATCCCCACCTAAAAAACGCACTGCGCTGGGTCGGTTTTGCCATGAAGGCGCGAACACCATCCTGACCAAAGATGGACGAGTGGCCGCCTATATGGGTGACGACACCAAGTTCGAGTATGTCTACAAGTTCGTGACTCGGGGTCGCTTCGATGCAAAGAATCGCGCGGCGAATCGCGACTTGCTTGACGAGGGTACACTGCATGTCGCGCGCTTCGATGCCGCAGGCCGTGGCGAATGGCTGGCGCTTGTGCATGACGAGAATGGACCGCTCAATAGTCGAAATGGATTTCGCAATCAGGCCGAAGTGGTGATCAAGTGTCGCGCGGCGGCCGATATTCTTGGCGCAACGCCGATGGATAGGCCCGAGGACGTCGAGCCCAGCCCAGTCACTGGGCGGGTCTACATGTCGCTCACCAAAAATGATGATCGGGCGATCAGACGCGCGGAGTTCACGGGTCGTGAGATCGACATGGGGCCTAATCACACCAACCCGCGACCCAAGAATGACTTCGGTCATATCGTTGAGCTGATCGAAGACAACGATGACGCGGCGAGCATGCGTTTTTCCTGGAATCTATTTCTGCTGGCTGGTGATCCGCGCAATGCGAACGCGCGGTTTTTGACGCGGGCTGAAGACCTCCGCTCCGACAAACTCGCGCGTGAAGATGTTTATTATGCAGGCTGCGCCGATCGAGCGGCGGTAAGTCCGATTGCCTGTCCCGATAATCTGGGATTCGATCCCTCGGGAAGACTATGGATCGTGACCGACGCCGATGAAGAGCTGATCGGCAACAACGGTTGCTTTGTCGTGCCGACGAGTGGCAACGAACGCGGTCAACTGCGACAGATCATGAGTGCGCCGGTCGGTGCCGAAGTCTGCGGTTGCGAGTTTACGCCAGACGGCACAACCTTGTTCTTGTCCATCCAGCATCCAGGTGAAGGCGGTACCGTTGATACGCCAGTGAGTCATTGGCCCGACGGCGGTAATTTGCCGGCTCGATCGGCTGTCATTGCGGTAAGTCGTGAGGACGGTTTACCGCTATAAGCCCCGGAGGTTCGCCGTACAATCGGCGGCATGACACTCCCGAAAAGCCAGCTTCAGTACCAGCTCGTTAAACAAAAGCAAGGCTTCAGCCTGCAACTGCGCGAAGGCGCGCCGATTCGCGCCCCAGCCGCTGGCGAATTGGTGGTGCGCGTGCGAGCAACTTCGCTCAATCGTCGCGACATCATGGTGATGCGCGGCTTGTACCCGGTGGGTCCGCGCGAAACTTTGGTCCCGCTGTCCGATGGCGCAGGCGAAGTGATCGCGGTGGGCGTAGGAACCCAGCGCTGCAAAGTCGGCGACCATGTAGTGCCGATTTTTTTCCAGAACTGGATCGAAGGACGACCGACTGCAGCCACTGCGGCCAGCGCCATGGGTGGCGTTATCGACGGTATGCTCGCCGAATATGTCACGCTCTCGGAGCACGGCGTCGTACCCATTCCTGCTGGCATGAGCTTTGAAGAGGCGGCAACGCTACCTTGCGCCGCAGTCACTGCTTGGAATGGTCTCGTCATCCGCGGTGCGCTAGTGCACGATGACTTCGTGTTGCTGCAAGGCACCGGCGGAGTCTCGATCTTCGGCCTGCAGTTTGCCGTCGCGGCGGGTGCCAAAGTGGTGATCACGAGCTCGAGCGACAGCAAACTCACGCGCGCAAAAGAACTCGGTGCAGTTGCCACGCTCAACTACAAAAATACGCCAGAGTGGGCGCCCGCTGTCCGTGCGGCAACCGCCGGTGTGGGCGTGCATCACGTACTCGAAGTCGGCGGTGCCGGAACACTCAAGCAATCTCTCGAGTCACTTGCTCCCGGCGGTCATCTTGCCATCATCGGCGGACTCGCAGGCTTTGGTGGTGACATTCCTGCAGTATCGCTGATCGGTCGTAGTGCGAGCGTCTCTGGAATCTTTGTTGGCTCGCGCAGCAACTTTGAAGACATGAATACCTTCATCACCAAACACTCGATCAAGCCGGTGATCGACAAGGTATTCGAGTTTCGTGACGCCGAGGCGGCCTTTACGTACATGGATATGGGCAGCCACTTCGGCAAGATCGTCATTCGTCATTGAACACGATTGTCGAATTTTTTGAGCGTGAACGAGTTGGCGGACGGCCGCTGGTTGCCGCCTTTGTCATTGCGACGCAGGGATCGACCTATCGCAAACCTGGTGCTCTAATGCTTTTGTCGGAAAGTGGTGAACGCTGTGGCTTGCTCTCGGGTGGCTGCCTTGAGGGCGATCTGCAAGATCACGCGCTGCAACTGCTTCGTGGCCAGCAGCGAACTCTCGTCAAAACGTATGACAGCAGAGGTTCAGACGATCCGGTCTGGGGGCTGGGTCTCGGCTGCGAGGGCCTGATGCAGGTCTTGCTGTTGCGCATCGATGCAGCTTCGTCCCACGAGCCGCTGTATTCTTTGTTTAGCGCTGCCAAGTCGCGTATACCGGCTGCCTTTGCGATAAACATCGAAACCGGAAACATTGCAAACTCTGCCGAGACATCGACTTCACTGAACGGCAAGCTGTTCACAGTTACGGCCGAACGCGTCCCAAACCTGCTGCTCTGCGGCGCGGGTCCCGATGCTGAACCGGTCGTCGCTCTTGCGGTCATGCAAGGTTGGAACGTGACGCTGGTCGATCATCGCCCCGCCTACATCGACGCCACGCGCTTTACTCAAGGCGCGCGGCTGCTGCGCACGGACGCCGACGAACTGGACGGCACCGTCAATCTCCATGAGATGGATGCAGCCGTCGTCATGAGCCATCATCTGCTTGCCGACGGCAAATATCTCGCGGTACTCGCGCGCTCGAAAATTCCTTATGTGGGTTTGCTGGGTCCCGCAGCCCGCCGTGAACGCTTGTTCGCGGAGCTCGGCTCCGCCGCAGAGTCACTTCGACCACGTCTGCGTGCCCCCGTCGGCCTTGATCTTGGCGGGCGCACGCCCGAGGCCATCGCGCTGTCGATCGTTGCCGAGATTCAGGCGGTACTGCACGAACGCGGCGGCGCGCCATTTTCGGCTGGCGATCAGGCGAGCAGCTTGGCTTCTTTGAGGTCGCGCTCGGTCAAGCGATAAAACGACAGCGGGATCAACGATATCCCGAAATAGATGCAGGGCAGGAAGACGGCGCAATAACGAATGCCATCTATGGTCTCGGCGGTCTGCTTGGGCGCTTTCGAGTCGAAACCGAATCACGCGTAGGACAAGAGCAATACCGATGGGGCAACCGCCGAGGCGAATTTTTCCACGACGCTGTAGAGACCAGAGTAGATACCCTCGCGACGCAACCCCGTACGCTTGAAATAATAGTCGATGGTGTCGGGAAGCATGGACCGGCCCATTAACAGCAGGCCGGCCGTCCCGAATCCCTTGAGAGCGGCACGCAGACAGAAAAATCAGAATTCTCCGGCGGGGCTTTCCAGCAACCAGCTCAAAGAAACAATCGAGAATGAGGTCGTAGCCAATATATAGGTCTTTTGCTTCTCGATGCGCTTGGCAATCCAGCTCCAGGCAGGCATCGAGATCACTTGTGCCAAAAAGCCGACTCCCGTGAACCACAGCAGCCACGTCCCCGGGTTTTCTTTGCCGAGCACATATTTGATGATGAAGATGCCCATCGCTGCCGTAGTGAATAGCCCAAACAGCTGTGTGGCCTTGGTGGCCAGTAACGCGATGAAGGGCTTGTTCTGAAAACCGAGCCGCACTTGATCAGCGAGCGGTGTGCGGGCCGCTGACCGCTCGGTCGCGTTGCCTTTGGCGGTCCCGAAAAACGCCCAAGCCATGAACACCGTGATGGCGCAACCGAGCACCATACCCACGCGCGAGTAGCCCTCTGCACCGTCGCCCATCAATTCGGCGAGGCGTTGACTGGCCCCGGCTCCGATCAGAGTACCGATGGCGATGAGCAGTACTCGGTACTGGAACATCCGCGTACGTTCTTGATAGTCGCTGACCAACTCGGACGGCATGGCCATATAAGGTACGTTGAACAAGGTATAGCCGGTACCGACGAGTGCGAGCACGACGACGACGGCAATAACAGAATCGGCGAATGGCGTCAGTCCCAAAGAAAAGAACGTGGCGAACGACAACCCCGAGACCACTGCACCAAACAACAGGTTAAGGTCGGCGACGTCCCCAACGCGATCCGGTACGGTCGCTGATCACACCGACGAGAGGATTGCTGACCCAATCCCAAAGCTTGGCGATAAACAGCAGAGTTGTGACGGTAACCGCGGAGATGCCGACGACGCTGGTGAGATAAAACGCCTGCAGCGCGGCGAAACCGTTGAGCAACAAGGCAGCGCCCAGCGTGCCGACACCCCAGCCAAAATGCAGTCGCCAGTTACTGCTGGTCGTCATGTTCGCCCCCCGCGATCTCGGCGCATCATGACACAGCGTAGGGCGACGAGATTTACCAGGGCAATCGGTCGCCCGTGTAGAGGATCATCTCCGCATCCTGCGTCAGATTGTCGATATGACCGATGACGGCCGCGACACTTTGCGGCGCCTGGATAACGCCCGGACCCTCAAAACCGCTTTGGCGTAGCAGTCGAGTGTCGACCATTCCCGGCGCAAGAATGCCAATCTTAACACCTTGCGCGCGCACCTCGGCTTGTAGAGTACGCATCGCCATGTTCACGCCCGCCTTGCTGATCCGATAAAAATAAAGATTACCGAAGCGTGAGGTGTTGGCGATTGAGGAAAGGCCGCTGGTGATGACCACGATCTTTTTCTGCTCGCTTGCTTGCACATTCGCCATGAACGCTTTCGCCATGGCTAGCGGCCCGTAGGTGTTGATACGTAACACCTCCTCAAAACTCGCGTAATCGAGCTCATCGAACGATTGTTTGCGGGTATCGCCGAGCCAGCCGGCATTATTGAGCAAGACATCGATCGGTTGCTGTCCGAGGCGCGCGGCAAGAGCTTTGATGTCCGCGTGATTGCCCACATCCAAGGGCTCGAGGCGCACGCTGCGATGACTCTTCGCCAGTGCAGAAAGCTCAGGGGCCGCAGCGGCATCGCGCGCCGTGGCAATAACCTCCCAACCGCACGCGGCGTATTGCTTGACGAACTCCAGGCCCAAGCCGCGATTGGCACCGGTGATCAGAATGACGGGCATGCTTCGTCCTCGAATAATCCGACGGGTAATTTCATTGACGCGGCTTGACTCGGCGAGTGGGCTCGGCCTGCAGAGGGTCTTCTGGCCAGTGGTATCGAGGATATCGCCCGCGCATATCTTTACGGACCTCGGTGTAGGCATTTCGCCAAAAACTTGCGAGATCGGCGGTGACCTGTAGCGGACGCTGCGCGGGCGAGAGTAGTTTAAAGGTCACCGGGATTACTCCGCCACCGATGCGCGGCGTAGTCGCCAAACCGAACACCTCTTGCATGCGCATGGAGGCGCACGGTGCAAGATCATCTTCGTAGTCAACGCGGATCCGCGAGCCGGTTGGTACGACGATGTGTGTCGGCAGGATCTCATCGAGCTCGTGGGATGCTGCGCCTCCTAGTCGAGAACGCAGGGCTTCCATGAGAGGTAGTTTTGCAAGGTGCGCGCGCCGGGTCACGCCCGTCAGCCAGGGCGCGAGCCAGTCTTCGAGCGTAGCTAGCAAGCTCGTCGAATCGAACGCTGGCCAGTCCTTCGCCTGACGCAGTCCGTGACGCCGCGCAAGTTCGATACGCGCGCAAAATGCCTGCGTCTCGTCATCCCAAGGTAAGCAGTCGTGACCCATTGCCCGAATGCCTTCGATCATCGCCGGCGCGGCGACATCGTCCGGCAGATTAAAGAAAGGTTTTTCTTCGAGGATGAGTGCCTCAAGACGAACAATATCACGCGCGACGACCCGTTGGTCCCCGCTCGACCAGTGCAGCTCACGCGTATGTCGAATACGATCGCCAACCGCCGCCACAAGGGTCTCGCGATCGAGAGTCGCTGCCAAAAGTATTCGAGCCTCGCGCTCACGATCATCGAGATCGAGTGCAACTACGAACTCGCTCCGTGCCAGTGAAGTCGGACCGACGAACATCGCACCACGGCCGTTGGCTAGCAGATAACGGCCCTCACCCTCTAACCGTTTACGGCCGATACGGTCAGGGTACGCGCAAGCAAGAAGACCGGCCGGACCCAAAGGATTATCCTTCAAATAATTTTTCTTTGAGGGATTACGAGTCTCGAGGCGTCGTCTGAATTGATCGACGGCGCGTTGTACCCTGGCGAGTACGGTACGATCGACGACGACCCCTTCTGGCGCGCGACCTGCGAGTGCATCGAGTCGGGTCAATACATCGACATCTCGCGAATTGTCTGATCCTTGCCGTGGCCCGGTGCGCAGCAAATCGCGCTCGCTCAGTAAGACCGCAAGACTTGCGCCGAGTTCGGGCTCACCACGCGCGGCAGACTCGAGCAGCAAATGCGCCAGGCGTGGATGCAACGGCCAGTCGCCGAGCTCGTAACCCTGCGGCGTGAGAGTACCGTCGACGTTTAAGGCTCCCAGCTGTCGCAGCAGTGCACGAGCAGCGGCAAGCGTGGCCGCAGGGGGCGGATCGAGCCAGCGGACCGAATCGGTACCCCGCACGCCCCATTTTGCAAGATCGAGCGCGAGCGGTACAAGATCAGCCTCAACGATTTCAGCTGGCGTTTGCGCTGCCAGACTGCGCTGTGCACCTTCACTCCAAAGCCGATAGCAGTGACCAGCAGCCACGCGACCAGCACGACCCGCACGCTGCTCGGCTGACGCTCGCGAAATACGCCGCGTTTCAAGACGGCTCATACCGGTGACTGGATCGAACACCGCACGCTTGACGAGCCCGCTATCGACTACACTTTTGACCCGCGGCAGCGTCAGGCTGGTTTCGGCGATGTTGGTGGCAAGGATCACGCGCCGCGGCATACGCGGATCATCGGCGAGTGCCCACTGCTGCTCTTCGGGCGAGAGTTCGCCGAACAAAGGCAGAATCTCGATGCCACGATCACTACATTCGCCAGGTCCCACCAGTATCTCCTGCACTCGCCTGATTTCGCCTACACCCGGTAAAAAAACTAGGATGTCGCCCTCGGTTTCGCGTGCAGCGCGCTGTACGGCAAGTGTCGTTAGACGCTCCGGCAAGTCGACCTCACCCGGTAGTACCGGAAGGCCTTTGCCTAGATAAATGATATCAACGGGATACCGGCGACCCGCTGCGGTGATCACCGGTGCGTTATCGAGCAATGCAGCCACCGCCGCGCTGTCGAGCGTCGCCGACATCACGAGTAAGCGCAGATCCAACTCCAGAGTTTTCTTTGCATCGAGACAAAAGGCGAGCCCGAGATCGGCCTGCAGACTGCGCTCGTGAAATTCGTCGAAGAGCACGGCAGCTACGCCTTCGAGCGAAGCGTCATGCTGCAGCATACGTGTTAGCACGCCTTCGGTGACGACCTCGATGCGCGTACGTGGACCCACGCGGGTGTCGAGACGCATGCGATAGCCCACGGTCTCACCGATGCGCTCGCCAAGCATGGCCGCCATACGCATGGCCACCGCTCTGGCGGCAAGTCGTCGCGGTTCGAGCAGAAGAATTTTTCGACCTGCCACCCAAGGCTCATCGAGCAAGACGAGCGGTACCACGGTGCTTTTGCCCGTACCGGGTGGGGCTTCGAGCACGGCGCAACCGCGCGTCGCCAAGGCAGCACGTAGCGCAGACAGGGTGTCGAGTACGGGCAACTGCGGCAGCACGATCACAATGTGGCGAAAATCCCTGAGGTCGTTGCGAGGCGCGAGCGGATTGTATTCAATCGGCCCCCATGAGGTTCCTCAAACGTCTGGGGCTAGGTGTGCTGGTGTCGGTACTGCTGCTGTGGGGCGGGCTGATGGCCTGGGCTTACTGGCCCATGCGAACCGAGGTCTCTGTTACCTTACTAGCCACGGCCGAGGATCGTTTCGTCACGGTCGACGGCGTACGGTTGCGCTACCGCGAATGGAGCGAGGCCTCTGCCGATCGACCAGCGGTGCTGCTGATCCATGGCTTCGGCAACTCACTGCAGAGTTTTCGTGAACTGGCGCCACGGCTGGCCGACTGCTGTCACGTGATCGCGATCGATATGCCGGGCTATGGGCTCTCGGATAAGCCGGTGGACTTCGATTACCACAATGGACCGCAAGCCAAAGTACTGATTACAGCTGCCAAAGAAATCGGCTTGAAGCGAGTGATCTATGTCGGCCACTCGCTAGGTGGCGCTGTAGCCCTGCAGGCTGCCGTACTCGATCCGAATGCGCGCGGACTCATACTGCTCAACCCCGGCATCATCCGTACCGGCGTACCAAAAATTGTACAGGTGACTTTACCGCCGCTCCCGCGCATGTCGGCCAAAATGTTCGCCAGCCGCGACTTTCGCAGTAACTTTCTCAAGCAGTCATATGTCGACCCTTCCATCGTCACCGAAAAAGTTATGGATGACATCATGCTCGGTACACGAACCGAAGGTTACATAGCGGGTATGACCTCGCTGATGAAGCAGTACCGCGAAGGTGAGGAGATTGCGCTCGCATCGCAGGTCAAGGTACCGACGCTAATCCCGTGGGGTGATCAGGACAAAAACAAACCACTGAGCGAAGCAGATGAACTGCAAGCCATGATCCCGGGTTCACGACTCGTGCGCTTTGCCAATGCCGGACACTATGTGCATGAAGAAGCAGCCGATGGCGTGGCTCAGACCATCAAGCTTTGGTTACAAGAAACAGTCGCCAGCGCGACGCGCGTCTCGCCCTAGCCTCTTTGTAATATTTTCTGGGAGTACCGATGTCTACACCGTGTACGCTTTTCGCCACTCTCACCCTGGTCTGCGGTCTCTTAATGCACACCGTCACTGCTCAAGGCCAGCCGACCAAAGACCCTGCATTAAAGCGTGCTACTCGCCTGTTGCGGTCGACGATTCTGGTCGATGGTCATAACGATCTGCCAATGACGATCCGCCAATTTAAAGATGCTCCCCGTGACGTGATCGCTTATGACCTACGGCAACCCACCAAGGGAGACACCGACATCGCGCGCCTGCGTGCTGGCGGACTCAGTGCACAGTTCTGGTCTGTCTACATTCCGGGCGAAGGCTCTGGGCCCTACGCGCGACAGCAACTCGAGCAAATCGATATCGCGCGCCGCGTCATTGAGCGCTATCCCGATGTCTTCATGTTTGCGCGCTCGGTGGCTGATGTTCGAGCCGCAAAGCGCGCTGGAAAAATTGCCTCAATGCTTGGCATGGAGGGGGGTTACGGGCTCGAGAATTCGATCGGTGCATTGCGTACTTATTATGATCTTGGTGTGCGCTACATGGCGCTCACGCACAATACACATACCGATTGGGCAGACGCCGCCGCCCCCTTGCAGCCACGTAATAATGGCCTCACGCCTTTCGGCGAAGAAATCGTGCGCGAAATGAATCGGCTCGGCATGCTGATCGACCTATCTCACGCCGCACCGAGCACCATGGCTCATACGCTGCATATTTCTGAGGCACCAGTGATTTTTTCGCACTCCTCGGCAAAGGCCGTGTGTAATGTGCCGCGTAACGTACCTGACGATATCCTGCTCAAGCTGCCAAAGAATGGCGGAGTCGTGATGGTCACCTTCGTCTCAAGCTTCATCAATTGCGAGGTCGGCAAGGTGCTGCAGCCTGCCATGGCCGAGATCGGCTTGCGCGCCCGCTCAGCGGCCACGCCCGAAGAAGCCGCGAAAATTCGCGCCGAAGGCTTCGCGGCACTCAAGCTGCCGCCCACGAGCATCGCTATGGTAGCCGATCACATCGAACACATCCGTAACATTGCCGGCGTCGACTACATTGGAATCGGCGGTGATTTCGACGGAAATGACTGGTGGCCCGAGGGACTCGACGACGTATCGACCTATCCGAAACTCTTTGCCGAACTCATCCGTCGTGGCTGGTCTGACCAAGATCTAAAAAAACTCACCGGCGAGAATCTTTTGCGCGCCTGGGCACGTACCGAAAAGGTCGGTGAGCGTCTGCGTCGCGAACGACCACCGTCGACTGTGGTCTACGTGCCGCCCAAGAGCTGAACCATATCTTTCAAGCGCGTTGCGCGATCTGCCACGCAAGCTCGGCCAGTGGCTCGACCTGCGCCGCATATTTTTGAGCCTGCGGGTTGACGGCGGTACCACGGGCTACGCGTCCGGCGATACCGTGGCAAATCCCGGCGAGCCGAAACGCGCAGAATGCCAAGTAGTACTCGAGATCACTGACCTCGGTTATGCCACGTCGCGAACAATACGCCGCCACATACTCGCGCTCGGTGGGCAAGCCTAACGCTCCAAGATCGGCGCCCTCCAGTCCGCGCACGCCACCCGAAGCCATCCGGTACTGCATCAGGTGATAAGCGAAGTCAGCGCCCGGGTCACCGAGCGTCGAGAGTTCCCAATCGAGCACGGCGAGCACACGCGTGGCGGCTGCGTCGAAAATCATATTATCGAGTCGATAATCACCGTGTACCAGCGCGGGCGCTGGTTCGACGGCGGGTAACGCCTTTGGCAACCATTCGATCAGACGCTCCATCTTCGCCACGCGCCCCGCCACTTCGGCATCGACGACATATTGCTTGGACCAGCGCGCCAACTGACGTACGACATAGCCGTCGGGTCGTCCGAAGTCCGCAAGACCGATCGCCCGATAGTCGACCCGGTGCAGATCGGCGAGCGTCTCGACCATCGCCATGAAGACGAGTCGACGTCGATCACGATCGAGGTCAGGCAGGGTGGGATCCCAAAAAATACGTCCATTGACAAATGCCATGACATAGAACGCTGTACCGATTACGTTTTGGTCTTCGCAAAGCAACCAGGGCTTTGCGATCGGAAAGTTGGTATACGTCGCAAGCGCATGCATCACCCGATACTCACGATCGACAGCATGCGCCGAGGGCAGCAGCACGCCAGGCGGTTTACGGCGCAGCACACATGACGCTTTGGGCCCATGGAGGTGATAAGTGGGATTCGACTGGCCGCCCGGAAACTGGCGCACACGCAAAGGACCGGTAAAACCCTCGATGTGATCGGTCAAATATTTCTCGAGCGCCAGGACGTTGAATTCGAGACCACTGCGAAATTCGTGCGTGGTTCTCATTGTCGCGGTCTGACGTGTTGCGTACGGAACGGTCGCGGAGTGCGTATGCCCTCGGCCTGCTTACCAGTACCCACCGGTTGCCACGGCGGCACCAAGTGCGGTTTTCCAGGACCGATCAGATCGGCGCGACCCATCCGTCGTAGTGCTTCACGCAGCATCGGCCAGTTGTTAGCATCGTGATAACGCAGAAAAGCCTTGTGCAACCGACGGATCTTCAAACCCTTGGGGATCGTGACTTCTTCGCTGTTGCGCGCTACTCGTCGCAGCGGATTCCTCCCAGAGTGATACATGGCCGTAGCTGTCGCCATCGGCGACGGCAAGAAAGCCTGAACTTGATCGGCGCGAAAGCCATTTTTCTTGAGCCAAAGCGCTAGCTCGAGCATGTCCTCATCGGTCGTACCAGGATGAGCAGCAATGAAATATGGGACCAGGTACTGCTCTTTACCCGCTTCCTTCGAGTAACGATCGAATAATTCTTTAAATCGATAGTAGGTACCGACACCCGGCTTCATCATCTTCGAGAGCGGACCCTCGCCGATCGCCTCAGGAGCGATCTTCAGATAACCGCCTACATGGTGCTGCGCAAGCTCTTTCACGTACTCCGGTGACTCGATGGCGAGGTCGTAACGCACACCCGATGCGATCAACACTTTTTTTATACCCGGTAGCGCGCGTGCCTTACGATAAAGCTCGATGAGCGGCGTGTGATCGGTATTGAGATTGGGGCAGACGCCCGGATAGACGCAGGAGGGTTTGCGGCAGGCGCTTTCGATTGCGCGACTTTTGCAAGCGAGCCGATACATGTTGGCCGTTGGCCCACCGAGATCAGAAATAACACCGGTAAACCCTGGTACGGTGTCGCGTACTTTTTCGATCTCGCGCAAGATCGAGCCCTCGGAGCGACTCTGAATGATGCGACCCTCGTGCTCGGTAATCGAACAGAACGTACAGCCGCCGAAACAGCCGCGCTGGATGGCTATCGAGAAACGAATCATCGTGTAGGCGGGGATCTCCGCCTTGCCGTAAGAAGGATGCGGCTGCCGCTGATAGGGCAATTCATAGACGTTATCCATCTCACGGGTCGTGAGCGGGATCGGCGGCGGGTTCAGCCAGAGGTCGATTTGCCCATGGCGCTGCACCATCGCGCGGGCGTTACCCGGATTCGACTCGAGATGCAGGATACGCGAGGCGTGTGCGTACATGACAGGGTCATCGACCACCTGCTCGAAGGCGGGCAAGCGAATAACGCTACGCGCGCGGTCAGCATTGCGCACCCGCCGTACGAAACGCACGACCGATTCGTTGGCGGATTGCGCGGCGCCGGCGGGCGTCTGTTCCATCGAGGACTTAGTTCCACCGTTATCCTCCATGGCGTAAGGATCAATCGGCGGGTTGAGCGGGCCGGGCGTCTCGAGATGTGTCGAGTCGATCTCGATATAGCCTGCGGGCAGCGCCTGTCGAGCGAAGGCAGTGCCGCGCAGATCGGTGATGTCACCGATTTTTTCGCCTGCCGCAAGTCGATGGGCGACCTCGACGATTTGCCGCTCGGCGTTACCAAACAGTAGCAAATCGGCTTTAGCATCGAGCAAAATCGAGCGCCGTACTTTTTCGGACCAATAGTCGAAGTGTGCGATACGTCGAAGGCTGGCTTCGATGCCGCCAATCACGATCGGCACATCGGTATAAGCCTGGCGGGCACGCTGCGCATAAACGATGACCGACCGATCAGGGCGCTTGCCCCCCTCGCCATTCGGTGTATACGCATCGTCGCTACGCATACGGCGATCGCTGGTGTAGCGATTCACCATCGAGTCCATATTGCCCGCCGTAATCCCAAAGAAAAGATTCGGTTTACCGAGTGCCTTAAAGGGATCGGCACTTTGCCAATCGGGTTGCGCGATGATGCCTACGCGAAAACCCTGTGCCTCGAGCAGACGCCCAATGATCGCCATGCCAAAACTCGGATGATCGACGTAGGCGTCACCCGTAACGATGATGACATCGCAGCTGTCCCAGCCGAGCGCGTCCATCTCGGCACGCGACATGGGTAGAAACGGCGCCACTCCGAAGCGCACCGCCCAATATTTGCGATAAGAATGGATGCCGCGGGCCTGCTCCATGGCGCGACGAAATTAGGTCTTGATCGCGTGCCGAGCTCCATAGCCACGGATCACTGCTTCGGCATTGCGGACGATATTGAAGCCGCGTTTGCCGATTTCTTCGGTAAAAGGCATGGCGTGATACTCGAGCGACCACGCTTCATTGTTCCAGCGATGATCCCACCACCGTCCATAAAGCAGGCGCGGCGGCATCAGCGCACCACCAGTACCGAAATCGAGGGGATAAAACACGCCGCCCGGCCGGGTGATGCGCTGCACCTCGGCGATGATCTTGCGCGTAACCTCTGCAGGTACTTCGTGGTGCAACAGATAGCTCGTTACCAGATCGAAGTGGTTATTAGGAAAACCGGTGCTCTCGGCCAGCCGCTGCGCAAAATTGACGGCCACGCCGAGATTGTTTGCACGCATATGTGCATAGCGCAGCATTGGCGCAGCGACGTCGATTCCCCACACCTCGGCATTGGGGTATTTTTCTTTGAGAGCGACGGCCAGCTGCCCGATACCCGTGCCCATATCGAGAACACGCAAGATTTTGCCATCTTGCGGCAGCGGCAGGCGTTGCGCAGAGCGTTGATGCGAGTCGTCCTGATCGTTGGCTCCGATCGAAGTGCCGGTGTAAAAACTGTTGGTGCCGTAGTGATACATGTGGCCCGCGAACGGATCGCCGACATAGCCGCCCGGCTGAATATGGATTTCGTGACGGGCGTATATCGGCACATCGAGTGAGGGCGCGAGCTCTAGCGTACCGGGGCCGGCACGATCAGCCGCTTCGAGTTCGGCAAGGTACTCATCGGCATGATCGTGGAAGTGCGCATGCAAGGTTTTCCACATGTACTGCTGGTTGTGCAGCCAAGTGCGAGAGGCGAGATTAGTACTCGGCTCGTTTTCGATCAGACGACGCAGCTGGTCAACCGTGATTGGCGTTGCCGGGTCGATGCCCTCGCGCTCAAGCACGCGGTCGAATGCTGCCAAAGATGCGGCGCGCAGCGCCTTGCTATGCAGCATGCGCATGCCGCGAGTGAAGTCTTGTTGCGCTTCGAGCTCGAGCGTAGCCAGCCGCACGAGTCGGCCATCGACGCCGCGCGGCGCCACCGCCGCCTTGGCTTTGCGCATGGTGGATGCAGCGGCAACTCCATGCAAGAGCGCGACAGAGCCGGCAGCGGCACCGAATAATTGGCGGCGATCGATCATGGTCGGACTCCCGAGGGGGGGGGATGCCGAGAGCATACCCTCGCCGAGAGAGTCAAAGAAGCTCCCGCTCGCCGGACGGACTGCTTGCCGCGCCGGCGGTCCACTGACAAGCTGTACACCACACGCCATGAGCCGGGAGACCCCGTAATGGATCGGGAACGTCGCGATTTCATCGCTGCGGCCACGATGGCCAATGCAGTGACAGGGGCGAGCGCGAGCGCGGCCCCGGGGACGGGCGCCGTTGCGCAGGGGCTCACGCTGGGCCATGCCCCAAAGGGCGATTTACTGAGGCCCGCTCTGCCCGATATCGGTTTTGCCACTCGCGAACCTTTTCTGGATCGCGAACGCGCACGCCGCATCCTGACCGAGGATGGCCTCGATGCAATGGTCGTGGGCGAAGGACGTAATGTTTTCCACGCCACCAATTTTTTTCCGCTGCTCGAGCGCATGAGCATGATCGCTTCGGCGCTGGCGATCGTTCCCCGCGATCCGCGGCGACCCGTGGCACTCGTGATCCCGGCATTCTCGTATTACTACATTCAGGCGGATGACGGCCCGGTGCCGGGGGTACAACCGTTTGTCTTCACCAGTCCGCGCCCCGGCGCTGCGCCGGGTGACCTCGTGGTTTACAAGCTCGACGGTGAGCCACCCGCTCGCGAACAAAACCGGCGCAAAGTTTTGGCAGCGGCAGCGCCCTTTTACGCGAGTATGGAACAGGCGCTCGGCAAGGCACTGGCCGAACTCGGCGTGGCTCGCGGCCGCCTCGGTCATGACGACTCGTCGGTCGCGCAGTTGCTGACGCGTGCAACGCCAGCCGCGATGCTCGTCGATGCCGATGACACACCGCGGCGTATCCGTCTCGTGCGTACACCAGCGGAAGTTCGTATGATGAAGCTGGCCTCTGCCGCAAATGTTGCCGCAGCCCACGCCACAATTAATGCAGCACGCGAGCTCGGCAGTGTTCGTGCAATTCGTCAAAGATTTTTTGCCGAGGCAGCGCTGCGTGGCAACCTGGGTGTTTTCATGGTAGTGAATGCCTCATCCTCAGATGCCTACGACGAACCCCTGCGCGACGGGACGGCGCTGATGATCGATTGTGTGAGCCATCTCAGGAACTTTCACGGCGACTACGGACGCACTATATTCTTTGGTGAGCGTAACAAGCGCATGCGCTACTGCACCGACGCCATGGCTAAGACCTGGGGTGAGCTACAGGGCTTGATCCGCCCGGGTATGCGCTTTTCGCAGGTACGCGAACTCGGCACTACGACTCTCGCCAAATTCGGCATCGATGTGCCCGTCACCTTCAGTCCGCACAGCGTGGGCCTCGCGCATACCGACCAGCCAAGACTGAATACAGACGGTTCGCGCGCAGACGTCATTATCGAAGAAAATATGATTCTCTCGATCGACTGTCCGCTATTTGAAACCGGTGCAGGCGGAACGGCGCATCTCGAAGATCTCGTGCTCGTCACCCGGCAAGGCGCTATACCGATTCACGACACCGGCACCCCGACCTACACGGTTTGAGCGTGGAAGTAAGCGCTCGGGCGGGCGCCGGTCGCGCCGACTAAACGGGAACTGCCGCCGGGTTGTAGGCCATGAGACCTAACGATTCCGCGCTGATGTGCTTGCCAAAGCGGAAGGTCTCGTAACACCCAGAGTGATAGTTGAGCGCAGTTTTGCGGGACTCCGTCATCACCCAGTTGGCGCGCGGCAATCGGGCCTCGACATAGCGACGCAATGCCTCGTCGATGGTGTCGGCGGCAGCAAAGGCCCGGGCGATCAGCATGCCGTCCTCGATGCCCATCGCGGCACCCTGTCCAAGGAAGGGCAGCATAGGATGTGCCGCATCACCAATCAATGTAACACGGCCACGCGTCCACTCGGCGAGCGGTTCACGATCGAAGAGCGCCCACCTGAAGAGTCCGTCGGCAGGTGTCGCCGCGATGATCGTGCGTACACCCTCGTACCAATCGCCGTACTCATCGAGCATTTCTTTGACAGTGGCGCGAATTGACCAGCCTTCTTCACGCCAGTCATCCCGCTCGGTCAGACCCACAAAATTGACGAGGCTGCCATTGCGCACCAGATAGCGAGTAAAACTCCGACCAGGCCCAGTTGACAGGCAGGATGTAGGTTCGACCACACCGGCCGGCAAAGCCGCGTATGGCACCAAGCCGCGATAGGCCATATAGCCCGTGAAGTGCGGTCGATCCGCCCCGAAGAGCTCGGTGCGAACAACCGAACGTACGCCATCGGCACCGAGCACGGCATCCGCCTGCACTTCGACACCGTTGCCAAATTTGAGGCTCACCCCGCCCGCGTTCTGCTGCAGACTAACGAATGCATGCCCGGTACGGATGGCGGTCGAATCATGGCTGACCACAAGATCGGCAAGCCCGCGATGCAGATCAGCGCGATGCACCTGGTAGTAGGCAGCCCCGTATTTTTCGAGCATCTCGCTACCGCGCGAGATATTGACCATGAGCTCGCCGGTTTGCCAATGTTTGACGCCACCGCGATCGGGTCGCATGCCGATGCGTAACAGCACATCTTCCAGACCGATGGCATTGAGTACATGCGTGGCGTTGGGGCTCACCGTGAGCCCGGCACCCACATCGCCGAGCACGGAAGCCTGCTCGTAGACCGCAGGGCGAAATCCGAATTGCTGCAGTGCACGCGCGGCAACGAGTCCGGCGATACCCGCACCGACGATTGCGATATGCAGCTCTCTCATAACTGCGACGTTGCATGGCTTCACGGCCGAGGGCACGGAATAGAGGTCGGGCAATCCGCGTCGTGGCCGTAACTAGTTCCGCTGGTTGGTCATTTGCCTAAGCGTGACTACAGAGTGGAGACGGACAATGAAATCAGGGCTTCCAGCGCGTTTTGGCATTTATCTGCATAGCCGACTCCGTCAGGGAATTCGGCTGCTGCTGCAGGAAGGCATTCGGCGGGTATTTGCCTTGATAGGCCTGCCATACGCGATCGTAAAGTTCTTTATGCATGACAGGTTGACGTATTTTTTCGCGGTGCGCAGCGATCGGAATTTCGATGCTGAGCACTTGCTCGGTCGGATCTTTGGTCTGCGCGACCAGATTGCCCTGCGGATCGATCACCGTGGAGAGCACGGTAGTGGTATCGGCGATCGGTTTCGTCCAATCGCCGTCTCTCCAGTAGCGTCGTAGGCCTTGCGGATCGTCGGGCAGATACGCGTTGTTGACCATTGCCGACCAATAACCGTTGTGCAGCGAGGCGCCCTGAACATCAGCGAGTCGGTAACGTCCCGTGGCTGTGCGCAGTACGATCTCGGCACCCTTCATGCCGAAAGCGCGATAGAGCTCAGGCTCGAGTTGCACGGTTGAGGTCGCAATATTGCCGAGCGGCGTGCGCGCCACCGGAATCACTCGATCCCAACCATACATTTCGACATAGCGATCGAGTACGTTGAAGATGGTAGTGGTCATGAGCTCGTTGTTGCCGAAGGCGCCCATAATATTGCGCGCTTTCCATTGACTGTCGACGATGTTGCCATCGGGGCCAATAATCGTAGTCGCTGACATAAAGTGATTGGGCCAATCTTTGTCGACGATATAGGCACCAAAGATTATGTAGCAGTCGTACTGCTTGGCCTTGCCGGCAATGGCCTCAGTCTCAGGGCCCGGGATCTCGATACAGCCCTTGAGCACCATAGGTCGCGACCAGGAGAACGACAGGCCGGTCAAGGGTAATTCATGGAATAAGAGTGCGTCGTGTCGACGCTCGGACTGCGCACGGTCGATCCACTCGAGCATGTAGTTGAGGTTTTCCTTCCGGATGCGTTCGATGGCATCGGCTTCGAGCATGCGGATGCGGGTTTGCACCAAGCCGAGCCGCACGATCGGCTGAGCGAGCGGGACCGTCGGGTAGCGGCCGTCAGCGCCGATGACCGCCGCAGCAACACCAGGCGAGGTCGCAGCAGGTGTAGCACAGGCCACAGAGGCGAGCCCGGCAGCCCCGGAAAGCCCGACGGCGCCGCCCAACAGATCGCGGCGAGTCAATCCGTTCGAGTCGTTGTGATGATCGACAGGTTGGCTCATGGTGTCTCCCCCGGTTGCAAGGCTGTTCCCGCGAGCCTAACAAAAAGCTACGATGGAGCCTCCCCCGGCAGCCTCTCCCACTTCACTCATGCGCGATTCCGGCCATGAGGCGATCGTCGTTCGCGGCGCTCGCCAAAACAATCTGAAAAATCTCGATCTCGAGATTCCGACCGGCGAGCTCGTGGTGGTCACTGGCGTCTCGGGGTCGGGGAAATCTTCGCTGGTGTTCGACACGCTTTAC
>Ga0208048_1000515_pt1 | contig 20868 bp, 15 predicted proteins | sample Malawi_45m_30L_FD_184163 | JGI IMG/M metagenome (GOLD analysis project Ga0208048, IMG submission 184163) | Freshwater microbial communities from Lake Malawi, Central Region, Malawi to study Microbial Dark Matter (Phase II) - Malawi_45m_30L... | ecosystem: Environmental > Aquatic > Freshwater >...
TCCATCTCCTTCTTCCACTCGCTGAACCTGGCCTTAATTTGTGCGGCGACGTCGGGTTTTTGCTTTGAAAGGTCGTTTTTCTCTCCGAGGTCTGTGGCGAGGTCAAAGAGACCGCCGCCGAGCGTGGACTCAACCCATTTCCAGTTGCCCAGCCGCGCAGCGCGGTCGACCCGGCGCTCCCAGAACATCTCCGTGCGCGGCGACCTAACTTTGCCTTGTAGCACGGGCGTCATGTCGAAGCCGTCCAACTTCACGCCGGCGGGCGGCTTCGCGCCGGTGGCAGCAAGAAGTGTGGGGAAGAGTTCGAGTGAAGTGAGGAACTCATCCGTCACCGTATTGGCTGGGAGCCGGCCCGGCCAGCGCGCCAGGAATGGCACGCGTAGGCCGCCTTCCCACATCGTGCCTTTGCCGCCCTTGAGTGGGGCGTTGCCGCCGTTGCCGCTACCGCCGTTGTCGGACATGAACAGCACGAGCGTGTCACGCTCCAGGCCGAGTTCGCGCAGTGTGTCGAGGAGTTCACCGATGGCCTCATCCATGCACGTCACTGCGGCGAGGTAGCGTGTCACTCCGTTCTTGGGGTCGCGCTGGAGATACAGTTTCAGATACTTCTCCGGCACTTGAACGCCAACGCCGTCTTTCTTCTCGCCAGCCTTTTTGTCTGAGTCCGGGCGAAACGATGATGCTCCATGCGGTGCGTTGAAAGGGAGGTAGAGGAAGAACTGTTTGTCTTTGCTCGCGTGCACAAACCGCAGTGCCTCACGGCGAAAGACATCGGTTATGTAAGTGCCCTTATCCTCCTCGGTGCGCTGGTTACCACGAAAGAGTGATGGCACGCCATAGCGCTCGTGGGTGTAGTAATCAATGCCGTTGTTCCCATGTCCGTAGAAGAAGTCGAAGCCGCGTTGCAGCGGGAGGTAACGGCGCGCCTGGCCCATGTCCCACTTGCCCACGCAGCCGGTCTTGTAGCCGGCGGACTTCAACGCGTCGCCCAGCGTGACCTCGCGCGGGTCGAGGCCCAGTGTCATCTCGGGCGAGACGGCGTATTCCGCCGGCGAGTAGCGGTGGCCGAAGTTGACCATGTCGTTGCGCACCATGTCGTAGAGGCCGTTGCGCTGCGGGTAACGGCCCGTGAGCACGCTGCCGCGCGACGGCGTGCAAGCCGGCCACGTCACGTAAAAACTCGTCGCCCGCACGCCCTCGCGGGCCAGCCGGTCGAGGTTCGGCGTGATGATTTCTTCGCGGCCGAGGCAGTGCAGGTCGCGCCAGCCTTGGTCATCGCTGATGATGAGGATGACGTTAGGTGGACGCGGCGCGGCGGAGGCGCTGGTGATGAACAACACCCCGCACAGCGCGGGCAGCCAAGCGCGGGTCAGTCGGCGAAAGGAAACGTGCACGGGAAACGAATGAACTGATGCGTCAGCCCACGCCAGCAGATTTTCGCCCAGCTCGCAGCCGGCAGCTTTTCCATTGCGCGCCGGGGTAAAGGTTCACACAGTCGGCAGCATGACAACCAAGCTGCTTTCCGCCCTGATTCTCCTTGTCGCCGCTTTCGGCGTGGTCTGGCTGCCTGCGCAGGACGACAAGCCCGCGAACACCATCGGTGTTGAGGTGCCCGCCGCCGTGAAGAGCGCCCTCCAACGCGAAGCCGAGGGCGGGCGCATCGTCGAGCTAGGTCGCGTGAACGAGGACGGCCGCCAGCAATACGAGGCCACCGTCAGCCACGAGGGATTGGAATACGCCGTGCGGGTGAACCTGCGCGGCGTGGTCTTGCGCGTGGAGTTGAAGGATTACAACGACGCGGAGGACCAGTCGCTCAACCAGCTTCCGGCCGCCGTGCGCGACGCATTCAAGAAGTTGGCGCGTGGCGGGTCGGTGGGGAACACCCGGCGGCAGCGGCTGTCCTACTCGTGCGAAACTCGCATTGACGGGCGGCGCTACGCGGTCACGACCGACGAGCAGGGCCGGCTCCTGCGGAAGGAATTGCAGTCAGAGGAAGGCGAAGAAAAGTAGCTGCAGCTAGGGACCAGCAGCCAGAACGCGGCGCAGCAGCTCGAGGGCTTGCAGGCAGGTTAGATGCTTGAACGTCTCGCGGTCGTAGCGGTTGACCGGGTTGATGACTTTCGTGCCAGCCGCCATCGCCAGCGCGATGAATACCGTGCCCACAGGTTTCTCCAGTGCGCCACCGCCGGGTCCGGCGATGCCCGTGACACCAATGGCAAAATCCGCCCCCGTCCGCGCGCGACATCCCTCCGCCATTTCGCGGGCGACTGCTTCGCTCACCGCGCCGTGGGTGGCGAGCGTTTCGGCCTTCACTCCCAAGAAACTCTGCTTGGCCGCGTTGCTGTAAGTTACCAGTCCTGCTAGCAGCACGGCCGATGCGCCTGGCACATTTGTGATGCGATTCGAGATGAATCCGCCGGTGCAGGATTCAGCCAGCACTAAGGTTTTTTTTTGGTCTGTTAGCTGCCGAACAAGCACCTCCGCCATCTCATCGTCGCCCTCGCCGAAGACGTACTCGCCAACGAGCGAGTAAACGATGCGTGCTGCCTCGGTCACATTTGCTTCTGCTCCGCTTCCGTGGCCAACGAAGCGCACGTCCACCGCGCCCGAGTGCGCGCAGTAGCCAAGTTCGAGGCCGGCGTCGGTGAGCGGCTTGAGCGGACTGGCGATGCGCTCCTCCAAAAAGGATTCACCAAGGCCGACGGTGCGCAGCGTGCGGCAGACAAAGTCGGCGTCGAGCGGGAGCTTTTCCTTCAGCAGCGGGGCGACTTGGTTCGTAAACATAGGTCGCAACTCCCGCGGTGGGCCGGGCAGCATGACGAGCCAGCTTGGCCGGCCGTCGGGACGAAACGGATTAGAGCTGACGTGCAACGCGAGGCCGGGCGCGGTGCCGTGGGCGTTGTTCAAAACCAGCGCGCCGTCGGGCACCATCGCCTGCACGCGCGTGCTGGCGGGCATGGGGCGATTGCGCTTCGCAAAGAAGCTTTCCACATGGGCGACGATGGCCGGATCTTCATGGAGCTTGCGGCCGAGCAGTGCGGCTATGCGGTCGCGGGTGATGTCGTCGGAGGTCGGTCCGAGGCCGCCGGTGGTGATGATGAAATCCGCGCGCCCGAGTGCTTCTTGCACGGCGCGTTCGATATCAATAGCGGTGTCGGCGACGGCAACCTGCCGGTTGACGACATAGCCGAGGTCGGCGAGCTGGCGGCAAAGCCATTGCTGATGCGTGTTGAGGACGCGGCCGAGCATTAGCTCACTGCCGGTGTTGATGAGTTCCAGTGTCATGGAGAGCGCCCGCAAATTAGTATGCGATTGGACATGCGTTCATTTGCTTAACTCGCGAGCCAAAATCAAGGCCCCGACCGGCACAGCGTCCTCGTTCAACGCAGCAAGCACAACGTTCGGGCCGGGGGCAAAAGCTTCCATGACATAGCGCTGCAGAGCGGAAGCGACAGCGGCGCGTAACGGTTCGCCCACGAGAGAAAGTCCGCCGCCAAGCACAATAACTTCTGGGTGCATCAATTGCACAACGTGGGAAAGACCGAAGGCAAGATCGTCGGAAACTTCGGTGAGGATGCGCGCGGCCAATGGGTCGCCTGACTCCAAAGCAGATGCGAGGGCACGGGCTTGGCCGCCGGGCATGTTAGCGGTGAGTGTGGCCAGCGTGCCACGTGGTTCACGAGCGCAGGCATCGCGGATTTTGCGGTCCACAGCCCAGCCAGAGCAGCATTGCTCGAGGAGGGTGCCGGAGCGGTTGAGTCGCACGTGGCCAATCTCTGCCTCACCAGGCTTCGCGCCATGATAGATGCGGCCGTCCAAGACTAACCCGCCGCCCACACCGCTGCCGAGCGTAACATAGAAGACTGGGTTGTGGCCACGGCCCGCACCGGCCTGCGCCTCGCCAAGTGCTGCGGTGTTGGCGTCGTTATCTACGATTACGCTCAGGCCGGTGTGTTCGCGCAGCCAGTCGCCAAGAGGGAATTCCGACCAGCCTTCGATTTGATGGGAGCAGCAGATGCGGCCGGTAATGGAATCCACCGGCCCGCCGAAACCGACGCCGATGCCAGCAGGACAAGCCCGCCCAATCAGCTTTGGCAGCGTACCGAGAATTTGCTCGCGAATGCCCGCGCCACCGCGCGCTTTGTCCACGGGGAAACGGTGTCGCTCCGTGATACGCGCCTGCGCATCGCCCGTGACAAGTTGCAGTTTAGTGCCGCCGATTTCGATGCCGAGGTAGGCGCTTTGCACAGCGGGATTTCACCGTTGAGGCACGGGGATTGCACGGAGAAAAGCGCGGGGCTGACATGCCAGTCCACAACCTCTTTTGGGGCTGATTTTTCCACAGCGGTTAAAAGTGGCCCGCCGCCGGGTTGGGGTTCCGAATAATTCTTTACACCCTGAGGCGCGTTTTTCAGATTAAGGTTACATGTCTGTCGTAACACAATCGGATCGGAGCTCGCTGTCCCCAATGCCGTCCACCTCCAATTTCGGCCAATTCTCTGAGGTGGCGCTCGCTGCTGCCACCAAGCAATCGCAGGAATATCTGTTCAGCGTTCAGCATCGCGAAGGTTACTGGGTCGGTGAGCTCATCGTGGACGCAACGTTGGTATCGGACATGGTTGCTTATCATCATTGGTCGGACACCGTGGATCCTGAGTGGCAGCGGCGCGCGGTGAATCACATCTTCGAGCGACAACTCGAGGACGGCGGTTGGAACATTTACCCGCACGGCCCCGCCGAGGTAAACGCCACGATCAAGGCCTACCTCGCGCTTAAGCTCGCCGGTGTGCCTGTGACTGACCCGCGCATGCTTCGGGCTCGCGAGATGGCTCGCAACCTCGGCGGCGTGCCGCGCATGAATACGTTTTCCAAGCTATACCTCGCGCTCATCGGCTTGGTGGGCTGGAACCATGTGCCGTCTATTCCGTGCGAGGTGTTGCTCATTGGCAAATGGTTTCACGTCAACTTTTGGGACATGAGCAATTGGTCGCGCGCAATGCTCGTGCCGCTGGCTATCATCAACCACTTCCGGCCCACGCGTCCGCTTAAGAACGGGGTCACCCTCGACGAGCTTTACCCAAACGGAAAGTGGGAGTTAAACGAGGCGCTGCGCCCGCGCTATTTTGACCTCAGTTTGCGCAACGCCTTCCTCTGGCTCGACCGTTTGCACAAGCTTGCCGAGTGGGTCGCACGAAAAAGTTTTCACCCTTTTCGCAAGCGCGCACTTAGCAAGTGCGAGCAGTGGATGTTGGAACGCTTCGAGGGCAGCGATGGTCTCGCTGCTATTTTCCCGGCAATGCTCAACAGCGTCATCGCACTGGAGATGCTCGGTTACCAACGCGACCACCCCATATTTGCCCGCCAATACCAAGAACTAAAGCGGTTGGAGCATCATACGGCTGATTCCATGCGCATCGAGCCTTGCTTCTCGCCCGTTTGGGATACAGCCATTGTGAGCATTGCTATGCGCGAGTCTGGCGTGCCCGCCGAGCACCCGCGAATGAAGCAGGCGGCAAGTTGGCTGATGGATCGCGAGATTCGCTTTCGGGGTGATTGGTATAATAAGAATCCGGTGGCCGTGGAGCCGAGCGGCTGGGTCTTCGAGTTCAACAACAAGTGGAACCCCGACGTGGACGACACCGCAATGGTGTTGCTCGCGCTCCGGCAGATTCCCTCGGACAACCCGAAGCGCCGCAACGAGTGCTTCAAGCGGGGTTACGACTGGATGCTCGCCTTCCAATGCAAGGATGGTGGCTGGGCAGCTTTCGACAAAGATTGCACTAAGAGCATTTTGGAGAAGGTTCCCTTTGCCGATCATAACGCGATGCTCGACCCCGAGTGCGTAGACATCACCGCGCGCATTCTAGAGGTGATGGGTTTGGAAGGAGTGCGAAGCGATGACCCGCAGGTGAAGCGCGCGCTCAAATTCATCAAAGAATCGCAGGACCCAGACGGCAGCTTCTACGGTCGTTGGGGTGTGAACTATATTTACGGCACTTGGCAGGTGTTACGCGGGTTGAAGACGCTAGACTATGACATGACTGAGCCTTGGCTTATGCGCGCCCGCGACTGGCTGCTGTCCGTTCAACATACAGATGGCGGTTGGGGCGAGCGTTGCAACACTTACGATGACCCAATCCACAAAGGCCGTGGCCCTAGCACCGCTTCGCAAACTGCCTGGGCCGTCATGGGTCTATGCACCTTCGGTAATCCTGATCTTCCCGAGCTCAGGCGCGGCGTGGCTTACCTCTGCCAAACTCAAAACCGCGACGGTTCTTGGACAGAAGACGAAATTACCGGCACTGGTTTCCCCTGTGTTTTCTACCTTAAATACGACATGTATCGTAACTCTTGGCCACTGCTGGCGCTGGCGACCTACCGAAAGCTGCTTGACCAGAAACAGGTCGCAATCACTGGCAACGGCAAACAATCTTCCATCGGACAACCGGTCGTGCATTAGCCATGAGCGGCCCGATCCAAGGCCCCATCTTGGTCTGCTTCGCGGTGAAGGAGGAGGCTGCGCTGCTCCGACTCGCGGTGCCATCCAGCGTCAGCGTCCTGATCACCGGCATGGGCGCGGTCGCCGCCGAGCGAGCGGTGAAGGCCCGGCTGTCCGAGCAAAATTGGAGTCTGGTGCTCACCTGTGGCTTCGCGGGCGGGCTAAACCCAGCGCTCACTCATGGGGCCGTCCTGCTTGATATGGACGAGGGACTCACTCTGCGGCCGGCGCTGCTTAAAGCGGGGGCAGTGGCTGCGCGTTTTCACTGCGCCGAGCGCGTGGCCGTAACGGCGGTTGAGAAGGCCAGCTTGCGCGCGCGCACTGGGGCGGATGCAGTAGAGATGGAGTCCGGGGTCATTCGCCGGCTCTGCGCGGAACACGGAATTCCCGGTGCGACCGTGCGCGTCCTTTCCGACATCGCGCAGGAGGATTTGCCGCTAGACTTCAATGACTTAATTAGTTCCGCCGGCGAACTTAGCCTCGGCCGGCTAACCGTGGCGGTGCTGCGTCGGCCGGGCAAAATCCCCGCTCTGATGGCGCTGGGCCGCCACTCGAAGTCCGCTGCCCGCCGACTCGCGACCGTTTTACATGCGGCGCTGACAGCTTCAAATGGGGCAGCTTAAAGCACCTTCCCGCTTCGACCCGCTAGGACCTTCCGTGTCGGCACATAGCCGGCGATGAACTCGCGCCGAAACTCACCGAATGTCCCAGCTGCGAGGTGTCGCCGGATGTCCGCCATCACCGCTAGAAACATGTGACTGTTGTGGATGCTCACGAGGCGCAGGCCAAGAATCTCGTTCACGTTTAGTAAGTGCCGCACGTAGGCGCGGGAGAAGTTCTTACACGTGAAGCACTCACAGCCATCCTCAATTGGGCCAAAGTCAGCCTTCACGGCACCGCCCTTAATGGCGTAAGTGCCCTTGCGCGTGAAGGCAGTGCCGTTGCGCGCCACGCGGGTGGGTAGCACACAATCGAACATGTCCACGCCGCGCGCCACTAATTCCACGAGCTGGGCGGGTGTGCCGAGGCCCATCGCATAGCGCGCCTTGTTCGCCGGAAGAAAGGGCTCGGCCAATTCCACCGCCTTCATCATCTCAGGCTCGGGCTCGCCTACGCTCACGCCACCGATGGCGTAGCCGTCGTAGTCCATCGCCACGAGCGCCTTTGCGCACTCCTCGCGCAACGCGGGATTGCTACCGCCTTGCACGATCCCGAAAACTTTTTGCCCCGGTGCGCGGGGTTGGTCACGGCATTCCTTCGCCCAGCGAATGGTGCGTTCGACGGCGAGCTTTTGTTCTTTTGCGGGTGCATCATGTGGTGGGCATTCGTCAAAAATCATCGCGATATCGGAGCCCAGTTGACGCTGAATTTCCATGGCCTCCTTGGGCCCGAGAAAAAGCGGTGAGCCATCAAGATGCGAGCGGAATTCAACGCCGTGTTCACGCACCTTGCGGATCTTCGCAAGACTAAAGACTTGGAAGCCGCCGCTGTCAGTGAGGATTGGGTGCGGCCAGTTGATAAAATTATGGAGGCCGCCGGCAGCGCGGATGATGTCCATGCCCGGGCGCAGGCTCAGGTGGTAGGTGTTACCCAGAATGATTTTCGTACCCATCTCGACTAACTCGCGCGGATCGAGTGCCTTTACGCTGCCTTGCGTGCCCACGGGCATGAAGACTGGCGTTTCAATCACGCCATGCGGTGTGGTCAGTCGACCAAGTCGGGCCTTGGAAGTGCTGTCAGTCTTAAGCAGTTCAAACATCAGATGCTAATTAAGCCACAGCTTCAGGCGCATTCCAAGCCGGACGGTAGGACGCTGCGAGCTAGAGGTGACTGAAGTTCACCGGGCAAGCCGTCGCCGCATTTTTTCCGAAGCGGTAAGATGGTGTTGCTACGGTTTTGCGAGCGGCTCCCGCTTGAGGGAAACCCGACGCAGTTCGCGTCTTTTCACCTACTTTAACTACTCCGTCCCGCATTCGAATGGTGTTGTCACTGACGCCCGGTGTCGCAAGGCAATCTGGTAACCAATACTAAGCAATGGCATGCCGGCATTAGGGCAGTTCCAAGCCAGTGAGCTTCACCTTGGGTTTTTCTTTTTATCCGCCTGCCCATTTGAGCGTTGAGCCTTTTTTCCCCCTACGCCATCGTCCACTCGTGGAATTGACCGCTGCTGAGATACTAGCCGCCGTCCGCAGTGCGCTTGCCGAGGACATTGGGTCTGGCGATGTGACCACTGATGCGATCGTGCCAAAGACCGCCACTCTGCGTGTGGCGATGGTTGTGCGCGAACCGCTCGTGTTGGCGGGTCTGGCCTTCGCCAAGACGGCTTTTCGTGAGCAGGACGCATCGCTTGTCATTACCACGAACGCGGTAGATGGCGAGCAATGTGAGAAAGGTCGGGTTTTGCTGCGGGTGAGCGGCTCGGCTCGCGCCATCCTTAGGGCCGAGCGGGTGGCGCTAAACTTTGTTCAGCGACTCTCCGGCGTGGCCTCGCTTGCCGCGCTGTTTGTACAGCAGGTGAAAGGCACGCAGGCCAAGATTTTGGATACGCGCAAAACCACGCCTGGATGGCGGCGGTTCGAGAAATACGCGGTCAAGTGTGGCGGTGGGCAGAACCACCGTGCTGGCCTTTACGACCAGGTGCTAATCAAGGACAATCACCTCGCTGTGCTTCGGGATTCCCAGCCCAATCCGATCGCCGAGGCCATCTCGGTCGCGAGACTTAAGCAACCCAAGTTGACCATCGAAGTGGAAGCCGACACTCTTGCACAAGTCCGGCAGTGCGTTGAAGCAAGTGCGGATATCATCCTGCTCGACAACATGAGCCTCGATAATTTGCGCGCGGCGGTGGCCATCGTGGCTGGCCGTGCACAAACAGAAGCCAGCGGCGGTGTGACGCTACAAAGTGTCCGCGCCATTGCTGAGACCGGCGTAAATTTTATTTCCGTCGGAGCCATCACCCATTCTGCGCGTGCGGTAGATATCGCGCTGGATTTTGAGGAAAGCTGAACCGCTAACCGCCACTGACATCAATGCTAGAATTCATCAGGAAAATAAAAGCCAGCGACAGGACGTATGGTTGTTTGGTGGGTTTGATTAGGGTCAATCCATGCTAGTTAGCTGTTCTGTAGGGTGCACTGTGAGTGTTGACGCTCAAATACTCTTTGCGATGCGCCGGGCCGGAACTGGTTCGGTTTCCGGCGCGGACTTGGCGCAACAACTTGGTGTGACGCGGGCCGCGGTTTGGGCGCGCATCGAGGAGTTGCGCAAGCTGGGCTACGAAATCACCGCCAACCCGCATCAAGGTTATCGGCTGCTCGGTACGCCGGACGTCTTGCACGCTGATGACCTCCTTGCGCGTTTATCGGCCAACCAAATCGTAGGCCGGGAAATTCGCGTTTTTCAGGAAACAAATTCTACCAATGACTTGGCTGAGAAGCTCGGCCGCGATGGCGTGCGTGAGGGTGCAGTCGTCTTTGCGGAAGCGCAGAAGAAGGGCCGTGGTCGGCTGGGTCGGCATTGGCTCTCGCCCGCGCGGAAGGGTCTGTGGTTCTCCGTGCTACTGCGCCCGAACTTACGCCCCCAAGCCGCGACACAGTTCACCGTTGTGGCCGCTACTGCACTGGTCCGTGCGATTCGTAGACAAACAAATCTGATGCCCGAAATCAAATGGCCGAACGACATTCTCCTGCGCGGGAAAAAGGTTGCCGGCATTCTCACCGAGCTGAGCGCCGAGTTGGACCATGTGAAGTATCTAGTCATTGGCATCGGCGTAGACGTGAATTTGACCAGCGCAGATTTGCCGGCAGATTTGCGGAAAATTGCTACCTCGCTCCGTATCGAGAGTGGGCAGGCTGTCTCCCGCCCAGAACTTGCCGCCGCTATCTTGGGGGAACTGGACGCGGATTATGCCCGCGTGCGGGCTGGTCAGTTCGCGGCGGTGGCTGACGAGTGGGAGGAGCAATGCACTACGCTCAGTCGGACAGTAACTATTCGTATCGGCGACCGGGTGCAGACCGGCGTGGCTGAGTCGCTCGACTCCGAGGGTGCGTTGCTTCTGCGCACGCAGCACGGACGGCTAGAGCGTGTCCTTGGGGGGGATGTGACAGTGGAGAAGTAGGGCAGATCTTAATTCCGCTCCGCGATAAAGGCGGGGCCGAGCTGGCCAAAGCGGCTCACAGCGGCGACGGCGATGACGTCTGGCAGCGCTTTGTTGCCGCCTGCTAAAGTGAGCTCGGCCCGGTTGCCAGGTAAAAGTTCACTTTGCCATTGACCGGCTGATCGCAGCTGCACTAGCCACCAGCCGGGAACAGTTCTGCCCGGCAGTTCCCAGCGAAACACAGAGGTAGTCGCTGTTGCATCTTGGCCAAAGGCGACGGTGGGTCTGGCGGGCACGCTTTGGTCGAGCCATGGGGACGCGGGGATGAGTGCGGGCGTTTGGTTGACCTGTCGCACCAACTTATCGGCAAGGGCGTCGCGGTTTTGAAGCAGCGGTTTAATGCTCCATTGCAGACTGCCGGTCGCACCCGAATGCGCCCGGATGAGTTGGAGTTGTTTGATAATTTCCTCCGCGCGTCGTCCGTCAGGAGCAATGGTGGCGGGGGAGAGGCCGGGCCAAAGATGGCGAGCGCTGGAGTTTTGGTCGGCCCACCATTTGAGCAGCGCCGGGAAGCTTTGGTTTGGCGCGTCAATGCTCCAATAAAGTTGAGGTGCAAAGTAATCCACCCAGCCAGCGTGAAACCATTTGAGTGCGTCGGCGTAAATTTCCTGCGTCGCGTCCATTCCGCGCACGCCAGGAGGATGGCCGGGCTTCCAAATGCCAAAGGGGCTGATGCCAACCTTCACCCACGGCTTCTCGGCTTTTACACTCGTGTAAAGGCGCTGGACGAAGCGGTTCACATTGTCGCGACGCCAGTCGTCGCGCGTGAGCTTGCCGTTGGACTCCTGATATTTGCGCCAGCTCACGTCGTCAGGGAACGGAATGACTTGTTTCGCGGTGGTCTTCTCAGGATACGGATAGAAATAGTCGTCGAGGTGGATGCCATCCACGTCGTAGCGGCGCGTGACATCGAGAATGACACGAAGAGAATGCTCGTGAACGGCGGCCTCGCCGGGGTCGAGCCAGAGAAGGGTGCCGTATTTGCGGACGAGTTCTGGCTTCGCCCGACTGATGTGCGTAGTCGAAACGTCGCTCTTCGCAGAGGCTTGCCGGGCGCGGAAAGGATTAAACCATGCATGCAACTCCAGTCCGCGCCGGTGCGCTTCCGTAACAGCGAAGGTCAGCGGATCGTAATGCGGTTCGGGCGCGCGGCCCATTGTGCCGGTGAGGTATTCGGACCACGGCTCGAGCTGCGAGACGTAAAGTGCGTCGCAGCCAGGGCGGACTTGTAGCACGATAGCGTTCAGCCGCAATGCGACGGCTTTGTCGAGTAAGGTGAGGAGTTCCGCTTGTTGCTGTTGTGTGGTGAGGCCGGCTTTGGAGGGCCAGTCAATGTTATTGACCGTCGCGACCCACGCACCACGAAACTCCCGGGGCAGGGCAGGGGGGAGCTCCCGTGAAACGGTGTAGTTGATTCCTGCCGCGCAAGTTGGCAGCGCGCCAAGCGCGAGTAGCATGGCCAGCAGGATGTAGCGGCGGTTCACTCGACGAGATTAGAGATCGTCGACGCGCTTGTCCAACCGCCGCTAGCCCACGGCGCGGCCCGTCAAGCTATTGTCCCTAACTGCCACCCGTATGAATCTTAGGGTCGCCTCGCCACCATGAATAAACGGGCGAGCTAAGTTCCTCCCCGAATTTCCTCGAAATACCGGGTTTGCTGCGTAGCGTCGAAGGCGCATGAAATTTCCTTTGGCTCCCTTGCTGGTCGCGTTAGGTCTCGCTCATGCTAGCAATGCAGCTCCGCGTAATAGTGGTCCTTGGAACTTGGCTGCGCTGAAGGCAGTGCCGAAGGTCGAATGGGGCGAGCGCACCAATCTCGTTCAGTCGCTTTACTACGCGGGCGAGCCATTCAAGGGCCAAGCCACGCGCGTCTTTGCGTATTACGGGCGGCCCGAGGGCAGCGGGCCTTTTCCTGCGATGGTGCTGGTGCATGGTGGCGGCGGAAAAGCCTTCCCGCTTTGGGCTGAGCATTGGGCCAAGCGCGGTTATTGCGCCATTGCGATGGACCTCGCCGGCAACGGGCCGGTCGGTCGTCTGCCCGATGGCGGCCCTGAGCAGGGCGATGTCGCGAAGTTCCGCGACTTCACCGAAGCCGACGCGAGAGATATGTGGACGTATCACGCGGTGGCGGCGGTCTTGCGTGCACACTCGTTGCTCACGGCGCGGCCCGAGGTTGATCGGAACCGCATTGGCGTCACGGGCATTAGTTGGGGCGGCTATCTGACATGCATCGTAGCGGGCATCGACGACCGGCTGAAGGTCGCCGTCCCCGTCTATGGTTGTGGTTTCCTGCATGAGAATAGCGTTTGGCTGGAGTCGCGTATTGCGAAGATGACCGCCGAGCACCGTGACCGCTGGGTAAGCCACTGGGACCCCTCACAATACCTCGCTGGCGTGTCCTGCCCGATTCTCTTTCTCAACGGGTCGAACGATTTTGCCTACCCAATGGACAGCTACAAGAAGTGCTATCAGCTCGTCGCCGAGCGATTCCGCAAGGTATCGGTGAAGATCAAATTGCCTCACGGCCACATCTGGACCTTTGGTGAAGTAGACGCGTTCGTGGACAGCCATCTCAAAAGCACTCCCCCGCTTGCGACACTCGACGTGATGCGGATTTCCGGCGAGCGCGTTACGGCCAAGGTCAGCGCCCCCGTCCCCGTGACGAAGGCCGAGTTTCATTTCACCACCGATACGGGCCCCTGGCAGAAGCGCCAATGGTTTTCGAAGCCCGCTGAGTTCAAGGACGGCATCGTCACCGCACCGTTGCCTACTGAACGGCCGCTGGTCTGTTATCTCTCTGTCACCGATTCGCGCGGCGTCGCGGTCAGCACGCAGCACGAAGAACTATCTCCTGCTAAGTAGATGAACGCCCGTCTTCCCAACGCCACCATTAGCAGACTCAAGGGCCTTGCTCAACGGCTCGATCCCGTGCTCGCGCTTGGCAAAGCTGGTGCGACTGAAAGTTTCATCAAGAGTCTTGCTGACGCGCTTGCTCAACACGAGCTAGTTAAGATCAAGTTCGCCGCGTTCAAGGACGAACGAAAGAAAATTGCCCCTCAGCTTGCCGAGAAGACCGACAGCCAGCTCATTTGGATTGTCGGCCACGTCGCTGTTCTTTACCGCCAGCAGCCCGACCCAGCGAAGCGGAGGATCATAACATAAAGGCGTGGGCAGGAGCGTCACTGCAGTCGTTGAGGTGGTAGCAGAGTTTCATCGCTAAGCGTGTCACGGATTGAAAAGCTTCCGTCGGGATGTTCAACGCGGATAGTTTCCCGCCCTCGTTGATGAAAATGGAGCCGATGGCGATAGAAATATAGACGTGAATCTAACCAAACTCCTAATCATGCGTCCGTGCCGCAAGGCTGGTGCGGCGGACAAATGAGCCCGCCGCGTGTCTGGATTACCGGAGCTGGCGGCCTGCTGGGCAGCTACCTGATCAAAACTGCTCGGCGGTATGCGCCGGACTGGCAGGTTATCGGGCTGCAACGCAGCGACCTTGACTTAAACGATTTCGCCGCGCTGCGAAACCGATACCTCGCCGATTCACCGGACGCCGTTATTCACTGCGCCGCAATCGCGCATCCGCCTGCTTGCCAACGTGATCCTGAGCATGCCCATCGAGTGAACGTTGACGTCACCTGTCAGCTAGCGGAATTCGCCGTCGCAGTGCCTTTATTCTTTTATTCCACCGACCTCGTCTTTGATGGCAAGCGGGGCAACTACATCGAGTCCGACGCGCCCAATCCCTTGACCGTCTATGCCGCAACCAAGGTAGCCGCTGAGCAGACCGTGCTAGCGAACCCGCGCCACACGGTGCTGCGCCTCTCGCTCAACTTTGGCAAATCCCCGACCGGTAACCGCGCCTTCAACGAGCAGTTCCGCAACGAGCTAACGGCCGGCAGGGATATCGCCCTTTTCACCGATGAGTATCGCTGCCCTGCGGCTGCGCTCCACACAGCGCGAGCGACTTGGGAATTGTTAAACCAGCGCGCCACCGGCCTGTTTCACCTTTGTGGTGCGGACCGGCTGGCGCGCTGGGAAATCGCAAAACTGCTCCTCCCTCATTGGCCGCCACTGCCAGGCAGAGTGACGCCTGACACAATCAAGAATTACCAAGGCCCGCCGCGCCCAGCGGACAGTTCGCTAAACTGCGCGAAGGTGCAGCGGCTGCTCTCCTTCCGTTTGCCGGGCATGGCCGAGGCGCTCGCGCAGTATCCTGAGGAAGTCCGGTGAGCGATGTGCGTCCATATCGCGGCCGCCTCGCGCCATCGCCTACGGGTTACCTGCACCTCGGGCACGCGCGTACTTTTTGGACCGCGCATGAGCGGGCCGCTGCGCAAAAGGGGCAACTCATCCTTCGTAACGACGATCTCGACCGTCCCCGTTGCCGCCCCGAGTTTGTCAGCGCGATGTTCGAGGATTTGGGCTGGTTTGGCATTGGCTGGCAGGAAGGCCCCGACTGCGGCGGTCCGCACGCGCCATATTCTCAGAGCGAGCGATTGCCGCTCTATCGCGCCGCTTTTGAGCGGCTTCGCGCCAACGGCTTGCTCTTCCCTTGTACTTGTTCCCGGCAGGATGTGCTGCGCGCCCTCGCCGCGCCACACGCGGGAGAAGACGAACCTGTGTATCCCGGGACTTGTCGGCATTTGACAGGTGAAGAGTGGCAGGTGGAAACCGACGCGCGCCCGGAAGCTGCGGGTGACGGGGCTCCCGCTGGATGTCACCCGTTAAATGCGGTTCGACCTCCATCCTCTTCATGGCGTTTCCGCGTGCCGGATGGACGCGCGGTGACTTTTTACGATGGGCAGTGCGGGCTGCAGACCTTTGTGGCGGGCCGGGACTTTGGCGACTTTGTTGTGTGGCGTAACGATGATCTGCCCGCATATCACCTCGCCTGTGTAGTGGACGATGCCGACATGGGCATCACGGAAGTAGTGCGAGGCGCAGACTTGTTGCCAAGCACGGCACGGCAAATACTTCTTTTCGAAGCACTGGGTTGGACGGCGCCCGCCTTTTTCCATTGCCCGCTCGTTACTGATGGGCAGGGCGTCCGGCTAGCCAAGCGTCACGACGCATTGAGCCTGCGGTCGCTACGACAGCAGGGTGCCATACCAGCGGCCTTACGCGGGGGCTGGTAAATCATTCGGCGGTTACCTGTCCGACGGCGCGGCGTAGTCGGAATTGCGCCTGATTAAACTCTGCCACCGCAGCCACGAATTCGCTGCGGGCGCGAGTGAGTTCCTGCTCGGCAAAAATGTTTTCCATCACCATCCCGAAGCCGCGCTCTTTGCGTTCGCGGGTGAGACGGAAAGCCTCTTCCGCCGTGGCAAGGGCAGAGCGCAAGGTTGTCAATTGGGACGCCAGCGAGTGAATACGCGTGTGAGCCTCGACCACCTGCCGGATGATATCGTCCCTGATTTTGTCTGCAGCCAGTGAGGTTGCGGTGAGTCGGGCCAGTGCCGTTTTCTCGCGCGCTGAATCAAACAGGCCGCCTGGGCCAATGCGCCAGCCGAGTGTAAGCGCCACGTTTGCGCTGCTGCCGAAGGTTTCCATATCGTTGTCCCGTCCCCCGCCCAGCGCGCCGAGAAACGCTTGTGCGCCCAGCGAGGGAACCAGCGGGCCGCGCGTCACGGCGTCGTGCTGACGGGCGGCGGCGGCGGTGAGTGCCACACCCTGCTTGAGTTCCGGCCGCGCACCCAACGCCTGAGCTACAAGCGTATCGAGTGCGGCGTTGGTTGCCGTCAAGGTAAGCGGGAGCAATTCGTTGTCAGCCGGGACGAGAGTCACCGTTGGATCGAGTCGAAGCAACTGCGCTAGCCGTGCGGCGGCGACACGTTGCTGCTCTCGGGCTTGGTGGACGGAGAGCTGATTGCGTTCAGCTTGGCCGCGCGCGCGCAAGGCGTCGCCTTTAAAAATGAGGCCCAGTTCCACCCCACGCAGAAGTTGATCGGCATAGTCGCTGGCCACGCGGGCCGCCTCCTGAGCTACGTCGGCTGTGGCGCGTGCCCGCACTAGTTCGAAGTATCCCAATGCAGCGGACATGACCGACTCCTGTTGCTGCGCGGCGGCGGCGTGGTCAGCTGCCTTGGCGAGTTGGCGCGCGGCTAACACCTTGAACCAAGACTCACCTAGTTCTAGCCGCGCCTCGAGGGTCGCGCCGGGGGTGAGTTGCTGTTTACTGGCGTCGAATACTGTCCCAACAATGTCTTGAATGCGACCGTCGTGTCGTCGGTAGCCGACGCCAGGTGTCAGCCATGGGAAAAAGTTATAAACCGCGGCATCGCGCTGCGCCTCCGCCTCGCGCAGCCGCTCGCGGGCGATTTGCACGTCCAGATTCTGCGCACCGGCCAAACGCAACGCGGTGGGCAGATCAATGGGCTGGTTGGTCGCGGCGGTGGCTAGGAACGCGGTGCAGATGAGGGCCGCCAAGGTCCACCGCCCGTGCCGACGTTCTACCAGCCGCCACTCCGCATCAGCACCATGCCCGACAGCGACCGCAAGTCGCCGGCACGCCGGCACTGGACGCTGAACACTGAAGGCTGAATTCTTCACTTGCCCTCCTGCACGTTCACGGCCTGTCCGTCGGCCAAGGTCATTTTCCCAATGAGAATCACCTTCGCGTTCTCGGCGATGCCCGAGATGACTTCCACCTTCGTCCCGTCGTTGAAGCCAATCTTGACCGGCGTCCTCCTCGCCTTGCCACCGTCGACGAGGAAGAGGAACGCGGCAGTTTTCTCCATTACCAACGCCTCGCTGGGCACGAGCATCACATTCGAGTGCTTCTCCACGCCCACGCGCACGGTGGCATACATGCCGGGGCGCAGCGCGTGGCCGGGGTTTGGCAGTTCGGCCTCGACGAGCATCGTGCGCGTCGCTTCCTCCAGCGCGCCGGCGAAGCGTGTGACCGTGCCGTCGAAGACTTTTTCGGGCAGGCCATCGAGCGCGACTTTCACCGGCTGACCTTTCGCGACGAGCGCGGCTTCCACCTCGGTGATCGGCACCTGCACGCGGACGGTGTTGAAGTCCATCACGGTGACCACGGCCGCACTCTGGGGCGCGCCTGCAGTGGCGGCGGGAATGAACGCGCCGAGGTCCGCGAAGCGCGCGGTGACTACGCCATCGAATGGCGCGGTGAGGCGAGTGAAGTCCGCGAGCGATTCGGTCCGCTTCACGTTCGCCTCCGCGATCGTCACCGCGGCCTGCGCGGCGGCGAATACGGCGCGCGCGGCCTCCACGCTGGCCTTTGTCGCCTCGGCTTGGGCCGCGCTAGCCTTTAAGTTCGCTTCGGCTGCGACACGGCGGGCCTTTGCGGCTTCCGCATCAGCACCAGCGGCTTCAGCGGCGGCCTTCAGCACACCGGTCTGCGCGCGCGCGGTCTCCAATTTGGCCTTCGCGGCGTCCACCTGCGCGGGCACGACAAGGTCGGGAGCTTTACGCCGGCCCTCGACGAGTCGCGAATGATCCAAGGTGGCAAACTCCAACTCGGCCTGCGCCTTGGGCAGCTCGGCTTGCGCGCGCGCCGCGGTGGCTTTCGCGGCAAAGAGTTCCGCCTCGGCTTTATGGACGAGCGCTTCGGCGCTGGCGATGTCCGCCTGGCTGCGGGCCAGGTCCGACTGTGCCTTGCTCACGTCGGCATTGGCGCGGGCGCTATCGGAACGGGCTTTGGTAAGTTCGCCACGGGCACGAAGGAGGTCGGCTTCGAGTTCGGGAGCGTCCAGTTCGGCAAGGAGTTGACCGGCCTTCACAGAGTCACCTTTGTCCACTTTGATGGAGCGGATGTAGCCCGGGACTTTCGCGTAAAGTGTCGCTTGCTGAAGCGGTCGCACGGTGCCGGGCTGCGCGACGAAGCGGTGGACGTGGCCTCGTGTGGGCGTGGCGACGCGGACGGCTTGCGCGGCCGGTGCGGCTCCGCCGGCCGGGCCGTATTGAGCGTGGGCGAGGGGCGCGGCGAGCAGCGCAGGCAGCGCGAGGAACAGTGAGGAAAAGACAGGTCGCATAGGTCGTGTGAGGCTTAGGACTTTGCAGCACTGAACTGCGGGCTGCCCGGGTCGTCCGGGTCGAGGCTGGCGGAGCGGGTGTGCTTGCCGGTCATCACGACGGCGAAGACGGACGGCAGCACGAAGAGTGTCGCGAGCGTCGCGGCGGCGAGCCCGCCGATGACGGCGCGGCCGAGTGGGGCGGTTTGGTCGCCGCCTTCGCCGGTGCCGAGCGCGAGGGGCAACATGCCGGCCATCATCGCGAAGCTCGTCATCAGGATGGGCCGGAGACGGGAAGTGGCTCCTTCGAGCGCGGCGTCAGCATTGCCGGACATGCGGGCCCGCTCCGCAAAGGTCACGAGCAAAATCGCGTTCGCCACCGCCACGCCCACGGCCATGATGGCTCCCATGAAGCTCTGGATGTTCAGCGTCGTGCCCGTGAGCCGCAGCGTGAGCGCCACGCCCGCGAGCACCGCCGGCACGGTGGAGATGACCACGAGCGAGAGCCGCAGCGATTGGAAGTTCGCGGCGAGCAGGAGGAAGATGACCACGACCGCCAGCAAGAGTCCGTTCCGCAGGCCGGTGAACATTTCTTCCATAGGAGGAATCTGCCCGCGCACGGCCACGCTGGTCTTCGCGGGTGGCGCGCCGACTTCGGCGAGCACGCGGTTGATTTCCTTCGCCACCGCGCCGAGGTCGGAGCCGTGGATGTTCGCAGTGAGCGAGACGACGCGCACGAGGTTGTAGCGCTCGTAAGTCTGCGGCGCGGTGCCCTCGGAGATGCTCGCGATGTTGCGCAGCAGCGTGGCCTTGTTGCCAGCGGTGGTGACGGGCGTGTTCTTGAATTCCTCGACCGAGTTCACGCGGCCCTGTGGCACTTGCACCTGCACACTGAACGCGATGCCGCTGCCGGGGTCGGCCCAGTAATTCGGCACGGTGAAGCGGCTGCTCGCGGTGCTGGCCACGAGGGATTTCGTGGCGTCGCTCATCTTCACGCCGAGCAGGCCGGCGCGCTCGCGGTTGATGTTCACGTCGAGCGTCGGGTAATCGAGGACTTGGGCGAACTGCACGTCGCGCAGCGAAGGAATCTTCACCAGCCGCTCGCGAATTTTGTCCGCAAACTCCTTGCTCGCCGCAAGGCTTTGGCCCTGCACGGCAATCTCGATGGGCGTGGGTGCACCGAAGCTCATCACGCGCTCGACGATGTCGCTCGGCTCGAAGCTCATGAGCACATCGGGCAGCTCGGCCTTGAACGTGGCGCGGAGCTTTTCCTTGAGCGGTTCGGTGCGGACCGAGCCGGGTTTGAACTGCACTTGAAGGACGCCTTCCTCCGGGCCGGCGTTCCACTGGTGGATGAGGTTCACCGGGTAGTTCGCCGCGTGAACGCCGACGAGGCCGATGCTCATCTGCACGTTGTTCGGGCCGGCCTCGCGCTTGATAAGGTCGAGCACGCGCAGCGCGATGGCTTCGGTCTTCTCAAGCTGTGTGCCGGAAGGCGCGCGGAGGCGGAGCTGGATTTGGCCTGCGTCCACTTTTGGGAAAATCTCCGTGCCAAGCTTCGGGGCGACGAGCCACAGCGCACCGATGGCGATGGCTAGATAAATGGCAACGAGTTGCCAGCGCGCGGCGAGCAGCGGGCGGAGCACGGACGCGTAGGCGCTGGGGAGCGCACGCGTCTCGCGTGCTGTCGAGGCATCCCGCCGAGACTTGTCCTCTGATTGAATGGAGTTTGGAGCGACGCGGCGGGACGCCGCGTCGGGCACGCCAGAGGCGTGCGCTCCCCCGGAATGTCCCCGGAGGAACCACACGCTCAACACCGGCACCAGCGTGCTGGACAGCACGAAGCTCGCGACCATCGAGAAACCCACGGCCAGCGCGAGCGGAGTGAAGAGCGCCTTGGCCGCGCCCTGCATGAAGAACGCGGGGATGAACACGGCCAGCACGCACAGCATCGCGAGGAAACGCGGGCCCGTGGTCTCGACGGTGGCATCCAGCACGGCGCGGCCAAGTGAACGACCACGCGCGAGATGCACGTGGATGTTCTCAATCGCCACCGTCGCCTCGTCCACGAGGATGCCCACCGCGAGCGCGAGGCCGCCGAGCGTCATCAGGTTGATGTTCTGCCCGCTGACCCACAGCGCGAACGTCCCGGCCAGCAGCGCGATGGGGATGTTGATGACGACGATGGTCGCGCTGCGCCAGTCGCGCAGGAAGAGCAGCACCATCAGGCCCGTCAG
>Ga0208048_1000516_pt1 | contig 20867 bp, 15 predicted proteins | sample Malawi_45m_30L_FD_184163 | JGI IMG/M metagenome (GOLD analysis project Ga0208048, IMG submission 184163) | Freshwater microbial communities from Lake Malawi, Central Region, Malawi to study Microbial Dark Matter (Phase II) - Malawi_45m_30L... | ecosystem: Environmental > Aquatic > Freshwater >...
GGACAATGCCTGCAATTTAGTTTCGGCAGCGGTTTTGACATCGCAAGGCCGGTTTTTTTGCAGCAGGCAGTCATTTCGAGGCTTCGTCCGCTTCAGTGGGCGAAGCCTTTTTTTTAATCTGGCGGCGTGTTGGATCTGCTTTGCCGTCTCCTGTTTCTATGGTCTGACTGTGTGTTATGTCACTTTCTCTTGCTGAGTATGCGGACAGTCTGGAGCAGCGGAACCTGATTTGGCCGCGAGTTGCAGCGGCGGTTCCGGTGGTGGCGAATGCCTCGATCAGGCCACTTGCTGGTGTTCGCGCAGTGTTGTGGGATGTTTACGGGACGCTGCTGCGAGTGACGGACGGGCAGTACACGATTCTGCCGGCTGAGGAACTTCGACTGCAGATTGCGCTGGACAAGACGATCCACGAATTCAATATGTGGAATCACATGTATCGCAAGCCAGGTCCTCCATGGCAGTCGATGATTGGGATTTACAAGTCTACGACAGAGCGTTTGCAGGCTCGCGCTAGTGCTCGCGGTGACGTTACAGATGTGAGTCTGGTGGAGGTGTGGCGACAGCTGATAGACAAACTGTTCGAGAAGGAGTATGTGATCAACGAAGAGTTGTATGGTGATGTCGACGAGTTTGCGGAGAAGGTGGCCTATTTTTTTCATTGCAGTCTGCAGGGCATGGAGGCTCGTGAGGGAGCCGTGTCAGTGATGTCGGATCTGGCGGGGCGTGAGATTCGCCAGGGTTGTCTGAGTGATGGTCCTGAGTTTTCGCTGGTTCAAATGCTGCGTTCGCTGTCAGCGCAGGGCATTTTGCCTGCTTTGCACGAGGTATTCAGTAGTGGAGTGATGTTATTTTCCGGGGTTCAGGGAGTTCGGAAGCCATCACAAAGTTTGTTTCGGGAGGCGGTGTCTCGACTGTGGCAGTCGGGGATTTCTGCTGAAGAGGTCTTGTACGTCAGTTGCCGTCTGATGACGGATCTGGTTCCTGCACGACGTGCGGGAATGAAGACAGCTTTGCTGGTCGCCGAAAAATCCGGGCTCGAATTTTCGAGGGAAGTCGCGCAGAATCCGGAGACTCGTCCAGACCGACTGCTGACGTCGCTGAGCCAGGTGGTTTCGCTGGTTCAGCTCTGAGAGTCTGTCGTGGAAGGGTGTACTGTTCTTGCGTTCTGCTGTTTTTCAACAGGGGAGTTTTTCGTTGCGTCTGCCAGTGCTTGGTCGTCAGCGTACAGCCTTTCGTTTTAATATCACGCCGATGATCGACGTGGTGTTTCTGCTGATCATTTTTTTTCTGGTGGCCAGTTATTTTATTCGCAGCGAGCATTCTCGTCCGGTACTTCTGCCGCAGGCTCCAGGTGGGCAGTCGGATTTGCCTGACAATCGCCCGCATCTGACGGTAACGATCGAGTCCGACGGTCGTTATTCGGCAGGTGGTCAGTGGCTTTCGCGGGATTCGGTGCTGCAGCGAATCCACGCTTTGGCTAAGCCAGCGGGTGCCGAGTCAGGGACAGAGTCAGGTCAGGTTCGGATTCGGGCTGACCGGGCTGTTCGATTTGCTGAGGTGCGGCAGCTGATTGAGGCCTGTGCTGAAAGTCAGATTACTAGTATCCGTTTTGCCGTAGTGCAGCCAGGAGAATAGCGAATGAGGCTGCCGCGTGCTGCTGAGCCGGATTTTGGTGATCCAATGACACCTATGATTGACGTGGTGTTTTTGCTGCTCGTGTTTTTTATCTGCGCTTCGGCGGGTGCAATTTCGCAGAAATTGTTGCCTGCTGAATTAAAGGGAGCCTCGTCTGAGGCCGCGGCAGCCATTTCGGAGCCTGAGTCGTCACAGGCGGAGCATTTAACGGTACGAATTCGGCTGCAGCCTGGGACTGCGGGACTGGAAGTGCTGCTGGACGAGCAGCCGCTGAGTGATCTGGTGATGCTGCAAGAGCGACTGACTCGGCTGGCTGCTGTGGATTCCGAATCCCGGATTATTCTTAGCATTCATGATGAGGTGCCGGTACAGGAGTTCATCAGCGTGTACGACCTGTGTCAGTCGCTGAAGTTTGGGGATATCTCATTCGCCGTGGCTGGCAATCGCCAGCGCTGACTGGAACAGCGGGAGATCAAAGATGTTTCAGAGATTGGTGTTGCCGGTGGTAAATGGGTGTATGGCCATATTTTTGGCGATGTGCAGTGTCGCTGTTGAGTCATCTGCTGGTGCGGCGGAGTTGCCGCGTGTGAGGGTGAGTGCGGACGGAGTGGGCTTTGAGTTATCCGGGACGGGTGCTGCATTCACGGCCAGTGGCTTTAATTATGATCATGATCTTGAGGGGCGTCTGCTTGAGGACTACTGGCATTTGGACTGGTCTTTGGTGGAGCGGGATTTTCGCCGGATGAAGCAGTTGGGTGCTTGTGTCGTACGAGTTCATCTGCAGTTTGGGCGATTCATGGAAACGGCTGAGCGTCCGCGTGCAGCAGAGCTGGAGCAGTTTGCGCGGCTGCTGAAACTGGCTGAGAGTGAGGGGTTGTATCTAAATGTGACGGGGCTGGGGTGCTACCACAAACAGGATGTACCAGCATGGTACGACGGGCTGGATGAGTCTGCGCGCTGGAAGGCGCAGCAGGTGTTTTGGCGCAACATTGCAGCAGTTGGCAGGCACAGTACAGCGGTGTTCTGCTATGACCTGATGAATGAGCCTGTCGTGGGAGGCGAGAAGGCGGCGGGGGACTGGCTGGGACCGGCTTTTGCGGGCAAACATTTTGTGCAGTTTGTTGCTCGGGAGACTCGCGGCAGGACGCGAGCAGAGATCGCGAGGCAGTGGGTTCGACTGATGAAGACGGCAGTGCGGGAGGAGGATTCTGAGGCACTCGTTACGGTGGGGCTGGTGGACTGGAGCTTGGATCGTCCCGGGCTGACGTCGGGTTTTATTCCGCGGGAGGCTGGAGCAGATCTGGATTTTCTGTGTGTGCATCTTTATCCGGAGACGGGGAAGTCGGCACTCGCTGTTGAGACGCTGGCTGGGTTTCAATTGGGTAAGCCAGTGGTGGTGGAGGAGACATTTCCGCTGAAGTGTTCCGCGACTGAGCTGGAGAGCTTTATGCATCGGTCGCAAAACCGGGTACAGGGCTGGATCAGTTTCTTTTGGGGCACACCTGCCCCCGGGGAGAAGCCGTCGATTTCAGCAGCGATTGCAGCCCAGTGGGAGGCTCGATTTTCGGTTTTTCTGAAAGCGTCGGTACCGAATGTGCGGGGGGCGGGCGAACCTTCGCAGGCATTGCAGAAGATCACAGATCATGTGCAGCGACATGCTGACGGTGCGGTGGCCTATGCGGCAGATCTGTCGGCGTGGGATTCGGAAACGAGGGATCTGCCGATAGGCGTCTTTGACTCAGGGATTGGTGGTCTGACTGTACTTGAGTCGCTGTTGACGGCTGATAATTTCAACAATCAGACACTGCAGCCGCAGTCAGACGGTAAGCCGGATTTTGGCGACGAGCGATTCGTTTACTTTGGAGATCAGGCGAACATGCCCTATGGGAACTATCCGCTTGAGGGCGGAGAGGATTTTTTGCGGGGTTTGGTTTTGCGTGATGCGATTTTTTTGCTGGGCAGGCGTGTGTGGGAGTCAGCAGATGCTGAGCGACCGGTGCTCGCCAAACCGCCAGTGAAGGCGATAGTGATTGCCTGCAACACAGCGACAGCGTGGGGGTTACCAGCGGTGCGGCGGGCGCTGGAGGTCTGGCGGGTACCGGTACTTGTGATAGGCGTTGTGGACTCCGGGGCTCAGGGAGTGCTGGAGCGAACGGACTCTGATCAGCGTCGTTCGATAGCAGTGCTTGCAACGATTGGAACGTGCAGCAGCAATGCATATCCTCGGGCGATCAATGCAGCGCTGCGTCTGGCCGGTCGACCGGACAGCGAGGTGTTGCAGCGTGGTTCTCGCGGGTTGGCCGGCGCAATCGAGGGGGATCCGGCGTTTGTGGGAAGGGATCGGCTATCGACTGGCGCAGCGGCTGATCCGTTAAATCCGGCGCTGCGAGACGTTTATCAGTTTGATCCGGCGGGTTTGCTGGGCGATTTTCAGGGTGTGCAGCAGCCGCAACTGAATTCGGTACAGAACTACATCCGTTACGAGATAGTCAGTTTGCTGGAGGAATTGCGGATATCAGAGAAGCCGCCAGAGCGTCCCATTGATACTGTTGTACTTGGGTGTACGCATTTTCCTCTGGTGCAGGTTGAGCTGGAGCACGAATTTCAAAGGCTGCGGAATTTGGAGCGTGGGGGACAGTTTCCTTATCGCCGCTTCATCGCGGAGAAGCTGGACTTCATTGATCCGGCCGGGCTGACAGCGAATGATCTGTTTCGCGAGCTTGCTCGCAGGCAGCTGTTTGCAACATCCGACCGTGGAAAGTCCGGGGGCGAAGATCAAGACTTGTTTTATTTATCGGTACCAGCGGCTGGATATCCGGGCATTCTTTTGGGTGCCGATGGCGGGCTGGCAACAGCGTGGAAATACGGAAGGACAGTTGAAAAACATTTGCTGGAGGAAGATACGAGAGTGGTTCCTCTGACCGCCGCGCTGTTGCCGGCATCAAGTCGAGTTCTGATCCAGCACCGCCTGCCGGCCGTGTCAAAGCGGCTGCTGATGCCCTGACCGGACTCTACATGCCCGGAGGTGCTTCGGCTGCAGTACACACGAAATCCAAACGAGCGGTTACTTTGCCCTCAACGGAGACTTTGCCCTTCAGATAAAAGGCATTGGATACTCGTTCTGTCAGTTCAACTTCCAACTCAATTGTTTCGCCGGGGCGAATCATGCGGCGGAACTGTACATTGTTGAGGCGAGTGACCACAGGGACTTCATTGGTGCCGGTGGGTACAATTCCTGCGATGAGCACAGCACCCGCCTGAAAGCAGGCTTCGCACTGCAGGACACCCGGAAATACCGGAAACTTTGGGTAGTGTCCCTGGAAGACCGGCAGTTCGGGGCTGAGCAGTTTGCGAGCCACGATGCGCGAGTCGGTTCGTTCTGTGACCTCGTCCAGCCACAGAAACGGATCCCGATGCGGTATCAGTTGCTGGATCTGCTCGCGATTCACGTGTGAGTCCGTTCGGCAAGTTGTTGAGGGCGGTCAGCCCGGGGTTCAATAACCCGGGCTGCCGTTTGGAGGACATCAGATTTCGATCTTCAGTTCTTCGATCTTGCGGTAGAGGCTGGAGAGCCCGAGCACCAGCCGGCGAGCGGCTTCTTTTTTGTCGGGGCACTGTCGCAGCACGCGAGTGATATGTAGCCGTTCGTAGTGTCGCAGAGCAGATCGGAGATCATCAGTATCGGGCAGCGACGATGCGCCTCCCAGTAGATCGGGCGGCAGATCGTTGGGAGTGATCTCTTCGCCCTCGCACATCATCACAGCTCGTTCGATTGCATTATCGAGCTGGCGAATATTTCCCTTCCAGTGGGCTGCCATCAGAGTGCGAATTGTTTCGCTGGTCGCACCTGAAACTCGCTTACCCATGGCATCGCGATGTCGGACGATGAAGTATTCGACAAGTTCGGGAATGTCATCGAGACGTTCGCGGAGAGCTGGGATGCGAATTTTTACGCCATCGAGCCGGTAGAACAGGTCTTCCTGGAAGTTGCCGTCAGAAACTTCCTGCGACAGTTCGCGGGAGGTTGCGGCGATGATTCTGGCGCTGACGCGAACTGGTTTGGTGCCGCCAACGGGGGTAACTTCAGAGTATTCGATGGCGCGGAGGATTTCGGACTGTGTGCCGGAAGGAAGCTGAGCAACTTCATCGAGGAATACGGTACCGTTTCCGGCCGTGACCAGTGCACCCTGCTGTCCGTCGTTGGTGCCGAACAGTTGCGATTCCAGTAATTCGACGGGGCGAGTTCCGCAGCTGACAGCCATGAAAGGATCAGCAGCGTTTGGACCGGCCATGTGAATTTCGCGAGCGAACAGCTCCTTGCCCGTGCCGGTTTCTCCAACCAGGAGTACGTTGGAATTGGTGGCTGCTACTTTGCGGATCGTTTTGAGCAGGTCCTGAATGACGGCACTGGAACCAACAACCTGGTCGAAACCGGAGCTGCGAGCGAGGTCTTTGCGAAGGCGTTGGTTTTCGCGGAACAGGTCCTGGAATTTGAACAGACGCTGCATGCGTTTTACGAGTTCTTCGAACCGGACAGGTTTCACCAGGTACTCGAAGGCACCCGCGGTAAACGCTTCGACAGCCGTCTCTACGCTGGGGTAGGCCGAGATGATCATGACGAACATCGCCGGATTGATGCGGTGCAGTTGTTTGAGGACGCGAATTCCGTCACCGTCCGGCAGCTGGATATCGCAAATGCCGACGTCGAAATCGCGTTCCTGAGCAGTGCGAATGGCTTCAGTTGCATTTGCAGCGGTGCGTACATCGAACCCTTCACCCGTCAGGAATTCCGCCAGAGTCTCGCGGATGATGGGTTCGTCTTCAACAATGAGTACAGACTTACGCTGAGCAATGATTCCCGACACTGTTACTAATTCTCCAGTAAAAACGACCGCCGCAAAGGAATTTCGAAACGTTCCATTTTCCGCCATCACCCATTGCAGACTACACAGGCCTATTTTTCACGCGAAAACCCGATGTCATCTGCAGATTCCTGAATTCTGTGCCAGATTCAGGGAATGTGGGCGCAGGAGATGGTGATCGTACGGCTGAGGTGTCCTTGCGACGGGGAAAATCGAAGAAATTGGGGGGAAATTGGGCCTTATGGCGTTGGTGATCTGAGGTTTCCCGAGGGGCGATTCGCTGTTCACAGCCTGCTCGAAACCACGATTCCTGCTTGTTTTTAACCGGGCTTACTTGCTGTTTCTCTTTTTCAAGACGTTCGTCGTGGCTTGCGAGGATGCCTGCGGGATCGTCTTCGAAAGCCTGCCGGCAGCCTTCGCAGCAGACAAAACAGGCCTTGCCGGTGTGCTGCACCGGGATTGTTCCACGGCGACCTGTCACGACGCACTGCACCTGTCCGGCCGCGGCATTTGCGAGGGGAGCGGCATGTCGGGTCATTCCGAGTTCAAACATGCGTCGCCGGTCACTGCCTGTCTGGCTGCGTTCCTCAAGAAACAGTGTCCAGCGAATGTCGCTCAGTTTGCGAATCGTCAGTTTTCGTGCCGGTAGGCTGTTTACAGCAGTTGTGAAGGTCCACGCGGTACGTTCGCTGACGACAGCCGGGTTTTTCTGCTCAGTTTTTCCGGGAGCAGCAGGAACTGTTGTTCGCCTTACTGCAGCAGCAGTGTAGCATCTTCTGCTGGCCAATGGCGGGCTGCTATGCGGAGTTGCTGCAGGCGATTGCCCGGTTTGCACTGCAGAACGAGGCTGGCGGAGTTTCCAGCGAACGGCCAGGTGTCGTTGACAGTCTCAGCCGAATCTACTGCTTTTCAACCTGGACGACTACTCAAATACTCTCTCCGCCAATTCGTTCCAAGTGTCAGGGAATATGAAAAACGGCCCGGTCGCGAGGATAAGTATTTAGCCGCTTGGCGGGAACCTGAAAGGTCTCGCCATTGCCGTTACGCAGCAGCAATGGCATCTGAACCTCTGCGCCACATTTGCCAGCCGACTGCAATGTGAAGACAGCGCTATGAAACACATGATCCGACTAATGTGCGACACTGTGTCGGCGTGTCGAGATTTTCAGATTCCTGTACACACCGGTATCTACCATTACTCCTATGATCTCAAGTCGGTGGTGATGTTCACATCGGAGTCATTGTGTGATTCTGAACGTGAACATGAGTCTTCAAGTTAACGTTGCCATTATCGACGTTGAATCGGAAGATTTCGGCATTGTCCGTGCTCGCAATTGATACATCCATGATTACCTCAAACTGATCCGGCTTCGCCACAACATCCAGCCAATCAAGACAAAGTGTTCCCTGGAGGAGATACACTTGGTATAGCTGACGTACCGCGTTATTGCGAAGGTCTGTGATTTGACACAACAGCTCGTTGACCGTTCCTGTCTTTTGAGGCAGATACTCAGTCAAAGAGATCTTCCTCCAGGGAAGTTCCCCGTCCCACTCATCGGCAGGCTACTCCACATAGTCAAAAAAAGTCGAGGCCGAGACTGAGACGGACTTCTTGTCACCAGATACAGAGTATTCGATGGTAATACGGAAAGCAGCATCAATTTCCATGACTGAAGTCGTCCCCTGCTCTATTAAGATGTTTCTTCAGAGTGTCCCATTGCTTCTTAGTGAGCTGCGTTTTGATTTCTGAAAGAGGCTTCTTCAGAAGTGCGTTGATATCGACTCCTTTCAGGTTGCGGAACTGCACCACGGCGCGCCAGTTGCCTGTCAGTTCTCCGAGGGTGCCCACCTGCCGAGCGGCGGCGGCACGCTGGGTGGGCGTGGCTGTGGGCTATGGCTGGTTTTCGTCGGAAGGCATTGTGGGGCTGGCCAGCAGGCGGGCAGTGGCAGCAGTGACATGCATGGGCAGTTTTCCGGATGGTCAGTTTTACTGCTTAATCAGTGACTACGACGCGGCGACTTTTCATTTCTGATCTGGGCAGGGAGCCTGTTGCTGCTGCCTGAACGGATGCTGCAAAGCCCAGTCGCTGCCGCAGGGCGGTGTTGAGCTGTTCGAGGATTGTATCGCGAGCCGTGTCAGATTCAGTGGCGGTTTCCACAGTCACACAGAGGTCTTTCATACCTTGTACGGTGCTGACCTGAAGTTGAAATTCCGTGATTGCCGGGAATTCGCGTACAACTGCTTCAACACTTCCGGGAAACACGTTGTTGCCGCGGATGATCAGCATATCGTCTGCTCGCCCCAGGATGCCGCCCTGCAGCCACCGTAGGACGCGACCGGAGGGGTCTGGTTCAGTGCTGACTGTGACGAGATCACCGGTGCGATATCGCAGCAGCGGGCTGCCGAGACGTCCCAGATTTGTAATGACCAGTTCCCCGGTTTCCCCGTCCGGAACGGGGTTTCCGGCAGCGTCTGTCACTTCGGCAATGCACTCTGTTTCAAGGAGGTACATCCCACCTGGTCGATCGACAGATTCTGTTGCCAGTGAGCCCAGTTCTGTCATTCCCCAGTGATCAATGACTTTCGCGTCCCACTGCTGTTCGATGAGTTGGCGGGTGGAACTGATTGATCCGCCGGGTTCACCGGCCACGATGAGCAGTCGAACGGAGGTTTCCTTGAGATCGATGCCTGCAGCAGCAGCAGCTTCAGCCATTCTAAGGGCGTAGGTGGGGGTACAGCACAGGACTGTGGCTTCGTTTTCAATGAGAGCCTGGAGTCGAATCAGCGTGGACATGCCACCTCCGGCGAGGCAGAAGTTGCCGTTTCGCAGAGCACCTTCGAATGCGGCCCAAAAGCCAAGGAAGGGACCAAAGGAGAACGGGAAGAACAGGCGATCCCAGGATTGCAGTCCGGCCAGTGTCCAGATCTGCCGCCAGCATTCCATGCACCAGTCCCAACTGTCGCGAGTATCCATCCAGCGGACAGGGCGACCGGTGGTACCGGAGGTCTGATGCAGCCGCAGGTAGCGTGTGGATGGGTATGTCTGGTTTGAGCCGTAGGGAGGCTGTGCTGTCTGGTCCTGCACAAGTTCTGTTTTGGTGCAGAAAGGCAGTTTTTGGAGGTCTGCGACAGTGCGGAGATTGGCCGGATCGAGATTGGCACTGCGGAAGCGATTATTCCAGAAACGGTTTCGGGGCAGGATGCTGCTGAGCATCTGCTGCAGGCGAGCGGCCTGCAGGTTTTGCAGTTGTTCACGGTCAGACCAGACCTTTTCTGCCTGAAATTCCAGCACGCCGGATGATCCGCAGCAAGGGGATAAAATTGGGAATTGAGTGTTCTTCGCGTGATGATATCGGGGGGGGCTTTGCGGGACAAATCCACTGTCACTGGAAGGGGGTAATTGTGGTGATTTTCAGCTGCCGGGGCATTTCCTGCCGTTGGCATCGGTGGTTCAGCCGAGGTTGCATTTGAATTCTGCGGCTGCTGGCGTTAGCATCCATGGCTTAGCAACGCAGTCGCGATTTCCCGTGGGGCCGCAGATTTGCGTGCAACTTCTCCTGGAATGCTCGGGTTTTGCTGCGGTTTCCAACAACAAGCCAGCCGAAGATTTCCCGGAATCCGGCCGAATACCACACCAGTCGGCAATGCCTGCCGCGGTGACTGATAGATCTGAAAGACAGACTGCGAATGACCAATTCTGACGCTGATCCCCGTAAAAAGACCGATGATTTTGCCAAAAATATTGTGCACACGATGTTCGGCCTCGACAAGCTGCCGTCTGACGTCGGGGGTGAAGTCCTGTTTGACGACTACGACGATTCTCCGGCGGCTGGTTCAGCTGAGGCAGCTGCTCAGAACGGAGCAGACGCTGAGATGATTGAAGCTGCTGCTGCAGACCCGCTGAATTCGCGGACTGAGTACCAGGACGATATTGACGACCTGATTATGTTCCCGGAGGACGATGATCAGGACGATGTCGCGGCGGAGGCGGATGCTGAGGAGGACGACGAGAACTTCGACTTCGGCTCGGACGAAGTCGATGATGATGACGATGATGCAGAAGACGGAACTCCTGCTGCAGCAACGGCGGTTGCGGCCTCGTCTGAACCGGTCGATGAGTTCGGTTTTGATTCTGAGCCTCCTGCTCCGTCTCGCGAGCCTGCTCGTGCTGCTTCCCGACCTGCTCGCGATGACCAGCCTCGTCGTGATCGTGATGGGCGTGGTCGTCGTGGTGCAGGCCGTGACGAAGAGGGTGGTCGTGGTGGCGAGCGTGGGCGGGCTGGCGGTCGTGGGCGTGACCGTGGCGGCGACCGTGACGAGCGTCCTCGAGCGATTCGCGAAGAGGGTCCATCAGCCGGTAAACCGGCCGCAGGAGGCGGCGGTGATGATACGTACTGGGACGAACTGGACAAGTGGGTGTGGGATGATCCGGAGTCGACTGTTAAGAATGTGTCTGCACCGGTTGCGGAGTTTGTTGTTGACGAGGACGACTTTGGAGCTGATTCGGCGGAGAGCCCGGTGGCTTCCGATGACGGCGCTGAGGCTGGCAGTGGTCGCCGTCGTGGCCGTCGTCGCGGAGGTCGAGGCCGCAATCGGCGGCGTTCTGAGGATACTGTGGGTACTCGATCCGAGGCCTCGGGGATTGACGATGATGATTCGTCGTCGGTTGACGATCTGACTGAGATTTTGTTTGAAGAGGATCAGGAGGACATTGTCAGCGTTTCTGCCGGCAGTGTGTCTGCCCAGCGACGTTCGCGTGACGAGCGTCCGGTGGTGGGAGCGGATGCCGACGACGCTGAGGAAACGGGAGAAAGTCGCGAAGAGTCTGAGGGTGGACGCAGCCGACGTGGCCGACGCGGTCGTCGTGGCGGTCGTGGCTCTGATCGTGAGCGTTCCGGACAGCGTGTCTCAGCAGATGAATCTGTTCGTCGTCGTCCGGCGGATGACGCGGACGAACGTGATGTTGCAGGGGATGATCGGCCGACTGGCTTTGACGATGAAGAGCCGGTTGCTGCAGTTCCGCGGCAACGCGGTGATCGAGGTCGATTGGATTCACGGCGTGACAGCGACGATCGAGGTGCTCGCAGAGACCGGCAGGATCGTGGCGAGCGTTCTGAACGGAGTGACCGTTCGGGAGATCGTGGCGAACGTCGTCCGGACCGTGACGATCGGGGTAGTCGTGGCGAACGCTCTGAACGTGGTGATCGGCCAACTCGTGGGGAACGCGTTGACCGCGCCGAGCGCCCGGACGTCGCTGATCGGCCAGTGCGGGGTGAGAGATCTGATCGTGGAGGCCGTGGCGAGCGGTCAGAGCGCAGCGAGCGTGGTAGTCTTGACCGTAGCGAGGAGCGTGGTCGTCCTGAGCGTGATCGGCGTGATCGCGACCGGGATCTGGAACGTGATGAACGATTTGAGCGTAGCGGCGACGTGACGCAGGATCACGGTGATGAAGTTCGCGAGCCTCGTCGTCGTCGTGAGCGCGGTGGCGAGAGTCGCGAGGCCGCTCGCGAGCCTCGTGAAGACCGTCGTGGTAGTGCGCCACTTCCGGTGGCACCTGAGTACCAGGATATTCCTACCTGGGAAGAAGCGATTGGATGTTTGTCACTGCGAACACCGACCGAAGATCATGCTCGACGCACGGAAAACCGGTACCGCAACCGTGATGGTGGTGGCCGTGGTCCGCGTCGCTGATTGAGTGGTTATTTAAGCAACTCGTAGGACGTCCGGCGTCGATTCAGTTCGACGCCGGTTTTTTTGTGGGTTGCGTGGAATTGGATGCGATCAGGAGAGGATGCCCTGGACCAGTTCGCCGTGGATATCTGTCAGACGGAAATCTCGACCCTGGTAGCGGTAAGTCAGTCGGGTATGGTCAACTCCGAGCAGGTGCAGGATGGTTGCATTCAGGTCGTGTACATGAACGGGGTCACGGACGACGTTGTAGCAAAAATCATCAGTTTCGCCCCAGGTTGTTCCGGGCCTGATGCCTGCTCCTGCCATTAACATTGTAAAGCATCTGGGGTGGTGGTCGCGACCATAGTTTTCGTCTGACAGTCCACCCTGCGAGTAGATAGTTCGTCCGAATTCTCCGCCCCAGACGACCAGTGTGTCGGACAGCAGGTCACGCATTTTCAGGTCATGCAGCAGTGCGGCTGTCGCCTGATCGGTATCGCGGCACTGGCCGCGGATAGCGGCCGGTAATCCGCCATGATGGTCCCAGCCCATGTGGAACAACTGGATAAATCTGACATCGCGTTCGGCCATGCGGCGAGCCAGCAGGCAGTTGGCGGCGTATGAACCGGGCCGTTTGACATCGGGGCCGTACATATCGAGCACATGCTGCGGCTCGTCTGAAAAATCCAGCAGATCCGGGACGCTGGTCTGCATGCGGAACGCCATTTCGTACTGAGCGATGCGTGCCGTGATTTCGGGATCTTGGCTGGCTTGAAACTGCAGTTGATTGAGGTGGCTGAGGCGGTCAAGTGTGCTGCGGCGCATGGCAGGCGACACGCCGGGCGGATTGGACAGGTACAGTACAGCATCGCCGCTGTTGCGAAACTTGACGCCCTGATGTCGCGAAGGCAGGAAGCCGGGCCCCCAGAGCCTGTCGTAAAGTGGCTGATCATCCGGTCGACCGGACCCGAACGATGTTAGTACGACGTAGGCGGGCAGGCTGCGATTTTCACTTCCGAGTCCATAGCTGGCCCAGGCACCGATGCTGGGGCGTCCGGCAAGCTGTGAACCGGTCTGACAGAAGGTGATCGCCGGATCATGGTTGATGGCTTCCGTGTGCATAGTGCGGATCATGCACCAGTCATCTGCGAGTCTGGACATGTGTGGCATCAGTTCACTGAACCACATGCCGCAGTTGCCGTGCTGTCTGAAGTGAAAGATGCTGGGTGCGACTGGAAAACTGCCTTGCCCTGAAGTCATGGTGGTCAGTCGCTGTCCCTGGCGAACTGATTCCGGCAGGTTTTGACCGCGGTGGGCTGTCATCGCAGGTTTGGGATCAAACAGATCCATCTGGGACGGAGCACCGGACTGGAACAGATAGATGATGCGACGGGCCTTGGGAGCGTGGTGTGGCAATCCCTGGAGTTCGGGACGGTCAGTTGCAGCGGCGGCAGCGGACGACTGCAGCAGGGCAGCCAGCGCTGCCGTGCCGGTAGTCCCGCATGCTGAATTCAGGAAAATGCGGCGATTGAGGGAGTCCTGCAGAGTCAGCGGATTCATGGTGATGTGACTTTAGTGGTTGCAGGTTGTGGTGAAGAAATTTAGCCAAGGCTCCAGCCACTGCGATAATCGCGGCGGATGAAGTGATCTGCCGCGGTGGTATTGGTGATTTTCATTTTGTCGGCATCCCACTGCAGTTTTTGTCCGGCACGATAGGCGACATTACCGAGGTGATTGGCTTCGGTCAGCCAGCCTGCGTATTCGAAATTGCATGTGGTGGGGTCACCTGTGCGACAGGCATGCAGCCATTCTTCGTGGTGTCCGAGTGATTTGGGGATGAATGGATCCGGGCGGCGGAAGTCCTGGAATTTGTCTTCGGGCAGCAGCATGTGGCGACCATAGTCTGACAGCAGCATGCCATTTTCACCGACAAACAGGACTCCACTGTCCCATGCCGGAATCGAGCCATTGGTCAGCAGTTCGGGTTTGTGTGAGCCTTGGTACCAGAACACATCTACCTCAGGCTGCTGAGCAGTGGCTTTATATTCGTACTTAACGTGCATGGATGCGGGGGCGATTTCAGGGTGTGCGGGGTCTCCGAATGCTTCGATGGTTGCTGGTGCTTTGAGTTGGAGTGCCCAGAATGCCAGGTCCACCCAGTGACTGCCGAGATCGGACATGGTGCCATTTCCGAAGTCCCACCAGCGGTACCATTTGGGTCCGGGGAAGTAGACGGAATTGAAGGGGCGTTCGGGGGCCGGTCCGAGCCAGAGGTCCCAGTTCAGTCCGGCTGGAATCGGGTCTGCTGTTGCTGGACGTTCTGTCACATTCACGATGTCTTTGTTCTTTTGTGCATCGGCGGCTGACTGCAGTCCCCAGGCCCGTCCGACCCAGACGTGGCATTCTGAGACTTTGCCGATGGCGCTGGTTTGAATCAGTTCGACGACTCGGCGGTAGTTGTCGCCGGCATGAATCTGAGTACCCATTTGAGTGGCGACGTTGGCTTTGGCGGCCGCCTCTCGGATGACTCGCGCTTCGTACACGCTGTGGGTCAGCGGCTTTTCACAATAGACATGTTTGCCCAGTTGCAGGGCTGGCAGTGTGGCGAAGGCGTGCGTGTGTTCGCAGGTGCTGACGACCACCGCGTCGAATTCGGAGGCGCGATCGAAGATACGGCGAAAATCTACTTCCTGTCGTGCCTGTGTGTGCGTCTGGGCTGCCTTGCGGACCGTATCCTCGTTGACATCGCAGAGGAAAGTGATGTGTTCAGATGAGACTGACTGCAGGTTACCGCCACCTCGTCCACCGCAGCCGATGACAGCAATTCTCAGTTTGTCGTAGTACGATGCTGCGCGAGCCGGGCCGCCGATGTACAGGCCGGCTGCTGCTGCAAAGCTGTGTTTCAGCAGCGATCGACGACTGGGACGAGCATTCTGTTGCATCAGGAATTCTCCTTGCGGGGATGTTGACGCGGTTGTTGATGCGGCAACGAGACATGCGGACCACGGATTTTGCGCAATCTGTCCCTCGGGTGGAAGCAACAGTCGGGTCTGGCAGCGGCAAACTGGCTGAATGAGTGTCAATGTTTTCGAATTCGCGAATCCGCCAGATTCGCGGGCCGGGTACGGAAATCTGCATGGATTTGAAGTGACACCCCCTGGAAGATAGCGACTGGTGACGTTCAGTAAACAGGAATTCAGTTTGCGCAGTTTTCCTACTAATTCGGGCATCATGTACGACATTATCGGTGATATTCACGGCTGTGCCGATGAGCTTGTGGAACTTCTGGAAAGACTGGGGTATTCACAGGAATCTTCGGTGTTTCGGCACCCGGAACGCAAAGTGATTTTCTGCGGTGACTTCATTGATCGCGGTCCACAGATTCGTGACGTGCTGAACATCTGTCGCGGTATGTGTCAGCAGCAGGCGGCGCTGGCTGTCATGGGCAACCATGAGCTGAACGCACTGGCGTACCATACTCCCGATCCTTTTCTTCCAGGGGAATTTTTGCGGCGGCATACAGAACACAACAATCGCCAGATTGCTCAGACGCTGCAGCAGCTTTCGGCATCGCAGCTGCAGGAGTCACTCGACTGGTTTCGGACGCTGCCGGCCTGTCTGGAACTGGCGGAGCTGCGAGTTGTGCATGCCTGCTGGGATCCGGCTGATCTGGCACTGCTGCAGAGTGCCGCTGCTGAGCTGGGCTGGATGACTGATGCGTATCTGCACAAGGTGGCTCGCAGCGGAACCGACCTGTTTCGTTCGATCGAACGGGTGATGAAGGGGCCTGAGATGCGTTTCCCCAACGGGGTCAGTCTGACGGACCGCGAGGGTCTGGTTCGAAAGCGTGGTCGGATTCGCTGGTTTGATGATCCGGCTGGCTACAGTTTTTCAGACTATATGTTTCCCAGTCTGCCTCTGCCTGAGTTTGAGGGTGCCGCAGTCCCGGGTGATGTGCAGCCCTGCCCTTACCCCAGGGACGCTCGCCCGTTGTTTTTCGGTCATTACTGGCTGCGTGATCGCAAACCTGCTCCGATTCGCCATAATCTGGCGTGCCTCGACTACAGCATTGCCCGGGACGGTATGCTGACGGCCTATCGCTTTCACGGTCCAGGCTCGTTGGTTTCTGAGCATTTCGTCACTGTTCCTCGTCGTTCCGCAACGCTTGTGTGAGTCCTGCATGAGCATCAGTTTGTCAGGTCAGCATTCCATCAAAGCGGATATCGCTGTGATTGGTGGTGGGATTGTTGGGCTGGCCACAGCTTGGCAATTATCACTGCGTGATCCGCGGCAGAAGATCGTACTGCTTGAAAAGGAGTCTTCGTTGGCGTTTCATCAGACCGGGCGGAATTCCGGGGTGCTGCATTCCGGGATCTATTATCGGCCTGGGTCTCTGAGGGCGCAAAATTGCCGAGCCGGGAAACTGGCACTGGAAAACTTCTGCGACCGTTATGGTGTGGCCTGGCGAAAGACAGGAAAGGTAATTGTGGCGTTGCAGCAGTCCGAGCTGCCGCCTCTGCAGGTGATCCTCGATCGCGGGCGTCAGAACGGGGTGCAGTGTGAGCAGATCGGCCCGGAACGGCTGCGCGAGCTTGAGCCGCACTGTGCCGGTATTCAGGCGATTCATGTACCGGAATCGGGCATTGTGGACTACCCGGGTGTCTGTTTGCGTCTGGGCGAATTACTGACGGCTGCCGGACATCAGATTCGTCTGGGCAGTCGCGTTCTGGCGATTTGGCAGAATTCTGAGCATGTGCGGCTCGAGTGTTCTGACGTCACCGTCGAGGCTGCTCAGGCGGTCAACTGTGGGGGACTGCACAGCGACCGGCTGGCCCGTATGAGTGGTCAGCCGCTGCGTGAGCGAATTGTGCCATTTCGGGGTGAGTATTTTGAGTTAATTCCGGAAGCACATCGCTTTTGTAATTCCTTGATTTATCCGGTTCCGGATCCGCGATTCCCGTTCCTTGGCGTGCATTTCACGCGGATGGTGTACGGTGGTGTTGAGTGTGGTCCGAATGCCGTATTTGCCTTGGCACGTGAGGGCTACAACTGGCGGACGATCAGTCCGCGGGATTTGTGGGAGTCTCTGACCTATCCTGGTTTTCTGAGGCTGGCTGCGCGGAACTGGAAGACCGGACTGGGTGAAATTCGGCGATCACTATTTAAAGCAGCGTTTGTGAAAGCGCTGCAGCGACTGGTGCCGGAGATTCGTTCCGAGCATTTGCATGCCTGTCCTTCCGGCGTGCGGGCGCAGGCCCTTGGGCTGGACGGGAAACTGATCGATGACTTTCAGATTCAGCGACATGAGCGAGTCGTGAATGTTTGTAATGCTCCTTCACCGGCCGCTACAGCCTGCTTAAATATTGGCCGGATTGTTGCTGAGCAGGTACTGCCAGCAATGACGACGGCCGGCAGGGCATTCACGGCGGAATCCTGAGCGGCAGATTTCAGCGACCTTCTTTCAGTCGACGATATTTTTCGCCGTACTTGCCGGCCAGTTGGGTATGTCTGCTGGTGAGATCAACGGCACGGCCCTGGATCCATGCGTGTGTCACCTGTGAATCAGTTTCCAGCGGGTCATCGGTGCTGACGAAGATCGTTGCATCACGACCGGGTTCGAGGGAACCGAGTCGATCCGCAACTCCGAGGATCTGTGCCGGGTACAGCGTCACTGATTTCAGGGCTTCATCACGTGGCAATCCGTAAGCAGCAGCGGTAGCAGCCTGGTATGGCAGGTTTCGGGTATTCCAGGTTTCGCTGCGAGCTGATCCGGAAATGCAGAAACTGATGCCGGCTTTGCGCAGGCGTTCTGGCAGTGTGTAGGCAGCGTCGTAGTCGTCATGGTCGTTGCGGGGATCGCGATGCACGGCACTGACGATCACGGGCACCTGGCAGCGTCGCAGCAGTTCGGCACAGGATTCGGCGTCGTAGCCACCGAAGATGATTACCTGCAGCTTCTGCTCGACTGCAAATGCCACGGCCGCCTGAATTTCCTCGGCTTCGTCTGCAGCTACAATTAACGGCATTTTTCCAGCGAGTACTGGCTGCATTGAAGCGAAGCGGATGTCATATCGCTGGGTATCCGGACTGGCAGCGCGGGCTTTGGCCCAGTCGCGCGCAGCTGTGAACAGGTTTCGCAGTTCGTCCACCGGGGACCTGCCGGATTCCGTGCCGACGGGAGCAGCAGTGGCCGGCGGTCCGAAGAATGAGGAGCGGAAGGAGGCGGGCCAGTTGATGACCAGTCCGGCTTCCCGCTGTAGAGTCATGTCAGCACTGGTCCAGCCATCAAGCTGCAGCAGCGATGCTTTGCCCGAGATGAGTCCGCCGGACGGAGCGCTGAGTGCCACGAGGACTCCGTTGGCGCGAGTGACCGGGATCAGTTCGCTGTCAGGGTTGACTGCTGTGGCCGCTGTCACATTTGGGTTCAGCAACCCGGTTTCACTGGTATCGATCGTAGCGCGTGTGGAAGACAGTTCTGTCAGTCCGAGCTGGGAGTGAGATTCGATCATGCTGGGATAAACATGCCTGCCCTGCAGATCGATTACGTCGGCGTTTGGTGGCGGCTGCATCCGCGGTCCCAACTCGGTGATACGACCATTGTCAAAGACAATCGTACCGGCTTCGATCACGGGACCGGAGACCGTGTGCAGGACACCGTTGATCAGCGCCACCGGCTTTTTTTGCGGAGCACCGGGAATCTGATCAGAAGCAGTGGCCGGCTGAATTGAAAGGCAGGCGGCAAGCAGCAGCAGGCGAGCATAAAGTCCGTTCATAAGGCATGTCCGTTTTGTGCAATTAAAGCTAAAGAACCAAGAAGACCGAAGAACAGAGCCGGGGATCAGGGAATTGCGGTCAGGGTGCCGCTTGCTGCTGTGCTTCCAGCTGCTGTCGTTCTTGCTGCTGCTGCAGCGCTGCCTGGTGTCGGAAGTGCGCACAGTACTCGTCAAAGCGAGGCCAGAGAGCCGAGGGGTCTTCTGACCCCTGTGATGGCTCGCGGGATTCTTCACCTGATGCCAGCACTTTCTGGATCAGCACATTGCGACGACGAGTGGCCTCCTGTCGCATCTGCTGATCTTCATCACGAGAAAAGTAGCGGCGACCATCCACCCAGGTCTGTTCGCAGCGCGTGAAGTTGGACAGCGGATCGCCGTTCCAGATCACGAAGTCACCATGTTTGCCGGCTTCAAGCGAGCCGGTGAGGTGGTCAATTCGCAGTTGCTTTGCTGGGTTCAGAGTGACAAATTTCAGGGCTTCTTCACGGGGAATACCGCCGTATTTCACCGCTTTGGCAGCTTCCTGATTGAGATGTCGGGCCAGTTCACCGTCGTCCGAGTTGAACGAAACGACGACTCCCTGCTGATGCATCAGGGCACCGGCGTATGGGATGGCGTCGTAGACTTCGAATTTGTAGGCCCACCAGTCGGAAAAGGCGGATGCCATGGCACCGTGCTTCGCCAGTTCGTCCGCCACCTTGTAGCCCTCAAGAATGTGCTGCAGAGTGCCGATGCGGATATTGTACTGATTGAGGATTTCCAGCAGGGCCAGGATTTCATCCTGCCGATAGCTGTGGCAATGGATCCAGCGTTTGCCCAGTACCACTTCGGAAATGGCTTCGAGTTCGAGGTCACGGCGCGGTGGCAGTCCTCGACGATTCTTCTCCCATGAATCGTGTCTTTTTTGGTAATCGCGAGCTGCTTCGAAGGCGTCTCGGAATACCTGTTCGACTCCCATGCGTGTTGCCGGGTAACGGCCACCGCCGTCGGTGCGATTGCTTTGCTTGACGTTTTCACCGAGGGCGAATTTGATGCCGGCAGGAGCTTCGGTGAATTTCAGGCCTTCGCCGGTCATACCCCACCGCAGCTTGACCACCTGGTTCTGTCCACCGATCGGATTGGCTGAACCGTGCAGGATGTTGGCGGCAGTGACGCCACCGGCCAGCTGACGATAGATGGTGATATCGTTGGCATCCACAAAATCGCCGACTCGCACCTCACTGGTGACTGCCTGCGTACCTTCGTTCACACCGCCATCGGTGGCGAAATGCGAGTGGCAGTCGATGATGCCGGGCGTGATGTGCATGCCGCGAACGTCAACGATCTGAGCATTGGCGGGGAGCGGAAGATCGCGGCCCACCGCCACGATCCGGCCACCGTCGATCAGCAGTGTGGCGTCCTCAATGATGCCAGCCGGACCGCAGGTCCAGATCGTGGCATGAACAAAGGCCATTGGTCCGGCAGTTGCGGGCAAAGCGGTGCGACCGAAGGATCCCAGCGGGTAATTAATTTCAAACGATGCTGCAGCTTTGGGTGCAGCCGAGGCTGCGGGTTCAGCCGGCTTCTTTTCGGCAGCAGCAGTCGAGCCTTCGGCGGTTGCCGGGGCAGGAACTGCGGCTGGTTCGATTCGTGAGGCGGTGACAACGGAGGATGTGCCGTCGGGCCAGATCAGCGTGCCGATGGCAGCCGGACGATCACGGAGCTGAGGATCAGGTTCTGTCATTGCCAGCGAAAAGCGGATACTGCCATCGATGCCCCAGTCTGAAGCGGGGAAGATGCCGGTCAGTCGAGTGTTGTCGAGCCGTATGGATTTAAGATCCACGATTTCCTTTGGGGACTTTGCCGGCTGTGCATCAGCGGGTGGCTGAGCGGGCTGGGCCGCAGTGGTTTCGGGAGACGCGGCCGGTGTGGCAGCCGGAGCAGCAG
>Ga0208048_1000517_pt1 | contig 20866 bp, 23 predicted proteins | sample Malawi_45m_30L_FD_184163 | JGI IMG/M metagenome (GOLD analysis project Ga0208048, IMG submission 184163) | Freshwater microbial communities from Lake Malawi, Central Region, Malawi to study Microbial Dark Matter (Phase II) - Malawi_45m_30L... | ecosystem: Environmental > Aquatic > Freshwater >...
CGCTTCCTTGCCACACTATCCTTCTCACTTTCACAGAGAATTCACACGAAGCGGTTCAATACTCTTCCCATGAACTCGAAAGATGACGTGATGACGCCATGAAGCGATATCTCTCATTCACTCGAGGTTCCATTCTTGCCATGGCCTTGCTTCTCTTCAGCCCAGCGCTAACCCCAGTCAGCGCTGATGATCGCGGTGAGGGCGTTAAGGAATGCGGAATGCAGATTGGTAATTATCTCGATCTTGCTTCTACGTACGAGATCTCGCCAAGACGTTCTCCCAAAGAATTTCGCGAGCTGGCAGGTGCGTATAAGGATGCACTACGCGAGCGAAATGAGTGCCTTCGCCAAATAAACACGAAATTCAAGGATGATCTGCGAGCGATCAAAGGTAAGTACGATGCCTTGAAGGGTGATCGAACAACCTCGAGGGTGCTTCGCGAGACACAGCGACTTGCCGAGATTTCGACCGCAACCCTTTATCGCGATGAAGCGATTAGGAATTTGCCACCACTTCCTGCTCTACCAGAACGACCCATCAAGCGCTGATTCTTTGGGAGTCGATGCAAGGGCTTTGGTACGGAGAGATTGTCATTTGCAAGATGATTAATGCTCGCTCAAACTGACAAACCATTCTTGCCAGATTCACACGATTTCCTTAAATCTCCGACTTAGCCTCTGACGCGTGGGTTCAAGTGCTGAATCCAATTTCGACTGAAAAATCAGAAGGGCACAGAGTATGAAGAAGTTTATTTCTCCCCTGATCGCGCTCTCATTAGTACTAGTGGCGTTTACAGGCGTTACAGCCTCAGCTGTCACTGAAAAAGAAGCTCGTAAAGCGGCCAATGAAGCGAAAGTAGCTGAGTACAAAGCAGCCGTTGCTCAGTACAAGGCAGCGCTTGAAACTTACAAGAGCGAAATGCAAGCCTGGAAGAGTGTTCGCCAGAGCGCAGTGGCAGAGGTAAAGGCTGCTAGCGAAGTTCTCAAAGCAGCTCTTGCTACAGCGACGACAAAAGAAGCGAAGCAGTCTGCAAAAGAGGCATTTGCCACAGCTCGAAAGAGCGCACTCGCTAAAGTCCCTGCAAAACCGATTGCGCCTTCGCGACCAGCGAAACCTAAGCTAGAGCGTCCTGCTCCCAAGGCATCAGAGTCGCCAAGTTCAAGTGGTAGCTCTAACGGTTAAACGCAACTAGCAACAAGAAGAGGTTGTAGAACCTTTGCAAAAGCCTGCCCGCGAGGAACTCCTTGCTGGCAGGCTTCTTTCTTCCTGTTGGCGAGATATAGTGTGGCTAGGCAAGGGATGGAGATTGAATGATGAAGTCGCTCAAAACCGCATCCAGAAAAGTTCTCGTCCTCGTAATCGGCGCCTTATCCCTTTCACTTCTGACTTACATTCCATCCGCATCGGCAAATCAAATTCCATCTTTACCGCAACTTCCCAGTGGAATCGGTGCACTTCCTGGTGGAGTTACTGCGTTACCAGGTGGAACTAGTTCGACAGCTGGCGGCGTTCCCGCGACGCCTGGAGGTGCTACGACGATGGGTAACACCGTCACTCTGACCGAGGATCAGATCAAGAGTCTTCCTGAGGAACAACAGAAGTTGATACGTGAAGCTCTAGAGAAAGCAAAGGCGGCAGCTGGGACTGCTCCATCCGGTGGCGGCACGCCAACAGTTGATCTTGGCGCAATTGCAAGTCAGGCTCAAGGATTGCTTTCATCGCTTTTGAAGAATCTCAAGCCAGAGCAACAGAAGATGTTGGAAGAGGCTCAGAAGTCAGGAAAACTCCCTGAAGGCTTTGCTGAGATGTTGGCAAAGGGAGCAACAGATCCTGCAATCCTTGCGAAGTTGACGCCAGAACAACGAGATGTGCTTCAGAAGGCCATCGCATCTGGCGAACTATCTGCCGATTCGATCAAGGACTTGATCGGTGATGTTGATGTGGCAACTGTTAAAGATGTCGCCAAGTCTGTCGCTGAGAATAAGCCGATTGACATCAACAAGGTGAAGGAAGTAGTCACCAAAGTCGCAAAACTAGTCTGCACTAATGGAAAGAAAAAGATCACGGTCAATGCCAAGCGTTGCCCGGCCGGATTTAAGAAAAGTTAGTCGCCCCGTAAGACTTCTGTTGATTGCTTGTACTGAGGAGAATCTAGCGCTGCGGAATCGCAAAAAGAGCGCTGACTAGCGCTGGTAGCGCAATCATCCCAAGAAGTACTGCAACCAACTTCTCATCGCTCGTCCAGAGATAGTAAGTAACCGGCAGAGCGATCAGGTTTGCAATGACAACCGGAGCGCGGCCCCAGTTCTTCCTTCTCTTTAATCCAATTCCCGCAACTATCAACCCGACAGCACCAAGTGAAGCAAAGGCGATCTCTGCAATCCATGCACTCGGTTCTTCAACCTCGGAGAAAAAGGAATTCAGGACAAGGAATAGTCCAAGCGCCGCAACGATAAGACCTTCAATGATTGCTAGAGCTGAGGCGAGGCGATAGAGCCAATCGGGACTTGAACCTGCTTTACCCAGCGCTGTCATAACGCAAATCTACTATGCCCCTATCCCCATCGATTTTCGACAAGTACGCTCCAATCCATAACTCATCCATTAAATCAAGAAGATAATCATGATGAGCAACATCAAGTGGAATCTCAATCATTAGGTACAGATAAGGCTGCCTCGTGTTGATTTCTATGTGTTTCGAGATCAGAGTGTCACGGTCTCTGTTGGCTCAGTGGTTGGGGGCTAGGTAATTGGGATTGCACTCACAACGGCACTCACAACGGCACTCACAACGGCACTCACAACGGATCGACCGACTGCGATTCCTCTCGCCCACTCTCGTATCGAGGGGGCTGGTTAATGAAGTGCCACCTAGAATGCACCCGTGACGGAGTCGAAAGAACAAAGTACTGAAGGCTACGGCGCTGCAACTACGAAGTGGCTCGATCAAATTCCGGACTTGTTAAAAGAGGGTTCGTCGATTGCAGTCTTGCTCACTTCAATTGAGTCGGTGAAAGATCTGGCAAAGTTGCAGCAACGAAAAGCTGCGCTCGAAACAACTGCCTCTGACCCCAACCTCTGGAACGATACTGATAACGCTCAAAAAGTTACCTCAGAGCTTTCCCGTGTACAAGGTGAGTTGAATCTGCTGACTCAATTACGTCGCCGCGTCGAGGAATTGCCACTGCTCTTTGAGTTGGCCAAAGACGAGGGAGATGAGAGCGCATTTCAGGATGCGCTAGCTGAGTTGAACTCACTGAAGAGTGACGTATCTGAGTTGGAGATTGAAACGTTGCTTAATGGTGAATATGACCATCGCGACGCGCTCGTCACTATCCGCTCTGAGGCAGGCGGAGTGGATGCATCTGATTGGGCGGAAATGGTTATGCGAATGTTCCTTCGCTATTGTGAAAAGAAGGGTTATCGCACCCAAGTCCTTGATACCTCTTATGGCGAAGAAGCTGGAATCAAATCTGTGACCTTCAAAGTAGAGGGTGAATATGCATACGGCTCGCTTTCTGTAGAACAAGGTACTCATCGCCTGGTGAGAATCTCTCCATTTGATAGCAATAATCGACGGCATACATCTTTTGCTGGAGTTGAAGTAGTTCCTGTGGTTGATAAGAGTGATGCGATTGAAATCGACGAAAAAGAGATTCGGGTGGATGTTTATCGGTCATCTGGACCAGGCGGACAGGGAGTCAATACGACGGATTCTGCAGTGCGTATTACGCATATACCGACTGGGATCGTTGTCTCGTGCCAGAACGAGAGATCACAATTGCAGAACAAGGCGACAGCCATGGCTGTGTTGCAGTCCAAACTACTCGAGCGACGACATGCACAAGAACAAGCGAAGATTGATGCGCTCAAGGGTGATGCTGGCGGATCATGGGGAAATCAGATTCGCTCTTACGTCTTGCATCCCTATCAGATGGTGAAAGATCATCGAACGGACTATGAGACGGGTAACACGCAGGCTGTCCTCGATGGAGATCTCACAGGATTGATTGATGCTGGGATCCGCTGGCGCAGAACTCGTTCGTCAAATTAGCCTCATATCCGACAATTTCTGTGCGCCTTCCGTAAGATTCGCGAGGAAGAGCGCAATTTGAAAAACGTAAGTACGGCGCAAGCGATTGCGCAAGTACAGAGCATTTGGATGGAGTTCATCGAACGCGACTAGGAAAACGCGATCAAAAATTGAAAGGGCAGGCTTAAGTAAGCAGGCTTGAGAGAGCAGGCTTGAGAGAGCAGGCTTGAAAGAGCAGGCTTAAGTAAGCAGGCTAGAAAGAGCGCGATGATGGGAGGTGCAGATGATTCGCTTTGAGCATGTCACAAAGACTTATGCGAAGACCGATAAACCTGCACTGAGTGATGTCTCTATTGATGTTGCTAAGGGTGAGTTCGTATTTCTTGTTGGCCAGTCGGGCTCAGGTAAATCCACATTCCTTCGACTTGTCTTGAGGGAAGAGAAAGCATCGTCAGGGACTATCCATGTTGCCGGAAAAGATCTTGGGACTTTATCGAACTGGAAGGTGCCTGAGTTAAGAAAACAGGTGGGCACGGTCTTCCAAGATTTTCGTCTTCTGCCCAATAAGACTGTGTTTGAGAATGTGGCATTCGCATTGCATGTCCTCGGGCATACCAAGAAAGAGATTGCGCGAGAGGTCCCTGAGATAGTTGAACTTGTGGGACTTGCCGAGAAACTTGATCGCCGCCCTGGGGAGTTATCTGGTGGTGAACAGCAACGTGTAGCGATTGCACGTGCTTATGTGAGCCGTCCAGCGATATTGATTGCTGATGAGCCAACTGGAAACTTGGATCCTGGCACAAGCATCGGAATCATGAAATTGCTTGATCGAATCAATCGCGAGGGCACGACAGTTGTCATGGCGACTCATGATTCAAGCATCGTGGATCAGATGCGTAAGCGAGTCATTGAATTGGAATCGGGCCATGTCATCAGGGATCAGGTCCGAGGCGTCTATGGGTATACCGGGTGATGTATAAATGAGAGCAGGATTTGTTATGAGCGAGGTCGGCATCGGCCTCCGAAGAAATCTGACTATGACCTTTGCGGTCGTCATTACTGTGGCAATCTCACTCTCACTCCTTGGTATTGGACTACTTTCGAATTCACAAGTTCGAACCATGAAGGACTATTGGTACGACAAGATTGAAGTCTCGATATTCCTCTGCGGGCCGCTTTCTGAAACGCCTTCATGTGCTGGGGGACCGGTCACTGCGGAACAGCGCCTTGAAATCCAACAGGACCTTCAGGAACTTCCTGTTGTGCAGACTGTCTATTACGAGTCGCAGTCCGAGGCGTATCAAAGATTCCAAGAGAGATTCAAGGATTCGGCTATTGCTCAGAACGTCACCGTCGATCAGCTTCCGGAATCATTTAGAGTGAAGTTGAAGGATCCAACTGAGTTTGCAGTAGTGGAGAGTGCATTCTCTGGAAGACCGGGTGTCGACGTTGTCCAAGATCAACGAGCGATTCTTGAGAAGTTCTTCTCACTCCTCAATGTGTTGCGTGATGGAGCCCTCGTCATTGGACTGGCTAGCGTTCTGACCGCAGCGCTCCTGATAAGCAATACCCTTCGAATTGCTGCCTATAACCGTCGGCGTGAAACAACGGTGATGAAGCTTGTAGGCGCGAGTTCATTTTCGATTCAGTTGCCATTCTTGCTGGAGGGACTCTTTGCGGCGATTGTTGGGTGGGGGATTTCGACTGGGATTCTCTCGGGCCTTAAGTACGTAGTTGATGACCGCGTTGCGCCATTACTCACTTTCACTAACTTCTTCACCTGGAATGATGTCTGGGTCGCTTCTGCTTATCTTTTGATCACAGGTGTCGTAGTCTCTGGCTTTGCCTCGATTCTAACTCTGCGGAAATATTTGAAGGTTTAGCTAGTTCACGCTGGTTTGCAACTGGTGGTTTGTATTGAGTGACCAGCAAAGAGTCACCAGCAAACAGCATGTTCACCGGCTAATCCAGCCAGCATTTGGCGTAGAGAATTCGAATGAGTGTTTACACATTTCCTCTTGGAGAACATGAGCCTTAGAATCGCGGGGTGAGCGACAGGGTTAGCGAAAGAGCAGGCGCAAGACAGTTCATTGCCGGCCTCTTGGCGCTCTCTCTCGTCTTCGGACTTGGCTACGCCTTAGGGCTCAATAAAGGAACCGGCCCCGTCGATCAGGCCTTGGAAGAGATTGTCTCTATTGATCCTGACGGCGCTTCGCTGGAGAGTCTTCGTCAAGCTGCGATCGAAGGTGCGTTGAAAGCATCGGGTGATGAATGGTCGAATTATTTTCCAGAATCCACTATGGACGTTTTCAATGAGAGACTCTTTAACGAATACACGGGGCTCGGTTTATGGCTTCGCAGAGCCAGAACTGGCGGCATTGAGATAGCGAGCGTTCAACCAGGATCTCCCGCAGAGATTAAGGGAGTCAAGCCCGGAGATCGACTCCTCGCAATCAACGAGAACTCACTTGATGGCATCACTCTGCCAGCAGCGCTCGCCATTGTTCAAGGAACAGACGGAAAATCGGTAGACCTTCTTCTTGATAGAGATGGCCAAGAAGTCCTTGTGTCAGTCAAGAAGGTCACGATGGGTCGAGAGACAGTCTCTGCCTCACAAGTTACCGATGATGTCGTTCTTGCGAAGATCACAAATTTCAACTTAGGGACTGCTAGTCAGCTCAACGAACTCCTTTCGGGACTTTCGCACAAGCGCGGATTAGTGATTGATCTCAGAGGCAATCCAGGTGGGCAATTAAGTGAAGCGGTAGGAGTGGTTGAATTATTCGTTGGAGAGGGAGTTATCGTTTCCTATCAAAAAGTGAATGATAATCCTGTTATTTATCGCGCCTCAAACGATAAAACGATTCAGTCGCCTCTTGTTGTTCTCATCGACAGAGATTCAGCCAGCGCTGCAGAGATAGTTGCAGGAGCACTGCAAGATAGAAATCGTGCTGTCGTCATTGGTGAGCGCTCGATGGGCAAGGGAACCGTGCAAGAGTTCATCACTTTGAATGATGGATCAAAACTCGAACTGACGGTGGCAAAATATCGAACACCTTCGGGACAAATCATCGACGGAGTTGGGATTGAACCCGATCTTGCTGCTACCGATGAAGAAATCGCCAAGAGAGCCCTTCAAATCCTTGGTGGATTAGCAACTTTGAAGTCCAAATCTTCGTAGTCATTTCTCTCTGCCTTTCCAGTCTCGCTCTCCCCGCGATTTGGAATGAGACTCACCGATGGCAGCACACGCTCAGGCTTCCCCCACCTTGCGAAAGTAGACTCTGGCTCTGTTGATTTCTTGGTTTTCAGTGAACGAAAGGAGTATGTCGTGGTTCGAGAAAAGGGAACAAAAATCGTGGCCCAGAACAAGAAAGCTCGCCACGACTACTTCATCGTGGAGGCCATGGAGTGCGGCATCGTCCTGATGGGGACGGAAGTTAAGTCATTGCGAGCCGGTCGCGCTTCGCTCGTCGATGGATATGCCATTGTGAAGGATGGGGAGATTTGGCTCCAGGGAGTTCACATTCCTGAGTATGACGAGGGGAGTTGGACCAATCACCTTCCTCGTCGCGAGCGAAAGTTGCTCTTGCATGGTCATCAAATTGAGAAATTGATTGGTACGAGCAAAGAGGGTGGTGTGACTTTGGTACCCCTTTCGATCTACTTCAAAGATGGTAAAGCCAAAGTGGAGCTCGCAGTTGCTAAGGGTAAGAAAGAGCACGATAAGCGTGCGACTTTGATGGAGAAGCAAGCGAAGCGGGATGTTCAGCGTGCGCTTTCGCAGAGAAATCGTGAGTAAGCCCTAAAAGTTTGGCTGAAGTGGCGCGCATATTCTCGCTCATAAGTGCGGTAAATCAGTACCGTTGATAGGGCTTAGACTTCTCCCTAGTTTCTCTCACAGTACATTTCCGAGATGAAGCCGAGCCGATTCGAATCCTTGAGATATCTGGATCGGAATGGCAGTGAACTTGGGGGTGAACGGTCTCGACTTTGGCGGTTGAGATTGGGGAAGCGGGCCGAGGAAGCCGGGATGATCTCGTTAACCATGAAACCCGTGCAAACATATAGCTGCTGATAAAAAGGCAACTGATTACACCCTCGCTGCCTAAGCGAGCTCTGTAATCCGCTAGTCCGATTGCGCCTTCGGATCGGGTTCTAGCGTCGCTAGAGGGCTTACTGCGGTGCATTGTCGTGAGTGCACCAAAGGACACCAATCACGACTGAGTCTGTCGGAGACATGTGCGCGTGAGCTTCGGGACTGAGAAAACGTTTAGCGCACTACGCCCGTAGAAGCCCTTTCTTTGCACCAAAGGACCCGGGTTCGATTCCCGGCACCTCCACCATGTTCTAGAATTAGAAACGGCCCCGGCTTTCTCCGAGGCCGTTTCTAATCTGATCCGAAGGATCATCAAGTTCTAACTAGAACTTGATGTCGTTCTTCGCATCCGAGGTGATCTTTCCGTCGGTACCGACGTTGTAGATCTGGAAGAGCGCACCTGAGGTGTCACCATTGACATCAAATTTGGCCGTGGTCCATGCACCCTGGTAAGTGAAGTTCTGCCCTGCAGAAGCTGCCTTGATGGCATCACCCAACTTGGTCCAAGGAATCAACTTTCCACCATTTGAGCCAGAGACTGCACGGAGGCTCTTTGAAAGCACGGCAGCCTTGGTGCTCTTGCCATGAATAGCAGCAAGGCAAAGAAGGACTGTCGCATCCCATGCCGAAGCATCAACGAACGTTTCCTTGGTGCTTGGCTTAGCGGTCTTGCGAGCTGCCTTCCATTTATCTGCCTCAAAGCCCATGGATTTCGCAGCAGTTCCCTTAGAACCTGCCATCACATCGAGACCAATGGTTTTAATCACGGCTTCATTGTTCATCGCCTCAGTGAAGAAGGTCTTTGTTGGATCCCACTTGCCGGTTCGCTTCAAGGCTGGACCGACCTTTGCGAATGTATCTGGGAAGTCAACGATGACCCATGCATCTGGAGTCTTGTCAGTGAGGGCCTTTGCCTCCGAATCGAAGGTTGCACCATCTGGATTCCAGATGACCTTTGCTCCTACGTTTCCGCCACCCTTAACCCACTCAGAGGTGAGTACATTGGCGAGAGCAGTACCGAATGCGTCGTTACGTGCACCGATATTAATAGTGCCCTCTTTGCCGATCGCATTTTGCAGCGCTTTAGCAATCACCTTCCCCTGGAAGGCATCTGATGGGTAAGTGCGGAAGAGAGTGTCATTGTCCTTGAATGTTGAGATGCTCGGATTTGAAGCCGCGGTCGCAATCATCACCACTTTGTTCGGAACAGTCACAGACGTTGCTGCGGCGAGGGTGGCACCCGACGTGAGTGGACCAACAATCGCATGAACCTTATTGGATTTCACCAACTTAGTCGCAGCTTCAACGGCGATTGCCGGTGTTGCTTGATCATCTTCTGATGCAGTGATCTTGCATGAGCCCGCAACCTTTGCCTTCTTCATGGCGCTAGTCATAGACTCAGCGGCGAATTCGGCGGCAGTGGTAAGACCAATACCGTAATCAGCATTTCCACCAGTCAAAGGATGGATAGTGCCGATCTTAAGATCCACACCGGCAGCATTTGCTGGCACGGTGTAGGCAAGCATTGCTATAGTCGCAACTGTGACAGTTGTAACTGCAAGAACGTTACGCCTTGGTTTCATAATTCTCCTTCAGGAAGCTCAACGTGTCTCGTTGAACACCGAGAGCCTAATCAGAAGCGCCCTGGATGAAAAGTGGGGTCAGGCTGGCTTCTCTGTAGTTTAGATAACGATTTCGTTGTATCTACGCGTGCGAAGATGCCCTGACTCGAAAGGTTGCAACCGAGGTCAACTTTCTTCCGACTTCCTACTGACGCTCTACCGATAATTGATGAATTCCTCGGCAGGTAAGTTAACGTTTACCGAAATAGATTCCGACGATTTCCGGATCGTTGGCAAGTTTTCGTCCATCACCCTCGTGACGATTCTTACCCATATCAAGGACGTACCCGTAGTCCGAAATCTCGAGCGCGCGACGCGCATTCTGCTCCACCATCAAGATAGTGACGCCGGACTTATTGATGCGAACCAATTCATCAAAGAGTTGATTGACAAGAGCTGGAGCTAGACCAGCCGATGGTTCATCGAGTAATAAGACATCTGGTTCAGACATGAGCGCTCTCGCCATGGCAAGCATCTGGCGTTGCCCACCCGAGAGGGCTCCAGCACGATCTTCTTTACGCCCCGAAAGATCTGGATAGCGCTGATACATGGCCTCTTTCATTTCAGAAAGTGATTTACCTGCATGCGCTACATAGCCGACATCGAGATTCTCATCAATGCTCAGTGCCGGGAAGATGTTCTCAATCTGAGGCACGTATCCGATGCCAACCCTTGAAAGGTTGTGAGGTTTCGTTGCAAGCACATCAATGACTTTGCCATCTTTATTCAGCGTCACTTTTCCTGATTCGACTTTGGCAAGACCATAGAGGGCCTTGAGAACAGTGGACTTTCCAGCACCATTTGGTCCGACAATCGCGACGACGGAGTGGCTTGGTACTTTGATGTTTACTCCATCGAGGATGCGCACATCACCATAGCCAGCCTCTAACGATTCGACAGCAAGTAACGGGAGGCTGGATTGATCCATCTTATACGCCACGCTTTCGTGAACCGAGATAAGCATCGATTACCTGCTCATTCTCATAGATCGAATTCGGAAGTCCATCAGCGATTATCTTGCCCTCAGCCATAACGATGACTCGTTCAGAAATATTCATCACAGTCTCAAGGTCATGTTCGATGAGAAGGAAGGTGATCTCATGCTGCTTTCTCATTGATGCAAGGACTTCTAGTAGTTTCTCAACCAATAGGGGATTAACACCAGCAAATGGCTCATCAAGAAGAATCATCGAAGGATTCGTCATCAGTGCACGGGAGAGATCAAGAAGTTTTCTCTGGCCACCCGAGAGGATTCCCGCAAACTCGTCGGCATATTTAGTTAGCCCGACGCGATCAAGTCGCTCCATGGTTACCTCACGCGCATACTTTTCGAACTTAGAACGTGACCGTGGGGTGAAGAATCTCCAGAGTGAGTCACCTGGATTGCCTTGAACGGCCATCATCAAGTTCTCGGCAACGGTAAGACGCTTGATCACTTTCGCGCCCTGGAAGGTACGGACTAAGCCTCGTCCTGCAATCTCGTGAGCATGCAGTCCGTGAACTGCCTGGCCTTTGAACAAGATCTCACCAGAGTCGATCTTGTTTACTCCTGAGATCAGGTTGAAGAGTGACGTCTTTCCTGCACCATTGGGTCCGATGATTGAGGTGAAACTTCCGGCTTCGACCGTGAAAGTGACGCCACGTACAGGTTTGATGCCACCGAAACTAACTGAGATATCGCGAACTTCTAGAATGGCCATGGCTACTCCAGAACCATCTCTTGTCTCTTGCCAAATAATCCCTGTGGCCGCTTCACCATCAAGGCGATCAGTACGACGCCAATAAGGAAGATTCGAAGGTAGGAACGCTCAGGTGCCGATAGAAGTGAGATCGGCCAGAACTCCACGAACCGCGTTGCACCGTAGAGGAAACCAAAGAAGATCGCAGCAATCGCGAGTCCTTTGACTCGAGTTGCACCTGCGAGAATCAGGATCATCCAGCCGTAGAAGGTGACGATACGTAGGAAGTCTTCAGGTGCAAGCAACATGAACTGCACCGCCCAGAACGCGCCGGCTATACCACCGAAGACCGATCCAATGACAAGTGCTTGCAATCTGAATCGAAAGACATTCTTGCCGAGCGAGCGTGGCACATCATCATCCTCGCGAGTTGCGCGAAGGACTCGAGCCCAAGAAGTCTTCTGGAGTCGAGCCGATATCCAAAGGAAGAGGAAGAAGAATGGCCAGACAACAAGGAGGACCGCGAGATCACGCGAGGCATTGTCACCAATATAAGGAAAGAGTCGATCGGTAATCCAAGTAAGAATCACCTCAGGCTCATCGGTATAGCCACCAAAGCCACGCGGATTTGGAATCGCAAGAGTTCCTTGGGCGCCACCAGTGATTCCATCAGAATTCAAAATCCAATAGCGAGTGATCTCTGCGAAAGCGATACTTGCGATCGCGAAGTAGTCACCACTGAGTCGAAGCGTCGAGAGGCCAAGGAGCGCGCCACCAAGTGCTGCCAGCGCGACCCCGACAAAGGCCGCCCACCAGAAACTCCATTGAAAGCGAATCACCAAGATCGCGATCGCATAGCCAGTGATTGCCATCATCCCGACATGTCCGAAGTTCATGACTCCGGCGACGCCATATTGGATCTGCAAGCCCAGTGAGAAGACGCCATAGATGCCTGCCATCGCAAGGACGAGGATCCAGAACCCGGGCTGAATGAAGGCTTCCACTATTACACCTTCCTCGACCTATAGCCGAAGAGTCCTTCGGGCTTGAAGAGCAGAACAAGGACGAGAGCAGCGAAGGCAACGACAGGTTTGTAGTTGCTCGGTACACCACCGAAGAAAATATCGAGCTGTGACAGTTCCATGAAGAGGCCAAGCAATAGTCCACCGATGAGTGCGCCATAGGCATCGCCGATCGTTCCGAGAACAACTGCAGCGAAGAATGAGAGGAGAAGAGTTTCACCCATCGCGTTATTGAACTGACCCTGCACCAGTCCTTGGAATACACCAGCGAGTGATCCAAGGGCGCCAGAGATCAGCCATGTCGCCATAACTACGCGGTCGACATTGATACCCGAGACTGCGGCAAGCGATGGATTGTTCGCGTAGGCGCGCATATCTTTTCCGATTCGCGCCTTAGCCATGAAGAGTGCGATGAGAAGAATAGAGATAGTTGCGAAGACAAGCACCACAAGTTGGGTCTGAGGAATGCGAGCACCGAAGAAGTCGTATGTCTTCAAGATATCGACATTGAATCTGCGCGTTTCGGTACCAAAAATGTATTGAATGATGGGGCGAAGCATGAGAGCGACACCTGTTGCGACTAAAAAGAGCGCAAGAGTTCCGGCTTTGTTGCGGCGAAGGTTTCGCCAAAGAACTAGCTCTAAGAACCAACAGATCGCCATTCCCGCGAGCATTGAGATGATGATGGAGAGAATGAAGTTGAGTTCGAGGGTGACACTGAAGAAGTATGTGATGAAGGCACCGAGAGTAAGAAAATCACCGGCTGCGAAGTTGACGAGTCTGAGAACGCTATAGAGAAGCGATATTCCAACTGCCGCAATCGCGAAGATGGAACCAGCAACGAGACCATTGAAGAGGTACTGAATGAGATCAGTCACTGGCCATCCTTCGTTGCTCGCATACATCTTTTGGGAGATGGATAGTTAGAAGGGTGTCATCCTATGGGCGCAATATCTTCTGTAAAGGGTATTGAGGCGTCTCAATTCTCACCTCGCTTCGCCCAGGAGTCATGTGGCTAAGCCCATATGGAAGCTGTTAGAGAAGCCCGTAGAAAAGCCCATACGTTCGCCCAGATTCAAATTAAGAGCTACGCATTGAGTTCACTTCTCGCTGGTGGAAGGCTGATCCCATGACCGGCAGGGCCCTCGTTACCGGTGCTGGCTCTGCTGGCGGCATTGGCTTCACCACTGCGCTGACGCTTGCTCGAAATGGTTACACAGTGATGCTTACTGGCGAAAGCGAGAGGGTGATGGTGCGAGCGCTGGAACTAGAACAACTTGGATTCCAATCCTGCGCGATCTTTGGAGATCTCACCGATCCTCACTTCGCAAAGAGACTCATCGATTCAGCTGTCGACTTCTTGGGTGGAATAGACGTTTTAGTCAATAACGCAGGAATGACAAGTCTCTCCAATCCAGCTGGTAAAGAATCAGTATCCCTCGAAGAAATGGATATTGAATCCTGGCGAGCATCGATTGCTAGAAACTTGGATTCACTCTTTTATCTGACGAAAGAAGCTCTGCCGCATATTCGAAACTCTGATGATGGACGAATCATCAATATCGCCAGCGTTACTGGACCGGTGATGGCAATGCGTAGTGAGATTGGCTATGCATCAGCAAAAGCAGCTGTCACGGGTTTTACTCGAGCCCTCGCTCTTGATGAAGCAGGACGAGGTATCACAGTCAACGCAATCGCACCGGGGTGGATTGCCACAGATTCCCAGAGTGATCATGAACGAGAGCAAGGACTAAAGGTGCCGATGCGCCGTTCTGGGAAACCAGAAGAGATTGCCAGCGCGATCTGCTGGCTTGCATCGAAGGAGGCCGGCTACATCACCGGACAGACAATTGTCATCGATGGTGGTAACTCAATCGCTGAAGAGCGTGGAGATTAAAGCGACTTCAGCGCGCTTACAACTTTAGTAAGTGAAGCTTTCGCATCACCAAAGAGAAGCGTTGTCTTCGGGTCATAGAGAAGTTCGTTCTCGATTCCAGCGAAACCAGGACGCATCGATCGCTTAAGGAAGATGATGTTTGCTGATTGCTGGACATCAAGGATTGGCATGCCGAAGATGGGGCACCCTGGCGTCGTCTTTGCCGCAGGATTGACGACATCGTTTGCGCCGACAACTAATGCGACATCGGTCTGAGCAAAAGTTGGATTGACCTCTTCCATCTCCACTAACTGTTCGTAAGGCACATTCGCTTCCGCGAGCAAGACATTCATATGTCCTGGCATACGTCCCGCGACGGGATGGATTCCGTAAGCGACATCAATACCTTTCGCGCTCAAAAGATCTGCCATCTCACGAACCGTATGTTGTGCTTGCGCCACAGCGAGTCCAAATCCAGGAACAATGACAACGCGCCGTGCATAGTTAAGCAAGATCGCAACATCTTCGGGCGATCCTGATTTCACCGGACGCTCTTCACCTGTTCCGGTCGCATCCTGCGCCTTCTGAGTGAATGCGCCAAAGAGCGTGCCAAAGAGTGAGCGTCCCATCGCCTCTGCCATCAAGCGAGTGAGAATCGTTCCTGATGCACCAACCAAAGTTCCGGCAACGATGAGAAGAGTTGCTTCGAGGACATAACCGCTTGCTGCGACAGTGAGACCAGTGAAGGCATTGAGAAGTGAGATAACTATCGGTACATCCGCGCCACCAACCGGGAGAACAAAGAGCACGCCGAAGAGAAGTGATAGTCCAGCAAGGATAAGAAGTGGTGAGGTTCCAAGTTCTCTCATCACCCAACCAGATACGCCGATCACCGCAGCAAGATTGGCGAATATCAAAGTCCGTCCGAAGGGCAAGATCACTGGGCGAGTCGTCATCAACTCTTGGAGTTTCAAGAAGGTGACAATCGAACCAGAGAATGAGATGCAGCCGACAACCACGGTGAAGACTGTTGCGAGAACGGCCGCGAATGAAGCGCTGGAACCAAGTTTGATGTATTCAACGATTGCCACAAGCGCTGCTGCGCCACCACCAACACCATTGAAGAGTGCGACCATCTGTGGCATCTGCGTCATCTTCACCATGCGGGCGGCCGGAACTCCGATGACAACACCGATCGCAATAGCACCGAGAATCCATCCGAGATTATCGAGTGGAAGTTTGCCCTTCTCGCCTGGATAGAAAAATACGATAATGGTTGCAACAAAGGCACCGAGTGCGCCCAGTGCATTTCCGCGTCGCGCGCTCTTTGGCGAAGAAAGTCCCTTCAAGGCGAGGATGAAGAGGACAGCAGCGGCGAGCCCCATCAAGTCATAGAGATTGCGGCTCATGACTTCTTCTTTCCTTTAAACATCTCAAGCATTCGATCCGTAACAACGAAACCACCGACGACGTTGATAGTGGCAAGGATGATGGCGGCAATCGAGAGACCAAGTTCGAGTGAGGTATGGGAGTGGCTAGCGACGATGATTGCGCCGACCAAGATGATGCCGTGGATCGCATTCGCACCGCTCATCAGCGGGGTATGTAGAGTCGATGAGACTTTAGAGACGACTTCGAACCCGACGAAGATTGCGAGAGTGAATATTGCAAGGAGTGCCATTGCTTCGCTCATGGAGTGCTCACTTCCTTCTCACGCCGTCATGTGTGACGGCGCTCGCCTCGATGATCTCATCATCAAAATCCAGATGAATACTCGCAATCTTCTTTCCATCTTGCTCTTCACTCTTGACCATCAAGGCAAGGAGATTGACCAAGTTCTTGGAGTAGAGCGATGATGCATGGAAGGGGAGTTGGCTTGGAACATCTTTTCCGCCCCAGATCGACACACCTTTCTCGGTAACAACGGTCTGGCCCACAATCGAACCCTCGACATTGCCACCGGATTCAGCGGCTAAATCAACAATGACACTTCCTGGCGCCATATCGCCATACATATCCCTAGTAACCAGCAGTGGCGCTTTGCGATTAGGAACTGCAGCAGTCGTGATCACAACATTGGACTTAGTGATGTATGGCTTGAGAAGTTCGCGTTGTTTTGCAGCGCGTTCCTCGGTCATCTCGCGGGCATAGCCACCACCTCCCTCAAGTGATTCGAGTTCTAATTCGATGAAGGTTGCGCCCATTGATCTCACTTCATCTGCAGATGAGGGACGAACATCGTAGGCAGAGACGACAGCGCCAAGGCGTCGCGCAGTTGCGATCGCTTGAAGCCCCGCCACACCAGCGCCAAGAACTAGAACTTGAGCAGGAGTCACCGTCCCTGCAGCTGTCATCAAGAGTGGAAAGAACCGAGGTGAGAGTTCTGCGCCAATAAGTGCAGCGCGATATCCGGCGCAGAGCGCTTGTGATGTGAGCGCATCCATTGATTGTGCTCGCGAGATTCGTGGAATGAGTTCCATGGAGAAGGCGGTCACTCCGGCCTTGACTGCTGACTCAATCGAATCTGCTGCAGAGCCTGGCAAGAAGGAGAGTGTGATCGCACCCTTTTTCATCAAAGCAAAGTCACTCGCTGGGATTGGTTGGACCGAAAGCAGTACATCTGCGCCACCAAGGACGCTTGACCGATCTGAGTGAGCGAAGACTTTCGCTCCTTGTGCTTGATATGCATCATCACTTGCATGAGCACCAGTACCAGCACCGGTTTCGATTTCGACAGTGATGCCTTCTTTGACGAGTTTTGCGATCACCTCAGGCATCAAGGCGACGCGATTTTCGCCATCACGGATCTCTCGGGGGACAACTAAACGCACGGCGAGAGCCTTCCATGCATCGAGAAATCTTGCCTGTTACCAGCGTTAGGTGAGGGAGAAACCTGGGTGAACACTCTCATTTACTGGCGGCCGCTCAACTCACCGCGTAGTAGGTGAAAGAGAATCGACTGAATGGTCGTTCTGCGGTGAAATGCCTGACGCCAGATCAGCGAACGCGCGCCATCGATCACACTTGTTGATACCTCTTCTTCGCGATGTGCCGGCAGACAGTGCATGAAGACTGCATCCTCTGCACCGAGTTGCAGCAGTGAGTCATCTACCTTGAAGGGAGATAGCGCTTTGATCTTTTCGCTTCGCTCGGATTCGGGATCTCCCATTGACATCCATACATCGGTATAGAGAACTGAAGCGCCACGGGCGGCTTCTTTGGCATCATGCACCACTTCTACTTTTGCTCCTGAAGTTTTTGCTATATCTTCTGCTCGCTCTATCGCGGATGAATCGGGCGCAAAACGTCCTTCAGGCGTTGCAACCATTACATGCGCCCCCATGATTGCACCCATGATCAACCACGAGTTAGCCATATTGTTGCCATCACCAAAGTAGGCAAACTTTCTCCCGGCAACGCTTGCTCCGAAATGTTCCAAGATGGTGGTCCAGTCTGCGAGAAGTTGGGTCGGATGGTCCTCATCGGTGAGTCCATTAATCACAGGGATAGTGGCGAATCGACCAAGTTCATCGACATCAGATTGTTTGAAAGTACGAATAATCATCGCATCAGCAAATCCGCTGATGATTCTCGCCGTATCAGCGATCGTCTCGCCACGACCGAGTTGAAGGTCATCACTTCGAAGGAAGATCGGATGGCCGCCAAGATGTGCAACTGCCGTTTCTGAAGCGAGACGCGTTCTTGTTGAAGGCTTGGTCATGTAAATCGCGACGCTCTTGCCGGCGAGGGTCTGGATCGCTTTGAGCGGATTCGAAGCGAACTCTCTGGCAGTAGTCAGAATAATGTCGACATCGCCACGGGATAAGTGCTCGGTTCGCAACAGGTCTTTCACCGAGTCAGTTTATAGAATCTCGCAATGCGCTCGCCCGAGGATCAACTCATTCTGGAAGAGAAAACCACGCCTGAAACCAGCGAACCAGGAGATCATGAGCGCTTCTCCCACTATGTACTCAAGGAGAAAGTGGTCGAATCCGCAGTGACGGGCAAGGCGGTCAAGGCGCTCTGTGGCAAGAAATGGATTCCCAATCGTGATCCGATGCGCTTTCCAATCTGTCCGATATGCAAAGAGATCCATGCCGGACTTCGCAAAGGTCCTGAGGGATCAGACCAAGGTGCGAACTCAGGCGATTTAGCTTGATCATTGCTTTTGTGATCCCACTGTGAAGCGTTCTCGAGTATTAGTCATCACTCTTTTCGCCATCACTCTTTCTTTGCTCCCGAGCGCTCGTGCCGAGGAGAGCGTTACGACAACGAACCCCAATTCTTCGACAGTGATGAGCGATCCCAATAAACCACCACGTCGAATCTGGAGCGGGTGGATTCCTTATTATTCAATGCGAACTTCGCTTCCGGCTGCGGTGAACAATCAAGATCTCACGAGAGAGGTGATGCTCTTTTGGTACACACTCAAAGGCCCAACTCGCATCCTCGATCTCTATAAGGGAGCGAACCCAAGCGTTTCCATCGATACACCATTAGCTCAACTAAGAAGCGCTGGCTACCTTCTCATACCGACAATCACTGATGGCACAGAGAAACTTGAACTTCAAGGAATCCTTGCAAAACCAAAGCAGCGGACACAGACCGTTGCAACAATCATGGAATTAGTTCGTTCGAAGAACTTCGATGGAATCGATCTTGACCTAGAGGGTTTTGCATTTGTCGATGGAACAGCGTCATGGGCAAAGACAGCACCGCTTTGGGTTGAGTTTGTTAAGGAACTCTCCCTCGCGCTTAAAGCTGAAGGAAAGATTCTCTCGGTGACTACACCAGTAGCTTTTGATCCTGCATCTGGAAAACGCGGCTATTGGGTCTATGACTGGGCGGGTATCGCGCCATATATAGATCGACTTCGAATCATGACCTATGACTACGCAACCTCACGTCCAGGTCCCATCGGTCCACTCTTTTGGGCAGAGGATGCGCTCAAGTACGCGGTGAAAGTGATTCCTTCATCGCAAGTCTTTCTTGGCGTAGCAGGGTATGGCAGAGATTGGGTGACGAAAGTCGAGGGAACATGCCCGAAAGATGTCTCGGGCATTGTGAAAGTGGGAGCGAAAGCATCAACATTTGTGATGCGAGATGCAGCAAATCTCATCGCAAAGAATGGTGCGACTGCTGAGTATCGAGTTCGCGAAGGCGAAGTCAATTTCTCTTATCAACGCACCTATACCGGTGTGACCGCAAAGGGTAATCCGACTACCTGCACTGCATCTCGAACCGCGTGGTACCAAGATGCTCGCGGATATACCGCTCGAGCGAATCTTGTATCAAAGTATCGCCTAGGTGGACTCGTAGCTTGGACATTAGGAATGGAAGAAGTGAATGCGATCAGTGCTGTGCGATCTGTCGCCCGCGATATCGCACCGGATGTAGTTCGTGCAGATCTACTGAGTGATCGAAACCAAGTCCGTTATGGAGATGTCGTGACGCTCAATGCCATATTCACTCTGCCTGATAAGGCGCCAGTAGCGAATCTGCCGATGACAATCGAGATGAAGCGCGAAGGTGGTTCATGGCGAAGGATTCACTCGGCCAACTCTGATGCAAGTGGCGTCGTAGAGGTGAGGACAATTCTTGGTCGCGGTGTCTCATTCCGTGCACTCTCTGAGGGAAGTTGGGAGCGACTTGCCTCAACCTCTAGTGAAGTCAAGGTGGCATCACAACCAATACTTCTTCTCAATGCTCCAACTCTGATGCGCATTGGAAAGGCAGAGACGATAACGGCGACGATGACGCCAACGATTGAGGGGGCGACGATCGCCTTGGAGCGATTTGATAGTAGTAAGGGTTCATTCACGGTACTTTCAAAGGCAAAAGTCGGTTCCGATGGCCAGGCTCGTTTCACTCATGTCGAGAAGAGTGCTGGGTTTACTTCACTGCGTCTTCGACTCATCTCGAATCAGCTCACCGCAGCCGATCTAGGTGGCGAGGACTTACTCTCATCTCCTGTATGGGTAACTTTGCTTCAGCGATGAGGAGTCAAGAGCGCATAATGTGCCTGTGGTAGCAGAGACCCTTACTCCCGACCTTGATGAGGCGAGTGAGACAGATCTTCGCCCAGATCGCCCGTGGAATTGTGTGGTTTGGGATGATCCAGTGAACTTGATGAGTTATGTGACTCATGTGTTTATGGTGCTCTTTGGTTACTCGAGATTCAAAGCGACAGAGTTGATGCTCAAAGTGCATACCGAAGGACGAGCAGTTGTCTCAAGTGGAACACGTGAAGAGATGGAGCGCGATGTATCGCGACTTCATGAATATGGACTCTGGGCGACTATTCAGCGCGATGATGAGTAAAAGTAAGTGATGTCAGAGCAAGAACCACTGATTCGCCACACCTTCTCCTCCCAAGAACGATACATATTGATCAATCTTGCCGAGCAGATCCTTGAACTTCTCGGTTCGCCACCCGAAGCGCCCGATCCGTTACATGATGTCGTCGGAATCTCTGGAAGTGAGCTTCCACCTGAGGATCCAGTTTTGAAGCGATTGCTCCCTAGTGCCTATAAAG
>Ga0208048_1000518_pt1 | contig 20863 bp, 21 predicted proteins | sample Malawi_45m_30L_FD_184163 | JGI IMG/M metagenome (GOLD analysis project Ga0208048, IMG submission 184163) | Freshwater microbial communities from Lake Malawi, Central Region, Malawi to study Microbial Dark Matter (Phase II) - Malawi_45m_30L... | ecosystem: Environmental > Aquatic > Freshwater >...
TGCGAGTTGCACCACTTCGAAGAGATTGCGCAAGCAGATCTGGTTCGTAACCAAGAGCTTGCGCTGCTTCCTCTACTTTTGCACGCATGCTCGCTGATACATCTGGGTGGCCAGAGAGGACGCGACTGACGCTCGATAGAGCGACCCCTGCGCGCGCTGCTACATCACGGATGGTTACTGGACCTTCCATTGCTACTCACCCCTTGACACTTTCCCGCTATCTCTATAGGTTCCACGATGGAATCGTTACCAGAATCTAACTCAAAGTTCTGGAAATTACGAGAGGGAACTCTTAATCATCATGGACCTGACAATCACGGCAATCGAAACCGAACAAGTCCGCGTACCACTTGCACGTACCTATAAAGGTAGCCACTACAAGATGACGCATCGCTCCACCATCATCACGCGCGTTCATACTGCCAGCGGATTGATTGGCGAGGCCTACGCCGGAGATGAAGATGCTGGTTTGGCTGAGATCGACGGCATCATTCATGATGAAATCGCACCCACGTTACTTGGCCAAGATGGCTCCGCTATTGAGAAGTGCTGGGAACTTGCTCGTCCAGCAACGTGGGACATCTTGCGTGACCGCCGTTTGGGATTGGTTGCATGCGCCTCGCTCGATGTCACGCTCTGGGATCTTTTTGGACGTGCATATAACGCGCCCTTGTGGAAGTTATGGGGAGGTTATCGCTCCTCTATTCCCGTCATCACTATTGGTGGGTACTACGGAAGCAACCTGACGATCAAAGAAGAGGTGGAGTACCTCCTCAAAGAAGAGTTTGCTGGGATGAAGTTCAAGATTGGCGGCATGACTCCTGAAGAAGATGCCAAGCGATTTAAAGAGGCGCGCAAAGTCGGTGGTGAGAAGTTCCGAATTGCTGTCGATGCCAACCAGGGTTACAGCACTGCAGATGCGATTAAGTTCTCGCATTTAGTGGCCAATGACAATCTCCTCTGGTTCGAAGAGCCATGCCAATGGCAGAACGATCGTCGCGCGATGCGTGATGTGCGCTTCGCTGGTGGCGTGCCGGTCTGCGCGGGACAGAGCGAATTTTCTGCTGCTGGATGTCGGGATCTCATGGAGACTGGTTCTATCGATTTCTGCAATTTTGATTCATCGTGGTCCGGCGGTCCCACTGAATGGCGAAAAGTCGCTGGAATGGCGACCGTTTACGACGTGCGCATGGCTCATCATGAAGAGCCGCAAGTGGCATCTCACCTATTGGCTTCTATTCCGCATGGAACCTACCTCGAGTATTTCCACCCCGATCGCGACCCAATCTGGCATAACATCATCGCAAATCGTCCACGTCTCAATAATGGCTACTTCCACCTAAATGACCGTCCTGGTCTTGGTTGGGAACTCGATCATGATTACATCGCTAAGTATCGAATCAACACTCGAATTACTGAGAAGAAGTAATCTGATTCCTACTTTGCTCTAGGCAAGTTGAGATTAAATCGAATCGAAAGTGCGCGCACTGCTACTACTACTGTTCCCGCAGCAACTGCGGAGATTCCGGTAGCTAGCGAGAGCGCATCTAGGCCAAGAAAGGTGAGCGCACCAAGGAGCGAAGAGGTGCCTATCGTCTCTCTATGGAGCAAAATCGGTTCGACCTGACAGAGCACGTCACGGAGTAGCCCACCTGCCACGGCTGTTGTGACTCCAAGTAGAGCAGCCGAGTAAAAAGGCGCGTTCTTTTCCAGAGCAAATTGGGTGCCTGAAACGACCGCTACAGCCAATCCAAATGTATCGATCGAGAGTATGAAGAGACCAACTGGCTTCTTTGCAGGTGCGATCACGGCAAAAAATACAGCGGCAAGAACTGCGAGAAAATACTGATATTTATCGAGCCATGAAGGTGCAATTCCCAGGAAGATATTTCGTAACGTGCCACCAGTCAACGAAGCCACTAAAGCAATCAAAATGATTCCGGCATAATCCATATTCCGATTTATTGCGATTCGCGCGCCAACCACGGCGAAAGCAAATGTTGCTACGAGGTCTAAGGTGAAGACCAAAGAGCCCATATATGGAATAATACCAATATGAATAGGGAGATTGCCGCAACTTCGAGTGAATCCATTGATAATTTGATTCTTCTCGAGATTGGCGGCGTTCTACTACTTCTTGGAATAGTCGCATTTGTTGCAACAAAGATTGCATTATCTTCAGTACCCCTTTTCTTATTGATTGGTCTATTTTTTGGAACGGGTGGTCTTGTTCCGCTTAATCTCTCTGGCGATTTTCTCAATATTGGTGCACAAATGGGCGCGATTCTCCTTCTGTTATTGATGGGTTTGGAGTATTCAGCTCGAGAACTCGGGCAATCCTTTCGCTCATCAAAAAGCGTCATCCTGCTTGATGTACTCATAAATGGACTTCCTGGAATTTTGATTGCGCTACTTGCTGGTTGGGGTGTAAAGGGAGCGCTGCTCTTGGGAGGTATTACCTATGTTTCCTCCTCAGGTATCGCCTCTGAGTTGATTCGTGAATCAGGTTGGGCCAAATCACAAGTAGCCAAGAGAACGATCTTGGTCTTAATCAGCGAAGACTTAATATTGGCTCCTTATTTGCCGCTAATCACCTCGACATTGCTTGGTGTAGGTCTTCTGAGTGGAATCATTTCGGTTTCGATTGCCCTTCTTGTCACTGGCTTTGTACTTTTGATTGGCGTAAAGCGCGAGAACTGGTTTTCACGAATCTTTAGAGAATTTAGCGCTAGCTCGCTCTTGCTGACCGTATTTGGTTTAGCTCTCGTCGCTGCAGGTGCGGCAGGACTTGCAGGATTCTCAGGTGCAATCGCCGCATTCCTTGTCGGATTACTACTTACCGGCGAAGTAGCCAGTGCAATCCGCACGCGACTTGCACCATTGCGCGATTTCTTTGCTGCGATTTTCTTTATTTTCTTTGGACTTTCAGTAAACCCTGCTCGCATCCTTGATGTACTTGGATTGGTAGTCGTATTAACAGTAATAGGAATCTTTGGAAAGATTGTTATCGGTTGGTGGATTGCGCGAGATTTACGGGATCCCCTGAGTTGGAAAAGGGTTGGCATTTTTCTTATCCCACGTGGAGAGTTTTCCGTAATTATTGCTGGATTCTCGACTACTCTAAATTTCAGTGAGAATCTAAAGGCTCTAACGATTGCATATGTAATTACAACAACGACATTCGCCTCACTCTTACTCCGATTCTTCCGAAGTGGTTTCGAAAAGAGTCGCTAACCCCAGTGATCTTTTACCTTACCTTTTAGGAATTCTGCGCTTTCATGCATTTGCTCCATGCCATCGATGCCATCCTCGATGCTGATCCAGCCATCAAATCCAACGCCTTTTAACGTTGAAAAAATTGCATCATAATCATTAAGGCCCTTGCCTATAACGCCATGTTTAAAGAATGAGACGTATCCTGCACTTCCACCCTCTTCACGTCTGAGGTCTTCGATTGTGCCATTCGCTAGGTATCGATCACTAGCATGCATAGTTACTACTCGGTGTTTTACTTTCTCGAGCAATTCCAGTGGTTCTTCTCCTGCAGCAATAGCGTTACTCGGATCGAAGTTCACACCAAACCATGGGGAATCGATTCGATTTACTAATTCAACGAATACATCCATCATTTGTGCGAACTCTGGTTCGGTCCAGAAATCGTCTTTGTAATGATTTTCCAAAATTAGCGTTATCCCTAGGCGCTGCGCTTCAGGTAGACAGGCCACGATTGAATCGACGACATAATCCAAACCTTCTTCACGCGTGATAGTTTTACGTCGCTGCCCTGAAAGCACTCGACAGTACTTAGCACCTAGTTCAGCGCTCATCCGAATTGAGGCGATTTCCTTTTCAACCTCGCGCGCTCGACCTGCAGAATCTGGGATAGTGAAATCTGGAGATGCACACATCATCGGAATCACCATTCCAGTTGCTTCAACTGCTTTGCGAATCTTCGGCCAATTACTGGGATCTTTTACATCTGCAAAATCGTTATAGAACTCCAGCCCATCAATCTCAAGTTCAGTCGCCAAGTCAATCCAGGTGTAGATACTCATCTCACCTGAGACAAGTTGTTTGATAAATCCTTTTGGAAAGGCAGCAATCTTGGGCATCTACAGTTTCTCCGGATTTCTTCCGATAATCGAGAACTGCTCTAACTCCACGACCGAGCCAGTAAAGGGGTATGACTCATCGCTCAACCAATAAATAGCTGCATGTGCCAAGTTCTCAGGGGTTGACATCGCTCCTAATGGAATCGCGTTTCGGTCCAAATTCTTATGCCAACCAACCTCTAGACCACGGGCAACTTGATCGCGATCCTCACGCTCAGTGAGAATCCATCCTGGATTAATCAGATTAATTCGCACTCCTGTAACACCAAGAGCATTTGCAAGATTCCGAGTCATCGTTTGTAGGGCACCTTTGCTCATACTGTAAGCAAGAAGAGTCGATTCTCCGGCATAAGCGTTGATTGAACCGATGTTGAGGACGCTTCCCCTGGTCTTGGCCAAATGGGGATGGGCAGCCTGGATTAAGAAGAGAGGGGCTTTCGTATTGACTGCAATCGTATGGTCAAAGCCTTCTGGAGTGATGGCCTTGAGATTCGAGCGTTCGATGATTGCGGCGTTATTGACTAATCCATCAATCTTGCCAAATACGGCGAGCGCCGCAGCGACGATAACCTCTGGTGCACTGTCGCGAGCTAAATCTGCGATACACAAAGATGCATTAGGGCCCAACGAAGCGACTAACGTTTGCCCCTCGCTCTCATTTATTCCGTGTACGAGAACCTGACCACCTTCTTTGATGATGGTACGCGCGATTGCTGCACCAATACCTGAGGTGCCACCGGTAACGATGATGGATTTACCCTCAAGTCGCTTACTCATGGGGTGAGCACCGCTTTCAAAATTTTGCCTGAGTGCATCGCTTCAAATGCCTCTTCCCATTTTTCTAGTGGATAAATTCCTCCAAGCACAGGAGTGATATCCAATTGGCCCGTGCTCATCATCCGAAGTACCCGCTCCCACATTGGCCAGTTATGGCTAAAGCTTCCTTGCAAGGTGACATTCTTTTGCACCAACTGGTCGAGCGAGAAATCCAAAGGCTGCGGCCCCCAGCCCACCTTTGCAATCCAACCGGCCGGCCGAACAAGATCGAGAGCAATCTTTAACGTTGCAGAGATTCCAGCAGAATCAACGACGCCATCAGCGCCTAACCCATCAACAGCGGTGGCCCAACTCTTTGCATCGCCAATGATTACTTCGCAACCATATTTCTCTGCCGCTTTGAGTCGCTCACGATCGCGCTCAAGTCCCACAACAGCAACCTCCGCACCAGCCAGCTTGGCCATTGCTCCACATAGGACGCCAATTGGACCTGGTCCAAGCACAACTACTCGATCGCCAGGCTTTATATATCCAGGGGAAATTACGGCGCTATAGGCAACAGAACAGGGTTCGGTGAGCGCAGCATGTTCAAAGGGAACATTCTCAGGAATCTTATGTAAGCAACGTGCCGGAACCTTCACATATTTGGTCATCGCACCGTTGACTCCGTAACCAAAGCCTTTCCGAGAGGGATCCAAGTTATAGCGGCCAATTCTCGTCATCGGAGAGTTGTGATCGATTATTGCTGCAGTCTCGCTCACTACTCGATCGCCAATCTTCCAACTCAGAACGCTTGCACCAACTTCGACGATCCTTCCGCCAAATTCGTGCCCCAAGACCACTGGGTAATTAACAGGCCAACTATGGGAAGCGGTCCATTGATGAAGATCGCTCCCGCACACGCTTACCGCGGCAACTTCGACTAGAACATCATCAGATCCGATAGTTGGTTTGGCAACCTCTCGAAGTTCCACGCTATGGGGTTCAATGCCAAAGTTCACTACCCCTAAGTTACCCATTCTTTCTCTCCCCTTTCACTGGCACATCACCATAGGCATGAACGCGATCGCAAATCTTTCGTAATACATCCTCAACATTACCCGCGCCTCGACTAAATGAATCTGCATCGATAGCAAGTGGCGCACCAATGACTACAAGGGGCGCACCATATTCAGGCGACTTGATTGCTTGCTCCAAACTCAATCCTCCAACTGCCTGGACTGGTACAGCTACTGCATCAACAACTTCACGTAATTGATCAAGCGGATTGGGAGCGCGCTCGCCTCGTGCGGCAATTCCGCGACGTTCGTCGTAACCAATGTGATGGATAACCATGTCGCACCCGAGTTCTTCTAATTCTCGTGCGCCGAGAATCATGTCTGGGCATCCCAGATTGTCTCCCATCACGACTGCACCAAAATCCTTACCTGCTTGGACTACACATTTAATTGTCTCTGGATGGGCGCGCGCCATCACCACAACATGTGTTGCTCCTGCCTTTGCCATCATCTCTGCTTCGAGGTAGCCACCATCCATCGTTTTTAGATCGGCAACAATCGGCGTATTTGGAAACTCTCTCCGTAGCGCCTTCACACCATGAAGACCCTCGGCGAGGATGAATGGAGTTCCTGCTTCCAGCCAATCGACACCCGCGCGCATCGCCGTGTGCGCCATCTCCATCGCCTCGTGGATATCTGTCAAATCGAGGGAAACTTGAACGATTGGCCGCATGCTTTAACCCTACTACTGCCCGCTACTTACTTTCCAGATGCTCCAAATCAGTGAGCAGGTTAAGCCATTCTAGTTCCAGCTTCTCTTTCTCCCCTTTTAACTGCTCAATCTCAGTATGAATCTGCGCAAGTCGCGCATAATCCGTGGTTGTTTCCGCTAACTCTCTCTCAAGCTTCTGTAACTGCTCATCTCGTCGCGTAACCGATCTTTCAATCCGTTCAATATTCTTCTTCAGTTCACGTCGATCAACTTTGGTTGGTTCTGTTTTATCATCAAGAGTTCGCACCCCATCGTTATGAGCCATATTTCGAATCTCAAAGTACTGATCTAAACCACGCGGCAAATCCCGAAGTTGGCCATCACCAACGAAGCCAAGAGTTATATCGCAGACCCGCTCGAGAAAATAGCGATCGTGTGAGACGACGATAATAGTTCCTGCAAAACCATCGAGCAGATCTTCGAGGGAAGCAAGAGTCTCTACATCAAAATCATTTGTGGGTTCGTCAAGAAAGAGCACGTTAGGCCCTTCCATGAGAAGGCGAGTCAACTGCAGACGCCTCCGCTCTCCCCCGGAAAGATCACGGGCTGGGGTCCACTGCGCATCTTTCCCAAATCCCAATCGCTCGCAGAGTTGTGAAGCAGATAGTTCCCGACCTTTTCCAAGATCTACGCTCTTTGCTACCTCTTCTACCGCCTCAAGGACTCGCCATTGTGGATTTAATTCATCGAGATGTTGGGTGAGGAATGCAAGTTTTACTGTCTGGCCAGTTTGCATATGGCCAGCCCGAGGTTTTAAGCGTCCAGAGAGCAGATGGAGAAAAGATGTCTTGCCCGCTCCATTTGCGCCAACAATTGCATAACGCGCTCCAGGCGCGAAGTTCAGATTGATATGTTCGGCCAGAATTTTTCCTGCAACGCCAAGAGTCAGGTCATGTAACTCGAATACCCGCTTTCCCAATCGATTGGTAGCGAAGTTGAGGAGTTCGACTGAATCGCGAGGAGGAGGCTCTGCACTGATGAGTTGGTTGGCGGCATCGACGCGGAACTTCGGTTTGGTGGTTCGCGCTGGAGCTCCCCTACGCAGCCATGCCAACTCTTTTTTTATTAGATTGTTACGACGCGTTGTCTCTACATCTGCTTGTCGAATTCGCTCGGCTTTTGCTAAGACGAAGGCGGAATATCCACCTTCATACTCTTCCACTCCACCACCGACAACTTCCCAAGTTTTCTCGCTGACTTCATCAAGGAACCATCTATCGTGGGTGATCACGACAACTGCAATTCGCTTTTCACGCTTGAGATAGTTTGCTAACCAGTTCACACCTTCGACATCAAGATGATTGGTAGGTTCGTCAAGACAGATAACATCATGATTTCCCACCAATAACTTTGCGAGTGAGACTCGTCTTCGCTCACCACCCGATAGACCTTCGATAGGACGATTGACCGCTTCTGATTTATGCGAACCAAATAACCCTTCGAGGACCTCACGTGCTCTGGGATCACTCGCCCAGGAGTGCGTTGCGCTCTCACCAAATATTGCGCTAACGATTGTCGCTCCGGGTTCAAAAGAATCGACTTGCGCTAGGTACCCAAGCGAGAGCCCATTTAAAAATGAGACCCGCCCCGCATCTGGCGCTTCAGCGCCGACAAGAATTCGAAGGAGCGTGCTCTTGCCGCCGCCATTCCTGCCCACAATGCCAATCCGCTCACCACGCAGGAGGCCCAATGAGACATCCTTGAGGACATCACCTTTGCCGTAATTCTTCGCGATATTTTCAGCGCTAATCAGACCTTGTGCGCTATTCATAGGCCTCTATCATACGATGTCCCTCATGCTCACGCTCCTTGTCACTCTGGTGATCCTTAATTACCTTGTTGAATCTCTGATAAAGATCCTCAATTATCGAGAGAGCAAGAAGCCGCTCCACCCCACGTTGGCTAATCTTTATAGCGAGAGTGAATATCGACGATCGCTGGAGTATTCGCAGGCGAATTTCTCACTAGCAATTATCAGCTCTACATATTCATTTATCATCATGGTGGTTGCGCTGGTTTCGGGAGTATTTGGCTCTATTGATCAATACGTTCGCGATCAGGTGCAATCTGAGATTCTTGTTGCACTCGCCTTCTTTGCCATTATTGGTCTAGCTTCTGACCTTCTGGATCTTCCGTTTGATATCTATGGAACATTTGTTGTTGAGGCAAAATTTGGATTTAACAAAACCACGCCTATGACATTCTTACTCGACAAAATAAAAGGTTATCTACTTGCCGGGCTCATTGGGGGTGGGCTACTTGCGCTCATCGTCTTTATATATCAAGAGACTGGTAGCGCGTTCTGGGTCCTAGGTTGGCTCTTACTAGCAGCATTTTCATTGGTGATGTTCATGTTCGGGACCACTTTGATTTTGCCCCTCTTTAATAAGCTCAAACCCCTCGAAGCGGGAGAACTTAAAGAGGAGATCTTGACGTACTGCGCTCAAGAGGGTTATTCGATTGGCAGACTCTTTGTGATGGATGCTTCTAAACGCTCTAGTAAGGCAAATGCATTCTTTGCTGGCTTGGGAAAGAGCAAAACAATTGTTCTCTTTGATACCTTGATTGAAAAACTGAGCACCAGAGAGATTATGGCTGTTCTGGCCCATGAGATCGGCCACTACAAGAGAAAACATACCCTTTTCGGTTTCGCGCTATCCCTTGGGCAATCATTTGTGATTTTTGCTGTTTTGGGTTGGGCGCTGCGCTTCCCCGAATTGTCAACGGCGCTTGGCTCAGAGATTCAAAGTTTCCATCTCTCGATTTTGGCATTCTTCATCATTTTCAGCCCGCTCTCTTTTGCCTTGGATTTAATAACCAATAGCATCTCGCGTCGTAATGAATATGATGCCGACCAATTTGCTAAGAGAACCTATGATGGAGAGCCACTTAAGAGTGGGTTAATTAAAATTGCTACTGATAGTTTGGCAAACCTTTCACCACACCCACTAGCGGTGAAGATCTACGCAACGCATCCACCACTCTTGCAGCGACTTACTGCTCTCAATTAAATCATTCAAGCGACTTACTCAACACATCAATCGAGATTTCAGGATAGTCACGGTGCTCTAACAGTGCATATCCTCTACTGAGATAAAAGTCCCTCTTTTCCTCGGTCCATAAATAGAGTCGCGTGATTCCAAAGTTGCGGGCCCTCTCTTCTAACGCTGCAAGCATCGCGCTTCCGAGCCCTGCTCCACGTCGCTCTGGATTGACGATAAATGCAGCGACCCACGGTTTGAGGTGGCGGTACTCCTCGACATCATCAAAGTCCACCAATGCAATAGCCCCCACCACCTCGCTCTCAACTATGGCGATGTAAATCTGCTCTTGATCACTTCCCTCATGGCTCCACGTGCCGTAGTCAGCAGTGACCGCCTTTGCGTAGAAGCTCTTCCAATCTTCGGCAGAAAACCAGGGGGTTCCCGCTCCCCATAGATCAAGGCTCCATTGGAGCGGGCCTTCTCCCCAAGCAGGATTGTCAGCGAGGGGAACCAAGATAGGCGCGCTCACGTCTCTAAGGGTAATAGGAGACGAGAACTCGAATCTTTCGGGTCAATTGGCGGAAAATTGGGAGAAAAGGGGTGGAGCCAATTACAGTTTTCCATTATTCGGAAGGAGAGGTGGAGATGAATTCCCGGATATCTCGGCTGGTCTCCCACCTTGCCAATCAAGATCTCTCCGAGGATGAAATCTGCGAGTTTCTTGTTACCCATACTCTCGATTTTCTAAACATTAGACATGCCTGGATATCGCAGGTGACCAACCGCAAAACAGTGCGAGTTCGAGCCTCTTACGGAATTGATCAAAGCAGATTCCCTGATTGGCAGGAGTTTCCACTTGATTGGAAATTGCCTGTCACCGATGCGTTGGTGGAAAAGCGGATTGTCTGGATTAACTCGCTTCCTAATTGGCCTGAGGAGTACCCCCGGCTTCAAGGAATCACCCTGGAAGAGTCCTCGCGTACTCAACTCGTTGTTCCCATCTTCCGCCTGAATTCCTCGGTTGGATGTCTAAGTTTAGTTTCCTCGAATCAGCTTACCCCTGATGAAGAGGTCGCAATCTTTATCCAAACAATTGCCAACCTAATCTCGTTACATATTTATCGACAGAATCGTGATCGAAAAAAGAACGATTCGCCAAATGTTAGTTCACTTACTGATCGACAAGTACAGATTCTTATCCACATCGCAGAGAAGAAAACTAACATCGAAATAGCCGACACAATGGGCTACAGCGAATCCACTATCCGCCAGGAGACAATCCGTATTTTCGAGAAACTTCAAGTGAGTGGTCGTAATGAAGCGCGCAGCTACTTCCTTGAGAACAAATCCCGCTTCGGTATTACCAGTAGTGGTAAAGGTGAAGTTCCTTCTTCACGCGAGGAATTCGCACACTAATGGGAGCAGAACTTCGCACCGCACTTTTGGAATCGCCTATTGAGATTGTCGGTCCCTACGACCACCAGATAGCGGATGATGGATGGATCACTTTCTCACGCCTTCCCCTCTGGACTTGGAAACAATTTGGCGTCAGTGGGCTCCATCGCTGGACACGCTTTCCTTCAGGGGTTCGCCTTCGCTTTCGCAGTGAAGCAACCGAAATCTCCCTCGAAGTTCACGTTATGCCCCTAACTATTGCGCGAGTCATCGAAGAGCCACGAACGGCGCGCTTTGATCTCGTTATTGATGGTCAAGAGATAGCTACCGAAGCAGCTAGTAAAGGTGGACAGATTCGCCTTGAGATGGATGGGCCCTTAGTCACTAGTGAGGAGTTCATACGCGGTACCGGTGAAGAGATCCGCTTTTCGGGCTTGAGCAACCAGATGAAAGAGATCGAGATCTGGTTACCTGCTGGTGCGATGGTAGAGATTCGTTCTATTGCTGCCAATGGCGAAATTCATGCGCCAACACCCGCGAATAAAAAACGTTGGGTTCACTACGGAAGTTCCATTAGTCAATGTGCCGAGACTGAGAGACCGCTCGACATTTGGTCGGTTCATGCAAGTCGCCTCCTTGGATTAGATATCCGCAATTTGGGGCTTGCCGGTGAAGCCCATCTCGATGGATTTGTCGCACGAACTATCGCTGCGACACCTGCAGATTTCATCTCGCTCAAACTTGGTATCAACGTCGTCAATGGCGACAGTATGCGCGAGCGCACTTTTATCCCAGCAGTACACAACTTCCTCGATACGATTCGCGAAAAGCAACCCAACACTCCCATCCTGGTGATCTCGCCCATCTATTGCCCTTTCCATGAGAGTAATCCAGGGCCAACGTTGATTGGCGATGCAGGGTTAACCTCTATGGAGCGTCCGCAGGCTCTAGCCGCAGGGGCTCTTAACCTTCCCAAGATTCGCGGAATATTAGAGAAGATTGTCAGCGAGCGAGGCGATGAGAACCTCCACTTCATGAGCGGCTTACAACTTTTCGATAAAGATGATCTCCGCTTGATGCCCGATCTCCTCCACCCTAATTCGGAAGGGTATCGACTAATGGGTGAACGCTTCGCGAGAATTCAAGGAAAAACTCTCCTCTTTGCCTAGTACTCTTCCTGCTATGCGGGCGGAGTTAGTGTTGAGAGCGCTACGAGAGAAAGCTGACCCTGCCAAAGCCAAGGAGTTACAAAGGTTTTTTAAGACCGGACCTGGTGATTATGCGTATGGCGACATTTTTTTAGGGATCACAGTGCCCGTTATTCGAGGTATCGCACGGACTTACCGCGATTTATCCCGATCTGAGATTGCGATTCTCATTGATTCGAAGTTCCATGAAGCCCGATTCTGTGCACTGATAATCCTCACTAATCAATACAAGCACGCTAAAAGTGAAAGGGAAGAGCGACAGTATTTTGAATTTTATATGCGCTCGCTCAAGCGTGGGAAAATAAACAATTGGGATTTGGTGGATGTCACTGCGCCCACGATTGGTTCTTATCTACTCACAGAGAAGGATTCACTGAAAATCCTGCGCAAGATGGCAGGCAGTGACAATCTATGGGTGCGAAGAACCTCAATTCTTTTCACTTTTGCCTCACTTCGTATCGGAGATTTCAAGCCAACTCTCGAAATCTCGACAGTGCTCCTGCATGATGATCATGACCTCATACATAAAGCAGTTGGCTGGGCTCTGCGTGAAGTGGGAAAAATCAATCCGACTCAACTACGGTCATATCTACGCAAGCATGGCCATGAAATGTCGCGGACAACCCTCCGTTATGCGATCGAGAAATTCCCGAAGAGTGAACGGAAGAAGTGGCTCGAGAGCACTCGCTAGTTCTTTGGTTCACTCTGTTCAGAATGCCGTGACCCTGTCACTCGACCGGCATGAGCCTTAGCGCTTGGATCGCGCTTGGATTTGATGAGGCTAGCCACTGTCGAGATGATGAGAATTAGAGCGATGACAGCCAAGCTCCAAAGCGTCGGAATCTTTGGAACTTCTGTGTAGATCTCGTGGACGAAGGTGAGCACCAGCTTTATACCGATGAAAATGAGAATTATGGAAAGACCAAGTGAGAGATAAATTAGCTTGTCGAGTAGGCCTTTTATAAGGAAGTAGAGCGCACGCAATCCAAGGAGAGCGAAGGCATTAGCAGCAAAGACCAAGAATGCTTCTGAGGTAACACCGAAAGTCGCAGGTATTGAATCGAGCGCGAAAAGAAGATCTGTCGCACCAATCGCAATCATTACTAAGAACATCGGTGTAGCAAAGCGCTTGCCATCGATACGAACAAACAGCTTCGTACCGTGGTATTCATTGACAGTCGCTACCCGCTTGCGCACCTGCATAATGATGAAGTTATCCCCCGGTTCAGGATCTTCATCCCAGTGCCTGAATAACCCAACGCCAGTCCAAATCAAGATGGCGCCAAAAATTACAAATGTGAAACTGAAGGCGGCGAGCGCTGCCGCACCGACTGCGATAAATATTCCACGGAGCACGAGCGCCAAAATCACGCCGATGAGCAGGACTCGCTGATGATAGATAGATGGCACTGCGAATTGCGCCAAGATAATCACGAAGACGAAGAGGTTATCGACCGAGAGCGATTTCTCAACTAGATAGGCGGCAAAATACTCCGTACCAAATTCGGATCCGTAATTTGACCAGACCCAGACTCCAAAGATGACCGCGATGCCGATATAGAAGATGGACCAAAGAGTGGCCTCTTTGAACATCACATCATGTGGTTTGCTACTAACGGTGAAGAGGTCCACCAGAATTAACGCAACAATCACGCCAATGGTCGCAGCCCAGACGAGGTTAGAGACATCCATTGTTAAGGGGCCTTTCGGAGGTCGAAGCAGCCCTCATGCTATTGGGTCATGTGCCTAACTTCATGTTGAGTGAAACCTGAGAGTTTGCTTGCCGTCCAAATAGTCGGTTGAGTAATCCAGGAGACTTTGGGGCGCTTGATGCGTCATGGCCCTGGCAACGATCACTCTTGGGAACTCCCGCTAGCGCGATTTCGATATGTTCCCCACATCCAGACCAGGTGGGCTTACCGCACTGTCGGCACATGACTTTGCTGCACATATCTAGCTCCTTTACCCGATACCTCCTCATTCTAAACCATGACTTCGGGTAATAATCTTTGAGTTATCAGCGCCAAATTGGTTTCTCTTTGCTCATCGCGTACAGTTTTGGACTATGACCGAGAAGACTTTCCGATGGGGCATCCTCAGTACTGGAGGAATTGCTCAGCAATTCGCACGCGATTTACATCGACTCCCCGACCACAAAATCGTCGCTGTTGGTTCACGTTCACAAGAGAAAGCTGATTGGTTCGGCGACCTCTTTAATGTTCCAAACCGGTACTCGTCGTACCAAGCTCTCGTCAATGACTCAAATGTTGATGGCATTTACGTGGCTACACATCACCCCATGCATAAGCGCGACACAATCTTGGCGCTCAATGCCGGAAAAGCAGTGCTCTGTGAGAAGCCATTTGCGATGAGCGCTACCGAGACCGAAGAGATGATCTCTGTCGCTCGTTCAAAGAACTTACTTCTCATGGAGGCAATGTGGGCGCGCTTCTTGCCACATATGTTTGCCGTACGCGAAGTCATAAAAAGTGGAGTTCTTGGGGAAATCATCAGCGTTCGCGCGGACCATGGCCAATGGTTCAATTTGGATCCAGAGTTTCGCCTCTTCAAGCCAGAACTCGGCGGTGGCGCACTCTTCGATTTAGGTATCTATCCAGTCTCTTTCGCATCTATGGTCCTTGGAACACCAAGCGCGATAACAGCTCGGAGCACCAAGGCGTTTACTGGCGTTGATGGACAAACGTCGATTATCCTCGAATATTCAAATGGTGCTCACGCGCTCTTGAACACCACAAACCTGGCGGCAACGCCAAATCGTGCTTTGATTGTCGGCACCCAAGCGCGAATTGAAATTGACCGAACCTTCTATGCACCGAGCACCTTCAAAGTCATAAACAACAAAGATGAGGTCATTGGTGGTTTAGCCAAGAAGTATCAGGGCCATGGACTTCGTGAGCAGGCAGTTGAATTTGCCCGTTGTTTCCACGCAGGACTTACGGAATCACCAATCCTGCCACTCGATGAGACGCTTTCGATCATGAAAACCATGACTGAGATTGCTCAACAAATTGGCCTCACTTATCCGAAATTTGCCGAGTAAGGCGTGCCAATCCCCAACTACTTACCTTCACTAGCGCTTCACGAACAATGGCAGCACTCATCTTGCTCACACCGATTTCTCGCTCTACGAAGAGAATTGGTAGTTCGAAGATTTTTGCCTTTACTCGTGCAGCTTCTCGGGTCATCTCAATTTGAAAGGCATAACCTTCAGATCTGTTAGCTTGGAGGTTCATTCGGTGTAGTAATTCGGCGCGATAGATCCTAAATCCCGCAGTACTGTCTCTCACCTTAAATCCAAGTAATTTTCTAGAGTAAAGATTTGCGATTCGAGAGAGCGCCTCGCGGTGCTTAGACCAGTTTTGTACGGCGCCACCTGCGATCCATCTGGAACCGATAATCAATTCATATTGTGGGTTACTGTCGTGAAATTCAAGCATTTTCCGCAAATCAGAGACACGATGTGAACCATCAGCATCCATCTGAATGATTGTGGAATATTCCCGAGCAAGAGCCCACGTAAATCCATCTCGATAGGCGCTACCTAAACCCATCTTTTTTGGGCGCGCAAGAATCGCAACTCGAGAACTACTCTTCTGAAAACCTTCTGCAACAACAGCAGTGCCATCTTTTGACGAATCGTCAACAATCAGGATTTCTACCGGAAGTTCAAGTATTTGCGGAAGCAGGCGCCGTAAATTCTCCTCTTCATTAAATGTTGGGATGATTACTATGGTGCTGCCCGTGGCCATACATGCATTCTGGCACTTGATAGCCCCCTCCGTCTCAACCATTTACCTACGCAGGTTCGAGGTTTAGAGTTATCGCCATGGCAACTCAGGTGCAAATAGAAATGAAATCCCGCTCCGGAACTCTCTTTATCGCCAATGAATGGGTGAAGAGTTCTGGAGATTTGCGAGAGGTAATCGATCCAGCCACCGAAGAGGTGGTAGGAGCATTTGCTGAGAGCACAGCAGATGAAGTTGAGCGCGCAGTCGCAGCGGCAACTGAAGCGCAGCGTCAGTGGTGGGCGATGAGCGCGCTCGATCGTGCAAACGCTCTCCATATTGTTGCCGACCGAATGATTGAAAACTCGCCACAGACTGGTGAGTGCCTTACGCGCGAGATGGGTAAACCTTTCCGGGAATCGAATTGGGAGGGTGGAGCGGCTGCTTCATCTTTTCGCTACTACGCTGAAGTTTCGCGAAGCGAACAGGGGCGAGTGGCCGGACCTGCAATCGCCGGTCAACTTCAGATGGTCATCAAGGAACCACTAGGAACAGTTGTCTCGATAGTTCCCTACAACTTCCCGATGTTGCTCGCTGGTTGGCAAGCCGCAGCCGCTCTCGCTGCTGGAAATGCCATCATCATCAAACCATCAGAGCTCACTTCTCTGACTTTGTTGATGTGGATGAAGGCCTTTGATCATTTGCCAGCAGGCCTTGTCCAAGTTCTCACTGGTGGCGCCCAAACAGGTGCACGTCTGGTCGAACATCCTCAGACTCATGCGATTGCCTTTACTGGCAGCGTTCCAGCGGCACAGGCAGTGGCGAAAGCGGCTGCAGGACGTTTCAAACCTACCTTGATTGAAGCATCTGGTAACGATGCCTTTATTGTTATGCCCTCTGCAGATATAGATACTGCTGCTCGTGGTGCTGCTTTCGCTGCATTCTTAAACTGCGGCCAGGTCTGTACCTCTGCCGAGCGTTTCTATGTGCATGAAGATATATATGACTCATTCGTTAATCGATTAGCAGAATTAGCCAATGAACTTCGGATTGGCAGTGGCCTTGGTAAGGTCGATATTGGACCGATGGCCTCAAAACGTGAATTAGAGCGTTTCGAGCGCGTCGTCGCACGCGCGGTTGAGCAAGGCGCACAGCTTGTTACAGGTGGAAAAAGACCTTCTCAATTTAGTAAAGGCTGGTTCTACGAACCCACTGTTCTGAAAGTAACTCACGACATGGATGTCATGCATAGCGAGTGTTTTGGACCGCTGGCTCCCATCTCGAAAGTGAAAAGCCTTGATGAAGCAATATCAAAAGCAAATGATTCTCAACTTGGTCTTGGTGCCAATATTTACACCAACGATTTAAAGGAATCTTTCCGCGCGGTTAATGAGATTGAGACTGGAATTGTCTGGGTGAACACCCCCCTTAACGACAACGATGCTATTCCCTTTGGTGGTCGCAAGTTCACCGGCTCCGGGCGTGAATTGGGCACCGAAGGATTGGAGCAATTCCGTCGTTCAAAGATGGTGATGATCGCCCCACATGCGGAGGCGGATCCTGAATGGTTCCCCTATCCGGATGCAGATGCTTTTGACGCTCACTCGTGAGAGAAACAGTAGAAAACTTCTCCACCTCGCTCTCGTCTGGCTACTCTTCGCCTTCGCTTAGTTCGGACATTTCACCTCGTTTTTGGCGCTAAGTATTGAACTTTGCATTATTGATACGCGGTCACAATCGGGCAGACGTAAAATGGTGAAATGGCACGAGAGCATTTTGATCTTAATGAAGCTGTACTTCGCTTACAAAAGAAGAAGCACCTCGATCCAGCAATAATCGTCATGACTCCTAACGAGACCAAGTCAATTGACCCAATTTATCAACGCTGGGAGATCGGGTCAATCACAAAGGTCTTTACCGCCATTGTGGGCAAAATGAGGGTCATCACCACCATTTGATTTGCAGTACCTGCGGATTAACCGTCACCATTGAAGGACCTGCCATAGAAGACTGGACAGCAAAAGTTGCCAAAGAAAACGGCTTCAGAGAAGTCAGTCACAAGGTAGACATCTTTGGCGTGTGCAAAAGCTGGGAAAAGAAGTAAATTCTAGATCTTCTCACCACGAGCAATAATGTCCCGCGCAACCGCGTCAATTCCGCGAGCATCAATCACTTTTATACCTCGAGTACTTACACGTAGGGTCACGTGTCTATTTAACGAGGGAACCCAATAACGTTTGCGTTGCAAGTTAACATCAAACCTTCGTCGAGTATGTCGCATAGAGTGGCTGACCTTATTTCCAAAACTAACTTCCTTACCCGTTACTTGGCATCTCCGGCTCATGGTTGATTACTACCCATTCTCCTGATGTACAAAATTTGATGGATCGATGTGTCCGAGGCGAACGGCTTTGACCAACGAATGGGGAATTCGGTAATCAGTGCCATTGATATTCACTGTGATGAGATTTGTGGGTGACGCTCTCCAGTTCCCACGTCTTGACCTGGTTTTTGATCGAGACATTTTCCTCTTTGGTACTGGCATTTATATTCCTTCCTAGCCTTGTTGTTTTTGTATAGCATCGAAAAGTGGATCGCTAAAATTGATCCACGTATTAATGTCTGTATTTAACTCGGAATCTGTCAAAAGGCATTCTTTTAGGGCGGCATTCAACTCTTCTTGCGTTAATTCCTCATTTTGATAGAGCATTACCAAGAAATTTTCAGCAGGTATTCCAATCTCAGTCCAAGTCTCTAACCGATCCATAGAATAGACATTTGAAAAACTCTCCCATCCGACTTGTTGCGTCAAACAATTTGCAAACCACAAATTTCCGCGTGATCGATATACATACCCTAAATACTTATCAACAAAGGCAGCAAACCTCTCCGGATTCATGGGAGATTGAGCATGCCATACAAATCTTGAACTATTTAAGCCCGCTACAGAGGAAATACTTGATTCACTTGTCAAAGGTGAATATCGCAATTCATTTTCGTAATCAAAGATAGGGACTGACTCAAGGGGAGAAAGCGGTAAGCCGCCAGCTCCCATCTCAATGACACTTAAGTTTGTTCTAATCTGCCCAGCTATTTCAAGAGCAATTTGTCCTGATTCAGGAGTCACTCGATCAGAATTTGCGACAATTAAGGCGTCAGAGTACTCAATACTCCTGCAAAGAAACTCAGAGCGTGCAATCTCTGAAGCTACTTTCTCGACTGAAATATCATGGTTAAATGTTAGTAAATCTATAACAGTTGAGACAGAGATGATGTCTAGCGTTGGCTCTTCTAATTCATCTTCAAGAGCGTAGATGTAGTCAGCAACCGGCCGAGGCTCTACAAGCGCAGGGAAAAATACTCCAATAGTGAGCTCGTCAAATTCCCCTGAGATTTCCTTACTTACCTCATAAGCGTGATTTCGACTGACGCAAGAAATGCAACCATCAGGAGAACCTATAGAGCCGGTTTTTATCCCTACAGGCGTGGAAATTCTGAAATCTAGCAGATCTCCTTCGTTGAAGGATTTTTCATAGACAATTCCAGCATCACAGTCATAACTCTTTAATGCTGAGTGAACAACCCCTAGATAGGTTTGTGATAATCCATGAAATAACCTTAATCGAATCATAAGAAGGACACCTTTTTGTTTTCTACATGCTGGATTGAATTTAACTGAAATCCCAAAGAACGATAAAGGGCGATTGCCCTCAGATTATTCGCATCGGTATACACAATTGCAGTTGAGATTTCATCAGTGATCATCATTTCCAGACTTTTTTCGGCAAGAGACTTGCCCAATCCACATCCCTGATGGGAGGGTGAAACGCATAGTAAAAAGAGCTCACCTACACGATTTCGACCTTCTATTGGATGCTCCTTGTTCCATACACAACCTGCTATCTGGCCTACATCATCAAAACACAATAGAAAGCGTTCCGGATTAAACCAGCCTTCATTTACTTTTTCTAAGAATGTTTGGTGAGACCACGAGCCTTGCTCTGGATGATCTTTAAAGGATTGTGCATTTAATGAAAGCCAGGTTCCATCATCTTCACCAAGAATAAAAGACCTTAGTTGAAATCCATTCTCGGATAAGAGAGTCGAACTATTGAGCGCTAGCTCCGAGATCTCTTGTTTCATAAGCCATAGCTCCCTAACCGTGCCAGGGGATTCGAGGGTCGAATCTTGCGCTTTCATGACTCTTAGACTATAGATAATGAGTATCGTTATCAACAAGCGAGGAGAGATCAATCAAACAAGAAGAAAAGGCTTTGGGGCCAATCCCTGTAACTGTCATTACCGGCTTCTTGGGCTCAGGAAAGACCACCTTGCTCAATCGAATCCTGACCGAGAATCATGGAATGTGGGACAGGGTTCATCGTCAAAAAAAGTGATTTATTCATCTTTTAGTTCGTTCGGCATTGAGTAAAAGACGGGTCACCCTATAAGCCGAACACAGAGTAAGACCACTCTCTTACGCTGAAAAGAACGGCCTTGTCCAGGAATTTGCCCTTAAGTCCAGGGATCAATAGGTGGTCTGTCCTTGTACTTCTCCTCAGATTCAGCCATGTAAGCGCCGTTCCAACCTAACTCAAGACAACGATGAGGGGAATCACTCATAACCTACAATTGCCGTTATGGAAAGAATTGCAAAGCAGCCTAAAGAACGTAGAAGTTCGACGAGACGCGAAAAAATCTTGGCTCTTCTCGTTGAAAGCAAGTCTTTTTTAAGTTCGCAGGAGATACACAAATTACTTACAAGGCAAGAGGTATCTATTGGACTTGCCACAGTCTATCGACAACTTGAAGGCTTGGTGGAGCAAGGGCGAGCGGATGCAATTGTAAGTCCCAGCGGAGAGCGGTTATAT
>Ga0208048_1000521_pt1 | contig 20788 bp, 18 predicted proteins | sample Malawi_45m_30L_FD_184163 | JGI IMG/M metagenome (GOLD analysis project Ga0208048, IMG submission 184163) | Freshwater microbial communities from Lake Malawi, Central Region, Malawi to study Microbial Dark Matter (Phase II) - Malawi_45m_30L... | ecosystem: Environmental > Aquatic > Freshwater >...
GGGCTTCCATCCGTGGAAGGATGTCGAAGCCATGTTTGATGCGGTGATTGATCAGCCCTTTACGGGGCATGCAAGCATTGCGTCATTGCGAGCTGGTCAGGGGCGTGCAGCACTGAAGGTCTCTCATATCGGGCATGCCGATCTACACTTTGATACACCGAGCGGCAAACTTGAGTTGTACTCGGAGCAGGCAGAGCATCTCGGTCTCTCGCCACTGCCCGACATGCCGCTCGACGAAATCGAGATTGTTATGACCGAGCTTGACCTAAAAGAGCACCACTCGATTAGTTCTGACCATGATTTAGTGCCCATTTCAGAACGAGTGTTTCGTCTTGCTCAAGGCCGAACCCTACATCATTTTCATGGTTTTTATAACAACGGTACGGCTCTACCGAGTCTTGCAAACAAAGACGCCGAGCCCTGGGTTTTGATGGCTTCGGCCGATGCGCATGCGCTTGACTTAAAGCAGGATGACCCGATTGTTTTATATAACAAACTAGGCAGGATGGCAGTGCATGTGCGCCTGCATGAGCGCTTGCCGCAGGGAACGCTTTGGATTCGCGATGGTTGGCCGCAGTTAAACGCCTTAAGCGATGCTTCGCCGATCCTGCCTGATGCTGCGGTTGACTTGTTTCGGTTTTCAGCGGGTCAATCACGATTTGACCCAAGGGTTTATCTGGCACGGGCGATCGGCTAGCGCAAACGGAGACGATGATGAAGCTCGCCGATACGCAACAAGATTTAGATCAAATGTTTGACCTCATCGTGGTCGGTTCGGGTGCCGGGGGCTTGTCGGCAGCGATTACGGCCAAGCTCCATGGCCTTGAGGTGCTGGTGATCGAGAAAGAAGCTCAATTCGGTGGGACCACAGCGCGTTCGGGCGGTTGGCTGTGGATTCCGATGAATCCATTGGCTCAGAAGGCGGGCGTGAAGGACTCGATTGAATCGGCAAAAACCTATATACGCCACGAGACTGGGCAGTTTTTTGACGAAAAGCGTACCGATGCATTTTTAAGAACAGGTCCTGAAATGATCCAGTTTTTTCTGGAACATACCGCGGTTCGCTTTGACGCTGGCTATTTATTCCCTGACTACCATCCTGATGTCGAAGGCGGTATGCCTGGCGGACGTCCCATCGTTGCAGCAGCCTTTGATGCTCGCGAGCTCGGTGAACATTTACCAAAGCTTGCCCGACCCTTTCGAGCTCTTGGCTTCGCTGGCCTGGCGATAAGCTCAGGCAACGATTTGCTTCATTTTTTTAACTTTAGCCGTTCGCTTCGTTCTTTTATTTATGTTGTTAAGCGAATGGCAAGTCATGGGCTTGACCTATTACGTTATGGACGAAGCATGCGCTTGGTCAATGGCAATGCGCTTGCGGGCAGGCTTGGAAAAAGCTTGTTTGAGCTTGGTATTCCCTTGTGGTTATCGTCGCCCGCCACCGGATTGATTCGCGATGGTAACCGCGTAGTCGGTGTGAAGCTCTTGCGAGATGGCAAAGCGATCGAATTGCGATCGCGCCGCGGCGTTGTGCTGGCAAGCGGGGGATTCCCGCACGATCAGCAAAGGCGACGGCGCCTGTATCGGCATGATCCTCAAGGTCAATCACACTGGCCTCTACCCCCCAACGGCAATACGGGCGATGGTGCAAGCATGGCTGAATCGATAGGGGCGCGCTTTTTCGATGCTTTTCCGCAGGCAGCAGCTTGGGCGCCTGTATCCGAAGTACGTTGGCCAGACGGTGAAACCGGCTTGTATCCGCACTTTGTCGACCGCGGCAAGCCCGGCATTATTGCGGTGAATGAACGGGGCAAGCGATTTGTCAATGAATCAAGCTCTTATCACGATTTCGTCCAGGCCATGGTCGCTGATGCAAAGGACCCGAGCGATGTGAAGGCCTGGTTCATCGCTGATCGTCGAGCCATTCGTCGCTACGGCTTGGGGATGGTGCGACCCTGGCCGGTGCCGATAGGCTGGTGGATCAAATCGGGTTATGTACAAACCGCTGAAAGCTTGACGGCGCTCGCAGCCAAAGTCGGTATTAATGGGCAGTCGCTTGTTGAGACCGTTCAATCGTTTAATCGGCACGCAGCCGATGGCCTTGACCCTGATTTTCACAGGGGTGCCAACGCTTATGGACGGGCACAAGGTGATGCCAGGCATCCTGGGAAGAATCCTTCGCTTGCGCCGCTCGACGTAGGGCCTTATTTTGCTTTGAGAATTCGGCCTGGCGAACTTGGCAGTTTTGCGGGCTTGCAATCGGATGATCAAGCCCGGGTGCTTGACCGTGATGGCAAAGTCATCGAAGGTTTGTATGCGGTCGGCAATGACGCCGCAAGCATCATGGGCGGCAATTACCCCGGTGGCGGTATTACCCTTGGACCCGCGATGACTTTTGGCTATCTCGCTGCAAGACATGCAGCGGGTGCTCAGCTGTTGATCGAGCAAAGCCTCCGATTACAGGCCTTCGCCGAGCATGAGCTTAAGGATCGCATGTAGTGCAAATTTGTAGATCAATAAAGGATGTATCGATATGTCCATCGAAACGGCTGCTCGCGACCACAAACGCCTAGCCTCGAGAGCATTTATGCCTTATCCGTCCGTGGCGCTTGCTGCGGCAAGTCATGGGCCCTTGGCAGGCTTAAGTTTTGCTGTCAAGGATTTGTTTGATGTTGCGGGCTATCCAACCAGCGGTGGTCAGCCCATGCTGCTTGCCATGTCTGGCATCAAGACCCGCTCCACCCCAGTAGTGACCCAGTTGCTCGATGCAGGTGCACAGTTTGTGGGTAAGACGATCACCGATGAGCTTGCTTTTTCGATCAACGGACAGAATGCCCATTTCGGGGATCCAATCAATCCTCATGCACCCGATCGCATCAGTGGCGGTTCGTCCTCGGGTTCGGCTTCGGCGGTCGCGCATGGCCTTTGCGATATCGGGATTGGCAGCGATACCGGTGGTTCGGTCCGAGCACCGGCAAATCATTGTGGATTAATCGGTATGCGAACAAGTCACGGACTCGTAAGCCTTGAGCACGCCGTGGCTTTTGCGCCAAGTCTTGATAGCTGTGGCTGGTTTGCAAGCGACATCGATGTGTTTGTCAAGGCTAGTGAGGTTTTGTTGCAAACGCCCGTCTGCCAAACACGCTTGCTTGGACCCATCAATAAGCCACGATGGATGCTTGGCAGCCCCTGGTGGTCGGCGCTAACTCCTGAGGTTGGTAAGGCGCATCAAGCGGCGATGCAGGGCATCGGCGATGCGATTGGGCAAGCTGGGCAAGCTTTGTTGTCTTTTGACATCGATTTTCCTGCGTTTGGGGCTACGGGCCTTGATGATCTTGTGCTCGCATTCAGACAGATTCAAGGCTTTGAAGCCTGGCAGTGCGATGGCGCACTGATTCAAGACTATGCACTTTCGCTTGGGCCTGGTGTGGCCGAGCGATTCGCCTGGGCGAGTCAGGTAAGCGAGGTTGACTACATCAAAGCGTCGAAATTGCGTGAAGCCTTCACCGATTGGATGCATCTGCAACTGGCAGACGATGGGCTTCTCATCGTCCCGACCATGCCAGATGTCGCGCCGCTACGGCAAGCAGACTCTGCGTCGCTTGATCAATACCGTGCCGCGGCGATGCGAATGCTTTGCGTTGCCGGTCTTTGTCGCCTGCCGCAAATCAATTTGCCCTTGTCACAACACCTTGGTGCACCGCTTGGGCTTTCGCTGATTGGGCCTGCTGGAAGTGATCTCGCGCTCTTGCCTTGGGCTAAGTTTTTGATGCAAGCGGGTACCAGGCTGGATCACGCCGCTCCATAAACGACTTGCTACCCTCAATCGCCTCCTGGGTCGACCTGCGCGATGCATGTTCTTCAATGAGCGCATCCAACGCGCGCTTATCCAAGATGGCATCGGCAACTGCAAGGCTTCGCGCTTTGCAAGCGGCAACAGCACCAGGCGCATTGCGAAGGAGTTGGTCAATGAGGCTTTCAGCGCGTGTGCCCAGTGCACTTTCATCGCTGACAATTTCGTGAATAAGTCCGATGTTTAGAGCCTGCCTGGCATCAAAATGCTCGCAGGTCTGTAGGTACCTCCGCAATTGACGCAATCCGATCGCCTGGCAAAGTTGCGGCAAGATAATTGTGGGTACCAAGCCCCACCGGGCCTCGGTGATGCCAAACCGTGCCCGCTCGCTGGCAAGCACCACATCGCATGCGGCAATCAGTCCGGTACCGCCCCCAAAACAGCCGCCATGGACAAGAGCAATCGTTGTCGGTCGCACATGCTGAAGTCGATCGATGGCGCGAGCGGTGTGTCGAGAAGCTGCAAGATTTGCGGCTTCACCTTTGCGGGCAAGTGCTGCGATCCAGGCAAGGTCAGCGCCCGCTTGAAAGGACTGCCCCTTCGCCGATAAGACAAGTGTTCTGATTGAGAGATCGCGCTCGATAAGGTCCATGGCCTGATGAAGGCCATCAAGCATATGGTCGTTGTAGGCGTTGTGGACTTCGGGGCGATTCAGGCAAAGGTAGGCTACGCCTCGCCAGTCAATGTGAAAAACGACAGTGTCGTTTCCAAGGCGGTCTTGGACTTTCTTTGAGGAACAACGGTCGATGTGCACGCTCTCGAGGCTCGGGCTCAACGAGCGTGCCTAGCCTAGCCTCAAGCTCGCTGGCTAACTAAGAGGCTTGCAAGATAGTCGACGACCTTTGCAATCCGCAAAGACTCTTCCGGCGGGATTTGCCGCACGGTTTCGTTGGTCGAAGGGTCTGTCACGCGGATGACCGCTTTTCCAGACGAGGAATCGACGACGAAGTTGATACCTTTACCCAAGCTATTGGCAAAGTTCTGAATCTTTTGTGCGGCTGCTTCGACCTGAGCGCGCGCCACACTGGCGGCCTCGTGTACCGACGGAACTTTGCGAGGAATTGCCGAAGTAACGAATTCTGCGCGAATGCCCCTAGCGTTTGGTGGTTCGCGCACCGCAGACGGTGCATCGCCACGAACCGGAGCAAGCCGACCGCGATCAGCAGCAGGATTGATGGGAGGCATGCTCGACATCGCTTATCTCCGAAATTGGGTTAACCCGACTGGTTAATGTTACTCCTATACTGCGTGCTCCACCAAAAAAACCGTGATTCATTTTGTGTACTTTTTGTGTATTGGCCAATAAGCTGGCAACGGCTAATGGTGATCGAATCGCTAGCTAAATCCGAAGGCCTTGTAATCGGTATAGCCCTCGGTGCCGCCCCCATAAAAGGTCGCACGATCATAGGGTGTGAATGCCTGGCCGCGTCGAATACGCTCTGGCAGGTCCGGATTGGCGATGAAATATCGCCCGAAGGCTATGGCATCAGCGTGGCCATCTTGAACAGTCTGCGCAGCACCTTCTGCTGTGAAGTTGCCTGCTGTGATGAGCACGCCATCCCAGTCCTTCCTAAACATCTTACAAGCCGATGGAACATGTTGATGGTCGACTTCGCGTTGGCCCGCACCCGACGCTCTTGGCTCGATCAAATGCAAGTAAACAAGGCCCAAGCGATTGAGTTCCTGAATTAAGCTGCGGTAGAGGGGTTCAGAGTCGGGTTCGCCAGAGTCGTTAGCAATCCCAAAGGGTGATAGCCGAATCCCAACTTTGGCGGGGGTCAGGGCTTGTGCGAGCGCTTCAGCAACCTCAAGCGGCAGTCTAATCCGGTTGGTAGGACTGCCACCAAATTGATCCTCGCGCTGATTGCTCTTTGCATGCATGAATTGCTCAAGCAAATAACCATTGGCGCTGTGGATTTCAACACCGTCAAAGCCTGCGGCAATCGCACGCCTGCCCGCTTCAACATAGGCTTTCTTGAGCGTGTCGATGTCGGCCAAGCTCATGGCGCGTGGGATTGCAAAGGCTTCGCGCCCAAAGCTCGCGGTCATCGCCATGCCTTCAGCGGCAATCGCAGATGGTGCCCATGGCTGTCCACCATCCGGTTGATGCGAATGGTGTGAGATCCGCCCAACATGCCAAAGTTGAAGAAAGATACGCCCCCCTTTTGCATGCACGCCGTCACAAACAAGCTTCCAGCCAGCTGCTTGCTCGTCGCTATGAATGCCCGGGGTGGCAGGCATGCCCTGTCCTTCGGGCATGATTTGTGAAGCCTCGGCAACGATTAATCCGCCTTCGCTTGCGCGCTGGGTGTAGTAAAGCGCATTGAGTGCGCTCGGCTGGTTACCGGGTCTTTCGGCCCTCATCCTTGTGAGCGGCGCCATGACAATTCGGTGGCTTAACTGAAAATTTCCCAACGGTAATTGGGTAAACAAGGGGTTCATTGGATCGGTGGGCTTCACAGTGGTTATTTTTCGGGATTCATCGGCGCCAGAAAGCGGCAGTGAACAAAACTAGCACGCTTAACAACTCAAGTCGACCGAGCAGCATGGCAAAGCTCAATACATGTAATTGCAAACCATTGAGTTGGCCAAAGTTACCTGCGGGGCCGACCTCTCCAAGCCCAGGGCCGATATTGTTAAGCGTTGCGACGACCGCAGAAACTGCGGTGACATAGTCCATGCCCGTCAGCAATAACACAAAGCTTAAGGCGAGGGTGCTGACCCCGTAAATCAGCATAAAACCTAGTACGGCGGTGAGCACGTTTGCTGGCAGTGTCTGCTGCCCCAGTGTGACGGGATTGACCACGCGAGGGTGAATGATCCGCACTAACTCGCGTCGAGCCTGCTTGATCAAGAGCAGCACTCTGATCATTTTGATGCCACCGCCCGTGGAACCCGCGCAAGATGCAAAACAACCCAACACCAAAAGCAGAGCAGGGATGAACGATGGCCACAAAGCGTAGTCCGTGGAAGCGTAGCCGGTAGTGGTCGCAAGCGATACCACATGAAAGCTAGCAAGCCTTAATGCCTTTCCCCAGTCACTTTCAACATCCTCGATGATAAGGATGAGTGTGACCACGATGCTTGCTGTCGTGAGTAGGCTCAGGTAGGCGCGGATTTCATAATCAGAGCTGATAGGTTTAAGCGACAGCGAACGCAGCACAACGAAATAGCGAAGAAAGCTGATCCCCGATAAGGCCATGAAAAGCATCGCTACCAATTCAATAGCAAGAGAATCCCAATAAGCGAAACTTGCGTCATGCGATGAGAAGCCACCTAAGCCCATCGTAGTGCACATGTGCATGAATGCATCGGGCCATGACATGCCTGCTGCCTTGTACGCCAACATACAAGCAACAGAGAATCCGAAATAAACCAGCCAAAGGCCTCGAGCCGTCTCAGCAATCCTGGGCGTGAATTTGGTGTCTTTCATGGGTCCAGGTGTCTCAGCCTTGTAAAGCTGCAGTCCACCCAAGCCAAGCAAGGGTAAAACAGCTACAACTAAGAGAACGATACCAAGGCCGCCGATCAACTGCAAAAAACAGCGCCATACATTGGTTGAAACAGGCAAGCCATCAAGTCCGCTCAGTGCTGTTGCGCCGGTTGCGGTTAATGCGCTAATCGACTCAAAAATCGCCTTGCTCCAAGTAATGTCTGGCACGGTGAGCAGCAGTGGGAAGGCCGCATAGACGGGCAAAACCAGCCAAACCATATTCACGAGCAAGAATCCGTCACGCGCCAATAGCTCTCGACGGTAGTGTTTGGTCTTCGACCATAGCAGACCACCGCTTCCCAGGGTAAAGAGAAAGCTTCCAAGCCAAATAACGATATGCTCAGCTTGATCACCACCAATCGCCCAGGCCAGAGGCACTAGTTTGGCACATGCAAAAGCCATCACAATCTTGGCAAGCAAAGCAGCCGCAGGTCCAAGGGTGGCCATCATCATCCAAAAAAGGTTGCGCTTACCTGGAAGAGCTTTTCAACGTCACGCACTAATCGCTTGTTGGGGATAAAGATCACGATGTGATCATCCCTTTGAATAACGGTATCGTGATGGGGCATCAAGACCTCGGCTCGATCGTCTTCGCCACGCACAATAGCTCCAAATCGCGCACCCTTGGGCAGGCGGATTTCTTCGACGCGCCGGCCAACTAATCGAGAGGTTTTTGCGTCGCCTCTAGCAATGCCCTCAAGCGCCTCGGCAGCGCCGCGCCGAAGCGAGTGAACCGCCACCACATCGCCGCGTCGAATATGAGTGAGCAGTTCACCGATCACGGTTTGCGCTGGCGATACCGCAATGTCAATGGTTCCACCCTGCATCATTTCGGCGTAGGCCCGCCGATTAATCAAGGCGAGGACGCGCCTTGCGCCTAAACGCTTGGCAAGCATTGCTGACATGATGTTGTCTTCATCGTCGCTTGTGAGTGCGAGAAAAAGATCCATGTCTGCCACATTTTCTTCGAGGAGTAAGTCCTCATCAACGCAGTCACCGTGCAAGACCAAGGTGCTTGATGGCAGCTGACTTGCAAGGTATTCACATCGGCTCACCTGTTGTTCAATGATCTTTGTTTCATAGCGGTCAACAAGATGTCTTGCGAGTCGCAAGCCTACTCTTCCGCCACCGGCGATCATGACCCGCTTGACAGGTTTATCTCGTTGATGGATTGCTGCGAGCACTTCGCGAATATGACTTGCGGCGGCTAGCACGAAAACTTCATCGCCTGCTTGAATGACACTTGAACTTTTTGCTTCAATTTCTGCATCGGATCGGTAAAGCGCCACAACGCGCATCTCAAAATCGGGAATCAGACTCCGAAACTCGGCGATGCTGTGTCCAACCAGCGCCGATCCGGCATCGGCTCTAACCACAATAAGACTGACTAAACCATTTGCAAATTCTAAAACTTGAAGTGCTTCTGGATAAGATATCAATTGCTCGATTGTGCGAGTCACTGATTCTTCGGGGCAAATCACCCGGTCAACGGCAAAACCATCGCGAGCAAGAAGCTCTTTACCATCGATAAACTCCGATGATCGAAGTCGGGCGATCGTGGTTGGGACGTTATAGAGTTGATGTGCCAGCTTACAAACAACAAGATTGGTTTCGTCTGCAGCAGCACAGGCAATAAGCATGTCGGCATCGGCTGCGCCCGCTTCTTGTAACACCGAGGGTTGAATACCGTTGCCTACAACCCCGCGAAGATCCAAACGCTCTTCGAGGAGCCGAAGTCGAGCGGGATCCTGATCGATGACAGTGATGTCATTGGGCTCTGAAACGAGGCTTTCAGCCACGCTTTCGCCAACTCGACCAGCTCCAAGAATAATAATGTTCAAGGCTTAGTCGCTATGCGTGTTTGAAGCGATCGACGCTTGGCTATGGTAACCGATCGTGCTCATGGCAAAGCGCGTGCCTGTTTATGAGCCGGACGGGCTAAACAACTACGCAGCCAGCCTTGGGTCGTCGGGTAGGCATCCCAAAAGGCCTGATCGGCAGCTCGTGCCCAGGATAAAACACTCGCAACGCATAAATCGGCAATCGTAAAGCGCATACCCGCAAGCATGTTTTGTTTGTGTGCTTCTTGATGCCTGAGATGTTGCTCTAAAATTGTTAGCGGTACTTTAAGTCGCTTTTCTGCTGCCTCAGCAAGTTCGGTGCGACGCTCGTCCTCTGGCATTGCTAGTCGGTGCATCAACACACTTAGGGCATCTTTTTCAACTTCAGTCACGACCCAAAAAGCCCAGCGCAGTGCATCAGCCTTCTCGGCCGGACTTGCTGGGGAAATGTCATGGCCGTCCGCCTTGCCATATGTGTCTGCGAGATAAAGTGCGCAGGCCATGCTCTCCCATACGGTGATGTTTTTGCCATCCCTTAATTCGGTCATGACAGGGATATGGCCATTAGGGTTGATGGCAAGAAACTCAGCAGAGCGGGTGGCTCCTCCGCGATAATGCTGCGGGCTGTGGTCAAAATCGATCCCAAGTTCACAGGCTGTCCAAAGCGGCCTTATGGCGCGTGAGGCGGAGATGCCGTAAATCCTAAGCTGGTTCATGGTTCTAAGCTCGTTTATGCTTGGGTTTATCCGGGTTTATTTTCTCACTTGACCGATCGCTCAAACAAAGCATGCACGTTGTCCATACGATTGCCGAACTACGACAAGCTCTTTCTTCTTCAGTGCAGCCTGCTTTTGTGCCGACCATGGGGAATTTGCACCGCGGCCATTTGAGTTTGTTGAAGCAGGCAAGCACATTAGGCGATTGTACGGTTGCAAGCATTTTTGTGAATCGATTGCAGTTTCTCCCGCATGAGGATTTTGAAAGCTACCCGCGAACCTGGCAGGCCGACTGCGATGCGCTTGAATCGGTGCATTGCAATATCTTATTTGCGCCCCGTGAACATGATTTATACCCGGAACCTCAGCGTTATAAAGTCATGGCCGACCAGGTACTTGCGTCTAAGCTTGAGGGAAGTTTTAGGCCCGGCTTTTTTGATGGGGTTTGTACGGTTGTTTTGAAACTTTTTAACGCAGTTTTTGCAGGCAAACCCAAAGGCTTTGCTGTTTTTGGCAAGAAGGATTACCAGCAACTTAAAGTCATCGAAGCGATGACGAAACAGTTTGCGCTACCGATCGACATTGTTGCCGGTGAGACCTCCCGCGATCATGATGGGCTTGCCTTGAGTTCGCGTAACGGCTACTTGACTGCCCAGGAACGATTGAAGGCGGCAGCGTTATATAGGCAATTGCTTTCACTTTCGCAGGCTTATCAAACCTTGCGCGGTGATAAGCAAGTAGCCGCGTGGTGTCTGGCAGCCGAACACAATGCGACGAGGCGTCTGACCGAATTGGGGTGGCAAGTCGACTATGTCAGCGTTCGAAGGCGGGTAGACCTTGAACCTCCGATCGATAGCCAGGGACAACCCATAGCCAAGGACTCGTTAGTTGTATTGGCTGCTGCTAAGTTGGGCCAGACCCGCCTTATCGATAATCTTGAATTTTAGAGCGCTGCGGTCCAAGCCAGTTTGCTGTTGACCTAAGATTTAAGTCGTTGGTCGCGTCCAGCCCCAAATCGTCACATCCTCCACGCTCATCGCTGCAATGGTGCGCATGATCGCTCACATGATTTGCATAGGGCTGGCAGGGTGAGTCAATCGAGTATTGGAGAACATAGGATGGACGAAGGACAAGAACTTTCAAAAATTACGGCGATGCAATGGCTTTTTCGTGTCGCTGATGCGCTGGCCAATTGGAGTTGGTGGAAGTTACTTGCCGTCTCGCTGCTTATCCTCATCGCTGGGGCCATGCTTGATGACTACCTTGTGCCGCCTGTTAAGCGTGTTCACAAAGTTGTCGAGTTCAAGGCAGAGAGCAAGACAAATAGACCCGATACGTCTGATTCTTCTGAGGAAAAAGGCCCATCAAACGAACAAGCTCCCCAAGCGAAAGTTTTGCAAGAAAAAGCTCCGCAAGGAAAAGCTCCACAAGAAAAGACGCCGCAAGAGAAGCCTGCTGAAAGTGCCCCATCTGGTGCGACGTCAAAGGCATCCGCGAACGATCGCGTGGCCAAAGACTCAGGTTCTAGAATACAAATCAGTATTGATACCAACGGTATTCATGTCGATAGCAGCGACCCAAAGATTCGTGAGGGCTTTCACGAAGCGATACGTGAGCTTACCGAGGCAATGGCACAGGCAAAACGCGATGCTGCAGAAGCACGTCGTGAGGTCGAGGACTTACGCAAGGAAGTTCGGCTCCAAGGCGATCCCCAGGCAAAGCGTTTCGATGATGAGCCTAGCTGGGGCGAGGGTATGGGATGGCGCGAAGAACCCTTCGTGGGCCTATCGCGTCTCATCGTTGTAAGTCTTTTTATCCTGAAGGTGCTTGGTTCATCGCGCAGGCGTGAGCTCGATGCAAAGGCTTTAGCTTCTCAGGCGCTTGCAGGCCGTGAGGCGGCGCAATTGAAGCAGGATTTGGCAGAAGCTCGTCTTCGTCAGATGCAAACACAAATCGAGCCGCACTTTTTATTTAATACCTTGGCAGCTTTACAGCAGTTGATTGCCAGTGATCCAGAAAAAGCAGCGGCCATGAACCGCCACTTGATCGACTGGTTACGTACAGGTCTCAAGTTGATGCGGCAAGAACGCAGCCGTCTTGAAGACGAAGCAGTTTTGTTGAGCGAGTATTTACACTTGATGAAAATAAGGATGGAAGAGCGCTTGACTTGGAGCATTAACTTTCCTCCATCGTTACGCGAGATCAAAGTTCCAAGCCTGCTTTTGCAGCCCCTGGTGGAAAATGCGATAAGCCATGGACTCGAACCCATGCCCCAGGGTGGCATGATCCGTATTGAAGCAACACGGCGCGGGAATGAATTAGAACTTTCAGTTTACGATAACGGTATAGGGTTTAAACATCAACAAGATCCTCATCAGCTGGGCGATGGTCCGAGCAACCCAGATACCTGGCGGCAGACTGATCGGGATGGCATGGTGCATATGGGACTTGGCCTTGACAACGTCCGCTCAAGACTTCGGCTTTTATTTGGGGCGCAAGCCAGACTAGCGGTGAGTGCTCATGAAGAGGGCGGAACAAGCGTTAAGATCTCATTGCCGCTGCCACCGCTTGCTTGATTTGGCTAAATTTAATGAGCACAAACACAGTCGATTCCCAAGAAAAGCAAGTCCTACGTGTACTCGTCGCTGATGATGAACGCTTGCCGCGTCAGCAACTCATCGATAGCCTCATGCAATGCGAGCCAAGGCTCGAGGTGGTCGCCGAAGTAGCCAATGGGCAACTAGCCTTTGATGCCATCCTTGCGCTTGAACCTGACCTTGCCTTTCTTGACATTCGTATGCCGGCACTATCAGGCCTTGAGGTTGCCATGAGGCTACGTGAACTCAATGGTGATCGCTTAAAGCGAACGCCGGCCATTGTTTTTTTGACTGCCTACGACCATCACGCCCTTGAAGCGTTCGAAGCAAGAGCAGTCGACTATCTATTAAAGCCAGTTGACATCGAGCGCTTAAAGGAGACCTTAGCGCGGCTTGCTCATCAGAAAGAAGACGGATTCCAGGCAAAACTTGATGCGATGGATCTCAGCAAGCGTGGCTCGGGGCCTTTAACGAAGCGCTTGCGTTGGATTCAGGCAAGCGTTGCATCGACCACCCACTTTATCCCAGTCGACGAGGTCATGTGGTTTCGCAGCGATGAGAAGTACACCTTGGTGCAGACCCCAAGTATGCAAGCTGTTATTCGCAGCAGCCTCAAAGAACTTGAACAGCAACTAGACCCTGATGCCTTTTGGATGATTCACCGAAATTGTCTCGTTGCGGTCTCTGCGATCGAGCGATCAGAACGAGACGCTTTTGGGCGCATACGTGTCAAGATTCGTGGATCATCACAATGGCTAGATGTGAGTCGCAGCCATGCGCATCGCTTTAAAGGCATGTAAAGCGGTATAAATGGGGGATGCCGCAAAAATCCTTCGTCCTATGGATGTGTCTGGGCCAAATGGGCAATTTATTGCCTCATGTGGTGGTGCCGGCGGTGATGACCGCGCATTTGATTCCGCAATGGGGACTTAGCAATACTGAAGCAGGCATCCTCGCTGCAGCCTATGCGGCAGGCTACATGCTCGCGGTGCCTGTTCTAAGCGCGCTTACCGATCGATTTGACGCAAAGCGGATTTTGTTTTGGGGCTCCCTGGCAAGTGCCTCAGCGACGGTTTCCTTTGGCCTATGGGCCCAAAGCTATCAAGCGGCGCTAATCTGTTGGGGTCTTGCCGGTGTGGGCTTTGCTGGCGCCTATATGCCAGGATTGAGGGCTTTAACCGATCGGCTCAACCCGGGTGACGCCTCGCGAAGCGTGACTTACTACACCTCGAGCTTTTCGTTTGGCGTTGGGCTCTCGTTTCTTTTGTCGCAATGGATTGCGGATTCCTTCGGTTGGCGATGGGCATTCTTGCTCACGGGCTTAGGGCCTTTGCTGATGTTGTTTTGCGCCTGGCGCATGCAGCCAAAGCCGCCTCCGCCACCCAGTGGTGCCTTACTTGATTTTCGGCCTGTGATCCGTAACCGCCCAGCCATGGCCTTCATTCTTGCCTATGGTGCCCACTGTTTTGAGCTTTACGGTATTCGTACCTGGATTGTTGCATTCTGGACTTTTGTCATCGAACGGCACGCAAGTGGCGATGGCTTTGAGGAACTGACTGCATCTTGGGCAACACCCATGATGATCAGTGTGATTTTTACAGTGTTGGCGATGCCAGCGAGTATTGCGGGCAATGAGTTATCGATTCGCCTTGGCAGACATCGAGCCATTCGAGGCATTCAGTTTGCATCGGCAGCAATCGCTTTGCTGATTGGATTGAACACCGATGGTTCGATTTTGTTGCTGCTTCCGTTGATCTTGATCTACGCGTTGACTGTACCTGCAGACTCGGGTTCACTCACGGCAGGTATGAGTGCAAGTGCAGATCCCCGCTTTCGAGGCGCAACACTCGCTATGCATTCCACTGTTGGCTTCGGCCTATCAGCGCTTGCGGGCTGGATGCTCGGTTTTTGCTTAGATGGTTTTGGCGGTGCGTCGCAAGCTCAAGCCTGGCAGGCAGCGTTCTTCTTGCTGGCGTTATCAATTTTGCTTGGACCTCTGGTGCTGCGGTTCGTTCGTTGACCGCTTTGCATCCTGAGGCGATGGCTGCTCATTACCAGCGTGGCGCTTTAGCTTGACGTGATAACCTGCACCCGACGGCAGGTTTCAGATCGATTACCCATGGCACCCCTAAAGCAATCAGCAATGCAAGTTATAAATCCTGACCTTGAGCGTGCGCAGGCCGAAGCCCGCCATCTGCAGCAATCCGTCATTCATATGCGTGAGCGATTAGAGGCGGACCGAATACTTGCGCAACAAGCGAGCGATCGTATGCGGGCCGAGCACACGCAAGAAATCAGGCAAATGGGCTTAACGATTGCGGAGATGAGGGCGCAGTTGGAAAAGGCAGCTGTTGATAAAGAACGCGCGGTTTCCCAGACGACAAACGCCTTCGGAGCACAGATCGCCGATTTGCAACGAACGATTCAAACCCTTCGTCAACACATGGAAGAACAGGTGGCTCGGAAGGATGCCGCAGTTGATCGCGCCACTCAGGAGCTTGCCAGTGAAAATCGGCAGCTTCGCGAAGCGGTCCAAGTCATGCGAGAACAGCTCGAAGTCTTAGATCAGCGCCTGCGCTCGAAGGTAAGCCTCGGAGAGCAGGCATGAAGGGTAGCCAGGATGTTAAGGCGACGGTAGGTGAGGGGACGCAGATAGAAAAGCCAAGCAAAGCCCCGCGCACCGTGCGGGATAGGTCCGATTCAAAGCTGACCTTGCTTGAGCAGCGGCTAGAAGAAGCCGAACTCTTGCTCGACGTATCAAGGCGGATGGCGGGCTATGATGAACTCGACGACGTGTTGCGTGTTTTAGTTGAGATGAGCACCGAGGCCATAGGTACAGAGCGAGGTACCTTGTTTATGAATGATGTTGCAACCGGTGAGCTGTATTCCCGCTTTGCCCAGGGCAATATCAAGCGAGAGATCCGTATATTAAATCATAGCGGTATAGCGGGCGCGGTCTTTACGACGGGTGAAGCACTGCTAATTGAAGAACCTTACAAGGACCCAAGATTTAATCGGACCGTCGATGAGCAAACAGGCTTTGTTACACGGAACATTTTATGCGTGCCTATTCGTACGGTGCGTGGAGAAATTATTGGTGTAGCTCAAACGCTTAATAAGCATAAGGGACGATTCACAAAAAAGGATTTAGAGTGGTTTGAAGCGATGATCCGTCAAGGTGCCTTGGCCTTGCAAAGTGCCCAACATATAGAGCGTATGAAAGCCTTGCAAGCACAAGAGCTTGAGTTTATCGATGTGGTTGCCGAGGTAACGGGCGATATAAAGCTAAGCTCGCTGCTAAGTAAAGTGATGACCGCTGCAACGAAGTTCTTAAATGCAGACCGTTCAACATTATTTTTAAACGACGAAAAGACCAGCCAGCTTTGGTCTGAAGTGGGTCAGGGTTTAGAGTCGATGCAAATCCGCTTACCCAACCACTTAGGTATTGCGGGAGCTGTTTTTCAGTCAGGCAAGTCAATCAACATTCCCCATGCCTATGTGGATATGCGCTTTAACCCAGCTTTCGATAAGAAGACGGGGTACTTCACGCGTTCGATTCTTTGTGTTCCGATTATCAATAAGGCTGGGAAAACGATTGGTGTGACCCAAGTGCTAAATAAGCACGGTGGTCCCTTTAGCGAAAGTGATGAGGGTTGGCTTCGAGCCTTTACCGCGCAGATTGCGATTGCACTAGAAAATGCCAAGCTCTTCACGGACGTTCAGAACATGAAGAACTACAACGAAGCGATGTTGGAATCGATGTCTAATACGGTGATTACGATGGACGATCAGGGCCGGATTGTGACGTGTAACGCTGCGGGTCTTCGCTTATTCCAAACCACAGCACCCCATATTTTGATGAAGCCCGTTGATGGCTTTTTCGCAGGCGATAATGGCTGGGTGCTCGATAAGCTCAGCGCTTGCGCTCAAACGATGGAGCCCGAAATTACGGTTGAAGCTGAGTTGAAGGTGGCTGAAGAAGCGCTGTCTGTGAATCTGACTGCGATGCCATTGCTGTCGGCCGAAAAAAAGGCGATTGGCTCTATGCTTTTAATCGAGGATATTTCGAGTGAAAAGCGCTTGAAATCAACCATGTCCCGATACATGGATCCAGGTATTGCCGACAAACTCGTGGCAAGTGGTGCTGAGGCATTAGGGGGGCAGAGCGTCCAGGCAACGATTCTGTTTTCAGATATTCGCGGGTTTACGAGCATTACAGAAAGTCTAGGTGCTCAGGGTACGGTGATGCTGCTCAACGAATACTTCACCTTGATGGTTGACTGTATTCAACAAGAAGGGGGCATGCTTGATAAGTTCATCGGCGATGCCATCATGGCTGCCTTTGGGATTCCGATGGCTCACGACGATGATCCAGATCGAGCCGTACGTGCTTCTATTGCAAAGATTAAAACACTCCGTTAATGGAATGAAAAAAGGCTTGCTTAGGGTAAGCATCCTGTTGACATTGGTATCGGTCTTAATTCTGATACGGTTGTCTCGGGCAATATTGGTTCTAAAAAACGAATGGACTACACCGTCATTGGTGATGGTGTGAATCTCGCCTCTAGGCTCGAGTCAGCATGCAAAGGTTACGGTTCCAAGATTTTGATCAGCGAATTCACGTATAAGCTGCTTCGTGGCACTTACTTTGCGCGAGAGATTGATTTGGTTGTCGTTAAAGGTAAGACAGAGCCTGTTGCGGTGTATGAGATTCTCGATTTTCATACCGAGACGAGTTATCCCCACATGGCCGAAGCTTTGCGTACATTCCGCTTAGCGCTTGGGAGATATCGATCGGGAAAATGGAGCGATGCTAAACAGGGTTTTGCCGATGTACTCGAGATGAACCCCGACGATAAGGCAGCGAAGCTTTATATCGATCGATGCAAATTTTTCCAAAAAAAACCGCCCGCCGATGGCTGGGACGGCGTTTGGGTGATGCACGACAAATAGTTGCCCCAACGGACGTTAGGGAAGTGCTTTCTCACTTCAAGCACAGGCTGTTCGCCAGGCTAGAAGAAGTCCGGCACAATGTTTTGCGTGTTGAGAGGTGGACGCACATAGCCCGACGGAATCTTTTTGCGTTTGTTTAACTTAATTTCTGGCAGTTTTACCGAGTGGTAGGGAATTTTTTGTAGCATGTGGCGGATGCAATTGAGACGTGCTCGTTCTTTCACATCGGCATTGACCACATACCAGGGCGCATGACGCGTGTCGGTGTGCATAAACATCGTATCTTTAGCCTGCGAGTATTCAACCCATTTGTCACGCGATAACAAATCCATCGGACTTAGCTTCCAACGTTTAAGTGGGTTTTCGGCGCGCTCACGAAAACGCTCTTCCTGAACCTCATCGCTCACCGAGAACCAGTATTTGATGAGAATAATCCCTGAGCGCACGAGCAAGTGCTCAAACTCGGGGCAGGCGTGCAAAAAGTCCTTGTATTCCTCATCCGAGCAAAAACCCATGACATGTTCAACGCCGGCGCGGTTGTACCACGAGCGATCAAACAATACGATCTCACCACCCGCAGGCAGTTGGGCCACATAACGCTGGAAATACCACTGGGTTTTTTCCTTAGGCGACGGCGTACCGAGTGCCGCAATGCGACAAACCCTTGGGTTGAGTGGTTCGGTAATGCGTTTTATGACACCGCCCTTGCCCGCAGCATCGCGGCCTTCAAACACCACGACTACCCGAGCTTTGGTCGTGGTTACCCACTCTTGGAGTTTGATGAGTTCTAGAAAAAGATGCTTCAACTCCTTTTCATAGCGCTTCTTCGACAGTTCCTCCCGCGGCTGCTGGTGCAGGTCATCGTGGGTGAAAGAGCCAGTGTCGGGTTGATCGAGCTTTAACTTTTTCATGATGTGTCTCCGTGATCACTTGCTTTGACGGATGTGCCCACTGGTGCCTCGCAGCAAACCCGAAGCTGACATCAAACCGTCATAAAGCAACTGATGATAGGACAAATCAGGGAGCGAGTGGCTTGCCGCCTTCGCAATCAGGTCGATCGATCGCTGCGATCGAGGCGATTCTTGAGCGACAATCGTTCCTGTAGCCGTTAAAACTTAATAGCCAGCAAAGGGAGTTTGCGATGAGTTTAAAAGGTAAGCACGCATTGGTGACCGGTTCAACCAGTGGGATCGGATTGGGCATTGCCGAAGGGCTAGCGCAAGAAGGTGTTCATCTGGTTTTGAACGGATTCGGCGAGGCGCACGAAATCGAGGCTTTGCGCCAGCGCCTTGCCAGTGATTATGGTGTGAAAGTGATTTATGACGGGGCCGATATGAGTCAAGGTGCTGATATCGCTCGCATGATGATTGAGGTGGCCGATAAGACCGGCGGTCTCGATATCGTTGTAAACAATGCAGGCATCCAGCATGTGTCGCCTGTTGAGGATTTTCCAGAGGCTAAGTGGGACGCCATCATTGCCATCAATCTCAGTTCTGCTTTCCATACCACCAAAGCCGCAATGCCTTATATGAAGAAGCAGCGTTGGGGACGAATTGTCAACATTGCATCTGCTCACGGTCTGGTTGCCTCCCCATTTAAGTCGGCTTACGTGGCGGCAAAGCATGGGATCATGGGCTTTACTAAAACAGTTGCACTTGAGTGTGCTCAAGAAGGTGTAACGGTGAACGCGATTTGTCCTGGTTACGTGCTCACGCCACTTGTTGAGAGGCAGATTCCGGATACAGCAAAGGCGCGTGGTTTGACCGAGGAACAAGTCAAGCGTGATGTTTTGCTCGCAGCGCAACCTACTAAGAAATTTGTAACAGTCGAACAAATAGCTGCAACGACGATCTTTTTATGCTCTGATGCTGCTGCCTCCATAACTGGATCGCATATTGCAGTTGAAGGGGGCTGGACTGCGCAATAGTGAGCGGATCATCGATGACGACATCAAGCGGTTGCTGTCAACAAGCGGTCCCGTGATTAGAAGTTTTTATAGGCCGCGCGATCAAACAAGCCTCACGCTGCTTTGCTGCGCGATGCCTAACGAGCCGTATACCCACCGTCCATCACAAGCTCGGCACCCGTCATGAACGAGGACTCATCGCTTGCCAGAAAGACAACGCCCTGTGCAATATCCTCAGGCTGGCCAAGGCGGCCCATCGGATGTTTTTCAATGAGGCCTTGCAGTCCCCAAGTGGGATCGGGCATGTGCTTGACGGCAGCTTGAACCAGTGGCGTATCAACAAAGCCTGGATGGATCGAATTCACGCGGATTCGCCAACCTTTTTCGGCACACTCAAGTGCAGTAGATTTAGTTAAAAGCGTTACACCACCTTTTGATGCACAGTATGCTGGGCTCAAGGGCAGACCTATTTTGCCAGCTATAGAACTCATATTGATCACACTGCCGCCCCCGCGATCGCGCATCCTCGCAATGGCAGCACGCATACCAAAAAATACGCCGCTGAGATTTACGCTCATCATGCGATGCCAGTCCTCGTTGGTGGTTTCGATGATCCCTTTACGAATCCCGATGCCAGCATTATTTACAAGCGCGTCGATTCGGCCATAGCGATCAAGTACGCTATCCAGTACGCCATCCCAGGCGCTGTCATTGCTGCTATCTAAAGCAATAAACTCGCTCGATGGCAGTAAGCGAGACGCAATCTTCCCAGCATCAGCATCAATATCGGTAAGCACAACGATTGCGCCTTCGCCATGACAGGCCTTAGCCGATGCGAGGCCGATACCTGAGGCTGCGCCTGTTACCACAACCACCTTATTCATCAAGCGCTTCATAATCATCCCCTTAAAGATTTGCTTTCTTACCATAGCAGTCTGCTGCTTTCTTACCATAGCGGTCTGGCTTGCGCTACGATGTCGACTCGTTCAACAAGGAAAGGAGGTGATCTGTGAAACATCGCAAAGCTCTATTGGCCATGGCGCTCGCTTCGTCTGCACTAATTGCGGCACCCGCAGTGAAAGCCTGCGGCAAGAAATGCGGATCAAAGAAGGAACAGGCCAAGTGCGCCAATAAGGACGGCAAGTGCGCTAAGAAGTAAAGGCGGTGCTGCGCAAAAACTTGCACAGCTTTGGTCCTCGAAAAGGCCAACACTGCTGAGGACATTGGCTTTATCGCCCATGTCGGTCCGGTCATGCGGGCTTTGGGTGTTGCAGGGAACTCCTTGCAACACCCCCCGATCCCTTGAGATGTGCTCACTTTACGAGTTAGAGCAATGAGTAGCTTAGTCTTGCATCTATGGCGCTGGCAGCAATGCGAACAGGTCTTACGCTTGCGATATCCGAAGCATGGCGTTTTAGGGGCGCTTGGTATC
>Ga0208048_1000523_pt1 | contig 20710 bp, 12 predicted proteins | sample Malawi_45m_30L_FD_184163 | JGI IMG/M metagenome (GOLD analysis project Ga0208048, IMG submission 184163) | Freshwater microbial communities from Lake Malawi, Central Region, Malawi to study Microbial Dark Matter (Phase II) - Malawi_45m_30L... | ecosystem: Environmental > Aquatic > Freshwater >...
GTCACGCCCGGTGACGCGCAAATCGAGCGCGGCAACAGCCTCGTGGTGCTGGCGAAGTTCGAGGGCAAGCTCCCTCCCGGCGCGACGCTTGTCCTTGGCGTGGGCACGAACGTCACGCGCACTATCGCGCTCACCAAGGCGCTCGACGACCCCGTCTTTGGCGGCACGGTGCCGGAGGTAAACGAGGATTTTAATTATCGCGTCGAGTTCGCCGGCCAGCGCACGAAGGAGTTTTCGGTGAAAGTCTTTGAGCATCCCAAGCTGGAGCGTGCGGACGCGAAGCTGGCCTTCCCGGCCTACACGCAGTTGCCGGAGAAGACCATCGAGGACACGCGTCGCATCAGCGCGGTGGAAGGCTCGACGCTCGGCTACACGCTCCAGCTCAACAAGCCGGTGAAGTCCGCGCGCCTCGTGCCACGCAAGAAAGACGGCGGCGAGCCCATCGCGCTTGCCGTGGACGACGCGAAGCCCTTCGCCACGCTCGCGAACTTCCCGCTCGTCGCCAGCCAGACTTACAACCTCGAGCTTGTGGATGCCGACGGCCGCTCGAACAAGGTGTCCGCGCAGTTTGTGTTCGACGTGCTGCGCAACCGCGTGCCGGAGCTGAAGCTGCTCTCGCCGCGCGGCGACCAGCGGGTGTCGGCGTTGCAGGAGATTCAGTTCGAGGCGGAGGCGTGGGACGACTTCGGCCTGCGCGCGTATGGCATCGCGTGGTCGCTCGGCGGTGCGGAGCCAACGCTGCTCCAACTCGGCGAGGGCGTGCCGGCGAAGGAAAAGCGGCAGTTCAGCCACCTGCTGCGACTGGAGGAACTCGGCGCGGCCCCGGACCAACTTGTGGCGTGGTTCGTGTGGGCGGACGACATCGGCCCCGACGGTGAGTTGCGTCGCAACGCAACCGACATGTATTTCGCTGAGGTCCGACCTTTCGAGGAAATCTTCCGACAGGGTGATGGCGGCGAAAGCGAGGAGAGTCAGCAGCAACGCAATCAGCAAGGCAACCAACAGCAGCAGATGGGCAAGCTGGCCGAGCTACAAAAACAAATTATCAACGCCACGTGGAAGCTACGGCGGCAGCAGGGCACGACCTTGCCCGTTACGAAAAGTACGTTGCCCATGAAACCCGGAACGAAGACAGTTGACCTATTCCAATAGCCCACGCCATGAAAAATCCTCACGCCAAGCCTAGCCCTGCCGCACTGTCCGCCGCCTGCCTCGCCCTCGTGGGCGGTGTGCTGCTCGCGCCGCCGTTCATACTCGCGCAGCAGCGGCCGCCCACTGCGGTCACAAAGGCGCAACCGAAGTTGTCGGGTAATTACCAGGCCGACACCGCCGTGCTCATCGAGTCTCAGGAGCAGGCACTGGAGTTGGCGAAGGGTTTGGCTGAGAAAGCCGATAACCCGCGCACGCAGGCCGCGATGGCGGAGGTGCTCAAGCAAATGGAACGCGCGCTCACGATGCTCAATGAGGCCAAGGGCGAGCCAAAGAAATTGGAAGCCGCCGTCGCCGCGCAGCAAGCGTCTTATCAAGCGCTGCTCAAGCTCGCCGAGCGCGAGTTCAAGGTGAACCAACAGAAGAGCAGCAAGGGCAGCAAAAGCGGCAGCGAGGAAGCACGCCAGCGGCAACTCGACCAGCTGGAGTTGAAGATGACCAAAAACCGCTACGAGCAGCAAAAACAGGCACAGGCCGAGTCGCCACAGCAGTCGCCAGAACAAAAGGAGAACTTGCAGTTCATGAGCCGGCTGCGCGAGCTGGCGCAGCGGCAAGGCGACTTGAACGAGCGCTTGAAGGAGCTGCAAACCGCTTTGCAGGAGGCAAAGACCGAGCCCGAGAAGGAGGAAATCCGCCGGCAATTGAAACGCCTGCGAGAGGAGCAGCAGCAGATGCTCGCCGAGCTGGATGAGTTGAAGCAACGCGCCGAGAAGCCCGAGAACCAACAGCGCATGGCCGAGCTGAAGGAGAAACTGGAGCAGTCGCGCCAGGCCGCGCAGCGAGCGTCCGAGCAGATGGAGAAAGGCAACGTCTCACAGGCGCTCGCGAGTGGCACGCGGGCGGAGCGCGAGATGAAGGAGATGCGCGAGGACTTGCGGAAGAAGAATGCGAACCAGTTCGCCGAGGACATGAAGCAGCTCCGCCAAGACGCGCGCGAGTTGGCGCAGAAGCAGGAGGAGTTGGGCAAACAATTAACCACGCCGACGCAGCAGCAGTCGAAGCGGAAGTCGCTTACCGAGCCAGACGCCAAGTCCGAGCTGCCGCAGGAACTGACCGAGCAGAACAAACGCCTCGCAAACCTCGTAAACCGCGCGACACAAATCGCCGAGCAATCCGAGAACGCTGAGCCGCTGCTACACCGGCAGCTTTACGACACCATCCGCAAGCAGGCCCAGAACGAGGCGCAGAACTTGAAGGAGACGAAGAACGAGCTGACGCGGCGCGGCATGATGACGCGAGGGCTTTACGAGATGCTCGAGAAGGCCTCCGAGCAGGGCAGCACGAAGTCACTCGATGTGGCATCCGAGTTGGCGAAGAACGGGATGAATCTGCCGGCGTCCGGCGTGGAGCAGCGCGCGCGCGCGGGCATTGAGGAATTGCGGAAGGGCGTCGAACGCGCTGCTGAGAGCGTGTTGGGCGACGAAACGGAAGCGATGAAGCAGGCGGCCAAGACGCTCGAAAGCCTCGCCCGCCAGCTCGAACGCGAAATCGCGCGCGGTGAAGGCAAGGATGGGAAGCAGGGCGAGCCGCAGGAAGGCCAGCAACCTAGCGGTGCGCAAGACCAGCAAACCAGGCAAGACGGCGAAGGCAAGCAGCTGGGCAAACAGGCCGGCAAGCAAGGCGACAGCAAGGGCGGCGAGAATTCCAAAGACGGCAAGCAGGGCGAAGCCCAAGCGGGCACCGAGCCCGGCGAAGGCAAAGAACCCGGCGAGAAAGGTGCCAAGCAAGGCTCGAAGTCCGGCCAAGACGGAAAGCCGGGCGAGGGCAAGGAAGGTTCCAAGTCCGGTCAAGGCGGGAAGCAAGGTGAAGGCAAACAAGGCGAGGGCAAGGAAGGTGGGAAGTCTGGTCAGGGCGGTCAGCAGCCCGGCGACAAGGAGGGCAAAGACGGCAAAGATGGCAAGGGTGGCAAAGGCGGCCAGCCCGGACAGAAGCAGGGCGAGCAACCCGGCGAAGGCCAGGGCAAAGGCGGCGGTTCCGGCCAGCAACCCGGCGGGCAACAGCCCGGCCAGCAAGCGCGCAGCAGCGAGCCTTCCTCCGGCAAACAGGATGGCAAGCAAGCCAGCAACAACCAACGCGGCGGTGAGCGCGGCGGAAATCGCGGCGGTTGGGAAGGTATCCTCCCCGCCGGCATCATCGCCGAGCGCGACGGCGAGAACGCGGGGCCCATCACGGGCGCGGGCTTCGAAAATTTCAGCGACCGTCTGCGCGACGCGGAGGAGATGGTCGATTCGGCAGAGCTGAGGAACCAGTTGCAGGCCGTGCGCGAGCGCCTGCGGTCGCAGCGCGTGGACTTCAAGCGCCACAGTAAGGAGCCGCAGTGGGACCTCGTGCGCACGCAGGTGATGAAGCCGCTGGTCGAGGTGCGGCAGCGGCTGGAGGAGGAGCTGGCAAAGCGAGATAACCGCGAGGCCATGGTGCCGATTGACCGCGACCCCGTGCCCGGCCGCTTCTCCGAGCTGGTGCGGAAGTATTACGAGAACTTAGGCAAGAGCGAGGCGGAGGCGGGCGTTGCGCCGAAGGGGGAGCGGAAATAGCGCATGGGTCATGGGATCCACGGGATGCTGCTTGGCACGGGGTTAAAAGTGGGGTTCTATCCCGCCATGCACTTGGGCGCGTGGGCGCGTATTGGAACACTGCTTGCACGGGGTTAAACCACCGCCACTGTCCGCACCGCCATGCTCGACCGACTCCGCAAATTGCTTGGCGACAAACCTGCCGAAGAACAAAAGGCCGCTTCCCCACCCGCTGCGACGGTCGGAAGCGGTGTTGAGGTCGCCCAAAAGCCATCCGCTCCAGGCGAGAAAGCGCATAAGGCCGCAGAAACGGCCGCCACTGATGCGACAACGGCTATTTCTGGATCAGTATCCAATGCTGGAGCAACTGCGCCTGTTTCAGGTGCCTCAGAGGCGGATTCAAGACCATCAACAGCCATTCCAGCTGCATCAGAGGCCATTGCTGCAACCACGAAGTCTGTTCCTGACTCCGCAGGGGCAAAATCTGTCACGCCTACTCCCGGTTCCGCCGCCCCAGATCGTCCGGCGAAGCTCCCCGCTAACTTCGCGGACACCGCCGACACCGTCCTTGCCTCCCGTGCCGACGTAAAACTTCAGCCCCCGACCGTTGCCATAACCGTGCCGATGAGCGCGGTTGTCTCCGCCCCGGCGGACAAAGTGAAGCCCGCTTCCGACCATCCAGCCGCGAAAGCCTCCCCTTTCCAAGCAGGAAAGGAAAAGGGTGAGAATGGACGCTCGGACGCCAACGCGTCGGCGGCAGCCAGTTACCGAACAGAGGTCCCTGACCCCGACGGAACTCACCCGACAGCGGCTGGAAGCAAGCCAACAGCCACCACCGCTGCCCCGAAGCCCGCCACCTGGAAAAATCTCCCGGCGAAAGATCCATGGTGCCCGCCCGCCATCGCCGCAAAAGCTCCGGAGCTACGGAAGGTCGCGGCGGCGGATGCCATTGCCTTTGAGCGCGTACTCCTCGGCTGGCGCGCGGCGGGGGCGTCGCGGCGCGGCCGTATGCACGCGAATGACGGCACGCACCGCGAGGATGCACTGGCCATCGACGCCCATGAGCGCGCGACCGTGCTGTGCGTCTCCGATGGCGCGGGCAGTTGTCAGCACAGCCGCATCGGCAGCCATGCGGCGGCGCAGCGCGTGGTGGAATTCCTCCTGGCCGCGACGGAGAAAGTGGATGCCGCCATCGCCACTGACGCGGCGAAGCTAAAAAAGTTTCTCTCCACGCAGGTGACGGCCGCCGCCGTGGCCGCGACGGACGCGCTCCTGGAACTGGCGAAGAAGTCTGGCTGCGCGCCCAAGGACTTCCGCTGCACGCTCCTGACCGCGCTGCACTACCGCGGCGAGCAGCACGAACTCCTCCTTACGAACCAAATCGGCGACGGCGCGATTTGCCTGCTCCGCAAAGACAAGTCCACCGCCCGCCTCGGCGCGAGCGACAGCGGCACGCATAGCGGGGAGGTCAGTTGCTTCGTCCCCGACGATTGCGCGCGCGTGAAAGCGAAGGCTGTGGAGGTCATCGGCGATGTCGCGGCGGTGGAATGTGTGCTCCTCTGCTCCGATGGCATCGAAGACCCGTTCTATCCGCTGGAAAAGCAGGCGGGGGTCATCTTCCGACAGTTCTACACCGGCGTGGCTGTGCCACTAAACAATTTCAAGTCTCAATGCCCGCAACCTGCCCCGCTCCTGCAGGAATCCGCCGCATGGGGACTGGCGCAATGGCTGGAATTTGAGAAGCGCGGCGAGAATGATGATCGCACGGTGGCGGTGTTGCACCGTATGCCCACGAGTCTGAATTTCTAAACCCCATCCCATGCTCCAATGACTTGCAAAGCTCCCAGATCCGAGATCCCGAATGGCGGCGGACGAGCGCCGAGCGCTCGCGTTTCCGTGGTGCGTGGAGCTGGGGATTTCTTTGGAGCTGGGAACTTGGATTTTGGAGCTTAACCCCGTGGCTTTCCTCGCCAAACCCAAGACCCCCGCCTCCGTGCCGCCGCCGTTGCCCGGCGCGCCGGCGCAGAAGTTCCTTCGCGCCAAGCTTACCGACGGCAGCACGATTGAGTTCGACAGCGAGCCGCTCGCGTCCGGCGGCGAAAAAATCGTGTTCTTCACCAAGGACAAGCAGCACGTCATCGCGTTCTTCTACGGCCAGCTCAATGACCCGTCTGAACGGCGGCGGCGGTTGGAGAAGATTCTCGGCGCTTACAACCCAACCGTGGGCGGCGCGCAGGCGGATTACTGGAAGAAACGTTTCTGCTGGCCCGTCGGCGTGGTGGACAATGACCCGTCGCTCCCCGCCGACTTCATCAAGCGCCACAACCTCCACCGCCCCGTGCTCGGCGTCGTGGTGCCCGCGTATCGCAGCAACTTTTTCTTCAAGGACCGCACCGGCAACACGCGCGAAAAGAAGGGCCGGTGGTTCACCGGCGCCAAGGCCCGCAAGCTCGTGCCCGAGGAGGAGCGCGGGACGTTGCTGACTTACTTGCAATGCTGCTGGATGATGGCCAGCGGCGTGCGGCGGCTGCACTTCGCCGGCCTCGCGCATTCGGACCTCTCGCACAACAACGTGCTGATTGACCCGAAGCACGGCGACGCGAGCGTGATTGACTGCGATTCCCTCGTGGTGCCCGGCCTCGCCCCGCCCACGGTGATGGGCACGCCGGGTTACATCGCGCCGGAGGTCGTCGCGGGCAAGAAGCAGCCGAGCATCGAGACGGACCTGCATGCGCTGGCGGTGCTGATTTACGAGACGCTGCTGCTGCGGCACCCGCTAGCGGGGCCGAAGGTGCGCAGCACGCGGTCGCCGGAGGAGGACGACCTGTTGAGCATGGGCGCGCAGGCGCTCTACGTGGAGCACCCCACGGACAAAAGCAACCACCTGAAGCCCGCGCCAGAGATCGCCGTGCAGCGGCTCGGCCCGTATTTGGGCAAGCTGTTTGAAAAGACGTTCGTCACCGGCCTGCACGCGCCGCACCTGCGCGCGAGCGCGAGCGAATGGGAGAAGGGCTTGCAGAAGACGCTCGACCTGATTCATCCGAGTCCCGATGGGAAGAACTGGTTCATCGTCGCGCCGGGGTTGCCGCTGGAGTGTCCGTTCAGCAAACGGAAACTGACTGCCCCGGTGCCGGTCGCGAGCTTCTTGCGGCACATCAAGCGCGCAGGCAGCGACACGCTGGACTTCAAGGACGACGAGCACGCGTTGACGGTCTGGAACGGCCAGTATCTCTACCCGTGGCACGCGCGCTCCAACGTCTCGCCGCTCGACGCCAAGCGCGAACCGGTCGGTTACTTTCAATTTCACCAAGGCCGGTGGTATCTCACCAATCAGAGCAACGCGGACATGCTGTTGGTGGACGCTCCCGACTATCTCCGCCGCGGGCACCACGTGGAAATTACCCCTGGCCTGCGCCTCCTGCTTTCAGTGGAGGAAGGGGGAAGGCTAGCAGTATTTGATTTCCTAGGAAGGTAAGACGCTAAATGTCGGAGCGTAAAAGGGTGTGTCAATTTAGCTCGCAAACCATTAGCCAACCGACTCGGAGATCTTTAAAAACAAATTTGAAGCAGCCCAATTTTACGGCTGGCTTCAGACGCTGTAAGCTAGAAAGGCGCTCTTAAAACCCACACGGTAATATTTCCTATGCTTGCGACCATTGCCTCTAATGAAGCACCCGTAGCCGAAACTCATGCCGAAGCACTTTGGCACCAAGCACTGGGGTTGCACCGCTCCGCCATCGTCGTGGACGGTCACAACGACATTACCAGCGCAATGACCGATGACGGCTACGACTTAGCCACGCCTTCCACTGGCAAACACCACACCGACCTACCGCGCCTGCGGAAGGGTGGCGTGAGTGCACTTTTTTTCGCCATTTACGTGGATAATAAATTCGTGATCAGCAACACCGCCACGCGCCGTGCGCTCGCGGTGATCGACGCCACGCACCGCGAAATCGAGCGGCACCCGAACGACCTCGTCCTCTGCACCACAGCATCCCAAATCCGTGCGGCAAAGCAATCTGGCCGCATCGCCGCGCTGCTTGGCGCGGAGAACGGCGCGGCAATTGAGAACTCTCTGGCCACGCTGCGGGCCTTTCACCGACTTGGGGTTTGTTACCTCACGCTCACGCACATGCAAGCGACGACCTGGGCCGATGCCTCCACTGCGCCGTCCCTGCACAACGGCCTGACCGACTTCGGCAAATCCGTAGTCCGCGAAATGAACCGGCTCGGTATGATGATAGATGTCTCACATGTCTCTGACAAAACGATGAGCGACGTGCTCGACCTATCAACGGCACCCATCATTGCCTCGCATTCTTCCGCCCGAGCCCTTGCGCCGCATCCACGCAACATTCCTGACGACCTTCTCAAACGCATCGCCAAGAACGGCGGCGTGGTAATGGTGAACTTTTACCCTGCCTATATCGACTCGCGCATCAGCATTATACTCGAGCAGTTGGAGCCAGAATTAGACGCTATCCGAACTCAATGGCGCGAACAGCCGGCACGTTCCCGCGCCGAGCGCCGCAAGCTGATGGAGGAGAAGATCCCAGTCACGCCACTATCCGTGGTGATTGATCACATCGAGCATGTCATCAAGATCGCGGGAATTGACCACGTTGGCCTTGGTTCGGACTTCGACGGCATCTCCATTGTACCGGCCAACCTAAGCGATGTTTCGATGTTCCCTAATGTAACCTATGAACTTCTCCGGCGAGGTCACTCCGAAGAAGCGGTGCGGAAAATCCTCGGTGAAAACTTCCTTCGCGTATTCGCCGAAGTAGAGCACTGCGGGACGGCAAAGGCGGATCACATTAGCGGCGGTCACTGACCACCACGGGCTCAGCGCACGACAAAAGCACGATGGCGCTTGAACACGCCGCGCAGCGATCGAGAGAGGTCGTCTTGCAACGCCTGCAACTCTCGATACACGGCGACGTTCTTTGCGTCCGGCTCGGCGGTCTCGGCCCGGTTCAATGTGACGAACTGGTCGGTAATGTTGGCGATGTTAGCCCGCTCGCCTTTCTGCAACCGCCAGCACCAGAGCGCCTGCAAAGCTGCACCGTAGGCCGCGCCTTCGCTGACCTTGAGCGTGACGACCTCGGCGTTAAATACCTCGGCCATGATTTGCCGCCAGAGCTTTGACTTCGCGCCGCCGCCGGTGGCGCGAATCTGCTTCGCCTTCACGCCCAGCTCGGCGAGGCGGCGCAGGCCGTAGTTCATGCCGAGCGTGACCCCCTCGAACGCCGCCCGACAGTAGTGGCTCGCCGTGAATGTGCCGGGGTGGATGCCAATCATCGTGCCGCAGCCGTCGGGGACGTTAGGCGTGCGCTCGCCTTCAAGATAAGGCAGCAGCAACAAGCCGCGCGCGCCAGCGGGCACCTTCGCAGCCTTAGCCTCGAATTGCTCGTGAGTGTAACCGAAATCCTTCCGCATCATTTCCGTCGCGACGGTGACGTTCATCGTGCAAAGCAACGGGAGCCAATGGTTCGTGCTGTCGCAGAACGCAGCGATTTCGCCGGCCGGATCCACGACGGGCTGGTCCGCGCAGGCATAGATGGTGCCGCTAGTGCCGAGGCTCGCGGTGACGATGCCGGCGCGCGTATTGCCGGTGCCGATGGCCCCCATCATGTTGTCGCCGCCGCCCGCACTGACGAGCACGCCGGGGTTCAAGCCAAGTTCCCGAGCGGTCGCGGCGGAGAGCCGGCCAGCCGGCTGGTCGCTGGAGATTAGGCGCGGGAGTTTCGCAGCGAGGTCGCCGCCTACGGCCTTAAGCACGGCGTCGGACCACTTGCGCTTGCGCACGTCGAGAAGGGCAGTACCGCTGGCATCGCCATATTCCATGACCGCTTGGCCGGTGAGCCAGAAGTTCAGGTAGTCGTGCGGAAGCAGGACGGTGGCAAGCCGCGCGAAGTTTTTCGGCTCGTGCTTCTTGAGCCAGAGAATTTTTGGGACCGTGAAGCCGGGGAGGATGGCGTTCCCCACGGCCTTGCTCGCGCCCTTGAGGCCGCCCAGCTTCGCGGTGAGTTCCTCGCACTCGGCGATGGTGGTAGTGTCGCACCAGAGCTTGGCGGGGCGGATGACTTCACCGGCCTTATCGAGCGGCACGAAGCCGTGCTGCTGACCGCTGACGCCAATGGCAACGACCTCGGCGGCGCGGGCCTTCGCTTGCTTCAGCGCCCCCTTGATAGCGGTGGCGGTCGCGGCGCGCCAAGTGTGCGGGTGTTGCTCTTTTGCCCCGGGTGGGAGGTGGTGGATCAGGTCATAGACGGCTGATGCGCTGCCAAGCACCTTGCCGGACTTGGCCTCCACGACTAGGGCCTTGGTGGACTGAGTGCCGGAATCAATGCCAAGGAGGAGGGTTCGCATAAGTCGGTTGTTTTGGGCGTGAGAATGCCGGACGGCGGCGGGCGTCGCAAGTCTGGGCCAGATGCATTCTCCTTCTTCCCAGCGGGCGGGATCTCATGGTAGCGTGCCGATATGGACCTGACCGTGGACATGTTCAAGGCCGAGATTGGCGAAGCGTTGCGCTCGTTTGACAAGTATGTGGTGTGCATTGCCAAAACGCCTGAGGAATGCGAGGGCGCGCTCCAGCGGCTCGTGGATAAAGCCATCAAGGCCTACCAGCAGCGCGCGCCCGGCTTGCGCCACGGCATCGCGCTCGACAACCAGTTGACCATCATCCTCAGCCAACCGCCGGAGGATTCCACCCTGGAGAAGCCGCTTTGCGGCATCTACTTCAATCTCTCCTCGCCCTACCACAAGAAGCGATCAGTTCCCCAACCAGCAAAGGTTGGGAAGTAAGATTCTCAAGAGGGACGCGATTTAGCCGGTCTGCTCCGGTTGCTCGTTGACTCGATCATCCTCGGTCACACCGCATGTAAAGGGAGTAAAAAACAAAAACCCCGGCTCGAAGGCCGGGGCTTTTGCGAGTTCTGGTTCGACGCCGCATCAGATGATGCCGGCGAGTTCCTGCAACACGCGCCAATTATCGAGGCGGTCCTGCTTGGCTTCAAGAAGGAGCGGTGAGGGATTGCCGTCCTTGTCAAAGTGCTTCGCAAAGCGGCCCTCGGTGCGGGCGAACATGACGAAATCAAACAGATCACCGGTCTTTGGATCCTTATACCAATCCTCCTTGGGCGCAGGGTTACCCTGGAGGCTTAGCCGCTCGGCGAGTTTTGTGCCTTTGCGCGGATCGTAAATAAGCACCGGGAAGGTGCGGGTGTCCACAGCGAGCTTGGACTGGTTCATGGCGAGGTTATCGCCGACGCCATGCTCGGGCTGGCAGGTGGTATAAACGGAGACGACCGCCGGGCCATCGAAATCGTTGGCAGCCATGATGGATTTGTAGAAGTGGTTCGACATGGCGCAAGAGGTCTGCGCAACGAACGTATTTGGGTGCATCATCGCAATCTGCGCGATTTCCTTACGCCGCTCAGTCTTGCCCTGAAGCACCTTGCCGTGGACGGAGAACTTGGTGTTCTGCGCCTTGAAGGTGGCCGTTGAGGATTGGCCACCGGTATTCGAGTAAACCTGTGTGTCAAGAATTAGCACCTTGATGTTCATGCCCGAGGCGAGCATGCGGGAGAGAGACTGGAAACCAATGTCGAGCATCGCGCCGTCGCCACCGACGACCCAGAGCTTCTTGTCATGCCAACCCATCTGATCCCAGCGGGCGCGCACGCCCATCGCGTCAGCCGGACCGTTCTCAAAGAGCGAGTTGGTCCAAGGGACGAGGTAGGGGTTATAGGGATAAGTGGAGGCATAAACGGTCGAACAACCGGTGGAGTTGACGATGCCGACGCTTTCTTTGCCATACTGGAAGCCCGTCGCCGCGAGCATCATGCGGAGCGCAGTGCCTTCGCCGCAGCCCATGCAAGACCCGGCCCCACCAACGTAAAGTAAGCTACGCTCAGCAAGCATCATATCGCTGAGGAGCTTTTCGTTGATGTAGTCCTTTGGCGTCTCGGGAAGCCGAGTGTAAAAGTTGAAGTCACGCTGGAAGGTCTTTAGCGTGGGCGTATCCTTCATCAGCATGGACAGCGCGCCGTGATTGCCGCAGGCGTCCACACACTCGGCGCAGCCCTTGCACTTGGTGGGATCAATGAAGATGCCGAAGTAGGCAGGCTCCTTGCCCTTCTTTTCATAAGTAGTCCAAAACTTGGTGGTCTTGGCGAATTGCTGCGCCAAGTGCTCGCGCTCAACGGGATCAGCAATGGCAGCCAACTCCGCATCAAGCTTTGCCTTGGGCACGGCCTTGCCGAGGATCGCCGTATCCGGGCACTCGGTGACGCAGTCCATGCAAGCGACGCAGTTGGCGCTATTGAGCAAAGGAATCTCAGGTGCGATGTAGCTGAAATCGCGGAGGATGCCGGTGCCGGCAGGGATGAGCGAGCGCAGGGTGCTGTGGTCAGCGGGCAGTTCCAACTCGGCGGTGCCATCGTTATAGGCCCCGACGATGCGCTCGTTAAAGTCCTGCACGTCGAGCACATCCTTGGTGATGGGACGCTTGTTGGAGCGGTCAATAACGGGGGCGGGAACGGAGCTAGCTGCGTTTTCGGTAGGTTGAATCATGAGCTAAATTTCAGGTTGTCCTGAGTTGGTTTAAGAGTCAGTGGTTGTCCGCTGACAAAAATTAATTACTTGGCCGTGACGAGTTCGCCAGCGGCGACTTTTGCCGCGCCTAGGATGACTTCGGCAGGCACTTCCTTTACATCGGTCAGGCCGTGTTTCACACACACGAGGTTTTCCTGGACGACTTTTTCGCCGCGTTTGCCAAAATACTTACGGATGTATTTCTCGACGGACGCGAGCACCTGCTCGTCTCCCATGCCTGAGCGCGCTGCGAAAGGGGTGACTTTGATGAAAATACCCACGAGACAGACGCCCTGCATGCGCTGCTGAAGGTCGGGATCAGTAGCGACGCTGCGGGCGATTTTCACCGTGTCGAGGAAGAAGACACGCAGCTTTTTATTACGGATGATCTTCTGACCGTAGGCGGGGATCGCACTCCATACGTCCTGCGGGTCGAGCTTGTCGCTCTGGATGAACACACTACCGCCCTGCGCGATACCCGCGAGCGGGTTACCAAGGTTGAACGCATTTACATCGTTAAGCGGGATGAACTCGACGTGTTCCAATTCGCTGTGCGTGCGGATGTGTGCGTCGGCAACCGTAAGGTAATAAGTCGTAGGTAGCCCCTTCTTCTCCGAGCCGTATTTTGGGTAAGCCTGAACATGAAGGTTAAACAACTCGCCAACGAAAGAGGCGATGAGTTTGTTGGTTGTGACCGAGCCAAAGCCACCGACCGAGTGGCCGCGCATCGAAAACGCACCGCTCGGTCGCAAATCCGGGTCTTCCGCCCCCGGCAACTCCAGCTTGTGCTTCACACCCACGCAGGAGAACTCCACTGGCTGGGCCGACATCATATTCTTTAGAATTGAGCTAAAGTGACACCCGCGGATGTCCCGCGACCCAAGCCCTGCAACGCACGCATAAATCTTTGGAATGCGCGTGATAGCAGGATACTTAAACTCACCAAACGAACCGTAACTCAAACCGGTGAGAGCCTCGGCGAAGGCAGCGCGAATACCCTGTACGAGCGGGTTGGACTGCGCGAGCGGGTTGTCCATGCGCTCAGCGACGGTGACGGCCTTTACGTTCTTGAGCGCCGCAACCAGTTGCGTGGCCGGGAACGGGGCAAAACAGGTGACATGGATGCCGCCAACTTTTGCCCCTGTGGTGGCGCGGATATAATCTATCGCGGCTTCGGCGGTCTCCATCATGCCACCCATGCCAACGACCGCATACTCGGCATCCTCCATGCGGTAGCAGTCAATCAAGTTATAGCGCCGGCCAGTGTTCGCGTGAAAGGTGTCCATTGCCTCCTGCACGGCGGCGGGCACCAAGTCATACACATTACGCTGGGCGATCTTGCCCTTCATGTAGGAGTCTTGGTTCTGCACCACGCCGGACATGATGGGAAAATTCGGATCCATCATGTTCCGCAACTTGAGCGTGGGGTCGCCGATGTACTCCTTCATGAACTCCAACTCGGGGAGCTTCACGTTCTCGATGGTGTGCGTGGTCAGGAAACCATCTTGCACGTTCATAAACGGCGTCTCACTGGCCTCTGCCGCGCGGCGCGCGATGAGCGCAAGGTCACCTGCCTCCTGCGCGTTGCGGCCAAACAGGATGCCCCAGCCACAGTCCGCGCAGCTCATCACGTCGTCATGTCCGGCATGTACGTTGAGCGAGTGACTGGTGAGCGCACGTGCGCCGATGTTGAAGACCGCCGGGAGGCGCTTGCCGGAGATGGTATAAAGCACCTCCTTCATTAACACTAACCCTTGGCCGGAGGTAAAATTCGTGACGCGCCCACCCGCGAGCGCATAACCCTCGCAAGTAGAGGCTGCTGAGTGCTCCGACTCCGGCTGCACAAACGTAAGCACATCGCCCCAGAGGTTTTTCTTACCATTGGAGACCTCGGTTTGATACCCGGTTCCCATCGTGGTCGAAGAGGTGATCGGGTAAGCGCAGGCGCCATTGGTGATGTTGGTCTCCACCCACACAACGCAGCCCGCTCCGTCCGACGTGGTCGGAATCCCCGGGTAGGGGAACTTTTTTTCGTCGCTCATATCAGTGCTGGATCGTTTGTCGCGTAGCGGAGGATTTTACCGCGTCGGACACTGAGAAGGTGGATTTCGGTTCGGGGTGGTGCAAGTCAAAACTCTGTGGGATTAAGTATAGTGTGCATTAGCCGCGCTCTCGCAAACCGACCGGCAACGCGCCTCCGCTTGCGCTGGACTCCGACACAGCCTTAAGATGACGCACTTTTTGAACGAAGCTATTCCAACCCCGCATCTTTAACCCCATGAGCGTCCGCGTCCGCTTCGCCCCCAGTCCCACCGGTTACCTGCACATTGGCGGCGCACGCACGGCGCTGTTCAATTGGCTCTACGCCCGACGCACCGGCGGCACCTTCGTGCTGCGCGTTGAGGACACCGACGCGGCGCGCAATTCACAGGCTGCCGTCGATGTAATCCTCGACGGCCTGCGTTGGCTGGGCTTGGACTGGGATGAAGGTCCGCTTACCGCCGAAGCCTCCAGCCCCAGCAAGGGCAACCGCGGGCCTTACTTTCAATCGCAGCGCAAAGAAACTTACGCCCGCCGCGTGGAGGTGCTTTTGTCTCGCGGCTTAGCTTACGAAAAAGACGGCGCAGTGCGCTTCAAGATGACCCGCGATCCCGTGCTCATTCGTGACCTCGTCGTGGGCGACGTAACCCGTGCGCTGACTGACCGTGAGGAAGTGGATCCGGACTTTGTCATCATGCGTTCAGACGGCTCGCCGGTGTTCCACTTCGTCAACGTCGTGGACGACCTCGAGATGGGAATCACGCACGTGATTCGCGGCGAGGATCACCTCAGTAACACCTCAAAACACGTCGCCCTCTTTCGCGCCTTTGGTATCGAGCCGCCCAAGTACGCGCATATTCCCCTCATTCTAAACGCTGACGGCTCCAAGATGTCCAAGCGCGATACCGGCGCGGCGCTCACTTATTACATGGAGAATGGCTACGCGCCCGAGGCAGTGTTGAATTACCTTTGCCTTCTCGGCTGGTCGCCCAAAGACGGTCGCGAGGTCATCCCGTTAAAGGAACTCATCGCCGATTTCGACCTCCCACAGATTCTCCGGCACAACGCGCGCTTCGACCACGAAAAGCTCAAGTGGATGAACGGCGAATATCTGCGGGCCATGACCCCGGATCGCTTCTACGAAATGTCCACCCAAACCCTCGCGCGCGCCGGAATGGATACGAACCGCTTTCCGGCCGGCTACGTGAAGGCTGCATTAGACACCTGCATGGGCAAGCTACGTATTTTCAGCGAACTGCCAGGCTATGGCGGCTTCTATTTCATTGAACGGGTGGAATTAGATGCGGAAGCAAAGACCGCCGTGAGTGGCGAAGCCCATGCGCGCCTCGCTAAGCTACGCTCGGCCTTTGCTGAACTGGGGGACTTTACTGCCTCAGGGTTGGAATCCACGCTGAAAGACACGGCTAAAGCCGTTGGGGTGAAAAACGGCCTTATGGTGCATCCTGCGCGTTTTGCCTGCACGGGCCGGGGTAGCGGCCCCAGCCTTTACCACTTACTTGAAGTGCTTGGTCGCGAACGTGTGCTAGCGCGAATGGACGCGGCCCTTAAGGCATGAGGTTAAGCCGCTAGAAATCTAGCTGACCTAAACCACCAAGCTAGCAAACCATTTGGTCGCGTTAGGAAAGTTTTGCGCCAAGGCTGTAAGTCACGCCGCAGGGGGAAAGATCCAGAGTGTTGGGCGCCCTACGTTGCAATGCACCGCGCGCCCGAGCGGTGTGAGAGTGGCTAACGAGTAATATAGGTTGGTGCGTGCGAGATTCCCGAGAGCGAAACTAGATCCCCGCTGATCGAGCGCTTGCAATCGCTGAGCTGCTGAAGGAATAGGGTAGAAAATGGCCTGAACGGCGGACCGGGCATCACCATCCTCCCCGACTAATTCCGGGAAGCGGGTAATCCAGCCGCGTGGGTCGTAGCCGGCAAGGGCGGCAGCTTGGTCGGCAGCAAACACAGCAAACCGACTCAAAATCGGCAAAACCAGTAATCCCAAAAACGCCCAGATGGTCATCCAACAAGCTTGCCCGAATAACGCTTCCACAACTGGCCGCTCAGCCAGCTTGAAAATTACATCCCCAACCACTCCCCCTATTAGATTCCAGCTTAGAACAAACAGCAAAGCCCGACCGGGCAGGCCGTTTTGCGCCTGCCACTCCCGGCGGAATAACTCCACCGCCAGTTCGCTTGGCGGCAGGTTAACCGACCAATTAGTGGGCATTAGAATGCAGACACTTTTTCCCCAGCCTGTAATCCCACCGGTAAAAGCCGGATCGTGAGCATTAATCTTCAACAATCTAATTTTCCCATGGCGGCTTTCCCCCTCGACGGTGTTGCCTGCCACGGCTCGAAGCAACCAGCGGTGAATGAGAGCCAGTCCCGCCGTCGCTACTAAAATGGCCAGCCCGAAGCCGCCTGTCAGACGGAGGCTGAAGACGTGGAGCAATACAATCCCCACCAAAATAAATGTATGAACAATTACCCCGCGCAGCCAACCTTGAAAAAATGCTCCTGCTCGGGGCGGGGCTAACATCAGGACAGCTCCTCCGATGTAGTCGCAGACCGACTGCAGCAGCAGGGCACCCAAAATTATCCACCCGAGTTGACCTAGATCCAAGCTCCGGGGAACGACAAGCGACAACCAATAAAGACCTGAGCCGCCGGCTAGCACCCATGAACCGACATTCATGATGCCAAGCATCAATCGTCTTCGGGCGAGTTTTAATTGGCCGGGCGACATGTAGTGGGTTTCCCCAATTGGCAGTTGCACAAAAAACAAGCGAAGTTTGCTGTGACCGCGCCCCTTTGTCCAATCACGCTCTGTTGATGATCTCTCGCTGTGCGTCCGATTGGCTTTGGAGAAGGCCCTGATTCCCGCTTGCACCACAGATTTTGCAGGGCATTTTTAGGTGTGATATGCCCGTCTTCTCGAAGTGCTGCCCTACGACAGTTGGCTGCATTTGTGCCGCTGGCAGAGGACTACGCGCACGACCGTAATCACGTAGTGCCGGGACATCCAGCTGTCTCCCGCCTTTCCCCTGCGATTCGCCACCGCCTGATCACTGAGGAGGAAGTCGTAACTACCGCGCTTCAAGCCCATTCACTTAGCCGGATCGAAAAATTTATTCAGGAAGTCTATTGGCGGCGCTATTGGAAATCTTGGCTAGCCCAGCGTCCCAATGTTTGGGGGGAATTCGTCAAAGACCTTGAAGCGCTGCCACCAGACCCCGCTGTCCAGCAAGTGGAGGCGGCTCGATCCGGTAATCGCGTGATCGATCATTTTGCGGCTGAACTGGTGGCAACCGGATATTTGCACAATCACGCACGCATGTGGTTTGCGGGGTGGTGGGTGCATCAGGCCCGCCTGCCTTGGCAATCAGGAGCAGCTTTTTTTTATCGTCACCTGCTGGATGGAGATCCCGCCTCAAATACCTTGTCCTGGCGGTGGGTAGCGGGATTACAAACTCCGGGAAAAAGCTATCTGACTCGCCGAGAGAATCTTGAAAAATACCTTGCGCCGACATTACGCGAGTCGCTTGCTGAAGGGTTACCAGCCTTCGAGAATCCCCAGGTCTTACCCGCGTCGATTGCGCAACTCCCCTCGGGTCCGGTTACTAATCTACTGCCGCAACCGCCCAAACTAACGCAGCCAGCCGGTCTTTGGATTCACGAAGAGGATCTTGCGGTTGAAACTTCCGCCCTTGGTAAGCAGTCCTTCGCCGCTGTCGCGGTTACCGGTAACGTCGCAGAATGGGATCAGCGGCAGTTTCCCAGCGCAAAAAGGCAGTGGATCTCGGACGCGCTCCGAGATGCTGGGGTAAGGGCCGAATCCACTTGGCAGACCCCAGTTTACTTCAACACACAGACCCAGCTCAAAGAAGCTCTGCTTAGTTGGGCGTTGTCCCACAAAATCAAGTCGGTAGTGGCACTGCGACCAGAGGTTGGCCCGTTGCAAGATTCCCTGCCAGCTTTAGAGGTTGCGCTGGCCAGCAAGCACATTGGCCTCGTGCTTATAGATCGTCCTGAGGACCAGCGGCTAAAGCCACTCGCGACGGGCGGGTTCTTCCCTTTTTGGGAGCGACTCCGCAAACAACTCATTTCTTCTGGAGAAAAACACAACCGTTTGCTCATGCATCAAGAAGCGGCATCTCTTTCATGATTTTCACCGACAAAATAATCGCTGTTCCTTGGCGGTCGATTTATCAGGCCTTCACCTGCCTCCTGCCCTCGTCAAGAAGGGAGTTGTTTGCTCCTAGATTGCTCTATTTGAGGCGGCTCAATCGAACAGCTCTGTTGGGAGATTGTTTAGCGTGCTAGCTTTTTGAACCCTGTCATTTTACTAAAGTTTATGCATGCGCCTTCCACGCTTTTAACAAAAAGCCTCCTTCTTGAGCCTCGCCGCCGACGCTCACACGCGTGCACGAGGGTTCTCAAATTGCAAGAGAGAGAATCTTCCAATTCTTCCCTGAGAGACTCACTACAAACGAGTCTCACTCTCAGAAGTACGTGGCGGCAAACACTATACTTTCACTTTTCAATTCCTTGCCTCATCACTAGCTTGCTTACGAAATGTCGATGAAAACTCAATTGGCCCTCGTTTTTGCCGTGTCACTAGCGGCTGTTCCAGCCGTCTCTGCAGCCGTAGATTTCGTGAAGGAAATTCAGCCTATCCTCGAAGTGCATTGTATTAAATGCCACGGCGAGGATCAAAAGAAAGGCGGGCTGCGGCTGCACACGCTGGCCGACGCCCTCAAAGGTGGCGACAGCGGCCCAGCGTTCGTAGCCGGCAAGTCAAAAGACAGTCCGCTTTTTACCACCACAACGCTCAAGCCAGACGACGAGGCCTTCATGCCCCCGCAAAAAGAGGGCCCGCTGCCCAAGGAGCAGCAAGCCAAGCTACGCCAATGGATTGACGAGGGCGCGAAGTGGCCAGCCAGTGCGAAGCTCGGCGTGACGAAAAAAATCAACTTTGTTAAGGACATCCAACCCATCTTCGAGTTCAACTGCGTGGCCTGCCACCGCGAGGGCTACGCGAAAGGAGGTCTCCGCATGGACACGCGCGAGCTGACCTTCAAGGGCGGCGACAGCGGCGTGGGCGTGGTGCCATTTCTGGCCGAGAAAAGCCCGGTTTACACCAGCACCACCTTGTCCATCGATGACGAGGCGGTGATGCCACCCAAGGCAAAGGACCGGCTTACGAAGGACGAGATTGAGTTCATAAAGCTTTGGATCAACCAAGGTGCGGTCTGGCCAGACGGCTTAGTGCTCCAGCAAAAAAAGAAAGAAGCTCTGAGCGCCAACGAGAACGAAGTGGTCGCGGACATTTACAAATTCATCCTAGCAACGCACAAAGAAAAGCCTGTCGGCGAGATGCGGGGCTACACAAATACCATCGTGGGTACCGAGGTCAGCTACGCGCTGGCGCCGATCCCCGCCGGGGAGTTTACCATGGGTAGTTCCATGGGGGAAAAAGGCCGCGACTCTAACGAGGGCCCGCAACGAGTTGTTAAGATTTCGCCTTTCTGGATGGGCACGCACGAAGTCACATGGAACGAATTCGAGCTGTTCATGTATGTTGATGAGGAAAAGAAATTCAAAGACCGCATCAAGACCGACGCGGCGATTGACAAGATTTCCGAGGGCGTCGCGCGGCCAACCAAACCCTACGTAGAGATGTCCTTTGGCATGGGTAAGGACGGCTACCCGGCCATCAGCATGACGCAGCACGCGGCGAACAAGTATTGCCAGTGGCTCTCCGCTAAGACCGGGCATTTCTACCGCCTACCAACCGAAGCCGAGTGGGAATACGCTGCGCGCGCCGGCACCACCACGGCTTACTCTTGGGGCGACGATCCGGCCGAGGCGAAGCAATACGCTTGGTTCGAGGCCAACAGCGATTTCAAGTATCAGAAAGTCGGCCGGAAGAAACCGAACCCTTGGGGCCTCTATGATATTCATGGCAACGTGGCCGAGTGGTGTATCGACCAATACGAGCCGAATTACGAGAAAGTAAAATCCCTTTTACAGGATCCATGGCTCAAGCAGGCCACGCCATATCCACAAGTGGCGCGCGGCGGGTCCTGGGACGACGGCCTAGCCAAGCTACGCAGTGCAGCGCGGCGCGGCTCAGATAAGTCGTGGAAACAACAAGATCCTCAGCTTCCTAAAAGCATTTGGTATCTTACTGATGCACAGTTCTTGGGTTTTCGCATTGTGCGTCCACTCAAGGTGCCGAGCTTGGACGAAGTGTTTCGCTACTGGAACAGCGGGCAGGAAAAGGAGTGAGGCTGAAGGAGAGGCTATTGGTGAGCCGAACTCTTGGTGAGGCTCAGTTG
>Ga0208048_1000526_pt1 | contig 20647 bp, 18 predicted proteins | sample Malawi_45m_30L_FD_184163 | JGI IMG/M metagenome (GOLD analysis project Ga0208048, IMG submission 184163) | Freshwater microbial communities from Lake Malawi, Central Region, Malawi to study Microbial Dark Matter (Phase II) - Malawi_45m_30L... | ecosystem: Environmental > Aquatic > Freshwater >...
GACCACGCTCTCGATCATGGTCATGGGGATCGCGAGGCCGATGCCCGCGAACTGGCCCTGGCCGACGACGTTGCCGCGGCCGGTGGCGATCGCGGTGTTCATGCCCACCACGCGGCCGTGAATGTCGGTGAGCGGACCGCCGGAATTGCCGGGATTGATCGCGGCGTCGACCTGGATGAAGTCCTGGTAGAGGATCTCGTTGAGGCCCGCCGAGCGGCCGAGGCCCGAGACGATGCCCGAGCTCATCGAGAAGCGGAAGTCGAAGGGTGATCCGAACGCGAACACCAGTTCACCTTGAAGGGGCGTGCGCGGCGACCGTTCGGCGGCGACGAGGCCGTCACTCGAGGCCTGCAGTACAGCGATGTCGGTCCGAAGGTCGAGGCCGACGACCTCGACCGTGAGCACGGCGCCGCTGCTCGTCTGCACCGTGACCATGCCTGCACCATCAACGACATGCGCGTTCGTCACGATGTGCCCATCCGAGTCGTACACCCAGCCGCTGCCCGTGCGCTGCCCGACGCGACCGTCGAGCACGCTCTCCACCAGCACCACGCTCGGCTCGACGACCTGCGCGAGCTCTCGCTGCGTCTCGCTGATCTCGGCCAGCACGTTGCGTCGCCCCAGCACCTGCCGCGACTGTTCCGCTTGCAGCGCTGCGCGCTCATCCACGGTGCGCTGGGCGATCCGCGGCGTGGCCCAGAGCACCAGCGCGCAACTTGCGGCGACCACGGCCGCTGGCGCCAGCGAGGCGATGCGCGACATCAGCCGCCCCTCGAGGCAAGCGCCCGTCGGAACGCCTCGAGCTGGTCGGGCGGCATGACGATCGGATGCTCGCCAAGGTCGTTGGACGCCACGCGGGCGCACCAGGCTCGACCCGCCTGCATCAAGCCATCGCCGAGCCTGCACGCGGGCGCTGCGAACGCGGGCTGCCAGTCGGTCATCCCCAGGAGATCGTGCAGCACGACCACCTGCCCATGGCACGCCGGGCCGGCACCGCAGCCGATCACGGGCACCGTGGATCGCTCGACGATCGCCTGCGTGACCTCCGCCGGCGCAGCCTCGACCAGGAGCATCGATGCCCCCGCATCGAGCATCGCCTGCGCGTCGTCGACGAGCGCCGTCGCACCGTCAGCGCTGCGCCCCGCGGCGTAGTAGCCCCCGTGCTGCTTGGCCTGCTGGGGCCGTGATCCGATGTGCGCGACGACCGGGATGCCGGCGCGCACCATGCGCGCCACGAGCGGCGCGAACGATCGGTCGACCTCGAGCTTGACGAGGTCCGCGAGCCCTTCAGTCAGGAAGCGTCCTGCGTTTCGAATGCCCTCGGCGTCGTCCGCCTGGTAGCTCATGAACGGCATGTCACCCATGACGACGGTGTTCGGCGCGCCGCGCTTCACGCCGGCCGTCAGGGCCAGCAGCACCTCAAGCGGAGCGTGCACCGTGCCCGGCAGGCCGAGCACCACCTCGGCCGCGGTGTCGCCGACGAGCAGCACGTGCACGCCCGAGCGCTCGAGCCATCGCGCCGTCGTGGCGTCGTAGCAGGTGAGACAAGCAAAACGCTGCCCGGCGCGCACCATGCGAAGGAGGGTGCGGATCGTCACCGGCTGCCGTTCGCCGGCCTCGGTCGAGGTCGCTTCGATCATGCGGGAAGTGTAGGGGCCAAGGGCCCGATCACATCAAGCGGCGCACGGGGTTCACGACCATCCCGTCGCGACCCAGGACCAGTACGTCGGCCACTTCGAGCGCCTCGCGGAAGCTGTCCTGCGCCGCCTCAAGATCCCAGCACGGGCTGAAGACCTTGCCTTGGGCCAGGTGTTCGAGCGTCGGGATCGCGTCGCCGCAGACGAGCGTCGCGCTCGAGGCGTCGAGCACCAGGAGGCCCGCGCTCCCGGGCGTCACGCCGTACATCGGATAGAGATCGACGCCCTCGACGAGGTGGTCCTCGCAGTCGCGGCAGCGCGCGAGCACCGCCATCTCCGACTCGACCAGGCGGATCAGGTCGCGGTCCTCGGCCTCTTCGGCCTGCTCGAGACTCTCACGCAGGCTCGCTTGCGATGCTTCGCGCTCTCGCTCGGTGATCCACCACTCGGCCTTGTCGAACGCCGCGATGCCGCGCCGGCGCATGGGCTGAAAGCTGGTCAGGAAGACATCCGTGATGGCGTCGGGTGGATGGTTGGTGCGTTCCTGCATGCGCGGCAGGAGCACCTGCGGGGGAAGGCTCGGATCGACGATGATCCGGCGGCCGGCGGCCTCGATGAGCGTGGTCGTGGCGTGCGCAGCCCGCACATCGCCCTTCTCGCCCCAGAGTGGATGGCCGGACATGGCACCGAGCGACAGGACGCGTATGGAGGGAGCTGCCATGGTTGGTCGTGAGGGTGCTTGGCGCGCCAGTCAGGAGGCCATCAATCCTGCGCCTGCTCGGCGCGCAGGCGACCGAGCGGATTCGACGGATCGTCGAGCTTGGCACGAAGGGCCAGCTGCACACGGTCGGGCACGAACGGGGTAAGGGTGTCCATGCTTCCCCCAAACGCGGCGATCTGTCGGATCAGGCTGCTGCTCGCGTAGGCATACTTCTCGCTGGTGAGGATGAAGACCGTCTCGATGCCCGCGACCTGGCGATTGGTGATCGCCGCCTGGCACTCGGCGTTGAGATCGGTGACGTTGCGGATGCCGCGGATGATGGCGCTTGCCCCCACCTCGCGCGCGAAGTCGACCGTCAGTCCGGTGTAGTGCGCCACGCGCACGGCAGCACCGCGAGGGTGCGTGGCCACCAGTTCTCCCACGAGTTCGTTGAGCAGCTCGACCCGTTCTTCAAAGCTGAAGACCCCAGGCTTGTCCGGGTTGTGGCCGACGGCGATCACGATCTCATCGAAGAGGCCGCGGGCCCGCTGCAGGACATCGAGGTGTCCGTAGGTGACCGGATCGAAGGAGCCGGTAAAGACGGCCAGATGGTGTGCCACGCGGCGGAGTCTAGGGTTTTCGCGCCAAGCGCAGAAAGACCGACCGTTGTCCTTGCATGGCCCTCGACTGGATTCGACCCTTCGATCGTGGCGGGTGAAACCGCCGGCTGGGTCTCCTACGAGTCAGCCGGGAACGGAACACGGGCGCCACCCTATCTCGACCCTGGATCGGCCTTGCTCGGTGCGTGCCTCCCCGAGCGAGGCCTTTTCCACAAGCACACCGATGCGCGTCGGCATCAGGACCATCGCCGCCGCGCGCGGCTCAGTCGGCCAGCGATCCAAGCCCCGCCTGCTCGAGGATCAGCCGGAAGTTGTCGCTGAAGACGAAATTGTGCTCCGGGAACTGGAGCCCGCTGCGGTTGGCATCGATGTGGCTGAACATCAGGCTGATCTCGCCGATGCGCTCCCATGTCCCCGTGCGATGATCCAGCACATCGATCAGACCCATGGTGCTCGCGCCTGCGGCATCCATGCGTTCGATGGTGGCGTCGTAGCGGATCGTCTGGCCCGGAATGACCTCGCGGTCGATCCGCGCATCGTTCACCTTAGCCAGGATCACCTTCTCGCGGAAGCGGTTCACGCTCCCCACCAGCACGCCGGCTGTCTGCGCCATGCCCTCGACCATGAGGCTCATGGGCATGACCGGGCACGCCGGGCCATCCGGTCCCGCCGCGAAATGCTGGTGCAGGTGCTCCTCGGCCAAGCTGACGTTCTTGACCGCCACCATACGGCGGTTGGGTTCGAACGTCGTGATCTGGTCGATCCACATCCAGCGCATGGGCGGTGGTCCTTCGCTCGTCGAGCCTGTCGCTGCGGCGCGGCGTGCCGGGCACGCACGCGATCGCACGTTCAGTGGCCGAGCTTGCGGGCGACGAAGTCGCAGAGGCTCTTCACGGTGAAGAGTTCACTGACGGCCTCGACGCGCCGATCGATGTCGAAGGCGGCGAAGTCCACATGGGGCATCTTCTCCTTCAGGAGTGCCATGCCCGCGTCGGTGAACTTGCCGTCCTTGACCAGGTCGGGGTTGGCCATGAGGTTCTCGGGGAAAAGCTCGCCCTGTCCGATCTTGAACGGCTTCTCAGGCGTGGCGAAGGCCTTGTCGAGCCGGAAGGTGATGTCCAGGAAGTCGATGCTCTCGGCACCCAGATCCGTGGTGAGGACAGCGTCAGGGGTGACATCGGCGTCATCGACCCCAAGGGCATCCACCAAGACGCCCTGAACCTTCTTGAAGATGTCGTCATTGGTGAGTGCCACGCCAAGCCTCCCTGAGGGGTCAATACACAGAACCGGTGACGGGGCGGATATCGGCCTTCAGGCCCCGAGCGGTGCAGGAATTCGAACTAGTCGCATGATAAGGCGACCGGTGCAGGCCGTGTCGGGCTCGCCGCCACCGGGTCGAACCACCGTGGCAGCGCCCTTGAGTTGCCAGCCGCCGTCGGTCTCCTTGTCGAACGTGACCTCCATGCGCAGCGTGTCGCCCGGCCTCACGAAGCTGCCGTACTTCAGGCCCTTCACCTGACCGAGCACCACACGCCCGCATCCGCGGTCCGCCAGCAGCTCCCGACCGGTCTGCACCAGCGCCTCGAGCATGAAAACGCCCGGCAGCACGGGAAAGGTCGGGAAGTGGTCCTGCAGGTACTCCTCGGCAAGGGTCACGTTCTTGATCGCTACCGCACGGTCGGCGGATCGCTCGAGCACCTGATCGACGAGACGGAAATGCATGGTTGCGGAAGGTAGCGAAAGCCACCGGGCTTGGCTCATCGGCAAGGGCCCGGAACGCCGATGAATCCTGCATGGCACGGACTTCGCCTACGGCTGTTGCACGCCCCACGGGGCGCGCTGTCCTCGACCTTCCCCCTGCCCCGCTCGCGCGGAAGATCGGCTGGATCGCCGCCTTCGCCGCGTGGGTACTCGTGGCACTTGCCTTGGTGTCCTTCGACGCCGCCGATGCACCAAGCCGCACCGTCGCGTCGTGGAACCAACCGCCCGCGAACCTGATGGGCGCGGTGGGCGCACTGGTCGCGCTCACGGTCTATGAAGCCTTCGGCTTCGGAGCCTGGATCCCGATGCTCCTGGGCGGCGTCGCGCTCTGGGCGACGTTCACCGGTCGAGCGATCTCGCACCCGATGGTGCGCGTGGTCGGCGCGGTGATCGCGATGATTGCCTTCAGCGCCCTGCACGCCACGTGGTTCCCGCGGCTCGGCTCGCTCGCGGGCGCCGAGGCGGGGCTGATCCCGCAGTGGTTCGCGCAGCAGCTCGTGGTGCGGTTCAACGGCGTGGGCACGAGCCTGATCCTGCTGCTCGCACTCGTGCTTGGCCTGATGGTGGCTGCCGACGAACTGCTGGGCATGCTGCCCAAGGCGTTCGCGCGCGTGGGCGAGGCGCTTGAGCCGCTCTGGAAGACCGACTGGCGCGGGTTGATTGCGCGTGCGACCGCCAAGCCGCAGCCTGCAGTGGCCGTCGTGGGCGGCACTGCGGCCGCCGCGAAGGATGAACCCAAGACCCGCCCGATGCGCCGCAAGTCGAAGGCCGAAGCCGACATGGTGGCGACCGACGACTCGAACATCGCCGTGCTCGACGCCGAGGAGACCGAGGCTGACGAGGCCGATGAGATCGACGACGACGAGGCCGCCGACGAGGCGTCGTGCGACGACGAGGAGACCGAGGTCGACACCGCGGCGGCCGATGAGGCCCCCGCGTCGCTGACCGAGGAAGAGCTGCGCGAGCGCATGGCTCGCCTTCCCGTGCGCGTTGCCGGCCCTTCCACGACCGTTGCGCGCGATCAGGACATCCCTCGCGCCGAGAACTACGAGGGCTACCAGTTCCCCGGCATCGAGCTGCTGGATGAACCCGAGTCGAACTTCAGCGCCACGATCGAAGCCTTTGTCCGCGACCAGGCTGCCACGCTCACGCAGACCCTCGCGACCTACCAGATCGAGGGCGAGGTCGTGGGCATCGAGAGCGGCCCAGTGGTCACGCTCTATTCCGTCGAACTTGCGGCGGGTACGCGCGTGGCGCGACTCGAGACCATCAGCAAGGACCTCGCCCGCGCGCTGAGCGCACCCAACATCCGCATCATCGCCAACATGGCCGGGACCACCGCGGTCGGCATCGAAGTGCCCAACCGACAGAAGGAAAAGGTGCGCCTGAAGGAGCTGATGTCGGGTGGCCAGTCGCAAGGCATGCGCCTGCCGATGTTCCTGGGCAAGGACAGCTCGGGCGAACCGCTCGTGTTCGACCTCACCAAGATGCCGCACATGCTCATCGCCGGCACCACCGGCAGCGGCAAGAGCGTGTGCATGAACAGCATCATCATGTCGTGGCTCTACACCAAGCGCCCCGATGAGCTGAAGCTCGTGCTCGTCGACCCCAAGATGGTCGAGATGAGCATGTACGCGAACATCCCGCACCTCATGGCGCCCGTCGTGACGGACATGGGCAAGGCGTCGGCGATCCTCGAGTGGGCCGTGACCAAGATGAGTGAGCGCTACGAGCTCTTCCAGCGGGCGCAAGTGCGCGACATCGTGACCTTCAACGACCTCGGCGAGGTCGAGCTCTTCGAGCGCCTGGGCATGACCGACGCCGACGATCAGGCCAAGGCCCGCATCCCGAAGAAGTTCCCCTACCTCGTGTTCGTGGTCGACGAGCTCGCCGACCTCATGATGACCAATCGTGAGGTCGAGAACAGCATCGTGCGCATCGCCCAGAAGGCGCGCGCAGTCGGGATCCACCTGATTCTGGCCACGCAGCGCCCGCAGGCCAATGTCGTCACCGGCCTCATCAAGGCGAACATGCCCTGCCGCGTGGCATTCAAGGTGGCCAGCGGCATGGACAGCCGCATCGTGCTCGACCAAAAGGGTGCGGAACTCCTGCTTGGGCAGGGTGACATGATGGTCGTCACCCCATCGAGCAGCGATCTCAGGCGCTGCCAGGGCACCTTGGTCACCGACAACGAGATCCGTTCCGTCACGCGCTTCCTCAAGGATGTGGCGCAGCCGAGCTTCGAACGCTCGCTGGTGGCGATCCGCAGCCAGGCCGAGGCGCAGGCTTCCGGCGACACCGAGCAGACCGGCGAGTTCAGCGCCGAGCGTGATCCGATGTTCGACCGCGCCGTCGAGATCATCATCGAGACCGGCCGAGGCAGCGTGAGCCTGCTGCAGCGCCGCCTGGCCATCGGCTATGGACGCGCCAGCCGGCTCGTGGACCAGATGGGAGCGGCTGGGATCCTCAGCGACCACAAGGGTTCTGTGGCGCGTGAGGTCCTCATCACCATGGAAGACTGGCAGCGCATGCAAGCGCTCGAGGCAGGTGACGATGGCGAGTCGAGCGGCGCCGCGCCTGGCGTCGAGGCCAGCGACGAGACCGAAGACACCGACGACTGATCGCTCCACTCCATCGCCACGCGTACCGCGCGGGTCGGGCCCTGAGGGAGGGGCCCGGCCCGCGCTGCGTTGTGCAAGGACCCTTCCGGTCGCTCGCGTGGCCATGCGGCGCCACGCCAACGAAAACCGCCGCGCAGGGCGCGGCGGCTTCGGGTCAAGCAATGGACTTTGCGGGATGCCGATGCTGCGAACGCAACGGTGCGCACGGACCGACGGACAGCGCGATCAGGCGCGCCAGCCGGTCTTGAACTGCTTCATGGCGGCGACGAATTCGTCCTCCATGCCCTTGAACGACTTCTTCTCGGCGAGCTTGGCGCGCAGCGCGCTGCCGCCGCCCTGGAACCAGGCCAGGAGATCGACTTCGAACTGACGGACCTTGGCCACGGGGACATCGTCCATGATGCCCTTGCTGGCAGCGAAGATGCCCAAGCACTGGTCGATGACGTCGAACGGGGTGTACTGGCCCTGCTTGAGCAGTTCCACCATGCGCGCACCGCGATCGAGCTGGCGCTGGCTGGCGGCGTCGAGTTCGGTGCCGAGCTGCGCGAACGCCTCGAGCTCGCGGTACGCCGCAAGGTCAAGTCGCAGCGAGCCGGCGACTTCCTTCATCGCCTTGATCTGCGCGTTGCCGCCCACGCGGCTCACCGAGATGCCCACGTTGATGGCGGGGCGCACGCCGGCGGCGAAGAGTTCAGGCTGCAGGTAGATCTGGCCGTCGGTGATGGAGATGACGTTCGTCGGGATGTACGCCGACACGTCGCCTTCCTGCGTCTCGATGATCGGCAGCGCGGTCAGCGAGCCCGCGCCGTTCTCGGCGCTGAGCTTGGTCGCGCGCTCGAGCAGGCGGCTGTGCAGGTAGAAGACGTCGCCGGGGTACGCCTCGCGGCCCGGCGGACGGCGCAGGAGCAGCGAGAGTTCGCGGTAGGCCACGGCCTGCTTCGACAAGTCGTCGTACACGCAGAGCACGTGCTTGGGACCGGTGTAGTTGGCATCCTTGCCCTTCCACATGAAGTACTCGCCCATCGCGCAGCCGGCGTAGGGCGCGATGTACTGCATCGGGGCGCTGGAGCTGGCGCCTGCGGCCACGATGATGGTGTAGTCGAGGGCGCCGTTCTTCTTCAGCGTTTCGACGACGCCGGCGATGGTCGATTCCTTCTGGCCGACGGCGACGTAGATGCACACCACCGCGTCGGGGGTGCCCCAGTACTTCTTCTGGTTGATGATGCAGTCGAGGCAGACGGCGGTCTTGCCGGTCTTGCGGTCGCCGATGACGAGCTCGCGCTGGCCACGGCCGACGGGGATCATGCTGTCGACGGCCTTGATGCCGAACTGAAGCGGTTCCTTCACGGGCTGGCGCTTGCTGATGCCGGGGGCAACGATGTCGACCTTGCCGGTCTGAGCGGTCTTGATGGGCGCGCCGCCGTCGATGGCGTTGCCGAGCGGATCGACCACGCGGCCGAGGAGCTCAGGGCCGACAGGCACTTCGAGCAGGCGACCGGTCGCCTTGACGGTGTCACCTTCGCGGACGAGCGTGGGATCGCCGAAGAGCGCGGCACCGACGACGCCTGACTCGAGGTTCATGACCTGGCCGGTGATGGTCTTGCCGCCCACGCACTGAAACTCCAGCAGTTCGCCGGCCATCGCGCTCGACAAGCCGTAGATGCGGGCGATGCCGTCGCCGACTTCGACGACCTGGCCGACCTCGCTGACCTCGAGCTGGCTGCTGAAGGACTCGATCTGCTGCTTGATGACCGAAGTGATTTCGTCAGTCTTGATCTTCACGGTTGGACCTCTGCTTTCGGGGTTCTGCGTGCCCTGCTCGGGCGGTTGGTTCGTTCTGGTTCAGGAGAGGAAGCGGCCGATGTCGGCGCGCACCTTGGCGCCGGCGTCCTCGACGAGCGAGCGCCGCATGCGGCGCAGCTTCGCGGCCACCGAGCCATCGATCAGCTGGTCGCCGATGCGCAGCTTCACGCCGCCGACCATCGACGCATCCTTGTACAGGTGCAGCACGGGCTCGCGGCCCAGGCGCGACTTGAGCGTGCTCGCGAGGTTCGCGCGCGCGCCGTCATCGAGCTGGCCGTCGACCGTGAAGACATCGACTTCGACCTTGCCGAAGCGCTCGTTGAGCAGCTTGGCGTAGGCCTCGGAGATCGCCTCGAGCTCGCCCAGGCGGCCCTTGCGGTTGGCCACCAGCAGGAAGCGCAGCACGAGGTCGCTCACGCGGCCCTTGAGCAGCGACTGCAGCGTGCTCTCGCGCGCGGCGGTGTCGATCGCCGGCGAGCGGAGGAACTCCGCGAAGCGACGATCGCCGCGGACGATCTCGACGAGATCGACCAGCTCATCGCCGGCATCTTGCGCGGCGGCATCGCCGCCCTGCTTCGAGGCGAGCTCGAAGAGGCTCTCCGCGTAGACGCGGCCGACGCTGTTGCTTGCCGTGGACATGGTCTGCCTCGGTGCTTCTGGCCTCAGCGGCCGGTGCTGGCGAATTCCTTGATCGACTGCTCGACGAGGGCCTTCTGGTCCTTGGCGTCGATGGCGCGACCGAGGATCTTGGTGGCCACGCTGACGGCGAGCTCAGCCGCCTGGGCTTCGAGCTCGGCCACCGCCTGGCGGCGTGCAGCATCCATCTCGGCGTTGGCGCGCTTCTTGAGGTCTGCCAGCTCGGTTTCACTGCGAGCGCGAAGGTCATCGGCAGCCTTCTGGGCCTGCGCGCGAGCCTCCTTGATCATGGCGTCGGCGTCGTGCTGGGCCTGGATCAGCTTGCGCTCGAACTCTTCCTGCGCTGCCTTGGCGTTCGCGCGGGCATCCTCGGCAGCCTTGATCTCACCGAGGATCTTTTCGTTGCGCTCATCCAGCCCCTTGGCGATCTTCGGCCACACGAGGACGGAAAGCGCGATGACGGTCAGCAGGGCCACGCCGACGGCTGTGGCCAACGGCAAGACCTGCACATTCATGGGGTTGGCGGCGTCGGCAGCAAGCATCAGCACGGGATACCTCGGTGGTCTGGAGTTCCGTCGTTCGGTGTGCGGCTCTGGCAGGCATGCCGCCGGGACCCGCCCGCACGGACGGGTCCCGGCAAGCCTGGTTCAGCCTGCGTCAATCACTTCGGGAAGGCGCCGAGACCGACGACGACCGCGAAGAGCGCCACGCCTTCGATGAGCGCAGCGGTCAGGATCATGTTCACGAACACCTTGCCGGCCACTTCGGGCTGGCGGGCGATGCTCTCGACCGCGCTGCCGCCGATGCGGCCGATGCCCATGCCCGCACCGATGACGGCGAGGCCGGCGGCGAGACCGGCGCCGAGGCCCGAACCCCAGTTCATGGAGTTGTCGGCGGCGAAGGTCGACTCAGCCCCGAACAGGGCGAGGGCGGCGAAAGCGAGGAGAGCGAGGGTCACGTTCTTCATTTGGGTTGGCTCCAACGGCGCCGTGGGTCTGCGCCTCGTGCAGGCTGAACTCGGTGCCCCCGGCACCCACGGCCGAGGGGGGGGAAGTGTAGCGACGACAGTTCAGTGCGCGGGAGCAGGCTCCGCGTGCGCCTGGCCGTCGTGGCCATGATCGTGGCCGTGCTCCTCGTGGCCGTGGTCCTCGTGCGCCATGAGGCTGATGAACACAGCCGTCAGGAACATGAAGATGAAGGCCTGGAGGAACGCGACGAACAGTTCGAGGAAGGTGATGAGGATCGCAAAGAACCCCGCCACCAGCGTGATCGACCCAGCCGCCCACGCCGGGCCACCGGCCTTCAGCACCGCGGCGCCGAACCCGAACAGCACGGCCATCAGGGTGTGTCCGGCCACCATGTTGGCCAGGAGGCGGATGGCGAGCGCAGCGGGCTTGATGAACATGCCTGCGAGCTCGACCGCGAAGATGATCGGGATGACGAGCCAGAGCGCCAGCGGTCCGTGCACGAGATCAGGACCGCCGCAAAGGTGCTCCAGCGTGCCCTTCACGCCAAGGTCGCGCAACGACTGGATCCAAATCGCGAAGAAGCTGATCACGGACAGACCGAGCGTGACGGAGAAGCATGCAGTGGCCGTTCCACCGAAGTAGACCGAGCTCGACGGGGCCATCGCCACATCGGCGGCTGCGGCCGCCTGATCGCCACGGAGCACATGCAGCAACTCCTGGAGGTCGGCGAACGGCACGAGGCCGAAGAGGTTCAGCGTCAGGATGAAGAAGAACAGCGACAGCAGCAGCGGCAGCCAGCGCTTGGCCAGGCGCTCGCCCATGACGGGCACCAGCATCTGGTCGCGCAGCGCCAGCACAAGCACCTCCACCACCTGCGCGATGCGACCCTTGGTCACGTAGCGGGCGTTGCCCTCGCTCGAGGGCCCCGTGGAGATGCGCGATGCAGCCGCGAGCAGCACGCCGATGCAGACGATCGATCCAACCACCAGCGAGATGACGCTGAGGGGAAGTGTCGTGCCGCCAACCGTGATCGCGCTGTCCCGGTCGAGGACATGCGCCAGAGGGTCGTCGCCGGCAGCCAACAGGAGAGTGGTCATCATGGTGCTGAGGGGTTCTTGTTCCCGGAAGCCTTGGGGGGCATTCGTCCAAGCGCAGGTCCGAGCACGACGGCGATGATGGCAGTCTCAACCACCAACAGCGCCAAGTACGTGAAACCTGTCACAAGCACGAACACCCGGGGCTCTCCGGGGGAGCGGAAATATAGCAATGCAGCAAGCCCCCCCGTGGCCATGATGCGCAGGCCGCTGGCAGCCATCCAAAGCGATGTCCATGTGCTGGCCGGACGCCTTGCAGGTGGCCAAAGGACCGCCAGGCCCAGCAGGTTTCCAACGAGAGCAGACGAAGCCCCTAGAATCGCTGCAAGCCAAGTCCCATCCATGACTTGCATGCCGAAAACTGGCAGCAGCACGCTGCTTGCCGAGATACCGAGCCCCGCGCAGGCCACGCCGGTCAACACCAGACCGATGGTGATCTGACGGCCCGGCAGCGAAAAGATCGGTTCTCCTTGCGGGTCACGCTCCGAGTCGACAAGGCCTTCAGCCATCAGGGTCCCTTTCCGGAGCATCTGGCTCCGACTGCTTCGCACGGTGCTCGATCGGCTTGCCACGGCCCTCGAGGTACGCGTTCATGCTGAGCCCGCCTCGGATCAGGCTGTACATCGCCACGAGGATGCCAATGCAGGCACCAATGGTCATGCCTGTCGGAGCAGTACCCCAGAAGTGGTCAACCAACCAGCCAATCCCGGTGCCCGCCAGGACCTCGGAGAGCATGGCCCAGGCCAATCCCATCATGCGAAGTCCGATGCGCATCTCCTCGCGCTCCTCGGCGGCCTTTCGTCGGGCGATGTCGGGATCGGCGGGCATGGCTTGAGCCTACCGGGGGCCACGGGCACGCGACGGGCTACACTTCGCCCCGCCATGGCCATTCGCGACAGCGAGATCGTCGACGTCACCCCGAAGCGGCTCGACCCCACCGAGAACCTCTTTGTGGTCAATGTCATCAAGGGACTCGGCACCACCCTGCGCCACTGCTTCCAGAACATCGGACGCGACGGCAAGAACAAGGACACCCTCTGGGTGGTCCAGTACCCGGAGGAAAAGCGGGACGATCGACCGGTCGAGGAGGGTGGCCAGTACCGGCCCTACTTCCGGGGCGTTCACCGGCTGAACAAGGACGAGGACGGCCGCGTGCGCTGCGTGGCCTGCTTCATGTGCGCCACGGCCTGCCCGGCGAAGTGCATCCACATCGTCGCCGACGAGAGCCCCTGGGAAGACCGCGAGAAGTACCCCAAGCAGTTCGACATCGACGAACTGCGCTGCATCTACTGTGGCATGTGCGAGGAAGCCTGCCCGGTCGATGCGATCGAACTGACGCCCCACTACGAAGTCACGGGCCTGTCGCGCAACGAGCTGATCTTCGACAAGACCAAGCTGCTGCAGGTCTTCGACGAGACGATCGCCGAAAAGCCGATGTGAGCCCTTTCGGGCGTCGCCCTACTGCTGATTGGGCTTCTTCTTGCCGAAGAGTCCGTCGAGCGCATCGATCACCTGGCCGGCGCCCTTGATGGGATCGATCTGGCCGATCACCGGATGCACGCTCGTGTCGAGCGGGACGGTCTTGCCGTTCACCGGTCCCAGCGGACCGCTGAAGGTGATCTCGAGCGCGAGCAGGTTGCCCAGGTCCAGCGGCAGCGAGCTCAGCGCGTTGCTGATGTCCTGGATCGTTTCGTCCACCGGGCTGCTGATGCCGCTCGCGACACCGGCCACGCTGCGCACGATGCTGCTCGCCGGATAGCGCGCCGTGATGGCGCGTGCCCACGCGGGATCGCGTGACAGATCGATGTCGCCGGAGAAGTTCAGCACGAGCTGCCACTGCGTGCCCGTGCGATCGACCCCGATGACGAAGTCCCGGTAGGCGAGCTGACCGGCGCGAACCGATGCCACCAACGGCCCGATGTTCGCCGGCACGACCGGATCGACCGACGACTTGAACTTCTGCAGCACGCCGAGCAGCTGGTTGCTCTTCACGACCGTGACGTCGCCGACCTCGACGCGCGCATCGGCATCGAGTCGCGCGAGGTTGCCGTCCATTGGCCATCGCACGCTCGAGAGCGTGACCTTGACCGGCGGCGCATCCTTGATGTCGGAGAGGATCGGGTTGACCGGCTCGAGCAGTTCGCGGCGGATCGAGTCATTGAGAGTGAGCGTGAGATCGATCGGGCGGTCCGGAGCGACCTGCGCGAAGCCGCCGGCCACCGTGATGCTCGGCACGCGCGCATCGAGGTACATGGTGTCGAGCGTGGCGGAGAGACTCATCGTTCCGGGCACGGGCGAGCTCACGTCGATCGTCGCATCGGCTCGCTCACCGCACGCGCGCGTGACGATGCCGTCGGTCGCTGCCAGCGCATCGACCCAGGCGAGCGGGATGGCCTTCGCCTGCGCCTGGGCACGCAGAGCCATCGTGGTGCTCGCGAGCGATCCATCGGACTGGCCAAGTGCATCGATCGTGCCCTTCGCGCTGACCGTGCCGTCGCTGCCCTTGGCGCCGAACGCCAGCGTGGCGTCGAACGCGCACGAGCGGCCGATCGCATCGGCCTTGAGCTCTGCGCCAAGTCGCTCAAGGTGCAGCTTCACCGGGCCGCACGACGCGTCGACGGCGCCCATTGCGATCGAGGCATCGACGCTTGCGTCGGCGAGTCGCGCAGGCACGGTGACGCGGCGCAGATCGATCGATGCCGAGAGTCGCGCCTTGGGATCGAGCGTGAGGCGGTCGGTGCCCGAGGCGTTGAACGCACCGCCCTTGGGCACACCCTTGGGCACCGGCGCGGCCGCAGCGGCCGCCACGGGCTTGGCGGCGATGAACGGCTGCACGAGTGCGCCCGGCGCCGAGAGCTTCATGCTCGAACCGCGCACATCGATCGATCCATCCTTGGCGAGCATGCCGCGCAGGTCACCCTTGAGGTCAAGGTCCATCGTCGCCGGCTGGGGCGGCTCGCCGTCGATCGCGACATCGGTGGCGATCGACAGCCGAGCACCGGAGTCGAGCGACGCGATCGCTGCCGTCACGCGTGTGTTGTCGAGCATGAGCGAAAGCGACTCGCTTGGTCGAGCCGTGAATGCGCCGATCGAAGCATCCGCCGTCAGTGACGCCGCGCGCCGGTCCGCGCTCACCAGCACGCCTGTGAACGTTGCGGCGATCGGCACCACCGCGGCGTCCGTCCAGTCCGCAGCGCCCGGATCCGTTCCTGCGAGGACGCGATCCATGACCAGGCGCGGCATCGAGCAGGTGACCGAAGCAGTCGGCACGCGGAGCGCGCGACCGTCCTGGCCTGCGACCGCCGGATCCAGTTCGACCTTCGCCGTCGCCGAGAGTCGCGCGAGTGCAGCCGCCAGCTCAAGGGCGTCCTTGCCACCTTGGCCAGACCACGTCAGGTCAACGGTGCCCGGGCCAGCAGCTGCAGCGAGGTAGGGGCTCTGCGTGAACCGACCCAGCAGCGCGGTGCCGCCCGAGAGCGTCGCACGGAGCGAGGCGTTGCCCGATGGCTGACCTGACGCAGGAAGCGCCAGCGCGAGCTGACCCTTGGCCTCGACTTCGCCCGGTACCGCCGCAGCGATGGTGCCGGACCAATCCAGATCCCCCGAAGCCGTTCGGGAGGCCGTGCCCTCGATGGCCACTCGCTCCAGCACGATGTCGCCATCGACACCTGGGCACGCGCTCAACTCAAGCCGATCGGTGCCCAGTTGCAGTTTCTGAACCTTGACTTCAACAGCGCTTGGAGCCGGCGCTGGCGTCAGCAGTGTGAGCTCGTCGCAGGCGATCGCAAGCCGCGCGGGCGCCGAGAGCCGCAGGCCCTCCACACCAAGCAACTCCGGCAGGCCATCGGCCACCGAGATCGAGCCCTTCAGGCCGCGGACCACGGTTCGTTCGGGCGACCACTGCCCCTGCGCGGCGAGTTCCGCGGCCGGGCCTTTGAGCACGACCTGCGCCGCTACCGCGCTGCGGTTGCCATCGAACTGCGCCTTCAGGACCGGTCGACCCAGCCCCACGAGGCCGGACATCCGCTGCATGCGCTCGGGGACGTGCGGCACCCGCGAGAGATCGATCGCGTCGACCTGGATCGAGCCGCTCGCACGCGCGGCATCGGGCGCGATCGCACCCGCGCTCGAGACGATCCCGGCCAGCGCCACGTCGGCCTTCGCGGCAAAGCCGCTCGCGCCGCCCGTGAAGGACACCTGCGTGCCCTTCGAGAGCGCGTCGGAGCGGAGCCCGACGGTCGTCGCCGTCACATCGAGCCACGCGTCGGGACCGATCACGCCGCCAAGCGACAGCGGCTCGATGCCCACGGTTGCTGCGAACATAACGTTGGCAAGATCGAGTCCCGCTGCACCGGCGGTGAACGCAGCCCGATCAATCGTGATCGTCGTGGATGCCGGGCGACGCAGCACGAGACCCGTTCCAGCAAGCCACTCGTTTCCGATCGTTGCTGCGATGGACGAGCGCTCGATTTCCACGCGGGCACCCTTCACGGCACCAGCATCGAAGCTCGGCACGATGAAGGCAGCGATCGAGCCCTGTGCAGCTCCGTTGGCCAGCGTGAGCTCGACCTGCGCACGATCTGCCAAGCGCGACGTGCGCATGCCCATCGTGAGATCGCCCAGGACCAGGCCGTCCTTCACCTGCTCGATGCCGTCGAGCACGACGCCCTTCATGGCAATCGTCGCGATCGCCTGGATGTTCTCGATCGGGCGATCACCCATCGGCACGACCGCTCGCTCCACACGGAGCGACAACGGAACATCGTTCATCACCGGCAGACCGAAGCCACGCAGCAGCGGCTTGGCCAGCGTGGTCTCGAGCGCCACGCCCTGCACGATCGCCTGGTTGGCGACATCATCGAGCCGCGCCATTCCAGCGAGCATGAATCGATCGCTGCGTGCCGCGAGCGTGGCGGAGGGTCCGTTGAAATCCAGCGTCGCGGTCAAGGTGTCGCCAAGATCACGCGCGGCATCGAGCCCCGTTCCATGCAGGAACGGTGCGAACGCGGCCGTGGGTACTGCGCCAAGCGCGACCTGCCCCGATGCGGTGGCCTTTGAGGAGAGCGTGCCCGACGGGGTCAGCAGTCCGCTCAGCCGCACGCGGCCGCTCGCGGTGCTCGGTGCATTGCCTTTCGCCTCGAGCGAGGCGTCGAACTGGACATCGAGCGCGCGGGCAAGGCTTTCGGCCTTTGCCGTCAGACCAAGCGTTCGCACGACGACATCCTGCGTTCCTGCCGAGACCGGCAGCGCCGTGGCCTTCATGGCGAGCTCGACTCCTGCCGTCGTCGGCGTCGGCACGCCATCGCGTCCGACCAGACCGTGAATGGTGGCATCGAGTTCAAACGAACCGCGCTCGGCATCGATGGCCGTGGATCCCTTGGCCTTCACGGAGGCATCGCCGCCCTTGAGCGAGATCGTCGCACTGGCGCCTTCCACGCGCACCGTGCGCCCAGCACCCAGTGGCTTGATGACGAACTGCAATGGATCGATCGAGACCGTCACACCTGGCGCGAAGACCGGCGACGACATCGTTGCAGGCGATTCACCTGACGGTGTTCGCCCCGCCGGTGTTGCCGCATCCGCCGGGGACCGCAGCATGTCCTGCAGCGTGATCGAGCCATCCTCGCGCGATGCGGTATCCACGCTCAGCCCGATGCGCACGTCAAGCGGCGCACTCGCGCGCACGAGCGCCAGCAGGCTGTTGTGCACCGTGACGGTGGCATCGACTGCATCATGCTCGCCGCTGATTCCGACCCGCACCACCTGCGGCCCCGACCAACTCACCTTTGCGTCGACCAGGTTTACCGTGCCCCGGACATGCGGCGCGAGCTGATCGCGGACGATGCCGGGGAGGATCGTGGCACTCAGGATGCTCGGTGCAAGCGCCACCACCACGGCAGCGACGGTAAGCCCGATGCCCAGGCCGATCACCAGCCGTCGCATGAACCGCGATGACAAGACTCCCCTGCTCATGCCGGGATCGTACGGATCGCCGACGCCGGGGTTCGATCAGTCCACAGCGACGGTGGCCCGCGTGGCGGCGGGCACCAGAGCAAGCATGCGATCGATGGCCAGCCGCGCCAGGGCGCGTGCCTCGGGATGCACCGCAATGCGATTGACCACCCGACCCTGCGCGAGCTCATCAAGCACCCATAGCAGGTGCGCTTGGTCAATGCGGTACATGGTCGTGCACAGGCACTGGCAGTCGGAGAGGATCCGCACTTCGACGCCGCGGCTCGCCGCACGCGCCGCAAGGCGATTGACGAGGTGGATCTCGGTGCCCACGGCGAAGCGGGATCCGGCGGGCGCGGCCTCGATCTCCTGGATGATGAATTCGGTCGAACCCTTGAGGTCGGCCAGATCGACCACCTCCTGGCAGCACTCCGGATGCACGATCACCTTCATGCCCGGCTCGTTGGCGCGGATCCACGCGGCATGCTCGGGCCGGAACAGCTTGTGCACGCTGCAGTGACCGGCCCACAGCACGACATCGGCATCATGCAGCTGCTTGGCCGTGAGCCCGCCAGCAGGCTTGCGCGGCTGCCAGAGCACGCACTGCGCCGCTAGGGATGGATCGGCGGCGGCATCGACCTCGGTGATGAAGCCGCGCGACTTCGCGGTGTTGCGGCCCAGATGCTGGTCGGGCAGGAAGAGCAGCTTGACGCGCTCGCCCGGCTCGAGCGGCTGCTCACCACCGCGAAGGGCCCAGTCAAAGACCAGGTGCGCATTGCTGCTGGTGCAGCACGCGCCGCCATGCTGGCCGACGAAGGCCTTGATCGCCGCCGAGCTGTTGACATAGGTGATCGGGATCACCCGCACGCGCTCGCCGGCATGCACCGCGGTGATCGCCTCCCAGCACGCAACCGTGTCGTCCCACGCGGCCATGTCGGCCATGCTGCAGCCGGCACCGAGGTCCGGCAGGATCACGTTGACGGCACCGTCGGTGACGATGTCGGCCGTCTCGGCCATGAAGTGCACGCCACAGAAGATGAGCGACTCGCTGCCGCGCCGACGCGCCTCGACGGCGGCCATCTGCGAGAGCTTCAGGCTGTCCCCCGTGAGGTCCGCATGCTGCACGACCGCATCCTGCTGGTAGTGGTGACCGAGGATGAGCACGCGCGAGCCGAGCTCGGCCCGGCGGACGGCGATGGCCGCTGCGAGCGCGACCTCCTCCATCGATCGATAGCGTTCGGGCAGCGGTGGTTGCCAGAGCATGGGCCATGAAGTGTAGGGCCTACCATGCAGCATTCCATGGAAGACGATCTGCTCGTGCACGCTCCTGCGAAGCTCAACCTGGCGTTGAGCGTGGGTGCTCCGCGCCCCGATGGGCTCCACCCGCTGTCGTCATGGATGGTCACGCTCGGCTGGGGCGACTCGATCTACCTGCGTCGTCGCGACCCGGGCAGCAGTTCACTCTTCGCCAACGTCTGGGCGGCCGATGCACCCCACACGCCCGACCTCGATTGGCCTCTGCGCAGCGATCTTTCATGGAAGGCCCATGCCGCCCTCGAGCATGCCGTCGGACGGCAGCTGCCGGTGCGCGTACGCGTGGAGAAGCGCATCCCCGTTGGCGGCGGTCTGGGCGGCGGCAGCAGCAACGCGGCCGCGGTGCTTCGCGGGCTCGATGAGCTCTTCGACCTCAAGCTCGGCAGTGACATGCTTCGATCGATCGCTGCCGGTCTCGGCAGTGATGTCGCCTTCCTCGTCGAGGGTGGCTCGGCGATCGTGTCAGGCGTCGGCGAATGCGTCCAAACGCTGCCGGATGTTCCGCAGGCGCATGTGGTGCTGTGCTTCCCGCAAGCGCACTGCCCGACCCCGACGGTGTACCGCTTGTTCGATGCGCTGCGACCCGATGCCGGCGACCCCGAGCACGCTCGCGTCCTCGGCCTGGCAGCATGCGATCGCGTGCGCGCGCACGAACCATTCAACGACCTTGCGGTGCCCGCGCGCGAGTCGAGCGAGGCCGTGCGCCGGGCGATGGACGAGATCGCTGAAGTCACCCAGCTGCCCGTCCATGTCTGCGGCAGCGGCAGCAGCCTGTTCCTCGTCTGCGACGATCCGATCCATGCCGAGCATGTGGCGCTGATCGTCGCGAACGAGGCGGCCGTGAAGGCCGTGGCGACGCAGGTCGGAGGCTTCGGCGGGAGCATCCGGAACCCGCCGCCTGTGCGCCGCACCTGCGCATAACGCACGGAGGGTGCGAAGGCCGCGCTGCGTACACTTCTTCCCCTTCGGAACAGATCACCATGATGACCCCTTGCAGCACCGCGGCCTCCGCACCGAGCACCTTCGTCCCCGCCGGCCTCGACGCCTCGTCGTGGCCCCAGCTCGAGCCGCTGTATCGAGCGCTCATCGAGCGCCCGCTGAAGTGCGCAGGGTGCCTCGAGCGCCTGCTCCTTGACCGCAGCGACCTTGATGCGATGGTCGCCGAGACCGAGGCGAACCTCTACATCGCGATGACCTGCGACACCGAGAGCGAGCAGCGCCGCAAGGCCTTCCTCGACTTCGTGCAGGACGTCGATCCGCACCTCAAGCGCATCGGCTTCGAGCTCGACCGCCGCATCGTCGAGTGCCCGTTCGCCAAGAACCTCGACCAGCAGCGCTACGGCGTGCTGCTGCGCGGCCTGCGCCAGGAAGTCAAGCTCTTCCGACCCGAGAACGTCGAGATCCAGACCGAGTGCACCAAGCTCGAGCAGCAGTACAGCCAGATCTCCGGCGCCATGGCGGTCGAGTTCGACGGCAAGAAGCAGACGCTGCCGCAGATGGCGCGCTACCTCGAGGTGACCGACCGCAGCGTGCGCGAGGCC
>Ga0208048_1000535_pt1 | contig 20448 bp, 17 predicted proteins | sample Malawi_45m_30L_FD_184163 | JGI IMG/M metagenome (GOLD analysis project Ga0208048, IMG submission 184163) | Freshwater microbial communities from Lake Malawi, Central Region, Malawi to study Microbial Dark Matter (Phase II) - Malawi_45m_30L... | ecosystem: Environmental > Aquatic > Freshwater >...
GTACCGCGCCAGGCACCAAGCGTGGCGTTCAACGGCCCGGCCCCCGAAGTCTCGGCCGAGGAAAAGAAAAAGTGGGTGCGCTTCCCTTAAGGACGTGAAGCGGCAATCGCCGTGAACCCACTGCAAGGCACAGAGCAGACGGCCCTACCCGGCCGTTTGAATCCGTTTTATCTGGACGGTCGCGCCATCACGCTGCTGCTGCCGATCGCGCAGCAACTGGGGCTGCGCGACGGCCAGATCATCCAAGCCGCGCTCGAAATGCGCGGCGAGACCCTAAAGCTTCTCTACAACGGCCAAGTGATCGACTTGCCGCCTGGTCTGCGTTTCCGGCCCGGTGAGCAGATCTGGCTGCGCGCCAACCGCAGTGCAGGTGGCTGGACTCTGCGCGCGGTCGATGCGCGCGCTGCCAGCGGCTCGGCGCAAGCCACGCTGCCCGCGCCCGCCAGCGCTGCCGATGCCGGCATCTCGCGCTTGGCCGCGTTGGCGCTGCGGCCGCCGATGTCGCCCAGCTTGCTCAACCTGTTTCAACCCGGCGTGATGAGTGGGCTGCTGCAATCAGCCGCTGACCCGGCGCTAGTCTCGTTGTTTCAGAGCATGCAGCTCTCCATGCGCGGGCTCACCCCGGGTGCGTTGCAGGGCGCGGTCATGTCCTCCGGCTTCTGGCTGGAGGCCTTTTTGGGGCGCGGCCAGCCCGCGCCAACACCCGACACTAAGACCCTGCTGCGCAAAATGATCCGCGCGCTGGCTGACAAAGAACCCGTTAAATCAGAGCAGCTGAGGCGGGCGGTGGACGATATCGAGTCCGCCCAGGTCGATTCCTTGGCCGCCCAAAGCCGCGGCGATTTGGCCTTCTCCATGGTGCTGCCGTTCGTCGACGCCAACCCGGTCGAGATCAAATTCTTCCGCCCGCCGCGCCGACCCGGGCAGCAGAAAACCCCGTTCTCGGTTGATATTCATACCGAGAACGAAGAGCTCGGCGAGATTTGGTTAAAAACCTCCATCACCGAGGCCGCTCATGTTGATCTGATGATGTGGGCGCTCAAGGCGTCGGTCGTCAGGCTGGCCAAACGTCACAGCAACGCGCTGGGCGAGCGGCTGGCATTTGCGGGCCTGACCATGGATTCGTTTCATGTGTTTCACTCAGCCCGCCCGAGCTTGCCGGATAGCTGGGCACCGCCCGGCGCGATGCTGGATGTCGTCGCATGAACCCGCGCAACCCTCGTAGTCGGGAAGCGGTGGCGTTGGCCTACGGTGACCGCACAGCGCCGGTAGTCACCGCTAAAGGACGCGATGAGCTGGCTGAGGCCATCATCGCCGAAGCCAAGCGGCAGGGCATTTACATCACCGAAGATCGGGAGCTGGTAGCAGCCTTGTCGCGGCTGGATTTGGAGCAAGAGATACCGCGTGACCTGTATGTTGCGGTGGCGGTGGTGCTGTCGTGGGCTTATTGGCTACGCGGCATGAAACCGGGTGATGAGAACCTGTCCCGTTAGGCCGCTAGCTGCGTTGGCAGCAACTTGCCGTACCTCAAGTACTGTCTGCGTTGCTGCCGTCTTGCTATCGACCTACCCTGCAAGGTTCTAAATGCCCTGGCGGAGATGGCAGCACACTATCTAGACTTCCTCATAGCCGCGGCCACCGCGCATGCGCGACATGCGGCCAAGGCGGTCGTATACCTCGACCGAAGCGGTGGGGTCGGCGCCGCGAAGCGTGTGCAGGGCACTGCGAATCGCGTCCAGCTTGCGGCTGATCAGGACTTCATTGCGGCGGTGCAGGTCACGGCACGCGGCCATCAGCTCGCGAAACACCTGCCACTCGGGTTTTTCCAGTGTCTGCTCGGGCTCGTCGCGCGGCACCAGCTGGTTCAGCAGCTCAAAAATCTGCAGTTTTTCAGGCTGCAGTGACTCGAAGCGGTCGAGCTCTTGTGTTTTGAGCGCATCGAATTCCTTCTCCAACAGGCCATGCAGCGCATGGCCATAGGCCATCGCAGGCGCAACATCAGCACCCGGCGCGGTCGCGGCGGAGAGGGGTGACGCGTTCATTGTCAAAGCAGAATCAGCCGATCAACTTTTCCATCGCCGCAAAACTCTCGGCGATGCGGCGCGCGTTCACAGGGTAGCTACCGTCCTGGATTGCTTGCTTGATCGCCTGGACTTTGTTGCGGTCGAACGCTGGCCCAGCCATTGCCTGCTTGGCAATCGGCGACAGAATCAGCTCATCGTCGCGGGCGGCCGCGACCTTGGCTTGCTCCGCTTTAACCGGGTCAGTCTGTCCGTCGAACGGACGATCCAGCACCTTGCGCTTGGCTTTGCCCAGTGCGACTTTGTCCAGTGTCGGACTGCCGCTAAAAACGCCTGAAATTGGGTTGCTCATAATAGTTGCTCGCTTTCGGCAAATGTCCATCTATTCCTGTCACAACGAGTATCGGATTCACGTGAGCGAACTTTAGCGATCCGGACTAAAAAATTTTTATTCCCAATCAATTACTACAATCCGCGCGCGGTTCCCTTGCCAGTCACCACCGCCGACAGCGTTCTGCCCGACTCAGTATTGCGCAGCTTAATCTGCTCGTCCGCCCGGCCGTCTTGCATCGCTTCGGCTTTGACCGAAATCTGGAAGGTAGCAGGGCTGCCGACCGTCATCAACACCATCTCACCGCGCTTGACCAAGATGGCCGTCCGCAGATCAGAGATACGAATCGGCTCGCCGGCGCGCACCGCGCGCAACAGCTCTTGGCCTTCTAATCCCTGCAGCTCTTGGTAATGCGCCTTGTTGATCTTGTCGGCCTCCATACGGTCAAGCTTGAGCGACTCTCGCTGTAATAGCTGTCCCGGTAGTAAGTTGGTTGCCGCCACCACCACCTGTCGGAATTCCGGCACCGGCGCTGTCTTGGCGGTGGGCACTGGCGTGGCGGCAGGGCTTGTCGCCTGGGCCGTGGCGCTACCAGCCACCATGCCAACCTTCATGAATAGCTGCCAATTCGGCTTGGTACAGCGCACCCGCACGTTCTCTCGGTTGACGAACGGGTAGTCAAACAGGTAAGCACTGCCGCAGGGCTGCACCGCCACCCGCGTATCGGGCGGGGTTACCGTAACGCTCGTTGCGGGCACGCCATTTTGCGTGCCAACCCACTCGGTGAGGGCAGTGCTCATCTGCTCTAAAGGCGTTGCCGCGTGCGCGCAAGCACTCGCCAAAGCCAGCAATAGCCCTGCGTAATGGGTGAAATTGGGTGTCGTCTTCATTCTGTAACAGATTCAATAACTGGAACGAGCCTTGCTAGATTCAGGTTATCGCGGGCGCCGGTTGTGCAAATTTCCGACAGCTGAGCCCGGTAGTGCAAAAACAATACCAGCCCAACGAGGAGCCACAATGCAGATCCGGCCTTCACAGACCAACGCTGTCGCCCCCGACGCGAGTACGCAGACGCGCACGCGCGAACGTGCGCAGCCGGCGAATGCGTTTCACCAAGCCTTGGCCGGGATGAAGACCGATATGCAGATGGTGACCGTGCAGCGTGGCGACACCTTAATGAGCCTGACCCGTCGGCAACTCGGCAGTGCGGCTAATCAGTTTAGTAATTCGCAGATTTTGCAGTTGGCCCAAACCGTCGCCCGCGAAAACGGCATCGACGACCCGAACCGCATCATGCCTGGCCAGGCCATCAACATGGCGCCGATGACGACCACGGCCGCGCTACAGCTGCGGCAAGCAGAGGTCGCGCGTGCGCAGCTCAACTTGAATGGGGCTACGGTCAACACACCCATGCTCGATAAAACCTTGCAGCGCGCAGTCACCAAAGGCTATATGGCATCAACCGAGCTGGCGGCGGTGCGTGACAAGATTATTTCGCTCGGTAAGCGGCATCAATTCGCACCCGATGACTTCGCCCGCATGTCGCTGATGGAATCCGACGGGTTGAATCCGCGCGCGAGTAACGGCAGCTGCCACGGCATTATTCAATTTTGTGCTGGTGGTAACCGCGGCGCGGCCAGCGCAGGCTATGGGCAGAACCCGAAAGAGATCATGAATCTTTCGGTGCTGCAGCAACTCGATCTGGTGGATAAGTACTTCAGCGACACACGACTCAAAGACTTCGGGCCCGCATCGCTCGATGATCTATACCTCACCGTATTAACACCCGCAGCACGCGCCGAGACCCGGGTCGATGCGCCGCTCAATATCAATGGCAAGCAAGCGGCTTATTTATATGAAGGCCGCGACCCAAGCGGTGTTATCACACGCAACTCGATCGTCGAGGGCTTGAAGAGCAACGCGCGTGATCGCCTGGGTAACTTCACTAGTACCGTCGCGAAGATGGAGCTGTCTCGTATGTAATTTGCTGCAAGCGGCAAACACTGGCCGCTGGCATCGCATCACCTAGCGGCAAAGCCTTGCCGCATCTCCTCTGCAGTCGTCGGAAATCCCTCTCAAATTCACACTGGCACGACCTTTGCAATAGTCGGATCGACAGTTGGAAACTTAAGCGGCCTGTCGATATTTCGCTATCAGCCGCAAGGAGCATGAGATGGATTACATGAGCAATGTGCTCGGTGTACACGAGAAGGCACTCCGAGTGCGCGACAAGCGCATGGAGGTACTCGCTCGTAATATCGCCAACGACGACACACCACACTTCAAAGCACGCGAGCTTGATTTTAAAGCCGTGATGGCGAAATTCGAGCCTAGCGATTTAATGGCCAATACCCATGGCACGCACTTCGGCTTTGCGGATGAGGTGCCGGATGACGACGGCATGCGCTACCGCACACCATTTAACGCATCGGTCGACGGCAACACCGTTGAACTGACGGTTGAACAAGCACGCTACGGTAAAGCCGCAGCCGATTACCAAGCAACACTGGCCTTTCTGCAAGACCGCGTCGGCGGTGTACGCAAGGCATTGAGAGGGGAGTAAACATCATGGTGATGTCAATCGATAACATTTTCGGGATCGGTGGTACTGCGCTACATGCGCAGCTGATCCGCATGAACACCACGGCCTCCAACCTCGCCAATGCCGGCACCACCGCAGCGACCGAGGATTTGGCCTATCGCGGTAAACGTGCCGTATTCAAGGCGCTGATGGATGATTCAATGACCCACCCCGGTGCTCAGTACGTGGGCGGTGTCAAGGTCGACAAAATCGTTGACGACACAAAGCCGATTCCAAAAATCTACGACCCCAACAACCCGCTCGCTGACAAAGATGGTTTTGTGTATCAGGCCAACGTCAACGAAGTGAATGAGATGGTCGATTTAATGGCCGCCTCGCGCTCGTACCAGAACAACGTTGAGGTAGTAAATACCGCGCGCGAGCTGATGATGCGCACCATCGACATTATCAAGGCGTGAGGTAAAACTTTATGGCAACCCCTAGCACTGGCGCAGCGGCTACGACCTCGAATTACACACTGCCGTCGAATCTCAAGACGACTGCGCAATACAAGCAGGAACAAGAGAATGCCATCATCAACGGTAAGAGCGACGAGATGGGGCAGACAGCGTTTCTGACACTGTTCACGACCCAGCTGAAAAATCAGAACCCGCTTGATCCAATGGATAACACGGCGTTTGTTTCCCAGCTAGCGCAGTTCTCGCAGCTCGAAGCAACCACCAAGATGTCCGGCTCAATGGAGTCGCTGGTCAAGTCCTTATCTACCTCGCAGATTTCAGGCGCTTCGGCACTGATCGGTAAAACCGTGGGTGTATCCGATGGCAAGGCGGTATACGACGGCGCTGCAGTGAATGGCTTCGTCGACTTACCTAGCGACGTCGATTCGCTCACATTAAAAGTCTATAACTCAGCCGGACAACTGGTTCGAACCGGAGAAGTCGGCGCCCAGAAAAAAGGTGAGTTTGCTTTCAGCTGGGACGGTAAAGACGATAAAGGTAATCCGCAAACGAATGGCTCGTATCGTATCGAGGCTAGCGCTAATCGTTTCGGAAAAGCGACCAAGCCGGCTATTACCACCATGGCCTATGTACGTAGCGTGAACACTGATCAGGTCACCGGCGATATGAAACTGGAATTCAATGATGGCTCGCAGCTGAGCGTCACTGAAATAAAACGCATCGGTAACGAATAACCGCCTTCCCACAATTCAGGAGAATACACAATGTCTTTCTATACCTCGTTGACCGGTCTAAATGCCGCTACCGCGCAGCTATCCGTGACCAGTAACAACATTGCGAACGTGGGTACCACAGGTTTCAAACGATCGCGCGCTGACTTCGGTGATATTTTTGCGACCTCACCGCTACAAAAAGCGTCATCGGTAATCGGTCAGGGTGTGGCATTGAAGCAGGTCAGCCAGGAATTCAGTCAGGGTAATATTCAATTCTCGGCGAACTCGCTAGATATCGCAATTACAGGTGATGGCTTCTTCCCGCTAAAGTCAGCAGACGGCTTGCAAGATATCTACACTCGAAATGGAACGTTTCTACTGAACGATTCATTCATCGTGGTGAACGCAGCAGGTCAAGCCCTAATTGCAGCAGCTGTTGACTCCTCGGGTAAGGCGGATCTTGAGGACCTATCAAAGCTGCTTATTCCCCGCAAAACTACCGGCGACGCGAAGGCAACAACAGAGGTACAACTTGCTCTTAACTTACCGGCCGACGCTGCAGTACCCGTATTACCGTTTGATAAAAACGATGAAACGACGTACAACAAAACTACTGCTGTTACTGTCTATGACGCGGGAGGCAATGGCTACTTAGCAACAGTGTATTACCGCAAGACGCAGGTGGCGACTCCCGAAGACCCATCAAACAAGTATCAGACTTTTGTATTTATTGGAGATACCAAACTTCAGGAGCTATTAATCCAGTCATCAGATAAAAAAACAGGCGATGATCAATACGTCAATAAATACGGTGAAGTTAGAAATGAGTCGGATATTCCACCGCAGAATATTGCTCGTGGTGTTACAAAATTATTTAACTTAGATGATCTCAAAAATCCACAACCCTCAGTGGCAGCTACTGCACGTAGTGGAAGCTTGACCGATATACTTATCAGTGAATGGAAAAGTGGTATCGACTTTCCAGACCGCATCAATCAATTCTCAAGCAGTAGCGCTAATTTGGGTGCCACCTATTCACCGGTTGTTGGTGCTGACTCTTTCAGCTTAAGTACAAGGGCAACAATCACCGATGAAACGCTATTACGTGAGACAAAAATCAATAAGCTTGAATTTGTCCCAGTACCAGGTACATCTTCCTTTGAGTTGACTGTTGGTGACGGCAGTTTTAGCGGGGATGACCTTGACGAGTTAGTGGCCGATATCCTCGAAGGAGGACAATTCAGCGCAACGAATATTGCGGGAAAGTTAACCATCTCGCTCACAGGTTTAGCTGGCGACCCAACAGAAATTGACAGCACCTACTCGCTAAATGCACTACCGCCGGGCGCGACTGAGGCCACAGAGCAAGAGGCTGTCGAAACCACGCGTATTACTGAACTTACCTTCGAAGCCGCTACCGACTCAGAAAGCCTCAGGTTAACGATTGGGGCTGATACTTTCACTGCAACGACTCTATCTGAGTTGGCAACTAGAATAACTGATGGTGGAAAATACGCAGCTACCTTAACCGAAGGCGAGGAAAATAGCATTTTGGTGGTGGGGCTTACAGGCACTGCTGGCGATCCGACAGAAATAGATGCAGCTTTTAAGTTAAGTTCAGTCGCTTCAACGCGTGAAACGGCAACCCTTGAGGAGATGGCAGAGGAAATTGATGCAGATAGCACGCTAGGCTATTACGCAACGGTCAATGCCAATGGTGATCTTATCCTATTACCGAAGGATGAAACAGTGCCACCGGTAATTCCTGATTTTTCGATGGTAGCAAATGTGTTAGCGGGATATGAGGTAAGGTCGACATCCAAAACAACCGCCGAGCTTAAGTATGACATCGAGTATCTTAGTAGTGACTTTACGCTACGACTTGGCAGCGAAGTTTTCTCTGGTGAGAGCATTGAGTCTTTAGTTGATGATATTCGCGGCGTTGATGATGAAGGTGAGGCTGACCCGGAAAGATCATTTGAAGCAACGATTCGATATAACTTTGATGGTAGTAAAACACTCACCATAACACCTTTTGCCGATGAGTTTTCCATTCCAGCAATCTCAACTTTCAAAGCGACAAAACTAGGCCAGGACTCCAATCCAGGGAATCTTTTATTTGATTTGAAGGTTGACGCATCGTCAACTCCGATTACAGTTGATTTGAACTATCTCAGCGAGTTAGCGACCACTAAAAAATTTACGGGCGTTGAAATTGCCCGCGAAATTACAAATACAATAAATGCAACTTATGGCGACCAGCGCTACTTTGATTTTTCATCACTTAAGGCGTCAGAGGATGCAGTAAGCGTGAACTTATTCCGCTTGCAGGTCGGTGAAATCGAGAAAACAATTACGCTTACCGAAAATCAATTTAATGTTGCTGATCTTAGTGAAATAAAACTTAAAGATGTAATCTATGCTCTGCAATCGGTAATAGACAAGGAAGTTGATTTTCCTGCTAAGGTAACGGTTGGCTATGATCCAGTTCGCCAAACCTTTTCATTCAAATCGAATAATGAAGAGCCTATAGCTATTAGGTCTGCTACTTTAGCGCGCAACGAACTATTTGGGCTCACCTCGGTCGCTGCTACTGTTGATGCTGCCACGGGCACCTGGGGCTACACAGTTTTACCTAATGGTCCAACAATTATTGATACTGATGATCAGCGCTATGGAATAGAGGTCAAATTCGACGAAGCAAATAATTCATTTACGATTTCATCAGGTACTACCGGCGATGAATCGAGTATTGCAATCTCAAAAGCTAATGCGCTTGCCTTCAACTTGTTCGGCTTTCAACGAAGCGGTACACCAATCAAAGTTGATGAGTCACCAACGCCACTACGTGGTATTTTTTCAAAGCCAGCGGTATTAGCGGGGAATACTATCGGTATAAACCTCGATAATAAGTTCCGCGTCGATGGCTCAAATAACCAGTTCGTAGTCACGGTCGATAACGTGACCGGCTTGATTGAAATGCCTGAAAAAGCTGACTATACGATGGAAGAGTTTCGCCTAGGGCTGGAGCGCCGCGTTAACGAGTTAGCAGATAATTTTGGTCGTACGGTTAATGGCGTAAAAGTAGAGGTGAAAAGCATTCCGGAGACGAATAAAAAGTTTTTTACATTTACCACGGGGACTGCTGGCGACAACTCGTTTTTGAAAGTTTCTGCTAACTCAATTTGGGGGTTGAATGATATACCCTCAGCGCGAGGCACAACCAGTCAGTGGATTGAGCCACCGCAAGCGAAGAATGCCGACGGCTTCCCGCTGTATGTTGACCGTGATGGTTTGGAGACATCTGATCCAGGTACCTTCTCCGAAGACGAAACACGCGACCTGTGGTCGCCGATTTTCCTGGATAAAGGTGAGCTGACGTTTGATACTGCAGGAAAATTGTTCTCGCCACAAGAAGCAATCGCATTCAAATCAACTACCATCGGCGCATCCGGTGCGACGCTACAGTTTTCAATTGATTACGCCTCGTCGACTCAATTCTCATCACCCTTTTCAGTGCTCAAGCAAGATCAAAATGGTCGCCCTGAGGGTGATCTGATCGGTGTCGATATTGGCGACGATGGTCTGGTCTCTGCGTCTTACTCAAACGGCTCGCAGAAATCACTTGCCAAAATTGTGCTCGTCAACTTTGCTAGCCCTACTGGCTTGCGTCAGATTGGTGATTCCAGCTACTACGCGACCTCGAAATCCGGCGACGCGAAATACGGTGAAGCAGGCTCAGCCGGTTTCGGTACCGTACGCGCCGGTGCGCGTGAGCGTGCCAACGTTGACCTGACCAACGAGCTAGTCGAATTGATTACTGCGCAGCGTAACTTCCAGGCTAACGCCAAAGCGATTGAAACCAATAACACGCTGACGCAGGCGATCATCAATATCCGAAGCTAAGCCTGAGCACAGCATAAGCAACGTACAAGCAAAGCATAAAAGGGACCTTTGAACCATGGACCGCTTAGCCTTTACCGCCATGGCGTCGATCAACGAGCGACGCCTGCTGCGCGAGCAGATGAATAACGAGCTGGCCAACGTATCAACGGTCGGCTTCAAAAAAAGCTACGATAACGCCATGGTTGCGGTGAAGGCGAAAGGCGAGGGCTGGGATACCCGGATCCAGCCGTTCATCGAAAAAATGAACGCGGTCTCGCTTGAGCAAGGCTCGCTGATGGCCACCCTGAACCCGCTGGATATTGCGCTCAAAGATAAAACTGTCATGGGTGTGCAAGCCAAAGACGGTACCTTGGCATTTACCCGTCGTGGCGATCTGAAGATTGGCTCAACCGGTGTGCTGGAAAATGGCTCCGGTCATCCGGTGCTGTCGGAAGACGGTACGCCGATCACGATTCCGGCCGGCTCCATCCTCACCATTTCCGAAGAGGGTGATGTATACGCCAGAACGCCGGTACAGCCGCTACTTGATCCGTCCGTATTAGTCGGACGCATTCTCATGCGCGATGCTAGCGCCATCACCATGCAGCGCCGTCCCGACACCTTGTTCGCGCCGTATCCGCAATTTGCGACTGCGAATGGCGATTTTGCGACAGGTCCGATTCCGACGCGGCTGGTACCCGGAGCGCTCGAGGCCAGTAACGTCAACGTGGTTGCCGCGATGGTGAAGCTGATTGATTTCTCAAGATCATTCGAAACCCAGGTGCGTACGATTAAAGAAGCAAAAGCCCTAGACGAATCCGGTGCCAGCATGCTGAGGGCACGCTAATTGCATAGGTAACGGAAAAGCGACACTTGAGAGGACAGTATGGATGCATCAATGTACGTAGCGAAAACCGGTCTGGACGCGCAGCAGACGCGCCTGACGGTTATTTCGAACAACCTGGCCAACGTTAATACCACTGGCTTCAAGCGCGACCGCGCCATGTTTGAGGACCTGCTGTACCAAAACGTACGGCAAGCTGGTGGGCAAACAGCGGCAGCGACCCAAGCACCAACGGGCTTGATGCTGGGTACCGGTACGCGCATCGTCGCTACTGAAAAAATTCACGCCCAAGGCAACATGATCAATACTCAGAATGCGCTTGATGTTGCGATTCAGGGTGAGGGTTTCTTCCAGATTCAGCAGCCCGACGGCACGTTGGCGTATACGCGCGACGGTACCTTCAAGCTATCCAATACCGGCCAGGTGGTGACCAACCTTGGCCAGCCGCTGGTACCTGCGATTGCGATTCCAGCTAACGCCGCATCGATCACGATTGGTTTGGATGGAGTGGTATCGGCAGAGCTATTTGCCGGCGGTGGCGCACAGCAGCTGGGGCAAATTCAGATTGCACGCTTTGTGAACCCTGCCGGTTTAACACCGCTGGGCGACAACCTTTACAAAGAAACGATCGCTTCCGGTGCGGCCGTAGTGCTGAACCCGAACACTGCGCCGGCAGGCCAGCTACGCCAAGGCATGCTCGAGGCCTCTAACGTGAACGTGGTGGAAGAAATGGTCGTCATGATCGAGACCCAGCGCGCGTACGAGGTGAACTCGAAAGCGATCTCGGCAGCAGACGGCATGCTGCGTTTTTTGAACAATAATCTGTAACAGCGCTGGCTTTTAAGCGGCTTGGAGAAAAAGATGAAACAACTTGAGCCCGCCGCCATCATGTGCGCGATGCTGCTACTAGCGGCATGTGCCAAGCCGATGCCGCTTGCGCACTCGCCGGATTTTGCGCCAGTACAGCCTTTGCCGCGCGATATTAACCCGCCTGCAACCGGCGCAATCTTCGCGGCTGATAACACTGATATGTGGCAAGCCAAGCGTCGGTACTATCGTGTTGGCGACATAATTACTGTTCTACTCAGTGAGTCGACTCAAGCAGCCAGAACCTTAAACAACGAGACAAGCCGTGAGTCAAGCACAGATGCTATCCCAACTGGTATGACAAATGCAATCGCTAACGCTACACCAGTACTTAACGGATTTAATGCGGGTGGTGCGAAAACTTCAAATAAAGGTACCGGTATTGCAGATCAGCGTGCGACTCTGACGGGATCAATTGCGGTCACGGTAACGGAAGTACAGGCCAACGGTAACTTGGTGATTCGCGGCGAGAAGCAGCTATCACTTTCGGAGGGCGGTGAGGTAATTCAAGTGGCCGGCATTATCCGCCCGGACGATGTCAGCGCCATTAACACCGTGCAATCGCGCCGTCTGGCGAATGGGCAGATTACCTACAAAGGCGTGGGCGATCTCGCCAACTCGACGCGTGCTGGTTGGGGCATTAGCGCGCTTTATAAATACTGGCCATTCTGATGAGGGCGCCACGCATGAACCCGACCATGACGCGTTATCTCTTGATACTGGCCTCGGCGCTGATCGCATTTTTAGTTACGCCGCCGGCACATGCCGATCGCGTGAAAGATCTGGCCTCATTGGCTGCCGCGCGAAGTAATCAGTTAGTAGGCTTCGGTATCGTAGTTGGTTTACAAGGAACCGGCGACGGTGCCATCATGCCGATTACGGTACAAACCGTACGCGCCATAATGAATAAATTAGGCGTTGGTCTCGATGGTCCGCTGTCTGACTTTGAACGAGCTGCTGCCGCAGCGGGTCGACTTGATGTGAAAAACGTTGCCGCCGTTATGGTGACAGCTGAATTACCCGGTATGGCTAAACCAGGTCAACGTATTGACGTCAACGTTGGTACATTGGGTCAGGCCTCTAGCCTGCGCGGCGGTATTTTGATTTTAACGAGCTTGCGCGGTATTGATGGTGAGGTGTACGCCGTCGCGCAGGGTTCAGTGAATACTACTGGTATTGACGCCAACGGTGCCGGCTCCAAAGTGGCCATTGGTGTCCCGACTTCGGCCCGAATTCCCAATGGCGCCACCGTCGAGCGGTTGGTCGAAAATTCGTTCGATAAAACCGATACAGTGATGCTCAATGTACGAGATGTAGACTTTACGACGACGCGCGCAATAGTTGACGCGATCAACACAACTTTCGGTTCGGGTACTGCTAGTGCATTAGATGCGGTATCAATTAGCGTCCGGGCCCCTACGGATATTTCACAGCGAGTAAGCTTCGTTAGCATGATTGAAAACTTGGATGTCATTCCAGGCGAGGCACCCGCGCGTGTAGTCGTCAATTCACGAACTGGCACGGTCGTGATCAGCCGTAATGTCAAAGTGACGCCGGCTGCTGTTTCGCACGGCACAATTTCAGTTGCGATTGCAGCGACCAATGAGGTAAGCCAACCGAACGCTTTCGCGGCTGGCCAAACTCAGGCCGTACAAAACGTGAACATCGCAGTCAATGAACCGAATAAGCCCGCATTTCTCTTCCAAGCCGGTGTCGACTTGAGGCAGGTGGTGGATGCAATTAATCAGGTGGGCGCATCACCATCAACTTTAATTGCTATCTTGGAAGCGCTGAAGAGCGCCGGCAGTTTACGGGCTGAACTGGTGGTGATCTAAACAAACGCGATGGCTGACGCACTAGATAACTTAGGCATGGCGTCCCCGCAGTCCGCACTGGACTTCGCGGGGCTTGGCGCTTTGCGCAGCAAGGCGCAGCAGCACTCCGACAAGGCACTGCAAGAGACTGCGACGCAGTTCGAGGCGATGTTCATTCAGGAGATGCTGAAGTCGATGCGCGCCACCGTCGAAAAAAGTGATCTGCTGGGCTCTGATGTAGAAGATCAGTTCACGCAAATGTATGACCGCGAGCTATCGATGGCGCTTGCCAAGCGCAACACCATGGGTGTGGCCGATATGATCGTTAAAGCGGTCAAGCGACATAACGCGCCACCACCAGACTATGTGACCAAAGCGACGCCGATACCGATCAATACACCGCAGCAGGGTATGCCGCTGCCGGGTACTCAGTCACCCATGCCATTACAACGACCCGAGCGATTTAATTTGGATCGTCGCTTGGCGATTCCGGCTACAAGCCCCAAGGGAGCAGATGAATGAGTGATCTGCTGAGTATTGGTAGCTCGGGCGTTGCCGCCTACCAGCGCGCGCTGACGACGGTATCGAATAATATTTCGAACGTGGGTACCGAAGGCTACGTACGCCAGGAGACTGCGCTTTCCGAGAACATGCCGCGCAAGCAGGGGCGCGTGTATTTAGGAACCGGTGTCAATGTAGCGGGTATTAACCGCGCCTATGACCAGTTCCTGGAGCAAAACCTCCGAAACACCACAAGCGAGCTGAATACCCAAGGCCCGATGGTAGGCTATGCCAACCGTGTGGTCGATATTATGGGCAGCGATACCGTTGGCCTGAACAATTCGCTTGATAAGTTTTTTGCAACCGCACGTTCTTTGTCGGTAGATCCTTCATCGATTGTGCTGCGTCAGCAGTTTCTGCGCGACGCCGATGGCTTGGCTGCAGGCTTCCGCGAGCTATCCAGCCAAATGACCACCGTTGATACCGAAACCCGCGACGCAATTAATGCGCGTATCGGCGATATCAACACGCTGGCGTCACAGATAGCATTGGTCAACAAGCAGATGTCTAAACATCCGCTGGTATCACGGCAGCCACCCGATTTATTAGATCAGCGTGATCTACTGCTCACCAAGCTCTCCAAGCTAACTAAAATCAATGTCACTACCATGCAGAATGGTGCGGTGGATATCAGTGTGGGCACCATTGCCAACGCAGGTAAGTTGGTCGTGGGTGATCGCTCGACCCCGCTAATGGCAAAGTATGATGAGCGCGATTTATCACGTGTTGCGATTATTCTTGACCCCTACGCCAAACTCCGCGAAGAAGTTGTAGGTATCAGCTCGGGCGAGCTGGGTGGTCTGATGGGTTTTCGTGAGCAAGTACTGCAGCCCAGCTTCGAGTCGTTGGATAACCTGGCGACAATAGTTGCGGGTGAATTGAATCAGATTCACGCTAATGGTATTGACCTGGATGGTGAGGTGGGCAAGCCGCTATTCACAATTGATAAGGTAACGCGCATGGACGCGGCCTCGCGTACGAGCATCGCCATCGATCGCGCCTCAGCGGGTATTCGGCTGGTGCTTGATGACCCTAAAAAGATCGCGGCAGGTGCTTTATTCCGCGTCATAGAGAACCCCAACAACCTTTCCGGCACTGACGCCGTGCTCAGCTACACGCCGTCGTACGCCGACCCAAGCCGGGTTCGCTCGCTGTCGCAGGTACTGAAAAACAATCCGAACCCGTCTGCAGGTATTAGCGCGCCAGCTGATCAGTTGCTCGGGCAAATTCCGCTCGGCGCAAATAACTGGTCGGTGTTTATGGATAACGCTACCGACAAGCAGAACATTCAAGTACTCACACGCGATGGTCGTCACCTGTTAGGCGCGCCGATTGCTGATGACGCTGCCCGCCGTGCGCTACTCACCACCAATAACGGCTTCATCAAGGGCACGACGTATTCAGACACCTATCTCAATGAGACGGATGAGACCGGGTACAAGCAAATGTCGATGTTTTATGGGCTGAAGTCGCTCACCGGTACGCAGTATGACCAGGCAACTCAGTTCTCACTCGAGCACATGGTGGTGCCAAGCAGCATCGAGCGCAAGGTATTAATCGGTCAGGTTATTCCCGCTGATATCAAGTTGATTGAGGCAGACAGGCTCACGATTAATGGGCATTCACTCCCCGCTTTGTACCCGACTGCGCCGGCACAGACCATACAAGCCAGCGATATCGCCGAATGGATGAACAAGGCGATTGAGAATGATGATCCACCGGTTGCGGTGAACGCCATGACCATCACGCCGGATCTGACAACACTCGACCCGACGCAAGGACTGTACATCAATGGCGCCGCTATTCCCCCGCAGGCCGGCCGCACATTAGCCGACCTGGTAACACAGATTAATTCGCAATACGCCAGCGACACCAATGTATTCGCCAAACTCAATGATGCAGGTACAGCGCTTGTCTTGAGCAACGCCGAAGGCTACGGTGGCAATGATATTCACATTGGTGGTATGGATGCTGACGGTAATATCACCACACAAACCTCCTACCGCGGCAAACTGAATTTTGGTGAACTCAAAGACATCACGATCGGTTACGGCGTCAAGGGCAAAGCAGGCGATTTAGCGCCGCTGGGCCAGCCACTGGGTGAGTATTTCACCGGCCTGATGCCGATTATTCCCACCGCTGCACGCATTGGTAGTGCCCGCATTCCAGCGGGTGTTGAATCGATCGCTGCCAACACGCTCACACTGAATGGCGTTACGCTGGGTGGTCTAGATTACAAGCGCCCGCTTAAAGCGCCTGATCTGGCAGCATGGCTGAATACCGCTGGCGCAAGCATGGAGCCACCGGTGGTAGTGCGCGGCGTCAACCAAGTGAAAGCAAGCGCCGCGCTGATTAAAGAAGGCTTGCAGGAAGATCGACCGCTGGTAGTCAATGGCGTCACCGTCACAGGCAACGGCCCGGCGGGTACTTTCAATTCAACGCAAGAGATTGCCGCTGCCATCAATGGCGCAGATACGGGGCGAGTATTCGCCAGCGCTACCACGCAAAACCTGTCGCGCAAGCTATCGATCAACGGAACCGCTATCACCGGTTCCGGAATCAACGGCGCCTTTGCTAATCGCACCGAGCTTATCGCAAAAATTAATCTCGCAACCAGCACCACCGGCGTCACTGCAACGCTCAACAATATAACCGGTGATATCACACTCACGAATAGTAATGGCGAAGACATCACCATCGGCCCGCTCGATGACGGCAACGCATTGGGTGTGGCCAGCGGTACGTATTCAAAAGTCTATGCCGAGATGGATAAATACGGCAATCTGCTCATTAGCAATGGTAGTGGGGCAGACATGGCTATCACTACGCTAACCGGTGGCCCGAATATTCTGGGCACGAGTAACGGTACCTACCGCGGAACCTTGGAAATCGGCTCAGATAAAGAGATACGCTTCGGTTTCACCGATGAGCGTGTTGAATCAGGCCCTGCCGAACTCGTCAAACTCGGCATGCGTACCGGCATCTACATTGATGGTGCGGTACAAGAAGATTTATTGGTATTTGTCTCTGCAGGATCGGGCACCATCAGTGGCAGCTACGATGCCACCATGGCAGACCCGGTAGCACTCAATACTGCACGTATTGATGCGCTGCGTACTGAAAAATACGACGTTAGCTTCACCTCAGAAAAGCAATATCAAATCACCTGGCGCAACCCATCTACCGGCGTGATTACCGTGCTGGCTGAGCGCGAGTACGACCCCAAGCAAGGTATTGAATACCGGGGCGTACAACTGATGCTGAACCGCCCACCCATGACCGGCGATACTTTTCGAATCGATGGTAATCAAGATGGCACCGGCAATAACCAGAACATGCTGGACATCGTCGCGCTGCAGACTAAAGGTGTGGTCGGTGGTAATGGCGGTAGCACAATTTCTCAGGCTTATGAAGAGCAATTAGGTCGCGTAGGTAACTTCGCTAGCCAAGCAAAGATTGCGCAAGATGCGCTCAAGGTAGTCAATGACCAGGCGATTGATGCGCGCGATAAGGTTTCCGGTGTTTCGCTGGACAGCGAGGCTGCCGATTTGATTCGGTTTCAGCAGGCGTACCAAGCGTCCGCCAAAGCGATGCAGGTATCGGGCGACTTATTTGACGCCATCTTGCAGGTAGCGCGCTAGTAGATACAGTAGAGAGGGACGATAAACCATGACGCAGATGTCGACCAGCTTGAAGTTTGATCGGGCGATTAGCCAGATGGGTGTCACCCAGGACCGTGTCGCCAAGACGCAGATGCAGCTGACTACGTCAAAACAGATTATCAAACCCAGCGATGCTCCGGACAAGTCGTCTGAGATTACGCGTTTGAGATCAGTCATCGAGCGTCAAAACAGCTACGTTTCCACCATGAAGCAGGTGAAAGACCGGCTTTCGCAGCAGGAGACCGCGCTCAATGGGGCAACCGATGTTATGTACCGTCTTAAGGAACTGACGGTACAAGCAGCCAACGATACGTATTCCGCGGCTGACCGCAAGTCGATTGATATCGAGATTCGGGAGCTCCGCGATCAGTTACTGTCGCTTGCAAACACGCAAGACGTCAATGGCAACTATGTTTTCTCAGGTACGCGGGTAAGCAAGCTGGCATTCGCTGCGAATGACCAAGGTCGTATCATTTATCAGGGTGATCAGACTGTCGCCACCGCTGCTATTGGTGATCAGACGGGTGTCGATAGCAATCGACCCGGTACGCGGCCTTTCGACAAGATTGTCAGGACCGGAGAAGACGGCAAACCTATTCCAGTAGGGTTCTTTGAGTCTATCCAAGATTTATCTGCATCCCTGCAATCGAATGACTTTAGGGGTATCCAGCGCGCAGTTAGTGAGATGACAACTTTGCAGCAGGGCTTGTCCGACAGTTTGGCGGCGGTTGGGGCGGCAGCGAACAAGGTCGACAACCAGATAAAGATTGCCGACGAAAATATTCTCAGAATGAAAACGCTGCTTTCCAATGCAGAAGATACCAACTACACCGAAGCCATAACCAAAATGAACAAGGACATGCTTGCGCTGGAGGCCGCGCAGAGCAGCTTCGCAAAAATTTCGCAGCTCAACCTGTTTAATTATTTGAAGTGATGGACAAGGCTAAAGTTTCAAATCCACAGGCCGACCTTAATGGGTATTGGTTAAAAGTTTGACGCTTTAAGGCCAAGGAATAAGCTCGTGGCAACAACTAGTCCGATAACAGCAAGCTCCGCGACCACGGCCTCTGCCGCCAGCGCGCTTAAAACTACGTCACAAAAAAGTGCTGCTCAGGCCCTGATTAGTAAGTTGGGCTCAGGTTCGGGCGTTGACCTCAACTCACTGGCTACCAACCTGGTGGAGGCTGAGAGAGCGGCCCGCACAGCGCCCGTCAATAAAAATATTGCTGCAGGCGAGGCTAGAGTATCTGGCTATGCAGCACTAAGCATGACTGTAGACACGCTTCGAACGGCATTCGAAGCACTGCAAAAGCCTTCTGGCGTTAATTTGGTATCCGCTAACAGCAGTAACACAAGCGCTGTATCAGTAACTGCGACTACAGGTGCCATCCCGGGTACTCACGAGGTTAGCGTCACGGCCAGAGCGCAAGGTCAGCGAAATCTTTCTACGGGATTTGCCGCGACGGACACGAAAGTTAGCAATACAGACTTCTTTTTACGGCTAGCAGTCGGTGGCAAGTCAAAAGGTATAAAGATTTCTGCTGCGAATGCGACGCCTGCCGGTATGGTGACCGCCATCAATAACGCTAAACTAGGCGTCACAGCCCAATTGATCAATACCGGCGATGGTAGTGCATCACCCTATAAGATTGTTTTAAACGGCACGAGCGGATCAACCAACTCATTTACGTTCTCGACGGACGATGGTACCGGTAACAGCGAGCGTCAAAATATCGTGTTCTCCGGAGCATCGGCAAGTGGAACGATAAAAGTCGGTGGTGTTAGCGTTACCGTAGCAGCAGGCGATAACGCATCGGCTGTATCAACTAAAGTGAAAGCTGCACTTGAAACGGATGATTCTGCCAAGGGTGTAACGGGTCGGACCTACACCGTCGGCCAAGACGGATCTTTGACCGTTGAATTTTCAAAAGCGGATGGTGATGTGGACACCTTGACCGTTACTGATTCGCTTGTTACAGGCGCTACTGGCCAAGTCAGTACGACCCAGACATTCACGGCGGGTGTAGCACTGGCAGGCTTCAATTTTACGAGCGTGCTGCAGAGCGCTAGCGACGCATCTTTTTCTCTGAATGGCATTGCAATGTCTCGCAGTAGCAACTCGATAACTGATGCTATCCCTGGCGTCACCCTTAATCTTCTGGGTACAACTACTCAAAATAACCCTGCGCTGTTGACGGTTAGCCGCGACACTACCGCTGTACGCGACAAGGTAAAAGCCTTGGTCGAGGCGTTCAACACCACAATGTCGGACCTAAAAATCCTATCTGGCCCAAAGAATACTGCCGATCCAACCGATATTTATAGTGGTTCACTCCAGAATGAATCAACTGTACAGGCAATCAGAACACAGCTACGCCGCCAGGTACTCGATAACTCGGCGTCACCTGGGGCTAGTATCAAGGCTTTGAGGGATATTGGCGTCTCAATAGATAAGAGCGGCGTCCTTACTTTCAATGTAACCGGGTTCGATACCGCAGCCACGAATAGTTTCGACGAAATCGTGACCATGCTCACGGCAAATAAAGAAACAAAGAGCCAGTTCGCAACGGTTACTCAAGGCCTTGCCGGTGATGCCGTGAAGCGATTGACGGATCTCACCAAGCCAACAGGTTATATTCAAACACAATCCAGTAGCGCCCAAAAAAACGTAGACCGCTACAAGGAGCAACTCGAACAGATCGAGGCGCGTTTGAAAAGACTTCAAGAGCAGTACACAAAAACCTTTGCCA
>Ga0208048_1000539_pt1 | contig 20367 bp, 19 predicted proteins | sample Malawi_45m_30L_FD_184163 | JGI IMG/M metagenome (GOLD analysis project Ga0208048, IMG submission 184163) | Freshwater microbial communities from Lake Malawi, Central Region, Malawi to study Microbial Dark Matter (Phase II) - Malawi_45m_30L... | ecosystem: Environmental > Aquatic > Freshwater >...
ATATTTACATATGTAGTTAACAGTTAACAGTTAACGGTTAACAGTTAACCGTCAACCGTTAACATTGAACAGGAAACCCAAAACCCACCACCCAAATGTCAATCACTCTCGGCAACAAAGAATTCTTTCCCGGTATCGGAAAAATAAAATACGAAGGTCCAAAGTCTGACAATCCACTTGCCTACAAATGGTATAATGAAGACCATTTGATTGGAGGCAAGACCATGAAGGAGTACCTGAAATTTGCTGTTGCCTATTGGCATAGTTTCTGCAATGCCGGGGCAGATCCATTCGGTCCGGGTACTCATAGATTCCCCTGGGATGTTGCCGGTAACGCAGTGGAACGTGGAAAGGATAAAATGGATGCAGCATTTGAGTTCATCACCAAGTTGGGTATACCTTATTATTGTTTCCATGATATTGATTTGGTGGACGAAGGTTCAAGTCTGTCGGAATACGAAAGCAACCTTGCCGCCATTGTAGATTATGCAAGCATGAAGCAAAAAGCAAGCGGCGTTAAATTGTTATGGGGAACAGCCAATGTGTTTTCCAATCCCAAGTACATGAATGGTGCAAGCACCAATCCGGATTTCCTGGTGCTTACCAATGCAGCTACACAAGTCAAGAATGCCCTGGATGCAACCATTAAATTGGGAGGAGAGAATTATGTGTTTTGGGGAGGCAGAGAAGGGTACATGACGCTCCTCAATACAAACATGAAAAGGGAGCAGGAACATCTTGCAAGGTTCTTGCATCTCGCAAAAGACTACGCAAGAAAAAACGGCTTCAAGGGAACATTTTTCATTGAACCCAAACCTTGTGAGCCCACCAAACACCAATATGATTATGATGCTGCCACCGTTATAGGATTTCTCAGGCACCATGGTTTGGACAAAGATTTTAAGTTGAATGTGGAGGTGAATCACGCAACACTTGCAGGGCATACATTTCAACATGAATTGCAGGTAGCCGCAGATGCCGGAATGTTGGGAAGCATTGATGCCAACAGGGGAGATGCACAAAACGGGTGGGACACTGATCAGTTCCCCATGAACCTGAACGATCTGGTAGAATCCATGCTGGTCATTTTAGAAGCAGGTGGATTTGCTGGTGGTGGTGTAAACTTTGACGCAAAAATCAGAAGAAACTCAACCGATATGGAAGATCTGTTCCTGGCGCATATTGGCGGAATGGACAGCTTTGCCCGCGCATTGATTGTTGCAGACAATATCATGAAGCAATCACCCTATCTTTCATTCAGAAAGAACCGCTATGCTTCATTTGACAGCGGTGATGGAAAGAAATTTGAGGAAGGGAAATTGAGCCTGGAGGACCTGAGAACCATTGCTTTGAAATCGGGTGAGCCTGCTGTAACAAGCGGAAAACAGGAGTGGTTGGAGAATATCATCAATCAATACATCTGATGCTGATATTCAAATTGCATCAAAGCAGTCCGGAGACATTAATGGTTTTCTTTTCGGATGAACTCTCAAACGCAAGTTCAATCAGTCTGATCACATTATAACCACCTATTGCAGTTTCTCTCAGTGGTTGTTGCTCTGCAATTGTTTTGTATAGATTATCATAGTAGTATCCAAAGCTGCCCTTTAAAGATGGATAAATTTCTCTGACGATCTTTCCATCTATCTCTGTATGAATCAGTCCAAAAAATTGTTCCTCTTCCTTGCCCCAATCAGGTCCGGTTGGCACCACGCCGGCTTTCAACAGATTTTCTTGAGGATCCTCTCCGTGTTTGATAAAAGATCCCTTTGTGCCGTGGATCATGTAACGTGGACCCATCTCCCTCACGAGCATGCTTGAGTGCAACGTAACCATCAGGTTTTCGTATTCAAGTTTTACATCAAAGAAGTCATCCACCTTCGAGTATGATTTCATTTTTCTGATGTCAGCTGTGATGTATGTTGGTTTTCCAAACAATACCAGGGCTTGATCAATCAAATGCGGACCCAAATCATAAAACACGCCACTGCCGGGCAATTCATGCTCTCTCCAGAGTCCATAAGTCCTAGGCTCTGGCCTGAATCGATCGTAATGCGCAAAAAATTCTCTTGGCTCTCCGAGCAGACCATCATCCACTATTTTTTTCATGGTAAGAAAATCTGCTACATATCTTCTGTTGTGAAATACAGAACAGATTTTTCCTGTTTTATTCGACAGCTCAATGAGTTCAAGTGCTTCTGCGGAAGTATTCGTGAATGGTTTTTCAACCACCACATGTTTTCCTGCCTCCAATGCTGCTTTTGCATATGGGAAATGGGTGGTATTGGGACTGGTAATCACAACCAGCTCAATGGAAGGATCGTTCAATACTTCCTCTATCGTTTTCGCCACTTTAACCGTTGGAAATTTTTCTTTGCATGTCTCCCCATTTCTTTCCAAGATCATATCAAGTGAAAATCCCCCATGCGTTGTAATAAAAGGGATGTGAAAGGTTTTGCTTGAAATGCCGTAGCTGATTACAGCTGTTGAAATCATAGTTGTTTTATTTTAGTTGACAGTTAGCAGTTGACAGTTAACCGTTAACAGTTAACTAGATAAAAATAACCCAAAAGTCAAAACCCAAAACCCGCAACCCTTCTTATCTTCGCAAAAATTTTACAGGATGCAATTGAAAGATCAAATATTGGCTGCTTGGGACAACCGTGATTTGCTGAAAGAAAATGCTTATGCGGATGCTGTGAGGTCTGTTATTGAGGAAGTTGACAAAGGACGTTTGCGTGTCGCAGAAAAAGCAGGGGATGATTGGCAGGTGAATGAATGGGTAAAACAAGCCATTCTGATGTATTTTGGTATTCAACAAATGCAGACTTGGGAACTGGCACCATTTGAGTTTTACGACAAGATGCTCTTGAAAAAAGACTACAAATCACTGGGCGTTCGCGCTGTACCTCATGCTGTTGTCCGTTATGGAGCATATTTGGCAAAGAATGTTGTACTGATGCCTTCTTATGTCAATATTGGCGCATACGTTGATGAAGGAACCATGGTTGACACGTGGGCAACGGTTGGAAGCTGTGCGCAGATTGGAAAAGGTGTGCATCTCAGTGGTGGTGTGGGCATTGGTGGAGTGTTGGAGCCTTTGCAGGCAACACCTGTCATCATAGAAGATGGATGTTTTGTGGGGAGCAGATGCATTGTTGTTGAAGGCGTTGTAGTAGAAAAAGAAGCCGTACTTGGTGCAAATGTGGTTCTGACCAAGTCCACCAAGATCATAGATGTAAGCGGACCAACACCCAAAGAATACAGAGGAAGGGTGCCTGCAAGATCTGTCGTCATTCCAGGCTCATATACAAAAGAATTCCCTGCAGGAAATTATCAGGTTGGATGTGCTTTGATCATTGGTCAACGCAAACCCAGCACAGATCTGAAAACCAGTCTCAATGATGCATTGAGGGATTTTAATGTGTCGGTTTAAGATACTAGGGAGGAGGGTGAAGAGAGGAGGGTAACAGACAGCTCTAAAATTTAGAATCTATTTAAATTAATTCTTAAACCTAAGCAGGTGAATTATTTTCATTATTGAAATCATTTTTCTCTAACTTATCTCTACTCCCTCCTCTCTTCACCCTCCTCTCTCACTTACACAACCCCAACTTCCCCGCTTCAACCAACATGAGCGCGTAAGCAGCCTCATAATTGTTTTCAATCACTCCATCCAATATGGCTTCTCGAATGGCGGTTTTGATGATTCCAACTTCTCTGCATGGTTGAAGGTTGAACGTTGACATAATTAGTTCACCTGTGATGGGTGGTTGCCAATTTCTGATTTCATCTTTTTCTTCTACCTCTTTCAGTCGTTGACGCACCAATTCAAAATTTGATCTGAAGCGTTTGACTTTGGCTTCGTTTTTGGAAGTAATATCTGCTTCACAGAGCGTCATCAAATCTTCCAAATCTTCTCCTGCATCAAAAAGCAATCTTCTGATAGCGGAGTCTGTGATGTTTTCTTTCGTGAGACTAATCGGCCGAAGATGCAATTCAACAAGCTTTCTTACATACCGCATGTTTTCATGCATTGGCAGTTTCAGCTTTGAAAAAATTTTCGGAACCATTCTTCCGCCAACTACTTCATGTCCGTGAAACGTCCACCCCACCTCATTTTCAAAGCGTTTGGTTGCCGGTTTTGCAATATCATGCAACAATGCTGCCCATCTCAACCATAGGTTGTTTGTATGCGGACAAATATTGTCTACTACCTGCAGGGTATGATAAAAATTATCTTTATGTCCTTTTCCGTCAATGTATTCTGCTCCTGCGAGGTCTACCAATGCGGGAAAAATCAATTTCAATAGCCCAGAAGTATAAAGCAGATCGAGTCCAATAGAAGGTTTATCAGACATCAATATTTTATTGAGCTCGTCAGTAATTCTTTCTTGAGAAATGATCGAAATCCGATCTGCAGAATCATGTATGCCCAACAACGTATTGGAGTCAATCGAAAAATTCAATTGAGATGCAAATCTGATGGCCCGCATCATCCTGAGTGGATCATCTGAAAATGTTTTTTCTGGTGATAGGGGAGTGCGGATGATTCCTTTTTCCAGATCCTCGATGCCGTTGAAGGGGTCAATTAAGTTGACAGTTGACAGTTGACTGTTAACTGTTAACTGTAAACTGTCAACTGAAAATGCCAACGCATTGATTGTAAAATCTCTTCTCTCCTGATCGTCTTGTAATGTTCCAGCTTCAACGATGGGATTGCGGGAATGCTGTAAATAACTCTCTTTCCTTGCTCCTACAAACTCTACGTCATATTCCCCGATGCGAACATGTGCTGTGCCATAATTTTTGAACCAAGAAACCTTGGGTTGTGAAGCATATTGATTGCTGAGTTCCGAGGCTAATTCATTCGCATCTCCCAGACAAACAATATCAATGTCCATGCAAGGGCGATTCAATATTTTATCACGGACAAATCCACCCACTACAAAGGCCTCCATCTTCAAACGAGAAGCGGCTTTTGAAGTATTGGAAATTATTTCAATTTCCTCATTGGTGAATGTTAGATTCATTGTGCAAAGATAGTATTCATTTTACGCCTGGTCAATGGCAGTTAACAGTTAACAGTTGACGGTTATCAGTTAACGGTCAACTGTCAACCGCCAACTGTAATTCGCTTAAACCATGTAACCTGCCTCTTGGCATAGTTTCTTGTATGCTGCTTTATTTTATCAATTGCTTCTTCGCGGGTGCACTTTCCGTCAAAATAATCGAAGAACTCTTTATAACCGACGGTCTGCAAAGCAGGTAAATCCCTGTAAGCAATCAACGACCTCACTTCATCTTCGAGTCCCTCTTCAATCATCTTATCAACGCGTTTGTTGATTCTGTTATAGAGCTCTTCGCGGGGAAGTTCTATAATCCTGTACGTGAAAGTTATTGTTGAATTGTTGTAGTTGTTGTAATTGTTGTCATTGTTATCGTTGTTGTCTTTGTATTCTCCCTTGTCTCTTGTCCCTCGTCTCTCGTCCCTTCTCCCTCCTCCCTCCTCCCTTTTTTGATGAAATTCAAAAATCGACCTCTCGGTAAACACCACCACCTCCAGTGCCCGCATCATCCGCTGTGGATTATGAACATCACCCCGCTCTGCAAACAATGGATCTAATTCCAGGAGTCTGTTTCTCAAAACATCAATTCCTTTTTCTTTGTACAACTGAGTAACTTCTGCTCTGATTTCATCGGGGATGGGAGGGATATCATCCAATCCTTCCATCAGTGCTTTGATGTACAAGCCTGTTCCACCGCAGACAATGGCTATGTTATGATCCTTAAAAATTTCATCAAGGTAAGCGCTTGCTTCTTTTGCAAAGGTGGCAGCAGAAATATTTTCAGTGATGGAATGATTGGCGATGAAATAATGTTTTACTTCTTTCAACTCTTCATCAGTTGGTCTGGCAACACCAATTTTCAACTCATGGTAACACTGTCTGGAATCAGCTGAAATAATGGAAGTATTGTACAGCTTTGCAAGTCTGATGGCTTCGGCAGTCTTCCCAATAGCAGTGGGACCTGCAACGATGATGCATTGTTTTTCTTTCATGCGATTGGCAGCTTATGGAGAACTGCAACCGATAAGTAATTAAAAAGTATTTTCGTCTTCGCCGCCTGTTTCTTCACTGCCGAGTTCATCATCTTGTTCGCCTTCATCTTCCCCTTCATCTGTAAATCCCTCCCCAATGGCACTGAGATCGTATTTTTCCTCTATATCAGCAAACTTATCACCCAAAATGCTTTTGATACCATATTGACTTGGACCAATTCCCTCTTTTCTGGTGATGGCAGGATAGGTAAGCTTGGGATTCTCCTCCTTGGAGACATTGATCAGTTGTATATGGAAAGTCCAGTTCTTTTTGAGATCATATACATAAATGAATTTCTGTTCTGTATCCTTGATCTCAGATCCAATGATCGTATCAATCATATCAAGCGGTTCAACCTTGTATTCAACGCCTTCGTATTTCTCGAGACTGATTGCTCTGCCTCTTTGCCATAAATCATTGCTGCGAAAAAATATGGCTTCATGAATGCTGTCAAACTCGTATCCCTTGAGAATTGACTGATGCAATTCATAAAAGGTTTGTGTATGCTTGAGGGCTATGTCTCTGTAGACGGTATCGTCTTCTTCGAGAAATACCCTGAATTTTAAAATGGCCATGCGGCAAGTTACTGAATTTCAGGAAGTGATTAGAATTTCAAGCCGATGCTGAAGATGATATTGCTGCTGCTTGTTTTCATGTAAGAAGGAGCAAAAAATGCCTGTTCCAGTCTGTATGGGAAATAAGCATTGTTCCAAATTTGATATACATAAGTGATGTCAACAAAATAACCCTTGTTTCTATAACCCACACCTGCGCTTGCATTCATGCGTTTACTCGACAGATCATTTGCTGTAAAGGTATTGGTCATGTAATTGAAACCTGCTCTGGCCATCAGGGTATTGAATTTCAATTCTCCTCCCAAGCGAAGATTGAGTCCGGATTTATATTCATTTCGAATAACACCATTTACTTCATTTAAATAATCGGCTCCGCTGTTGTTATATGTATTCAGAGAGGGTCTAAATTTTGCATTTTTATAATTGTCGTACTCTACATCAGCCGTGATAAAACCTTTTTGGTTTTTTACATTCTCATCTGCACCGAATGTGTAACACATACCTAGTAATAATTTCGATGGTCGCGTAAAGATGTATTGGTATTCACCCATGGAGCCATTGTTGAGATCCAATGAGCTCTGTTTCAAAACACCATTGCCCATGTATCCTTCCAGATCTGTGGTGATCTTCGCAGAATAATTATCGATCATGGTGTATACAATGGGACTGTGATAGGAAATTCCAATTCTGTATTCCTTGACAGGTCTGGCGATGACGCCCAACTTAATGCCTGTTCCAACACCACTCGTATATAGATAATCTTCAGATTCGAAATAATTGAAGTTGTTCAGCTTCTTCGTCATATCGGATTCTCTATAAATACTGTTTCGCTCATAACTCAATCTGCTGAAGACGACTGTTCCTCCGAAATAAAGCTTATCAGAATAATTGGCACTTGCACTCATGAAAAAATCACGTATACCACCAACAGTGGTAACCGTATTTTCCTGTTGAAGTCCGGATGCAATAGGAGCAAGACTTCTATAACCCTTGATGGTATTGTTTGGATTCAACAGCGTATCGATCAGGTAGGTATTAAACGCGAGACTCGAACCGTATGGGAAATTGGTCGCGGCCTTGTTGGGATCGGTCACGTTGTTTTTTACCAGCTCTTCCAAGTATTTTTCAGAGAATGAACTTTGGTTATTGTTGCCGGAAAGAACAAACTTGTTGTTGAAGTTGGCAGTATTGACCAAGCCAATGGCAAATGTAAAATTGCTCCATCGTCCATTGTATGATCCATCTCTCGGCAGCACCATGCCAACATTGTTGAAATCATTGGCAGCTTTTCTTTCCTTTTTTTCTGAATTGAGGTAGGTTGATTTGTTGTTGTTGAAATGAAACGAAGGGGTAAATACCAGCTCACTGGTTCGGTACAAACCGAGTCCAGCAGGATTCACATAGGCCGCCGACAAATCACCTCCCAATGCTCCAACCGCACCGCCAATCGCTTTCGACCTGGCAGTCCCGCCATGATCAGTCATCGAATACCTGATCGCATCAGCGGGTTCTTGAGAAAAAGATTTAAACGAAATAAGAAGGAATATGAATAGAAGACGTTTCATTAAGAGTTGTAAGTTGTTGGTTGTAGGTTATTATGATTGTTGTAGTTGTTGTCAAGTTGTCAGAGTTATCGACTAAAACTTACAACTAAAAACTAACAACTTACAACTACTACAACGGCTGTTTAGTTATTTCCCCCTCTCGGAAATGATCTCACGGGTGCAGTGCCGCTGGATCCAGAGGATGGTGTGCTGGATGGAGCATAGCTTCCACCAGATGAATTATTGCTGAAAATTCTATTAGAGCCGCCAGTATTGTAATTGTTGCTTCTGTAGTAGCTGTTATTGCTGTTGTTGTTATAATACTGACTTGCACTGCTTCCAAACTTTGAGTAGTTTGAAATTTGACGTGGGGGAGTATAATTGTTCAGGTTATACACTCTTGGTCCGGAGTTTCTTGGAGCCACTGTTGTTTTGAATGTATTCAGCACAACAACCGGTTGTCCGTAGTACATGGGAGAAAACGGACTATAGTAATAACTCATTGGATTGAACATGAATGGATTGCCAAGTACCATGTTGTTGAATCCAATTCCATTGAAGTCACCAAATCTTATCATATCAAAATATGCCCTGTTGTTCCAATATGGGTTGTTCCAGTAGGCATAATCATCATCAAATACATTCCATCTGGATCCGCCAAATGTTTTCATTCTCAGATACCTGTCCTGCATGGGAACGGCAGCAGCATTGTAACTGCCATTGCCATTTTCATCATCCACCACTACATAGCCACTGTTGTTTCTGGCGGGAGAAAAATAAACATCATCTGGAGTCTGTCCAGATCTGTATGCTGTGCTGCATCCTACCAAAAGGATTCCTACCGATAAAACTGCCATGATCTTTCTCATAACAACGGATTTAAAGATTAGCACTAAGTTACTACATTTGCGCAATCGCGCTTTAATGATTAGACGTTTAAATCTCGTTAAAGTTGCCATCCATCCAAAAATTTCCAAACATGGGCAATGAATTGACATCCAGATCGGTTGATTATGCACAATGGTACAATGACCTTATCCTCAAAGGTGGACTGGCTGACTACTCAGCTGTACGTGGATGCATGGTTATCAAGCCGTATGGATATGCCCTGTGGGAAAACATGAAAGACGAGCTGGATAGGATGTTCAAGGAAACCGGACACGTAAATGCTTATTTCCCGCTTTTTGTGCCCAAGTCATTTTTGGAAAAAGAAGAGGGACATGCAGAGGGATTCGCCAAAGAATGCGCAGTGGTTACCCATTACCGTTTAAAGACAGATCCCCATCAAAAAGGAAAACTGATCGTTGATCCCGAAGCAAAATTGGAAGAAGAACTGATTGTTCGTCCCACGAGCGAAGCGATTATTTGGAACGCATATAAGGACTGGATTCAATCATACCGCGATTTACCTCTGTTGATCAATCAATGGGCCAATGTGGTGAGATGGGAGATGAGAACGCGCTTGTTTTTGAGGACTGCAGAATTTTTGTGGCAAGAGGGACATACCGCCCATGCTACATCAGAAGAAGCGATCGAAGAGGCGGAAAAAATGTTGCACGTATACGCAGATTTTGTTGAGAACTATATGGCGCTGCCTGTGATCAAGGGAGTGAAAACTCCTAATGAAAGATTTGCAGGTGCTTTGGAAACATATTGCATCGAAGCGTTGATGCAGGATGGGAAAGCCCTCCAGGCGGGCACTTCACATTTCCTTGGACAAAATTTTGCAAAGGCATTTGAGGTGAAGTATTTAACGAAAGAAAACAAACAAGAATACGTTTGGGCAACATCATGGGGTGTTTCAACCCGGTTGATTGGTGCATTGGTGATGGCCCATAGCGATGACGAGGGATTGGTACTTCCTCCAAAAATTGCTCCATTGCAGGTGGTGATTGTTCCGATTTACAAGGGACCAGAGCAAAAAGCATTGGTGGATGAAAAAGTGCATGGCATCTTGGTATCTTTGAAAGCAGTAGGCATTTCTGTGAAGTATGATGATTCAGACAACGCGAGACCAGGATGGAAATTTGCAGAATATGAAATGAAGGGTGTGCCTGTTAGAATCGCTATTGGTCCGAAGGACATTGAAAACGGCGTAGTTGAAATTGCGAGAAGAGATACCAAAGAAAAGAAATCGGTTTCTTCCGAGGGACTCTCAACCTACGTGCAATCATTGTTGGAGGAGATCCAGCAAAATTTATACAACAAAGCACTTGCTTTCAGAGATGCCAGCATCACGGAAGTGAATTCATGGGATGAGTTCAAGAAAGTCATCAGTGAAAAAGGTGGATTTGTTTCAGCTCATTGGGATGGCACTGGTGAAACCGAAGACAAAATCAAAGAAGAAACCAAGGCAACGATTCGTTGCATTCCGCTCAACAATAAATTGGAAACAGGAACTTGCGTATTTTCCGGAAAACCAAGTCAGCAAAGGGTTTTGTTCGCGCAGGCTTATTAAAATATAACGCGACTTCTTGCGATCAGGCATGCGCCAATCACTCCGGCATGCTCTCCCAATTTTGACAAACGCATGGTGGTATCATTGTTTACCATTGCAGAAGAAAATTTATTCAACACACTTCTTGCAGGAAGCCTGATATAGTCACCTGTCTCTGCAAGCAAGCCACCGATGATAAGGGCCTCAGGATTAAAAATATTGATCAGTACCGCCAATCCTTTGCCAAGTTTTTCACCCACTTCCGCCAACAGTTCAATGGCAAGCATGTCTTCTTGTTTGGCTGCATAAATAATATCAGGAAGGGTGATGTCATCTATTTTTTTATTTTTTAGAACAGATGAGCTCGAGCCGCTTTTCAATTTCTCTTTGAATTTTCTCTTGAGTGCAAATCCGGATGCCTCTGTTTCAAAACAACCTTTCTTTCCACAAATGCAAATGATTTCATTGTCGAACAGTGGGATGTGTCCGAGTTCGCCGCTGTAACCGGATTTTCCATAGTATGTTTTTCCATCGATGATGATGCCGATACCAATTCCATAATCATGGTTGATGAAAACCAGGTTTTTTTCATTGGATGCATCGTTTGCATTCATCTCTGCGTATACCATTGCGCGAGAATCATTTTCAATAAAAACCGGTACATCGAATTCCTCTTGCAGCAAATCATTCAATGGTTCTTCTGTGAAATTGAAGTAGTTGAGCGATTTTCCATTTTTGGGATTGATCCTTCCTGGCATAGAGATTCCAAGTCCTGCGATGTTCAACTTCTCCTGCTCAATGCTCTTCAAAAATTCTTTGATTGCTTCAATCAGGGTATTGAGTGACTCCTTGCTGTTCTCGAATTTATATGCAACCTGCTGGAATGGAATTTTAATTCCACGTTTGAAATCCATCACTCCAAAATCAATATGATATCGGCTTATGCCAACTCCAACAAAATGACATGCATCAGCGGTGAGTCCGAATATGCTGGCTTTTCTTCCGCCTGTTGAGTCCAGCTTGCCTTCATCACAGATGAAACCATCTTCTGCCAGAGAGGTGATCAGGGTGGTGGTTTTGGGAACGCTGATATTGAGCTCTTTGCTCAGTTCGGTGATCGTGCAATGTGACTTCCGGTCAATCTTTTTGATGATTGACTTTTTGAGAGAAGCATTTTTGGAAGCAACACCTGGCGCTGCATTTCCATTGAACAACTCAAAGTTGATTTTCTTTTTCTGTACCACGTTTCTAAGGTAGCTTTTTTTTGAAATCCCCCCAGCCTTGCCTTTTTGCCATTTCACCCATTAGAAGTAATTTTGCCCCTCAATAATAAATCAATTACCATGGCATACGATGTATTAGTATTAGGAAGTGGTCCCGGTGGCTATCCTGCTGCCATCAGAGCATCTCAGCTCGGTTTCAAAGTCGCAATCATTGAAAAAGAGAGTTTGGGTGGCGTTTGTCTGAACTGGGGATGTATTCCTACCAAGGCCCTGTTGAAAAGTGCCCAGGTATATGATTACATGAAACACAGTGCCGATTATGGTATCAAAGCCAGCAATGTTGAGCATGATTTTGGTGCAGTGGTGAAGCGCAGCCGTGGTGTGGCCGATAAGATGAGCAAGGGCGTTCAGTTTCTGATGAAAAAGAACAAGATTGATGTCATCATGGGCTACGGAAAAATTGCAGGAAAGGGAAAGATTGAAGTGACAGCCGCTGATGGAAAGAAACAAATGGTTGAAGGAAAATACATCATCATAGCAACCGGCGCCAGGAGTCGACAGCTTCCCAACCTGCCACAGGACGGAAAGAAGATCATCGGCTACCGCGAAGCCATGGTGTTGCCGCAACAGCCCAAGTCAATGATTGTTGTCGGAAGTGGTGCGATTGGTGTTGAGTTTGCTGACTTCTACAATTCAATGGGGACGAAGGTCACCATCGTTGAGTTTATGCCAAGAATTGTGCCGGTGGAAGATGAAGATATCAGCAAAGAATTGGAAAAGCAATTGAAAAAGAAGGGCATCAATATCCTCACTTCAAGTGAAGTGACCAAGGTAGATACTGCAGGATCAGGTGTGAAAGCCCATGTAAAAAATGCTTCAGGTGAATCTGCATTGGAAGCTGATATTGTGCTCAGCGCAGTGGGCATTGCTCCAAATATTGAGAACATTGGACTCGAAGAGAATGGCATTAAAATGGAGAAAGGAAGAATTGTGGTGGATAAGCAGCAGCAAACTTCAGTCGCAGGCATCTATGCGATCGGAGATTGTTCACCCGGACAAGCATTGGCACACCTGGCAGGAAAAGAGGGCATCAATGCCGCAGAAAGCATCGGATATCTTGAGAAAAAGTATCACCATAAGCCAGATGCGATCGACTACAACAATATTCCGGGTTGCACCTATTGCTCACCTGAAATCGCCTCAGTGGGTTACACCGAGAAAGCAGCCAAGGAAGCTGGATACGAGGTGAAAGTGGGCAAATTCCCGTTCATGGCCTCGGGCAAGGCAAGCGCAGCTGGCAATACAGACGGATTCGTAAAGGTCATTTTTGACGCCAAATACGGTGAATTCCTTGGCGCACACATGATCGGTGCAGGAGTTACAGAAATGATCGCCGAAGTAGTAGTGGCCCGCAAGCTGGAAACCACCAACCATGAGATCCTCAACGCCATCCATCCACACCCCACCATGAGTGAGGCTGTGAAAGAGGCCGTTGCCGCAGCTTATGGCGAAGCGATTGATATCTAATGAGTTGTGGGTTGTGGGTTTTCTGTTTTGAGTTTTAAATGGTGGATTTTTTATAGTTATCTATAATCAATCCAAATACTTCAAAATAACACAAAACCCAAAACTCAAAACTCAAAACCCACAACATTGGCTTTAGAAAAATTTGGCCTAAACCAAACAATTCACTAATTTCGCCCTCCCAAAATTTGAGATTATGGCACGAGTATGTCAGGTTACAGGAAAACGCCCTATTACGGGAAACAAGGTTTCGCATTCCAATATCAAAACCAAGCGCCGTTTTCTGCCCAACCTGCAGACCAAGCGTTTTTTCCTCGCTGAGGAAGACAGGTGGATCACGTTGAAGCTTTCTTCTGAAGCGATCCGTACCATCAACAAAAACGGACTCTACAGTGTTGTAAAGGAAATGAGGGCTCAAGGAGCAACTATTTAATCTTATCAATCATAAGAAATGGCTAAGAAAGGAAACAGGGTTCAGGTAATTCTCGAGTGCACAGAGCACAAAACAACTGGTCAAGCTGGTACCAGCCGTTATATTACCACCAAGAACAAGAAAAATACACCAGAACGTTTGGAGTTGAAGAAATACAACCCCATCCTGAAAAAATATACTGTTCACAAAGAAATTAAATAACCATGGCAAAGGCAGCATCAAAGAACGCGAAGATTAAAGACGCCAAGGCTTCAGCTGAAGCGAAAAACTGGACAAAAGTGATCAAGGCTGTGAGAAGTCCCAAGACTGGTGCCTACACTTTCAAAGAAGTCATTGTTCACAAGGACAAGGTAAAAGAGTTCTTGGCTCAATAAATGCATTTTATTTCATTGTCAAAAGCTGTTCCGTTTAACTTTTCGGGACAGCTTTTGTTTTAATAGCAATATCGTTATGGGATTTTTTGATAAGCTATTCGGTAAAAAGGAAAAGGAACAACTTGAAAAGGGTTTGGAAAAAACCCGAGAAGGATTCTTTTCCAAAATCACCAAAGCCATCGCCGGAAAATCACAAGTAGATGAAGATGTGCTGGATCAACTGGAGGAAGCATTGATCACAGCAGACGTGGGTGTTGACACTACTGTTCAAATCATCGAAAAAATTGAAGCCCGTGTTGCGCGAGACAAGTACATGGGTACGGATGAGCTGCATCAATTGCTCAAAGATGAAATCCGCAATATCCTCGTTGAAGACGCATCCGATACACTCAAAAAATTCGAACTCCCTGAAAATAAAAAACCATTCGTGATGCTGGTGGTTGGTGTCAACGGTGTAGGTAAAACTACCACCATTGGCAAACTCGCCACCAATTTTAAAAATGCCGGCAAATCGGTTTTACTGGGTGCGGCTGATACATTTAGGGCCGCAGCGGTTGATCAGCTAACGATTTGGAGTGAGCGTGCTGGTGTGCCTATCGTGAAAAAAGAAATGGGATCGGACCCGGCATCTGTTGCTTTTGATGCAGTGAACAGCGCGGTTGCAAGGGGAGTAGATATCGTGCTGATAGATACAGCGGGAAGATTGCACAACAAGGCGCACCTGATGGAAGAGCTGAGCAAGATCAAGCGCGTGATCCAGAAAGTGATTCCGGATGCACCCCATGAAACATTGTTGGTATTGGATGGAACAACCGGACAAAATGCGATTGAACAAGCGAAACATTTTTCCGTTGCAACAGATGTATCCGCATTGGCGATTACAAAATTGGATGGAACGGCAAAAGGCGGTATCGTTTTGGCTATTTCCAATCAATTCAATATACCTGTCAAGTTCATCGGCGTAGGCGAAAAAGCCGAAGATTTGATGGTGTTTGATAGGAAAGAGTTTGTGGATTCGTTGTTGGGGTTCTAATCATGAGTTATAGTTGTTGTCATTGTTTTCGTTGTTGTCTGTATTGATTGTTTTCATCAAACAGCGATAACCTGACAACTGCCTCCAGGCAAGACAACAATGAAAACTGTATTTATTTAATAATGAAAACAAAAAAACAAAACAAAGTAAACATCATCACCCTCGGCTGTAGCAAGAACATGGTCGATAGTGAGGTCATGAGCGGACAACTGGCTGCGAATGATTTTGATGTGGTGCATGAAAATGCAAAACTTGATCACAATATTGTAATTGTAAATACATGTGGATTTATTGACAAGGCAAAAGAAGAAAGCATCAATACCATTTTGGATCAGGTTGAATTGAAGCGCAAAGGAAAACTCGATAAAGTATATGTGACAGGCTGCCTGAGCGAGCGATACAGGAACAACCTCGAAAATGAAATTCCTGAGGTAGATGCATTTTTTGGGACGATGGAGCTTCCCAGATTGCTGTCAACACTGAATGCTGATTACAAAGCAGAATTGGTCGGAGAGCGACTGTTAAGTACGCCTTCCCACTATGCATACATGAAAATCAGCGAAGGCTGCAACAGAACCTGCTCCTTCTGCGCGATCCCATTGATGCGCGGCGAACACCGCAGCAAACCGATGGAAGAATTGGTTAGAGAGGCAGAGCGATTGGTGAAAATGGGCGTGAGGGAGATCATGCTGATTGCACAGGAACTTACGTACTACGGATTGGATTTGTATAAAAAAAGAATGCTTCCTGATCTGCTGAGGGCGCTTGCGAAAGTCGAGGGACTCGAATGGATACGTCTCCATTATGCTTATCCATCCAAATTCCCGCTCGACATCATCGATGTCATGAAAGAGGAGCCTAAAATTTGCAATTACCTGGATATGCCGCTTCAACACGCGAGTGATAAGATGCTCAAGGCAATGAAGCGACAAATTACCCAGCAGGAAATGAAAGTACTGATTGGTGAAATTCGTTCCCGTATCCCAGGGATTTGTCTCAGAACAACATTGATCGCAGGTTTCCCCGGCGAAACCAGAGAAGATGTGGAAGAGCTCAAACAATTTTTGGAGGAAATGCAGTTCGACAGGGTAGGCGTATTTACCTATTCACACGAAGAGGATACTTCTGCCTATGCATTGGTTGATGAACTTTCTCAAGAGGAAAAGGAATCCCGTGCGCAGGAGATTATCGCATTCCAGCAGGACATCAGCTTTGAAAAAAACCAAGAAAAAATAGGACAGCAACTGAAGGTGCTGATTGACAAAAAAGAAGCCGGCAGATACATCGGCAGAACTGAGTTTGACAGTGTGGAAGTCGACAACGAAGTGATCGTGCATTCCAAAAAACCACTCCAACCCGGCGATTTTGTAATGGTCAACATCACCAAGGCGTATGATTATGATTTGGAGGGGGAAGCAGTTGAGACAGTGAAGTAAGTAATTATTGTTGTCCAGCCATAGGCTGTTGTCAAGTTATCATTGTTTTCAGATTATCATGATAACAATGAAAACCATGACAACAATTACAACAACTACAACAATTAGAACATATAACTCGTCGAATGAAGTTAACTTTGTAACCCACAATGACCTCCCACTGCAAATACATCAACTATCAAGAAACCAACTCCTTCTCGGATTTGATCTATGATTATTTGCAGGGAAAAGATTCTCTCAAAAAGTTTTATCAGTACGAACCGACGCTTGATGGTGTCAAAGCAGCTATCGAATCGAGGAAGGCTTCTGCCAACAACCGGGGACTCCTTCAGGAAGTTTTCACTGAGGCTTATATCAATGCTCAGCCCAGTGCGACGCAACAAGCAAATATTGATTTGCTCAAGGATGAAAACACTTTCACCATATGTACCGCACACCAACCGAATGTTTTTACAGGCTACCTCTACTTTATTTATAAGACTGCAAATATTATTGCCATCGCCAAGAAGCTGAAAACAGCTTTGCCTGAGTACAATTTTGTACCCGTGTTTTATATTGGTAGTGAGGACAATGATTTTGAGGAACTGTCCAAGTTTAAAATGAATGGCAAGACCTTCCAATGGAATTCTGACCAGAAAGGGGCCGTAGGAAGGATGAAGGTTGATAAGGGATTGCTGGGGTTGGTCCAGGATATTGAAAAAGAATTGGGACATCTGCCATTTGGTCCCGCTTTAATGGAGATGATTAAGCAGGCCTATGCCAAGGGGCAGGACATCGCAGGTGCAACATTCTCCATATTGAATGCATTGTTTGCATCAGAGGGATTGCTTGTTTTGCAGCCTGATCATAGGGGATTGAAAGCTACCATCAAACATATCATCAAGGATGATCTGCTCCATCAGTCAGCCGAAAAAATTGTTGGTCAAACCAATCAGGAACTTGAAAAATTTTATAAGCTGCAGGTAAATCCACGTCCCGTTAACCTCTTCTATCTCCGCGATGGCATCCGCAACCGCATTGATAAACGCGGGAATATCTATTCGGTCGATGACACTGTCATCAAGTTTACTGAAACAGAAATTTTGCAGGAATTGGAAGAAAATCCTGATCGTTTCAGTCCCAATGTAATCTTACGCGGTATTTATCAGGAAACGATCCTTCCAAATATTTTGTTTGTTGGTGGAGGTTCTGAAGTGGCCTATTGGATGCAGTTGAAAGGATTGTTCCAGCATTATAAAGTCCCATTCCCTGTCCTGACCCTGCGCAATAGTTTTATGTTGATGGACAAGGTGCAGGAACACAAATTGAATGAATTGCAATTGTCTGAAGCTGATTTATTCAAAGAGGAAATTCAATTGTCCAATGAATATGTTCAAAAACTCGCCGGGAAATCGATTGACCTGAAAGTGGAGGAGGACGAGAGTAAAAAATTATTTCAACAGCTCAAACAGGTTGCAGGTGCAATTGACAAGACATTGATCCAGCATGTGCACGCATTGGAAACAGATCATTTCAAAAAACTTTCAACATTGGAAAAGAAAATGTTGAAAGCTGAGCGCCACAAGCAGTCTATACAACTCCAGCGCATATGGAAACTAAAGTCTGAATTGTTTCCCAACAATGGCCTGCAGGAAAGGGTTGAAAATTTCATGCCTTATTATGCGCAACACGGACAGGCATTTATCCAAACTATATTGGAGCATTCACGCTCACTCGAGCAGCAGTTTGGAATTGTTAGTTTCGAAAATTGAATATGAGTTGACTGTTGACGGTTGTCAGTTGACAGTTGACAGTTGTTAGTTGACTGTTGGCAGTTAACTGTTGTCAGTTGATAGTTAACCGCTAACAGTTAACAGTTAACGGTCAACTGTTACCGCTGTTTCAATACCCCTCCTCCCTTTCCCCTCCTCCCTTTTCCCTTTTCCCTCCTCCCTCTAATATTGCAACCGTCGCCGTCGCGCCAATCCTGGTTGCACCTGCTTCAATTGCAGCGAGCATGTCTTTCAGATTGCGAACACCACCAGCGGCTTTTATTTGAACCTGCGGTGCACTATGCTTTCGCATAAGTTGGAGATCTTCAATCGTGGCGCCTTTGGTAAGAAATTTTCCATCTGCCTGTTTCACGTATCCGTATCCGGTTGAAGTTTTGACAAAGTCAACTTTCAATGTTGAGCAGATTTCACAAAGTTTGATTTTATGAGCAGTTTCCAGGTAGTCGTTTTCAAAAATCACTTTAAGAATCGCCCCATGTTGATGGCAGGCATCCAGTACCGCCTTGATGTCAGCGCTCACATAATCCCAATCAGCTCCCAAAACCTTTCCAATGTTTACCACCATATCAATTTCGGTTGCACCGTGTTGAATGCATTCCAATGTTTCCGCGACTTTCATGGAAATAGTATTGCTGCCATGTGGAAAACCAATCACGGTACAGACTTCAACACCACTTCCTTTCAGCACTTCAGCAGCGCGCCTCACCGCATAGGGCTTGATGCAAACAGTGGCAGTTTGGTATTTGATCGCAACCTGTAAACCTTCCTCCAAATCCTTGTCCGTCATGGTCGGGTGGAGGAGTGAGTGGTCGATGTATTTGTTTAGAGGTTTTTGCATTGTATAAAACAGTGTTGTCATTGTTGTCTTTGTTGTCAAGTTGAAGAAAACTTTGATAACTATGACAACTATGATAAAACTTATGAATCAAACTCATTCTCAAACCCCCTCTTCTTCAACCCCCTTGCTTTTCCAACCACATCTTTTTTCATCTTCTCTTTGAAGGCAAGAAGTTTTTTCTCGAGTGATTTGTTGTTGGTGGATAAAATGGATGCAGCGAGGATGCCTGCATTCTTTGCGCCGTTCAGGGCGACGGTCGCAACTGGAATGCCATTGGGCATTTGAAGGATGGACAGCACGGAGTCCCACCCATCAATTGAATTGGATGATTTGATCGGGACACCAATGACCGGCAGTGTTGTTACAGAAGCCACCATGCCGGGTAAATGCGCAGCACCACCGGCACCTGCGATGATGATTTTAATACCACGCTTGGCGGCGGAACTTGCAAATTTCATCAACCTGTCAGGTGTTCTATGTGCAGATACTACTGTCAGTTCAAAGGGAATGCCAAATTCTTTGAGTTGCTCAGCGGCTGCATTCATTACTGGCAGGTCGCTGTCGCTTCCCATGATGATGCTGATAACTGATTTTCGTTTCGTAGCAGATTTTTTTACCGGCATGATTTATGATTTTTCTTTGCCTTTGATAGACAAAATGCGTTTGATTTTTTTTGCCTGCAGCAGCAGCTCTTGTTTCTCATCGCTCATTACCGTTGCGTGTCCCATTTTTCTTCCTGGTTTGGTGCTTGCTTTTCCATACAAATGCACAAAAGCATTCGGAATGTTCAGTACTTCTTCCAGTCCCTCATATACCGTCTCGCCCTGGTATCCTTCAGCGCCTAAGAGATTCACCATGATGGACGACTGAATCTTCTTGGTATTCCCCAATGGATATCCAAGCAGTATCCTCCAAAGCATGTCGAACTGTGAAGAATAATGCGCTTCAATCGTATGGTGACCAGAATTATGCACCCTGGGGGCGGTTTCATTCACCCAAACATTTTCTTCTTTGTCAACAAACATCTCCACTGCAAAAATGCCGGGGGAGGATAAGTTTTTCGCGACTGAAATCGCC
>Ga0208048_1000540_pt1 | contig 20340 bp, 17 predicted proteins | sample Malawi_45m_30L_FD_184163 | JGI IMG/M metagenome (GOLD analysis project Ga0208048, IMG submission 184163) | Freshwater microbial communities from Lake Malawi, Central Region, Malawi to study Microbial Dark Matter (Phase II) - Malawi_45m_30L... | ecosystem: Environmental > Aquatic > Freshwater >...
TAGTACATCAGCCTCATGTTGACGATCGATCATCTCCGTTTATCCTACGGTAAGCGGGGAACTTATTCTCCACTGGGCGCTTCCGGTCCGTGTCGGTGATTTTTTTATTTGTCGATAATCGGTGTACTTTTTCGGAGGTTGTCGATGAGCGTGCTTGTTTCGGTACTAATGGCTGCCGCAACCTCAAGTGCATCTAGTGATTGCAATCGACTCGCGGCACATCCAGAGGATCCGCAAAGAGTGACACCTGGAGTAACGCAAGACGCAATCGACTACCCGGTCGCTATTCGTATCTGCGAAACAGGGGTCGCCAAAGAGCCAGAGAACGCACGGCTGCGCTATCAGCTTGCGCGACTGCTTTTCTACACCAACCAGACTCAGCGTGCAGTCGAGGAAATGAAACGCAGCGCCGATGACAATCATATGCAGGCGCAATATATCTACGGCACCTTCGTGGCTCGGGCGCGACCGTTTGCGCCGAAAGATATTTGTATTGCCGAGCGTTACTGGCACAAGTGGCCGCACGAGAAGACCCGGCATCATGGTACCCATCAGGGCCATCCGTTTTGAACGCACAATTATCTGTTTCCCCCTCGAATTTTGGTAATTCGAAAAAAATGTACAGAGTGCCATGGGGTTACGGCGCCACTTAAGTTGCTATCAACCCAACTTGCCTAGGGTGCAAAATAAGGTCTAACGCCCTTTTCAGGCCCTTTTCGAAACGGTATTTTGGCGCCAGTCAGGCCCTCGGGGCTCGCTCTTTCCACCATGTAGGTGACCCACGTGGCTGTGCTACCCTTCGATGCTCGCGCCCCCAATATTGACGAACTCTTTCGTCCTACACACGATGAGCGTGCCCGACAAAGCATGGTGAGCTTCATCCGTAAGCTCGCAATTATCGACATGCGTCGTGCGCTGAAAGAGGATTACGAGCAGCGTATCGAACCTCGGCTTGCGCGAGAGGGTGTTGAGCCGGCCGATTGGCGGAGTATCGAGAAAGCCATGGAGTCGGAGCAGTCATACCGCTTTTACAGCTCGGTGCGCTATAACGCGCAGGAGATGTGCTACCTGTCCGTACAACCGACTGTTGAACGCGCATTGCCGCAAATGGTGAGCCTCGCGCGAGATCTTTCAGCGCGTAATCCAGCAGCGGGTTCGCTTCGACTTGATCCTGAGCTGGAGTTGCCTAAGTACGTGACCTCACTAGATGTGCATCTAACACCGGGGTGGGTACATGCCGAGCACACCCCCAACGATGTAGCGCAGGGCGCAGTAGTCTCGTTCGGTGGGAAGGTTTTCGGCGGTCAGCATCCTTATCGAAAACGACCTGGTGTGGTCGGTGAGTCAATCGCCTACTGGATCCGCAAGAAGCGGCCCAAATTCGCTCCTCGACGTATCCTCGATCTCGGTACTACGAGCGGTAAAAATTTGCTGCCCTACTGTACAACCTTTCCGTGCGCAGAAGCATATGGAATCGATGTCGCCGCTCCGGTCCTACGCTACGGCCATGCGCTCGCGGAGCATGAGGGCATCCCGGTTCACTTTAGCCAACAAAATGCCGAGCAGACTAATTTCCCCGATGGATACTTTGACCTCATCGTTTCGAGTTTCTTTTTTCATGAAGTGCCGCTGAAAGCGACACGCCAAATTCTTAGTGAGTGCAAGCGCCTACTTGCACCAGGCGGTATGATGGCTCACATGGAGCTTCCTGACGAGAGCTCGGTATCGGCTTACGATAACTTCTTCTGGAACTGGGATACCCGGAACAATAACGAGCCTTGGTACACTGCGTATCGGGCACAGGATCCCCTCGCTCTTTGCCGAGAGGCCGGCTTTAGTTCCGCAAGTAGCTTCAAGCTGAACATCCCGGATATCGCGACCTTCGGCGTCGAGCGGTATGAACAGTTCATGCACGGCGAGATCTCATCGCCCGCCCACGGTAGCGGCGGCTGGTTCATCTTTGGCGCAGGGCGCGATAGGTAATCGTCGTGGTCGATCAAGAGAGGCGTAGCATCATGCTCGGCGCCGGAGTTACCGTCGCGCTCGCTGCGGCAGCGCGTATCGGCTCGGCGCGAGCGAAGAGCCTTGATGAAATCTTCGATTTAATCGTGATTGGTGCAGGTACCGCTGGGCTGCCGGCTACGATTTTTGCTGCACGACGTGGTCGCCGTATTTTATTGATCGATGCGGCAGACGATATCGGCGGTACCCTACATCTTGCTAACGGCCAGGTAAGCGCCGCAGGATCGCGAACGCAGCTTGCGAAAGGAATTATCGACTCGCCAGATCGCCACTACGATGACTGCATGGCGCTGTCACGCGGTAAAGCTGACCCTGTAGTCATCCGTCGTACAGTCGATGAAGCACCAGCAACTATTAATTGGCTATTGGATGCAGGACTCTCACCTCTCGCCGAGCATCCCGTCACAGGAGATAGTCCCGGCCGTCCCGCGTATGAGACTCCCCGATATCTTTGGGCGAAGGATGAGGGTCGCGCGATCCTCGACGTCATTCGCCGCGAACTTACACGCGAGTTGCCGCGGGGACTTATTACATTGTTGCTACAGACTGAAGTGACCGAGCTGCTCACCGGACGTACCGGTGCAATCACAGGTGTACGGGTCCACGGGCTAGAGGGATCGCGTACGCTGCGTGGTCGCAAAGTTCTTATCACCACCGGCGGCTACGCAATGAATCCGGCAATGTTCGCCGAACTGACGGGTTATCCAGCATACGCTTCGGGTTCTTGGCCCCAGGCTCTTGGTCAAGGCCTCAAACTGGCGATTGCTGCCGGAGGATTCCTTCGCGGCCAAGATCTGCACCGCGCGGGTACGGGTTCAATCCTAACGCGTGACGTGTTCCCGGCAAAAGTCTATGCGCGGGTCGACACGACGCCACAAAGACGCTTGCCGTGGGAGATTTGGGTCAATGACCTCGGCCGCCGGTTTGTACGCGAGGATGAGCCTTCGACCTACCTTCGCGAGCAATCTCTGGCATCACAGCCGGCCCTACGCTATCGCATCGTCTTCGACGAATCGATCCTACGCGCCTCGCCGCCAATGATTGCCGGCTGGTCGCGAGAGAAACTGCAGTCGCATTTCGGTACACATCCGATGTTCAAGGCTGCAACTAGCCTCGAGGCGCTTGCCGCCGATTGTGGCCTCGCGCCCTCCGCACTTCGAGATACGGTGCTTCGGTACAATGCGACGGTAGACGGAGGCAGCGACGATCTCGGCCGTGAACACCGGCCACAGCGAATCGACACTGCGCCGTTTTACGCAATCACTCATCTCGGTCATTCGGCGACCTCCTCGGCCGGAGTGGTTGTCGACGAACAGTTACGTGTGATGAGAAAGGGTGGCGATGTAGTCGGCAACCTTTACGCCGCTGGCGAAGTACTCGGTAGCGGTGCGACCCTCGGCAATGCCTTCGTCCCCGGCATGATGCTCACGCCGGCGCTCGCCCTAGGACGCTGGCTGGGGAATACCGTTTAGTCGCTGTATGTAGTAGGTGCTCTGGCGACCTTGCAGTAGAGCAACTTCCATCATTCGGTGGATTCTTCGATCAGCTCGATGAGTTCTCCCGCTGGACCGCGCACCGTCGCTGCACGTTTGCCTGCATAAGCAAGCCCCGGGTGGACGGTGGGCGGCGTTATCCAGTCGAGCACGAGCCCCTCAAAGCTGCGGACTGCAAAACTACTGGAAGCGATCGCTGGGGGTAGCTCACCAGCGCGCTGCGGTCTAGCCGTGGTCGCCGCAGGGTAACCGTCGAATTCGATCAAATTCCCGCGCTGTACCAACCTCCCAGTAGTCAAAGGAAAAGTGCTGTCATCAGCGAGGCCCTGCGCACGGCGCAACACCCCAACCGGACGCTGTCGCGGCGTTCCAGGCTGGAGTGCAAACTTACTCGAATAGTACGCAAGCAAGGCGTCGATATCAGGGCCAGCGACGACCATGATAAAGATTCTATCGATGTCGCTTTTGGGTGGCGGCAAGATTGATTTACCGCGGTCTCCAGTTTCTGCCGTAAGGTAGATAACCTCATTACTCGGGCCCAGCACCTGAAACGCCCGAATAGAGGGGTAACCGCTCAGTTGTGCAGGCTCGCCGATTACTTTGAACGGTGATTCGCGCAAGCTGGAGTATACAGCATCAGGGTCATCAACGATGATCTCGATCGCATTCCAGCCCCACGTCGTAAGTGGCTTGTGTAGTGGCAAATCCCCCTGCTCGATCGCACGTATGAAAACATCAGGCGACCCGGATGGACTCATCAGAATATATCGTTGGCCAGCTATCGCTGGGGCGCCCCAACTCTGGGCTAAGGACTTGGAGATTTTCCCTCGTTCGCGGACCACATACTTAAGCCATCGGCCGTAGTCACGCTCGACCGAGGCGAGATCTGTAGTCGTTATCGTGGCTAATCGTATTCGGTGTAGCGCCGGCTCTGAGGTAGCGACCACCGCCGAAAAGCATGTCGCGATCACCGACACCAGAGCAAGAAAAAGAATTCCTCGTCCAGCGCTCTTCCGCCACATTGCACTCACCCTCTGCAGTTAGAATCGACTGGTTCAAAGTATGCCTGAGAGCGCATTATGACCGAGATCCGAACCGAAGCTTGGCCAAAACCTGCATATGCTTGGTACGTGGTCATCCTACTGGTGCTGTCGTATGCCCTAGGCGTAGTCGATCGCATCGTCATAGGCCTACTCGTCAATCCGATCAAAGAAGACCTACATCTTACCGATAGCCAGATTGGAATCATTCAGGGACTGGCCTTCGCGCTGTTTTATAGCCTTTTCACGTTACCAGTTGGCTATCTCGTCGATCGCTGGAAACGCGTTCCGGTGGTCTGGGGCGGCCTGGCGATTTGGAGCATCGCGACGATGGCCGGTGCTTTCTCCAGATCTTTCTGGGGGCTCTTTTCCTCGCGCGTCGTGATGGGCGCCGGTGAAGCAACCACTACTCCTGCATCAGCGTCACTGATCGCCGACTATTTCCCGCCAGAGAAGCGGGCACGCGCCTACGGTATTTTTGCCATGGGAGGCTCGATCGGTATCGGTATTGCCTACTTGTTAGGTAGTGTGGCAATTGGACTTACCGATGCAGTACGCTCGATCGCACCGAGGCTATTCGTACAATTTGCCGATTGGCATATGGTGCTGTTCATTGTTGGGGCCCCGGGAGTCATTCTTGCCGTGCTAATGGCGCTCACCATGCGCGAGCCGAGCCGGCGTGGTGCGGTAAGTCAGTCGACGCGCTTTTCATTGTTACCTTTATGGCGTGAACTAGTAACCAATCGAGTCGCGCTATTTACGGTAATGATGGGCACCATCATGAACGTGATGATCGTCAACGCACAACTCGCTTGGTTCCCTACGCTATTTGTACGCGTACACCAGTGGGAGCCGGCGCGTATCGCACTAGCACTCGCGGTTGTCGGTGTGCCGTTCGGTATCCTCAGCGCCATCACTGCAGGGAGCGCTTTGACCTGGCTGGCCAAGCGCGGCCGCGAAGACGGGCCAGTGCTGGTAATGATGTTGCAGTGCACAGCATGGGCACTTTTCGGCACAGCAAAGTGCCTGGCACCGACGCCGGAGCTCGCGCTCTTCGGTCATGTGCTCACCTCTATGTTCGCAACTTGGGCAGTGACTTCAGCACTGACGGCGCTGAATCAAGTCACGCCCAACCAACTCCGCGGTCAGATAGTAGCGGTCTACACCCTGCTGACCGGACTCGTGGGTATCGCGGTGGGATCAGGCGCGGTCGGATTTCTTTCCGACTATATATTCGACTACCCAACCGGGATCGCGCCAAGCCTCGCGCTCGTATGTTTCTTAGGCGGCGCTATCGGCATCGCCATACTCGGCCTAGGTCGTGCGGGCTATCTTTCTGCGGTGCGCCGCGCAGCTTCGTTCAATTCTACCTAGCTTGCATCCCGCTAGCAAACTTACTACCTCCAACACTCGTCTATCGATTAATGAATGCTCAACATGACCCACGCGACTCTTTTCAGGCGACGATGTAAAGATCGTCGGGCTAGCAGCTAGTCATAGAGCAATCGAGTCGCGATGGAAGATCCTCTATCGATCGGGTCCGCCTAGATTTACCCCAAAACTAATGCATTATGAGTTGTTTGTACCGGTCGTAATCAGCATTTCGCTACGTGTTTTTTCACCCTTGAGGACGGTGCAAAAGCTAGTGTGTATACACGTTTACGCACCCAGGACCAGGTCAATGCACGATCTTCTGTGCTGAAACGGCGTAGCTGAAGAGGTAAATTACACCCCTCAAAGTATTTCATCAAAACAGACTCTTAGTTCTGGTATACGGCTGAGCAGCACGAAAATTCGATCTGTCTCCGAAGCTTTCGCCTTATTTTTCATCTCGCCAATGTATTCCTTTTGTATGTTACTACAGCATCTATAATGCTTAGATCGACTAAAGGCGTCACTCCCAGCACCGTCTGTCGGTGTGCACCACCCGCGAATCCGCACTCTGAAACGCTGGCGGTCTGCTGGTACAGCGACTCGCACGACACGCTACCCGCTCGCTCAATCCCGTGCCAATCCTACCGGCGCCACTGCGATAATGCGCGGCACGTGACTTACGTAATAAATCGTCAATCGTCAGCGCGTCGTTATACATGCGAGAATCGTATCGCGGGTTACGACTCTCTAAATAGCGGACGGTCACGGATTAGCCGTCGTGATCATTCGAGCGCCGGCGAACATAGATCGTAAGCTTCACCGCTCGCCAGACCGTGGCCGTCGTTTTATAAAGAAAGAAATTTTGGCACGGGCATCGATCAGCGCCGTGCCACCCTCTGTGACGCTCTCTACGGCGGCACGCGCATCCCGAGATCTGCCGGTATACGCGGTCACCTTGCGTGTTTCGTTACATCACCTTTTTCGCGCCGTCCATCACGTTGTCGCTGACTTAGGACATACGCCCATATCGCTTTAGAGAATGGCGATCGTTACCGTAATTTCATATGCTCTTTATTGCGAAGCGTGGTCTTTAGCTGGCTTCATATCAGTCACTACTAAGCTTCCTGCCTCACGCACGACAGTGAATAGCACGGCATCGCCTACTTTGATTGTCGCAAGCTTTGACTTGTCGCGTATTGTGAAACTCATTGTCATCCCTGACATATTTAAGCTCGGGATTTTCTCGTGGCGGAGCGTCACTTTAGAGGTGTCACGGTCAATTCGCTGCACCTCCGCTGCTACCCACTCGATCTGCTCGGCCCGGACCGGAAAGATCGTCAGAAAAATGAGCGCAAGGCATAATTCGTAATATTTCATAAACTTGTGTGTCCCAGCTTTAGTTTTGAACCCCTTTTTTCTGCATTTTCTCAGGCTTGGTGTCACCGCGGAGCTCCCCCATTTTTTGGCTAACTGATAGTAGCCCTGTAAATATTAAATTTACACCCGAAGCCGTCGTTGGAAACCGCACACTTTCATGGCTTGCTTACAGGGATACAGACCTCATTAATGTGTCTTAAGGTAATATAGATCATCATCCGGATTCAAACGATGCTATAAATTGTGGTGTGTGATCTCATTTCTGTTTTATATCACGGCAGTAACCCGTGCTGGAAAAAAAAGGAACTTAGAAGAGGAACGTAATCATGAGACTGTTCGGCGCGTTGTTTGCGACTGCTTTTAGTGCATTCGGCACATTGGCGAGTGGTAGTCCAATAGGGCTCTCGCCTGCAGGACAAAAGGCGTCTGCGCCAGACGTTTCAGTCAACTTAAAAGGCCATATCGCTGTACTGTGGGTTGATCGCTCACCTCAAGACAAGCCCGTCGATGGCGGGCATAACCATGACCGACATCTCGCTGTCACGGATGTCTATGTCTCTACCTCTGAAGATGGTGGAAATACTTTTTCCGCACCGACGAAAGTCAACGCCTCATCCGGCGCCGTTTGGGGGCAACAGGTTAGCCGCCCTAGAATCGTTAGCACACCGAACGGCACATGGCATGTCGCGTACTCAGCAAATGATATTCATCCAAAACTAAAAAAAACACTGCTGACGACTCACTATACCCGCTCAATTGATGGTGGTCGATCGTTTGAGTCACCGAAGCGGCTGTCATCTATTACAGATCAAGATATGAGTGATGTCATCCACGGCGGTTTTGCAAGTGCTGCTGCGTTCGGAACGATGGCCTCTGCACCCGATGGCAGTGTTCATGTGTACTGGGTTGACACGCGGCACATGAAACCAGACAGCGACTCCGGTGCAGTTTATGGGAGCATCTCACGTGATGATGGGAAAACGTTCATTGATGAGAAACAAGTGATTAGTACAAGTGTTTGCCCATGCTGCCAATTGACGGCAGTAGCAAACTCAAAGTCAGAGATCGTGGTGGGTTCGCGACGAGTAGAAAAGGATAGCTTCCGTCCCGCGACCGTTATGACGCTCTCTCTCTCAGATGAAGTCAATCAAGAACGCCTATCCATCGGCGGTGCGCCGTGGCAAATCAACGGATGTCCACTTAAGCCGACGGTTGTCGCTGTTCATGGCGAGCGTATTTTTGCCGCTGTACACAATGGCGGCGAATCCACACCTGGCGTAATATTCTCTGTATCGAATGATGGAGGCAAATCTTTCGCGGCTCGTGGCATCGTTCACCCGAGCGCGGCTGTATCTGACGCACCGACGATTGTTGTCAACGGATCCCGCGTTCTGCTTGCATGGCACGCCAAGGTCGGTAGCGCTCCGCGCCGCGTGTACTACCGATTTTACAGCCTAGCGGGCGACCCGATGGGAGAAGTCACGGAGCTCAACTCTAATCCTGGCGTATCTCAATTTCCTGTCGCGGCGGCGCGATCAGACGGAGACTTCCAACTACTCTGGCAACAAGCGGACCGAATTTGGTCGACAACTATTAAAAAGCAGTGACGCTGATGGTATCGCCTCGCAAGGTCCTTGTCGGCGGATTGTTAGCGGCGGGTGCACGACCACTTGCTCCAGAATCACCAGCCAAACCGATAGATGCAACGGACCGTAAGTCCGCATTGGCAACCTCTTGTGGGAAGTTGTCGTGCTGAGCTTCCGGACAACGTGGTGTGCGCGATATTTGCGAGAAATCTCTGACTCATTCGCTGTTATAAATAAAGTAAAAGTATCCTGCGTCGTATTGAGGGACGTCACCGTTGATGATCACTCGCCAGGCATAAGAGAGTTTGATCTATTTCGGAAACGGTATTTTTAGATGCCGTCCCGTATATTCATCACCGCGTGTAAATGCGCGAGCTCGCCAGCGTCATCGACGTAAGCTCGCGACAAGTCGTTCAGACAGCGGGTCTACGTTATAGAAACAGTAAAGTAAACGACGAATTAAGGGGGGTGTGCAAGAGCCTCGAGACACTGTGCAGAAAATCTTGTGAGGATGCGCGGGTATTGTTTTCATCTTGAGCCACTATCCTGATTTTAAAATGAATTAATACGGGAATCTCTTTTGATACCTGCAGTGTTCTAGTTTTTTGTCGCTGTGTATGTCCATTACGATTAGCGGGTGAGAATTCGGGCCATCGTAGCACTTGCTGTAGAGCTCGCTCATGTGGTTTGCTACCGTCGGGTTTTAAATTTCGTGCTCATAGTGCAGCGGCCGTGATCTCTCCATGGTCGCGATATCGCTGCGATAGAGTCTCAGGGTCAATTTCGAGCATCGACTGATGTACGGGAAGGATTGAGGATTTACCTCACCTGAATATGGTAGATCTACGCATGCGACAAATGCTGCTAAAAATCCATTTATGGATCGGCCTGATCGCCGGCAGTCTGCTGCTCCTGATTGCACTAAGCGGTAGCCTGCTAGTCTTTCGTGCAGATATTTACAGCCTGCTGCACCCAGCGCAATTTAAGATCGAGCCGCTGTCCAAGAAACGTCCGGTAGACGACTGGGTCGCCGCCGCACAGGTGGCGACGCCAGATAAAGTCCTAGCGCGCATTACGCTGCCCGAGACTGCCACTGACATTGCAGTTGTCCACATGCAGGTTCCGGGCGCACGTAATCTGAAGGACGCGAAACTCGAGTCTGTGCATATCGATCCTTACCACGCCCGCGTGTTAGGGACCCGCAATCCCGACGATGATCCCATGTGGCGAGTGCAGGACTTCCACTATGCATTTTTTTTGGGTGATATAGGGCTCAAGTTTAATGGTCTGATTGCAATCACGCTCACTTTGCTGGCGTTGTCGGGTCCAGTGCTGTGGTGGCCGGGTTGGAGTCGGCTGGGCACAGGCTTCCGTGTGCGAGCGGAGCCGGCCCGCGCGAAGTGGCGTGACTTGCATGCGCTTACGGGTTTCTTCGCGGCGGCCGCACTTACGCTCATTGGACTGACCGGTACCTATTACGCCTATCGCGATACAACCACGGCAGTCGTGACGCTGATCAGCGGTAATGCGGCGCTGATACCTCCGCGCGTGGCCCCGAGCGACGTAGGAACTGCACTCCCTCTACAAACACTGATCGATCGAGCACGGCGGCAATTACCCGAAGTGGTCTTTGACGAGTACCGACCCGCACGCGGGCCGGGTGCTGCCGTCAGCATTAGCTACCGCGAACCGGGTCAGTGGGTCTTCGGCCGTAACCGAATCTTCCTCAATCCTGCAACCGGCACATTGCTGCGCACGGATCGCTATGAGGAGCTCGGCATCGGCGCAAAGCTTTTAGCGAACATGCAGCCCTGGCATTTCGGTAACTTCGGTGGTCGTATCACCCAATGGCTTTGGGTCACGTTTGGTTTACTGCCAGCGTTTTTGTTTGGTTCGGGCCTGTGGATGTGGTGGCGCAAGCGCATCAGAAGCTGAGATTTGCCGTCATACCCACCTGGCGACCATTTGGGAAGTGCACTTGATACGCGCGCGTGAACGCCGGTGAGTCCGTATCGAAGAACCGCACTACTGCATCCGGTGTACGATCGTCTGTGAGGTTGCGCGCCCACGCAGTCAGCCTCCAATTGTCGCGCTCAAAACCGAAGCGTATATCGAGTCGCTTCGAATCACCCGTCGAGGCGTGGTTGTAAATCTCTGCGAAACGTTCGCTTTGGTACATAAGATCCGCACGTGCGAAAAATGTAGCACCGCCCCAACCGGGGGCCCGGAAGCCTATACCGGCTGTGGCTGTATGCTCAGGCGCGTTGGCAGTGCGATACCCCGATGCATCCGCGAAACGGGTCACGATCGTGGCCGATGCGCGTACCGAGGGACAGGGCCCACTAGTCGTTTCCGGACTGGCTACGGGGCCTAACAACACGGCTAGTGTCGCATCGCAAAGCGCCTTAAACTTTGCGTCCGTGTGACCGTACGCCAAATTTAGATCGAAAAAGCGAGTGGCCTGAAACTGCCAGTTGAATTCGAAACCTTTGACCTCGGTCTTCCCGGCATTTCCGGTCAGAGAAATGTTGGTCGGTGCTCCGGTCACTGTTCTGTATGTCTGGCTCTGTGTCACCTGCTGCTCATCCCAGTCGGTGAAAAAGATCGCTGCGTCGATGGACATCTGACCATCCATCAACCGCATCTTAGTGCCGAGCTCATAATTGAGGGACTTCTCCTCTTTGACACCAAGCGGAGCGATGGTCGACAAGCGTGCGAACTCTGCCGCCGATACCTGCGCGTTGCATAACGCCGTGTTGAAATCGCCAGGCTTATTACCTCGTGCCACCGATCCATAAACGTTAATGTCGTCGTTTGCGAGGAAGCGTACCGAAACGCGTGGTGTAAAACTTGAAAACTCCGCTTCAATAAACGCTGAACAGTTACTGATCGACTGGTTATTGATTGTGAGGAACTCATCCCGTGCGCTACGACCCTCAAACGTCAGGTACAGACGCTCAGTCGGGTTGTAGCTGAAGCTGCCGAAAAACGCGCGATTCTTCAGCGCTATGGGGAGCACAGTTTGCGAAATCTCATACAGCGTCCCGCGCGGTAATGTCGGCCGGGGCAGCACACCCAGCGTGTTAGGTACGTTATAACGCGGCCCGCCGTTTAAACCACTGGTATCCTGTTCGTAATCGTAGAGTCCAACCATCCATTGCATGCGGCTATCGCTGCCATTCGATGCGAGTCGTAATTCGCGTGATTGATATTCCCGGATAATGATAAGTCGCGTGATATTTCCGGGGTTAGCGATGGTCATTGTGGGGCTTGGCGTCTGTGTCGGTCCAGAGTTCCCGTTCACCCGCGCATTGATCAGGTAATCATCAGTAATCCAATCCTCATCCGAATCGTTCCAGCTCACAAGGCCGGTGAGGGTCACTGGACCCAACCGCCAGTCACCCTCGAAGCTGTAAAGATTAGTGTCCTGGGCAGTCCCTGGATCTCCCTGGCGCTCCACATCCGCGAGGTCGATATTGATACCGCCTTGAACCGGTATCTTGGGCAACTCACCGCAAAAACTTCCACCTCGGTTTCCTGGACTCACAGCGGCGTTAGTGAAGCAGTTGAGGGTCTTACTGATAATGTTGGTATAAAGACCATCCCTATTTTGCGCGGCGAACAGACGCAGATTGAGGTCCAGATTCTCAGTCGGCTGCCAGCGTAATGCGCCCGACAGGCGTTGCGTGTTCTCCGCACCCATGCGAGGCGTGCGCCCATCGCTGCTGATGGCCCGATAACGCCCTTCGTAGTCGTAGTAGCGCGCCCCAAGCTTAAAGGTCAGTTTGTCACCTACAAGTGCACCACTGAAATTGCCTGCGAGCTCCTGAAACCCGTGTTGGCCCATCGAGGCCGATACCTTACCCTGCCACTCGGCCGTTGGTCGCTTCGTACGGTAGCTGATGACGCCAGCCAGCGACGCGCGGCCGAAATTAGCAGCCTGGGGGCCCTTCAGTACTTCCACCGATTCGATGTCATCTAAATCCGCTCCGGTGAGGTTGCCCGCGATGTAGATACCATCGACGACAAACGATACGGTGCGTTCGCCCAAGATCTGCGACATACCGCGGATCACCGGCCGGTCAAACGCACGGCCATAGGTTTGGTTAAAGGAAAGATTTGGCGTCTGGCGTGCTAAATCATAGACGCTCGTTATCCCACGCTCTTGCATAGTTTCGGCGGTAAACGCGGTGATAGAGATTGGCACATCGCGTAATTTTTCGTCTCGCTTACGCGCTGCGACGACGATTTCTTGTAATTGCCCGCCCGAATCTAGGCCTGCATCCTGCGCTTGCACCACTGGTATCGACGCGGGGCTAACACTCACCATCAAAGAGATGGAAATCGCACTGAACTTAAATTTACTCATACGATGCATCCCCCCCATTGGCACGTAGCCACTATTTATTTATTGATTGATCTCAGTTCACGATAAATCCAACTAAGGGCCAACGCAAGAGACGTTTCGCGGTTGTCATCGTGCAGCGCCCGTTATGACCATCTTGATTACCCTACCCCCTCACACCCCACCTTTTTTCGTCAGGCCATATACCGATGATCACAAAAACCCGCCGAGTCGCCGTTGTGAGCCATTGCGAGACGCACCTCACTGAACCGGAAAGGATGGGTGTTCTGCTCCTTAATTTACGCCGTACTGTTGCTCGGCACATTCCTGACATGCGCCAACATGGGGCGAGCGCGGACCTTGCCTGCCAGATCTCGGAAATTTCGACCAAACACTGCAACGTGCGTATTGCGATACACGAGGGGTTGATCAGGATTTACCGAACGGTCATCCCAGACCATCACGCCGATCCCCGCCAGATTTAGCATCACGAGCGTCCAAACATCCGTTTTCTGTTTAACCAGGGAAAGTATCGGTCCGTGTTGTAAATCCTCGACGGATACGGGTGATCCGACATTCCCCAGCATCTGACACCTGTCAATGACCCATCACGTTATTGAATCCCCGCAAACCGATAGACCGGCCGCGATGCCCGTTCACGCAGCGCTGCCCGAGTGCTAACTACGACCCGATGAGATCTTGAAAAAAAGTTACGGGTAGCGAATCCTGCGCTTAGAGGTGCTCAAGTAGATTGCGCGACAAAGCTAAGACCACTGCATCTTCCGCTGCCAGAAGAGTTAGGGGATGTGGCTCCCCATCCACAAATCTAACTACTGCACTCAATGCGCTGGGCCCTGTGACCCATAGTTACTCCCCTGCATTACCGCAGGGAACACATTTACGTAGAGCCCCGCGTACTGATCGTAAAAGACTATTTTTACACTCGGCGAAATCGAATCGTACCCCGCACGAGAGCTCTACTAGTTGACATTTCTCACGTAAGTTCATCCAACACCGCGCCAAAACCGAGCCTATCGTCGAAAACGTTTCTAACAACAAGGTCATCGACGGCTTAGAGTTAGACCAGCGGATCGATGAAACGCTTACCCGTCACTGCGGATTGGTCACTAAACTCGATTTAACGATACGACATGGCATCTGTCGGTAACTCCCTGCCACTTTTTTATCTATGACGATGTCTCTCGCTACAGGCTTACATCCACACAGAAAAATCCGAAAGCCAGCGCGACTAATCAACCAACCGGTCACCGCAGTCGCGGTGATGGCCGAGGTCGACCGATTCTTCTTATTGAGAAATATAAGCGTGCCAAAAATTTCACTCTCGCCGAGTTCTACTGTCGATAACGCATCATCGTGAGGGATACGGACTTTGATTCACACAAGACCGTGATTAACTACAAATATCCAATTCGACAGCTATCCCTGCCCGAAAATGACCCTGCCAGAACCGATTGCGAACGGCGAAGCGATAACAGTCAAACGCCCCAACGTTCTCGACTCTGAATTAAGACAGCTCACCAACCTGGTAATCAAACTTATTGACATACCGATCTCTTGTTTTGTTACCTGTGCGCGGGTGGCGTTATTGTTTATCTATACTAGTAAAGTAGTTAGGACGGCGTCATGCCGTACTAGACCTCCATGTCGGTCTCGCGGGGGGCGCGCCTTAACTACAGTCTAATTGCTGTCTGATAGGAAAAAGAAAAAGCGTGGTTGACGTTGCTATCCAATAAACTGTCCGTCTTTCCACTGCCCCGTAGATATTTTTCCGTTCGGTAGTCGATATGTTCCGGTGCCATGAAGCTTGCCTTGAAAAAAATCGCCCCTGTACGTTGAACCGTCGGGATACGTGCATGTGCCTTCGCCGTGACGCTCGCCCTCATACCATTGTCCGTCGTAGGAATACTTGTCGCAGATGTAAGTTCCACTCCCGTGTTTTTGATCCTGTTGCCACTCGCCGTCGTACTTAGTACCGCGGGTTCCCAAATAAATCCCGTGCCCGTGTCGCTTATCATCAATCCAGTCACCGACATACTTTTCTCCGGTAGGCCACGTTTTCGTACCTTTCCCCGTAATCACGCCGTCGGTGAACTCACCGACGTACTTGGTACCGTCCGGCCAGCTCATCGTCCCTTGACCGTGACGCGCATTGTTCCGAAACCCCCCGACATATTTCCTGCCGTCCGGCCACGTCGCGATACCCTGACCGTGGTACCTCCCGTTTTGAAGCTCTCCCACGTACTTTCTGCCATCTGGCCAAGTTACCGTTCGTTTTTTAGGCAGGATCAGATCAGCGAGTCGGGATAAAAGACCCATCGCCATACCTCCCCGAGAAAGTTAGCCGTCTGAAGCGAGTACGCGATGTAAAGAGGGACGATCGACCACGGCATTAACGAGGAAAGTAAACACATCACATAACAATCGATACCGTGTTGCTTTGTCATTTTTCCTCCCCAGCGTTTGTGCCGACGAGTCGACCATATCGACGGTACTCCGATAGTGGACGTAAAAGCTATCTGTATTTTTTGTGTGTAGGAGACAGAAAAATTAGCGGATTTTAAGAAATTGTCTCGATATGATTATGCGATCCAACCCCTGTTCGGTCGCGCCGGGTCGGGTGATGATGTTTTTGAGCGACACTCTTCGCACTCCCGCATTGTCGGCAGCCAGCCGGCGGCGGCTTGCCAACGCTTGCCGCAGCGCGAGCAGCGAAACTCGCGCTTGATTGGGTCTTTCACCGTCCAGCGATCCCGCAGATGGGAAGTGTGATCAATGTACATATTTGTCTAGTCGGTCCCACTGACGAAAATATAAGACCCCACTCGCCTCGCCCGTTTCGGAGGCTTTGCCAGAGAACCCGCGGCAGCGGTGCCCATCCGCCTTGGGCATCTCTTCGGTTGGTAGTTGTTCGCTCTTAAAGCCCATTTTTTCCGGCATGCGGGCAATGCCTCTCCCACGTCACTCAGAAGTGGCGACAGTCCTAAGTGTTCAGCGGCGGCGTATCCATCGATTGGCCAAGCCTCCTGATCTCTTTTTTGAGAGAGTCCCGCTAGGGCGTCGGTAAGGACCCCCTAGCGGGCCACCAGTAGCGGGGGGCCGTGTCGCAGGGGACGGACAAATCAGCCTGCCAGCGTGGTGCCACCGGCAAAAACATTCCCCGTAGGAGGAAATGTGCATAAATCGTGCCACAAAAGCGCTCGGGCTGCTGGGTCTCAGTAGGCAGACCCTGAGCAATACACCCCCCGCGTGATGGACCATCCGACCCCGATCGGCTTGAGGGGAACTGACGCACAGCGCGGTTCCCAGAGCTCAACGATTTGAAAACCGGGATTAGATCCAGCTATTTCATACCGTTATCGGTTTTCAAGATAAAGCACGTCAAGAGCCGGGCGCCGGTTGCTACCACGGCGCCGAAAACAAGGAATGTGAAAACTGAAACTCCCAACGCAAGCCCGCGCGTCGCATTAATTAGTGTGTGCCAAACAATAGCTGCTGCAATACTTCGCGTGTGCTCATTAAGCACGGTGAGAAAATGGATGCCGCAAAAAAACCCACTGCAAATGTAGCAAACTGCACTACTCCGAGCCCCTCCCGAAAAAGAAAATGGGCAAATGCCACAGTCACCAAAGCGGAAACAGCATAAGCGTTGCTGCAGCACGACCGTAGCGCGCTCACAACTGGGGAAGAGCGTAGCCTCGCCAGCCGGGCTCCTCGCCAATTGACTAGATTAAGAAGGACAGGAGTAACAACTCGAGCAGTGCTATGGTTAATACCAGAACATCGCTCCAGCGGCTCGTTATCAACGATCCAAGAGCGTAATACCGATGCGACTCGCGGACGCTTTGCGCGCGTACCCTGTAAACACTCTGCAGCGAGAAGATTCGTCTCATGAGAATTTCCATATTCTCGCCCCGCAGTCTTTACGTCATCCTGGTCCTATCTAGCGGAATTGGCCACTCGCGCGATAGACCCGCCCAGGCGGATCGACGAGGTTAAGGCGTTTGCATAAAAACCCCCCGGGTGCATACTGTGCTCCGGAGTAGCCCGGAGACCGATTATGCGTACCGCGGGTGAAATTCTCTTAAAGACGGCTCGAGGAGTCATATACGTATCTCCCGAAACCTCCGTCTATGACGCGCTTGCGCGGATGGCAGAGGAAAATGTCAGCGCAGTCGCGGTGTTAGAGTGCGGCAAACTCGTTGGCATTTTCTCTGAGCGAGACTATGCCCGCAAAATTGTGCTCAAAGGACGCTCGAGCACTTCAACCTCGGTCGCGGAGGTCATGGCACGGGATGTCATCACAATCCGCGCGACAGCATCACTCACCGACTGCATGGAAGCCATGACGGCGCATCAGATTCGACATCTACCCGTTTTCGAGGCGTCAATCTTGCTCGGCGTGCTCTCGATCGGCGAGGTCGTACGTCACGTCATCGAGGAACAGAGACAACTAATAGAGCAACTGGAGTCCTATATCCGGAGTTGATTCGGAACCAACGCTACGTTCACCCGCCAGCGATCACGGCAAGCTTATTTCCTATAGGTGATAAAGTAAGATTCGTCCTGGCCGATACCGCGGGCCAGTTGCCGTGCTAGCCTGTGCTTTAGCCGTCACACAAACTTTCGATGTACCACTATTCCGAGAGCCTGCAGCACGCTTGGAGCCTTTGATGAAGAACTACCAACTTATAGGGCTAAAAATAATAGTCGGACTCGCGATCCCCGTAAGCATCGTCATCGCGTCCGACGACAATGTCCAACCCGCTTTGATTGGTCCGATGCGGAAGATAGCTTAGGCAGTTTTTTTTAGGATTGTCATAAAAATCCAAGGGGCCCTTAGGCAAAACCGATGGATTTATAAGACTGGGCCCGCGCAGATTCGAACCAAGGACCAAGGGATTATGAGAAGACTAGACTCGACGGTCCCTGTCGGCCTGCCATGGCTTACACGCGTCACAAAGCTATGTGTAAGTGTAACGCGTAAGTAATTGTTGCATTTCTGACACGTATTTTTTTACAAAAACACTTCCGCACATAGAGCTTAGTTAACGATCAAAAAAGCGGCGCCGATGTGAGCGTTGGTTTAGGTTGTGCCTGTTTAAGGTATCTGAGTTTGGCATTTGTCGTTTGAACGACAACGGGTTGTTCGCAAACCAGACCGCGGCGGGATTCCCCTCAAATTAGCAGCGGGCCATAGCTGGGTACGGTCTACTTCTCAGTCCCACCAAAAATAGGACGATTACGCCGCCATGCACCCATGCCGATTTAGTCCTCCTCGCGCAATTTAGCCTTTTCGAGACTCATCTTGTCTTTGTAGCTCATCATCAGCGCCGCTGCTGAGAGGATCAGAATTCCTCCGGCCTCGTAGAGAATATTGACAGGATCGATATCCTTACTCTGTAAGATAATCATCCGGCAGAGGGCGGTCATTGCGATGATGATTGGAAGCGTGACGGGGATTCGGTGGCTCTTGTAGAACGCACCGACCATCCCGAGGACCTCAGCGTAAATAAACAATAAAAATAGATCGCTGAGGTTGACTGTCCCCGTATCAAAGAGTCGCTTTACTTCGACACCGGACGCAAACAATGTCGCAACCCCGATTACGAGGAGTATTACATTCTCGCTAATTTGCACTAAGCGGGAACTTATTGTTCGAACGTCTTTCGACATTTATCAATACGTCTCTTCGTAACGTTTCGCGAATACTTATATCGCGATCCGAGAAACTAGATCACTCATCTGAAATTGTGCTGCCAGTGCAGTCGCACACTTTGCCGATCTTCCTCAAGATTGTCTGATGAGCTTTCCGAATACCGTATCCCTATGGTATTGAACTCATTGACATCGAAAAGCAACATCGCGTGATAGCGCTCGCTTTCGTACGAGTACTTATCCGAGTCGCGGAAACGAAATCCAATATCAAGCCCGATCGAGTCTGATAAAGAGAACTTGGATCCAACGTCAAAACTGTAGTATGTGAAACTTGAGGTATAGGGCTTCGTCTTACTGCTGTAGGTTTTTTCCGCGAAGCGAGCCGATACATAGGGATAGATGCCTTTCCGCACCTCGACGGACTTTTTGATTTTCCCTTCGATCACATTGCTCACTAACTTGTACGTCCTAGCGTCTTTATCTGACGTGCCAAGTTTCAGTGAGTACTCCCACTTTCCCGCAGTCTTAAAACCGGTAGTAATATGCTTATTAAAGTACTCGTTCTTGATAGGACTTACTGAATCTTTCTCTGTTGCGACATCGAGCATCACGAATGGCGTCAATTGGCCGGTCGTAGATTCTGCCGCCCCTACTCTTGGAACAATGACGCCAATCAGTACAGTAGTCGACACTAAGGCAGAAACTAAACGCACAACTCACTCCTGTTCATGATTTCGACTTTTTACTCGGGAATACTGACCAGACCCCTTTATCTTATCCGAGATAGCGGGCTCTGTCGGCACGTCTTTGAACAGTATCTCAGACCGCTTAAGATGCTGGGACATCGGAGTAGTACGTTTTTGGGCTCGGGACGTTTCGCTTCAAGCAGCAGTCAACAGATCCGCACATAACCACTAAATTTACGCCCGAAAACCTCGAGCCGTCGTGTGCTTAAAGCGGCAAGCTGCGGTTCGGTGAGTCACGTGCTCGGTCGTATTAGCCTGCACGTTGTGAGGGATTTTCGTAGGCTATGCTTCGGTTATGCGCCTCCAGCCCATTCTCCAGGACGACAGCGTCATCCCGACGCCACTTCGGCAAGATGAGTTCGAGGAGTTGCTCACCGTAGCCAGCGACTCATTGATATGAGCGTAACACCCCAATCCGGACCGGTGGCAACGCGAAGGTTTTCACAACTGCTATTAAGGTCTTGAACCATATCCGACATCCCTTGCCCGACCTGGTGCGCGCCTTCGCGCTGTTCGGCATCGCCGTGGTTAACGTGGACTTCTTCGCCCACGCCAGCCTCCGCGGCGTCATCGATACGGGAAGGGACAGCCCGACGGACCACATCCTCGGGTGGACCGTCGCGACGGTGTTCCTGTTCAAATCTTATTCGCTCTTCTCGCTGATGTTCGGTGTGGGCGTCC
>Ga0208048_1000547_pt1 | contig 20242 bp, 18 predicted proteins | sample Malawi_45m_30L_FD_184163 | JGI IMG/M metagenome (GOLD analysis project Ga0208048, IMG submission 184163) | Freshwater microbial communities from Lake Malawi, Central Region, Malawi to study Microbial Dark Matter (Phase II) - Malawi_45m_30L... | ecosystem: Environmental > Aquatic > Freshwater >...
GGGTGGTTGACTGTGGAGATAAGTGGAGTAAAGTGGGGGATTACAACCTTGGGGAAGGGGGTAGTACCGCATGTTTCTTGGTACTTACGAGCCCCGCCTTGATGAAAAGGGGCGCCTGATTCTTCCCGCCCGTTTCCGCGATGATCTCGCTTCCGGTCTAGTCATCACCAAAGGACAAGAGCGCTGCCTCTATGTCTGGCCAGCGCAAGAATTTGCCACTCTCACCGAAGCGATGCGCCAAGCGCCGGTCACTGCAAAATCCGCTCGCGATTACATGCGCGTGATGTTTGCCGGGGCACACGATGAAATTCCTGACAAACAAGGTCGCGTCACAATTCCAAGCTCATTACGTAGTTATGCCGGCTTAGAAAAAGAGTGCGTTGTTATTGGCGCAAATACGCGAGTGGAAATTTGGGATCTTCAGGCATGGGAGAGCTATCTCGCAGATCGTGAAAAGAGTTTTGCCGATGTATCAGAGGAGGTCTTCCCTGGTCTCTTTTAGCCCCTGATTTTCGGTCACTGCCGCACCGAGTATCGACGCCCCTTCCCCGGCGCCGATCGATCCGTCCGGCGGCGGTGTCCAAAGATCAGGGCGAGGCATAGAGGCAAGTGAAGAGAGAGCAAGAGAGAGGGGAAGGTGAAGATGAGTAACGAACATATTCCCGTTGCACTTACCCGCACCGTTGAATTACTCACCCCTGCACTCACAGGTCAGTCGCCACTGCTCATCGATGCAACCCTTGGATTAGGTGGCCATACGGAATATCTCCTTACGAAGTTTGAAACATTGCATGTACTAGGAATTGATCGAGATAAGAGCGCGCTTGAGAAGGCTGGTGCGCGGCTATCTCGCTTTGGTTCGCGTGTAACGCTGGTGCATGCTGTTTATGATCACATAGAAGAAGTAGCACGAAGCCAGGGAATAGAGAGCGCACAAGGGATCCTCTTCGACCTTGGCGTCTCATCCATGCAACTTGATTCCTCTGATAGAGGTTTCGCATATTCGCATGATGCACCTCTTGACATGCGTATGGATCAATCCGTTGGAATCAGTGCGGGAGAGGTTGTCAATACATATTCACACCAAGAGCTCACTCGTATCTTGCGTGAGTATGGTGAAGAGAAATTTGCCAGTCGAATCGCAGCAAAAATAATCGATGCGCGGACAATCGCACCGCTCTCATCAACTGTTGTCCTTGCCAATATTGTGAAAGAGAGTATTCCAGCCGCCACTCGTCGCGTCGGAGGCAATCCTGCAAAACGAACTTTCCAGGCTCTTCGAATCTACGTCAACAATGAATTAGAGGTACTCGAGCGAGCTATCCCGGCAGCGCTAAACCTATTAGCCATACAAGGGCGGATGGTCGTGCTCTCATACCACTCCCTCGAAGATCGGATAGTTAAACGGGCCTTTGCCGAAGTAAGTAGCAGCGAGGTCCCTCATGGATTACCGGTAGAACCGAAGCCCGCTCGCTTCCAATTACTCACTCGCGCTAGCGAGAGCGCCAGCGAAGCGGAAATTTCCATGAATCCTCGTTCGCAATCAGTACGCATCCGTGCAATTGAAAGAAGGGCCGCCTAATGGCAGTGGCTGCTGGCAAACTCAACCTCACCAAATCACTCCCCACTGCTCGCACTCCAGAGCCAATACTTCGCCTCGTACAAGAACTTCGAGTGAATGATGGAAGACCGGTAACCACAACGGCATTCGTCTCACTTGTCTTCGGCGCTCTGATTATGAGCATATTGATGGTGATGGCCCTCAATATGGCGCTCAATCAAGATTCCATCAAACTTCACCGCCTCAAAGTGCAGGCACAAGCGATTGCCGATCAAGAGGAGGCAATCACCGCGCAAGTAGCTCGATATTCAGCGCCACATATGTTGGCAAAGCGAGCTCGAGTGCTGGGAATGGTGCCCAGTGGTACTCCGGCGTTCCTTGATCTTCGAACAGTAGATAAACCATGAGCCCACTGCGAATGGCACAAGGTCGGCTACGAGTAGCGCTATTACTTGTTGGAATCTTATTTATGGCTTTCTTCGTCCGTTTGATAGATGTGCAAGCAGTCAATGCAAAGTCTTATGCAGAGCGTGCAACGCGGGAGTTGACCAAAACTGCGAAACTTCTCGCACCTCGTGGGGAAATTACAGATCGTAATGGGAATGTCCTCGCTCGCAGCGTGGAATCAATCGACTTGGTCGTAGATCAAAATCTTGTAAATAAACCAAAGCGTGCTGCAGAAATAATCGCTCCCATCATCGGTAAGAGCCCTTCTTATCTGCAATCGAGATTGACTGGTACCAGGAAATTTGTCTACGTCGCTCGCGACATCACTCCAGCGCAATGGGCTCAACTAAAAGCAGCAATCGCAGCGGAGAATCAGAGTGGAAAAATCTCCGAGAGAATTGGTGGATTCTTCAGCGAACGTGGTTTTAGACGGGATTACCCAGAGAAATTTCTCGCTGCCTCATTATTGGGATTTGTGAACTCTGCCGGCATAGGTGGTGGCGGCATGGAAGCATCGCTCAATCACATACTGGCAGGCAAGGATGGAATTTTCACATACGAGAATGGTGGCGGGCCATCTATTCCTTCATCTCGCCAGACTTTGGTGCCTCCTAAAGCAGGAAAATCAGTCCGTCTGACGATTGATCGTGATTTACAGTGGGCCGCTGAAGAGGCAATCAACGAATTGGCAAAGCAGACCAAAGCATCTTCGGTGAGCGCTGTGATAATCGACCCCAGAACTGGAGAAATCCTCGCGCTTGCCACAGCCCCTGGCTTCGATCCGAATAATTTCTCACGAACTAAAGCCTCGCTCTTGCAAGTTCCATCAGTTCAAGAGGTTTATGAGCCAGGCTCGACTGGGAAAGTAATGACTATGGCTGCTGCCCTTGAGGAGAAAGTTGTCACGCCGACCTCTGTTTTCAAGACGCCAGATAAATTAAAACGCGCTGGCAAAGCATTCAAAGATCACGACAAACATCCAGTCTGGAACCTAACTGCCACAGGTATTATCGCCAAGTCAAGCAATGTGGGAACAATCAAAATCGCAGAGCGAATGAGCGAACAGACTCTCTATTCTTACTTGAAGAAATTTGGAATTGGTGAGGGAATCGACCTTAATCTTCCTGCAGAGACCGCCGGCATTCTCCATCCAGTGGAGAAGTGGTCACGAACCACCTTCCCTACAGTCGCCTTTGGTCAGGGATATTCGGTAAACACCATTCAAGCAACGAATGTATTTGCCACAATCGCCAACTCTGGAGTGCGCGTCGCACCCACGCTCGTGGCGGGCACTAGCGACTCTGCCGGCCATTACACAGCATCACCGCGACCAGAGTCTCGACGAGTCATTTCTCAGGACGTTGCCGCGCAATTAAGTGCGATGCTCGAAAGCGTGACGCAAGAAGGTGGTACTGCAACCAAAGCAGCAATCCCTGGGTATCGAGTTGCGGGCAAGACAGGCACCGCACAACGGTATGACAGCAAGTGCGGTTGTTATCGTGGATATACCTCATCATTTATCGGATACGCCCCAGCAGATAATCCTCGTTTCGTCATGAGCGTTACTGTGCAAAACCCAGTTGGAATTCACTGGGGAGGCTATCTTGGAGGACCTGTTTTCAAGTCGGTAGTCTCCTACGCACTTAAAAATTATCGTGTTCCGCCCACTGGAGACGAGTTAGTTCCCTTTCCTCTTGATAAAGCCATGCTGAAAAAGCAGATAAAAGAGGAGAAGCAGAGAAAAGAGCGCGAGGATAAGATCTCAGCTGCACTAGAAAAAAGGTGAGCATGCGAGAGCTTCTGCAGTATGAATATTCGCGAACCCTCAAACAAGTCGCTGATTTTCTCGAGGTGTCTTACGCGAGTGTAAATCCAAATAGCCATCCTAATTTTTACCCCAATATCACAGGCCTTACCCTCAATTCCCACCAAGTAACTCAAGGAGACTTGTTCGTAGCGCTACAAGGAGCTCACGCTCACGGAATCTCCTTTGTTGAAGAGGCGATGAAGTCTGGCGCAGTCGCCATACTTACCGATCACTCTGGTTATGAGCATTTGATTAAATCGCCTCATAAGACCACTCCTTGTCTTGCAACGCGCGATGTGCGCGGCGCTCTTGGTCCTTTAGCGTCATGGTTCTTCGGAGCTCCATCGCACAATCTGCGCCTGTACGGAATCACAGGGACAAACGGAAAGACCACGGTCTCATATCTGCTTGAGCACATCTGGAGGGAGAATCGCCGCGAGACTGGATTGATGGGAACTGTTGAGGTAAAAGTGGGTGCCGATCGATATCCCAGCACTCGCACAACGATGGAGGCGCCTGAACTACAAGCGCTACTAGCCACTTACAGCGAACGATATATCCAAAATGTAGTGATGGAAGTTTCCAGTCATTCGCTTGCACTGCATCGCGTCGATGGCTCACGATTTGCCACGGTAGCCTTCACTAATCTCTCGCAAGATCATCTGGATTTTCATGGCGACTTGGATTCTTATTTCAAAGCTAAGAAGCGGTTATTTACTCTCTCATTCGCTGAGAATGCAATCATTAATGTAGATACCGAGTGGGGCCTCCGCCTTTATCAAGAAGCGTCGATACCAGCACTTGATCTCTCGCTCACCAATCGAAAAGCAAGTTGGCACCTTGTTGAGCAGTTGCCATCCTCCTCCCACGGCATGCAGTTCACCGTTCGTGGACCGAATGGGGTATTACTCGATGTAAGAACTCCGCTCGTGGGTGAGTACAACATCGCCAATGCAATCATGGCAATTGCACTCGCTGTTGATAGTGGAATTGATCCACTTGCAGCTGCAGATGCGCTCTCGAATGCGCACGGGGCGCCTGGGCGTCTAGAACGAGTAGAACATCCCGATGGAGTGAGCGTTCTCATTGATTATGCCCACTCACCTGATGCTGTCGAACGAGTGATCTCGGCAGTAAAACCAAATACCTCTGGTCGAATCATTGGAATTCTTGGCTGCGGCGGTGATCGTGATTCAAGTAAACGACCTCTGATGGGCAAGGCGCTTGCCGAGGGGTGCGATATTGCGATTTTTACCAGTGATAACCCAAGGAGTGAGTCGGCTGCGGAAATCATCGAGCAGATGCAGCCAAGTAGATTTGAGAATGTTGAGGTTGAGATTGATCGCCGGAAAGCAATCGAACGCGGTTTGTCAATCGCGCTAAAGGGAGACGTTCTACTTATTCTCGGGAAAGGACACGAGTCTGGTCAAGAAATCAAGGGCGTCGTCCATCCCTTCAATGATCGTGATATCGCGCAAGAATTGATCGGTAAAAATAAATGATTCCGCTCACGCTCAGAGAAATCGCAAAGATTGTTGATGGTGATATCCATGGAGATGCATCAATTGTGGTCTCTTGTGAGCCATTCTTCGATTCTCGAAAAGTCATTCCTGGTGGCCTCTTCTTAGCCCTTAAAGGTGCACACTTTGATGGTCATGATTTTGTCGAGCAGGCGCTTGCAGATGGCGCGGCATGCGCGCTCACGACACGTCCACTGGGAACTACCTGCATCGTGGTACCTGATGTAATTATCGCAATCAACAAATTGGCTGCCGAAGTTCGTACGAGGCTTACTGATATGAAAGTAGTAGGTATCACTGGATCACAGGGAAAGACGACTACAAAGGATATTACTCGCCACGTGCTCGCACTTGCTGGCGAGACCATCGCACCAGAGCAATCGTTCAATAATGATTTAGGGGTGCCGCTTACTCTGTTGCGAGCCGATAGCCAGACTAAATTCTGTATTTTGGAGATGGGAGCCAGACACTCTGGTGATATCGCTCGTCTAGTGAAGATGGCGCGACCAAATGTAGGCGTTGTGCTTGTGGTGGGAAGTGCTCATCTTGGTGAATTTGGTTCTCGAGAACAGATTGCTGAGACTAAATCAGAAATAATCTCGAATCTTCCACCCGATTCACTTTCGATACTTGGAACGTATGATGAATTCACTCCACTGATGGCTCAGAAGGCACCGGCATCGGTATTATTTTTCGGAGAGAAGTCATCATGTGATGTTCGCGCTGCAGATATCGAGATTCGCGAAGGATCTGCTCATTTCGATTTGGTCATGAGTGCCGGTCGAGAACCGGTCGCGCTTCGGCTCATTGGACGACATCAGATTCCCAATGCTCTCGCTGCAGCGGCGATTGCGAGCGCCTTCGGAATGCCAATCGAGAAGATTGCTAGCGCGCTATCTACCGCTGAAGTTGCAAGTAAGTGGCGGATGGAAATCTCCCACTTGGGTTCGATACTTCTTATTAATGATTCTTACAATGCAAATCCAGAGAGCATGAGAGCTGCGCTCGAGACCCTTCGCTATTTTGCGCAAGAGCGCGGCGGTAGCGCATGGGCTTTTCTCGGGCGAATGCATGAACTAGGGGATAATTCAAAGGCTGACCACGAGAGCATCACCGAAACTGCCGAACGCCTTGAAATTGATCATGTGATTGCGGTTAATACTCCTGAATACGGAGGGACGCAGGGCAATCTCGTTACACATGTAGCGTCATTCGAAGAGGCGCTAGCGATGTCCACAGAAATAACCTCGGGAGATGTGATACTAGTCAAAGGTTCGCGAGCCGAGGGATTAGAGAATCTCAGTGAGATGCTCAAGATGTCGATAGAGCGCTCTCATCAGAGCGAAGAAGGGAACGGGTAGGTAAGGCAGCGATGCGAGGGATACTTTCCGCAGGAGCCTTGGCTTTCCTCTTTGCCTTCTTCGGCACTCCGGCAGCTATCAAGCTGTTAGTCAAGCGCGGTTATGGACAATTTATTCGAGATGACGGCCCCACCTCGCACCATACAAAACGCGGTACACCCACTATGGGCGGAACAGTCATCATCGCCTCGGTCATCGCCAGTTATCTCCTCGCTCATGTTATTACCCAACGTTCGGTCACTATCTCCGCATTGCTGGTGATTGGTCTCATGACAGGTTTAGGTTTAGTTGGATTTTTTGATGATTGGTTAAAAGTTTCGCGCCAACGCTCACTTGGTTTACGTGCGCCGACCAAGATGCTTGCCCAAAGCGTGGTGGCTATTGCTTTTGCTATCGCCGGAGTGAATTTTCCAGATGAACGCGGACTCACTCCGGTTTCATTAAATCTTTCGACCGTTCGTGATACTTCGATCAAACTTGGGGTGGTACTTGTCATCATATGGGTCTTTTTGATGATTACCGCAACCAGCAATGGAGTCAATCTCACCGATGGTTTAGATGGCCTTGCAACTGGCGCTGCAGTGATGAGTTTCGGAGCATTCATATTGATAGGAGTCTGGGAGTTTGGACAGAGCTGTGCGATTGCTGTTGGGCCAAAGTGCTACGAGGTGCGAGACCCACTCGATCTTGCGGTCCTAGCTGCTGCGTTAAGTGGCGCCTGCTTTGCCTTCCTTTGGTGGAATGCGAGCCCTGCCAAGATTTTTATGGGCGATACCGGTTCGTTGGCATTAGGAGGCGCGCTTGCGGGATTGGCAATCACCTTGCGCACACAACTTTTACTTGTACTCATCGGAGGCCTCTTTGCAGTTATTACGCTCTCCGTAATCCTTCAGGTGACCTACTTCAAGATCTCTGGTGGTAAACGCATCTTTCGGATGGCACCGCTACAGCATCACTTTGAATTACTTGGATGGGGCGAAGTTACGATTGTGATTCGTTTCTGGATTATTGCGGGAATCCTCGTTGCAGCTGGATTAGGGCTCTTTTACGGCGCATGGGTAACAGGTTAGGCGCGTAACCATAAATGTCTCAGATACTGGTTACTGGCTTAGGTGTAACTGGCGAAGCAACTGCACGCTCACTAAAGAAACTCGGCTATCAGGTCACTGTCTTTGAAGAACGTGACGATGCACGCCATCGTGAAGTAGCCCATGAACTTTCACAATTAGGAATCAGAACTGTCTTTGCGATTCCCCAAGAATTCCCGCCATTGCTCATAACCTCCCCAGGATGGCGCCCTGACCATCCAGTTTTATTGGCAGCACTTGCGCAAGGCGCTCAAATAATGGGAGAGATCGAATTCGCCTTCCTTCATGACCGCAAGGAGTTCCTTGCAAGTGCAGGTAGCCGCAATAAGCGAAAGTGGATTGGCATAACTGGCACCAACGGTAAGACCAGCACTGTTGGCATGGTCGAATCAATTTTCAAGGCTGCTGGATTATCCGCAATTGCCTGTGGGAACGTAGGCACCCCTGTTATCGAAATAATTACTGGAGATCAATTTTACGAGTACTTGATAGTGGAACTATCGTCCTTCCAATTACATTGGAGTACCGCTCTAGAACTCGATGCAGCAGCACTATTAAATATTGATGACGATCATCTTGATTGGCACGGAAGTTTTTCGGAATATCTCGATGCAAAATTGAAAATCTTTAATGGTGCGTTGCATGCATTAATCAACAGCGATGACCCAAAGCTGCGTGAAGCGCTCGATAAGCTCCTCGCAGAACGAGATGTCATTACTTTCACCCTGCAAGTTCCACAATATGGGCAACTAGGTTTGGTTGAGGAGCTGCTGATTGATCGCGCTTTCACTAGTTCACAATCCACTGCCATCGAATTGGCAACATTGGCAGTTATCAACCCGCCAGCGCCGCACAACGTTGCCAATGCGCTGGCAGCGGCAGGCTTAGCGAGAGTTTTCGATATTTCAGCGGAAGCGATACGCGAAGGGTTGCGCAATTTCACACCAGGACATCACCGTATTGAGATGATTTCGCAAGCCCGAGGAATCACCTGGATAAATGATTCAAAGGCAACTAACCCACACGCAGCTAATGCCTCTTTAGCCGCCTTCGATTCAGTTGTGTGGATTGCCGGCGGATTAGCCAAGGGGGCGGATATGAATACCCTAATTAAACGAAGGAGTGCGCAGATTCGTGCAGCAATCTTGATTGGTGCAGATCGCGATTTAATATCCGCCGGGCTACAGAAATATGCACCACAGGTTGAAATAATAATGATTGATGAGAATAGTTCCCTAGTTGACGAAGAAAAGGCAAAACAACTGATGCGCGATGTTGTCTTTGCCGCAACTAAGGTCGCGCAGCCGGGCGATACGGTGCTTCTTGCCCCAGCCTGCGCCTCTATGGATCAGTTCCAGTCTTATGCCCAACGCGGAGAATTTTTCGCTGAGGCTGTTTGGGAATTGGTGGGTGAGTAGGTTGGCTCAGAGTCGCAAATCTCTCTTAACCCATCCGACTGCACCCTTCTACATCTTGCTCTCTGGAATGGGTGTACTTATTTTCATGGGCTTATTGATGGTTCTCTCAGCTTCAGGTGTCAGTGCATATACAAACTCTGGATCCTCTTTTGCCATCTTATTTCGACAGCTGATCTGGTTCGCGGGCGGAATTCTCCTTGGATACGGTGCTTTTAGGATGCCTACCAAAGGTTGGCGGCGGATCTCTCCAGCGCTACTGCTTGCTGCAGTAGTGATGTTAGGACTGGTATTCGTTGATGGAATCGGCCTGGAAATCAATGGAAATAGAAACTGGATTCATCTTGGGCCAATCACTATTCAGCCTAGTGAGTTTTCAAAAATCGCACTCATTATCTGGGGAGCATTTGTTCTTGCTCGAGTCGAACGTGGTGAGTTCCTTCGTAACCAGGGGACCATTGCTCTATTAACTGGCTTTAGTTTCATCTCACTTCTTATTCTGGCTGGAAAAGATATTGGAACAGTAATGGTTCTTGCACTTATCCTGATTGGGATGCTCTTTGTCTCAGGTGAGCGAATCTCCCGCTTACTGCTCATCGGAGGCTTTGCTCTCGCTGTAATTACAGCGCTTGCGCTGGTGCGACCTGCGCTACTCAATCGACTGACCGCCTTCCTCGATCCATTTGCTGCTGCACATTATCGCGGTCTCGGCTGGCAACCAGCACACTCGCGCATGGCTCTGGCGACGGGTGGAATCTTTGGTGTTGGGCTAGGTGGCAGTAGACAAAAATGGGGAAATCTCGGCCCTGAGGCTCATACCGATTTTATCTTCGCAGTGATTGGTGAGGAGATTGGGTTATTGGGAACCACAATCGTGCTCCTTGCTTTTTTTATGATTGCGTGGGCGGGAATCAAAATCGCAATTACAACTCGTGATCCCTTCTCACGGTATGCGGTAGCAGGCGTGACGATTTGGATTATTGCTCAGGCCTCGATCAATATTGGCTCGGTCACGGGAGTCTTTCCTGTGGTGGGATTGCCAATGCCACTTGTCTCTTATGGAGGCTCAGCGCTAATAACCTCTATGTTCGGCTTAGCTTTCGTTCTCGGCGTCGCTCGTCGCGAACCCGAGGCGAAAGAATATTTTGATGCTCGACCAAAGATTTTTAGTTGGCGCACACGATGAGGACGCTAGAGAGAGAATTTTCAATTTTGTTTGCTGGGGGAGGAACTGCAGGTCATCTTCTTCCGGCATTAGCAACGGAAGCTGCGCTCCAAGAGATTCTCACCAGGAGACCTGAAATGCGATTGGTCGTTAGATTTCTTGCGACGAAAGAAGGGGCCGAGTTAAGAATTTTGAGCGAGAAGGGGGCAGATTTTTATCTAGTCCCAAAGACAGATTTTCCACGTGGGATCAATATCCGAGCGCTCTCATTTCTTCCCAGACTCTTGGTGGCAATCTTCCGCACCTTGCCGGTAGCACGAAGAAGCGATGTCGTAGTTGGCTTTGGAGGTTACGTTGCGCTCCCGGCTTACATTGCAGCCTTCATATTGAGAAAACCATTGATAATCCATGAAGCAAATGCCGTACCTGGTCTTGCCAATCGCCTAGGCAGGGTGATGGCGACCCGGACATTGACCAACTTTCCAGTCCATAGCTGGAGGAATTCAACGGCTATTGGGCTACCTATTCGTTCTTCGATCTGGAAGATTGGAAAGATGGGCGAGAAGGAGCGCGCATCAGAACAAATACATGCGCGGAAGGAATTAAATCTAGATACGAGCAAGAAGACTATTTTGGTCTTTGGCGGATCTCTGGGTGCAGCAAAAATCAACAGTACCCTTGAATCAGCGGTAGATGAGTTAATTTACCGTGGCTATCAAATACTCCATGCGACGGGAGTTGGAAAAGAATCACTTGCGGAACGACCTGGGTATCACCCTGTTGCATATATCGCCAAAATGGATCAAGCATTTCTAGCGGCTAACATCGTTATAGCGCGAAGTGGTGCGGGTACCTGTGCAGAGTTGCTGGCTACTGGAACTCCTGCGCTCTTAATCCCATTGGATATCGGAAATGGAGAGCAGCGGAAGAATGCTGAAGAATTGCTAGCTCAGGGAAATGTGCAACTAATTGCAAATGAGGAGCTCACTTCAGTCAATATGCTCTCTGCTATAGAAGATCTTTCGAAGCGCTCCATCGTTGGCAATTCTCGCGAGAGTTCTCCGGCACAATCTCTAGCTGAGGTAATTCTTGAATGTGGAGGAGTGCGGTGAATGAGTTGTTAGCACCCATCCATTTCATCGGCATTGGTGGCTCTGGAATGAGTGGTATCGCGCGGATATGTATCGATAGAGGTTTTGCGGTCTCTGGTTCTGATGTAAAGGATTCAACTGCCTTACACGCGCTGACCCTACAAGGGGCGACTATCTATGTTGGACATGATGAGGCACATATTGCGGATGCGAGAACTGTTGTCGTTTCCAGCGCTATTCGCGAGGAGAATAGTGAGTTAAGAGGCGCTCGAGCACGTGGAATCTCGGTGATTACCAGAGCGCACGCGTTGGCGATCCTACTTAAGGGATACACCTCGGTAGCGGTAGCGGGGACTCATGGCAAAACCACCACTACCTCAATGCTGACCATCACTTTGCAGGGCTTAGGGATGGATCCCTCCTTTGCAATCGGAGGAACTCCTCATGACTCTCGAGCCAATTCTCATCATGGAACTGGGAAAGTCTTCGTGGTCGAAGCAGATGAATCTGATGGTTCCTTTATCGAATACCACCCTGATTATGCGATAGTCACCAATGTCGAAGTCGATCATGTCGATCATTTTGCTGATGAACAGGCAATCAATAGCGCATTTCAAGCGCTCGTAGCTACTGTGAAGAAAGGTGTAATCCTTTGCGCAGATGATCCAGGTAGCGCCCGCCTTGCTGCATTTGCGCGGAAACGTGGGTTGGAGAGCTATTTATATGGTAAAGCGGCGGAGGCAGATTTACGTATCTCCCATATGCATACCGGCTCCGATAAATCCTTGTACCGAGCCACATGGCAGGGTAAGACTCTCGGCGAAGTAACCATCTCCATTCCTGGCGCCCATAACGTACTCAACTCTGCAGCCGCGCTTGCAATGGCTCTGGTAATCAATGCACCTGCTAGCGAGGCCATCGCTCACCTGGGCACGTTTTCGGGGGTGGCAAGACGCTTTGAATTACGAGGGAGCGCACGAGGTATTCGGGTCTTCGATGATTACGCACATCATCCGACCGAAGTTCACGCCACTATCGCCACCGCTCGATTGGTCGCTCCATCGGGGCGAGTGATCGTGATTTTCCAACCTCATCGCTATTCCCGAACAGCAGCCTTTAGCAATCAATTTGCCGAGTCTCTGCGCCATGCCGACTTTGTTCTGCTCCTTGATATATATGGAGCAGGAGAGAGTCCTATGCCGGGAGCAAGTAGCGCTGCTATCTCATCAAGTGTTAATGCTTTGGGGGGCGAGAGCATCTTTGAGCCAAATTTGATGACGGCTGTTGAAGCGGCAGTGAACTTTGCTAAAGAAGGGGATGTTATTCTGACGATGGGAGCAGGGGATGTCACCTCCTTGCCCCCTCAGATAATTGCGGCGATAAATGAACGCCAAAGTTAAACGAATCTTCTTACCTCTGCTTGTCATTGCTGTACTGGGGTACTTTCTGGGATGGTCAAGCCTCCTAGAGGTACGCACCATCGAGGTGACAGGAATTGAAGGGGCGCGAACGCTCACCGAGAAGAGAGTGATCAAAGCAAGTGGCATAAGAGTTGGTGACAAGTTGGCCCGAGTTAGCACCGGCTCAGTTGCTCGCGCTTTGGGCAAGTACCCTGAGATTGCCCGAGTGGAGATCAATCGGAAACCTCTCCACGCTGTCGAAATTGGCGTGACCTTACGGTCTATCGATGTAGCAATTGCGACGACGAAAGGGCGATTCCTTCTCGGTGATTCCACCGGTGTGACCTTTGTCGAAGTCTCACAGGCGCCTCGGGGAATCCCCGTCATCACCGGCGATCGCCGCTTCCTCAAAGATGGTTTGGATATTTACTACTCCCTGCCAAAAAAAATCAAAACTCGGGTCGACACCATCGCGCTGCCCAGCAGCGCCTCAATCGCCTTCTCACTTCGTGGAGGGCTGACCATATTGTGGGGGAACTCAACCGATCTCGAGGCGAAGCTAACCGTTCTTGCTGCGCTTTTGGAGGCGCCAGAGAATAAGAGGGCGCGTTTCATCGATATTGCCACTCCACGAACTCCCACAGTTCGATGAGTAAGTAATTCTTGGTGCGCGACACAGCGAAAAAAAAGCGCGTTGGTATTTGTAGCGCAACGATTTTGCCTCTACCTTCTCGACACGTTTTGAGATAGCGCTCACTCTCAAGTAGAGAATGAGGGTTATCTCCTGTCGAAAGGCGCAGCAGTGGTCACCCCACAAAATTATCTTGCAGTAATCAAAGTTGTTGGAATTGGTGGCGGTGGAGTCAATGCTGTAAATCGAATGATTGATGTTGGTTTGAAAGGCGTCGAGTTCATCGCAATTAACACCGACGCACAAGCGTTGCTCATGAGCGATGCAGATGTGAAATTAGATATTGGCCGAGCTGTCACTCGAGGATTAGGCGCAGGTGCATCGCCCGATGTTGGGCGAAAGGCAGCAGCCGATCATGAGGAAGAGATTCGTGAAGTTCTCCGTGGCTCAGATATGGTTTTTGTGACAGCAGGTGAAGGTGGCGGAACAGGAACTGGTGGTGCGCCAATTGTTGCGCGAGTAGCTCGGGAAATAGGAGCATTAACTGTTGGAGTAGTCACTCGACCTTTTACCTTTGAAGGTAAGCGCCGCGCAGCTCAAGCTGAAGAGGGAATCTCTGCGCTACGGCAAGAGGTCGATACTTTGATCGTAATTCCCAACGATCGATTGTTATCAATTTCCGATCGGACCATTACCGCTCTCGAGGCATTTAAGAGCGCTGACCAAGTATTACTTGCCGGCGTCCAGGGAATTACCGATCTGATCACAACTCCTGGTCTGATCAACCTAGACTTCGCCGATGTACGTTCAGTGATGTACGGGGCCGGTTCTGCGTTGATGGGCATTGGCTCTGCGCGCGGGGATAATCGAGCTACCCGGGCAGCGGAGACGGCAATTGCAAGCCCACTACTCGAAGCCTCCATCGATGGCGCCCATGGGGTACTCCTCTCTATTGCCGGCGGCTCAGATCTCGGGCTATTTGAGATTAGTGAAGCGGCAGAGTTAGTTGCCGCCTCGGCCCACCCCGATGCAAATATCATTTATGGCACCGTTATCGACGATGCGCTCGGTGATGAGGTTCGCGTGACAGTCATCGCTGCTGGATTCGAAAGTGGAGAGCCAACCAAGATCGATGTGCCGGTCATTGATACTCCCATCGCACCGACTCGAGAGAAGAGCGATCCCCTCGAAGTAGCTGCCTCAGTTCCTGCTGGGAGCGCGCTCGGGGGCGGAGCAACTCGAAAGCGAATCATCTTTGAAGAAGATGGCTCCGTTGATGAACTTGATGTTCCAGATTTCCTCAAGTAATTCACGTTAGGAGCCCACTGCAGGTGGAGGGTCGAGCAATCTTCACTTCGCGCTCTGGTGGAAAAAGTGGCGCGCCTTATGGAACGCGAAATCTCGCACTTCATGTGGGGGATGATCCGGAACTGGTACGCCAGAATCGTGAGGATTTAGCTCATGAACTCTCGATAGCTTCGGAGAGGCTCTTCTTTATGGAACAGAACCATGGAGTTGAAATTCAGATCGTTGATGAAGCAAGCGACCACCGAAAGATTCGCACCTGCGATGCGCTGGTCACCTCCACTCCACAGACTGCTCTTGCGGTGTTGGTTGCAGATTGCGCACCCTTACTTATCCGTGGAGAGCGCACATCTGCAGCAGTTCATGTCGGATGGCGAGGGCTCTTTGGCGGAATAGTCGAAAAGGTGCTCGAGAGATTTGCAGAGGAGCGATTTTCTGCATCTATTGGAGCCACGATATGCGGGGAGTGTTATCGGATAGGCGAGGATCTTCTCTCTCAAGCGCAAGAGCGCGGCTTCGTTACGGGAGCGCAGACTCTGGACATCCCGCGCTCAATACTGAAAATTCTCCATGAGCAGAGCGGCAATCGCTTGAACACTGCGCAGTGGATTGGAATCTGCACCTTCGAAAGTAACGAACATTTCTCATATCGGCGTGAGGGCAGAACTGGCCGTCAAGCAGGAGTGGTGATTCATGGTTCGTAGCCAAGAGATTTCTCGTAATCTCTCACGCGTTGAAGAAGAGATTAATCAGGCTCTGGAACTTTCAGGGCGCGAACGATCAGAGATCACGTTGATAGCAGTGACTAAGAATTTTCCAGTGAGCGATATCGAGATACTTTATGATTTGGGGATTAGGGAGTTCGGCGAGAATCGTGACCAAGAGGCGCGGGAGAAAGTTCGATATTTCCAAGAGTCCTCTCACCATCAATTCGAGAGCATGAGATGGCATTTTCAGGGACAACTGCAACGAAATAAGTTGGCATCAATAAGTTCCTGGGCTCACATGGTCCACTCTGTCGATGATAAGAAATACTTGAAAGGGCTCTCCGAAGGGGCGGTTAAAAATGGGCGCCATATCCAGTGCCTGATTCAGATTTCTCTGGATGAGTACCCCACCGCTGGTCGAGGTGGAACTGATGTAGCGGGAGCGCGCGAGATCATTGCTACCTTCGAGCGCGAGAAGAATCAGCTCCTGGGAATGACTCTGGCAGGCGTGATGGGGGTGGCCCCCCTCAATAAACCACCTGCTGAGGCCTTTTCTCGTCTAGCTGAGATTTTTGCCAGGATTGGATCTGGAATGAAGATTCTCTCAGCGGGGATGAGTGGGGACTTCCATGAGGCAATTCTCGCCGGTGCGACACATCTTCGGATTGGCTCGTCAATCCTCGGTTCTCGCTAGCGCGACCGGTAACTTTATACATTATGTCTAGCCCACTTCGTAAAGTCGCGCTCTATCTTGGTCTCGTCGATGACGGCGCAGATGAAGTCACTCCGGCAACTCCAGTAGCTCCTGCCACTCCTGTTGCTTCAACTTCGAGGAGCGGTGCAAGCCGTTTCTTCTCACGTTCTCAAGAGGAGATTGCTCCAGCAGTTCGTCCGGTTTCAGAGCCAGCACAACGCTTCAAATCAGTCGAGAGCGTAACTCCGGTCTACCGTGAAGAGCCGGTTTTGGATCGCATCATCACCCTTCATCCCCATAGCTACAACGATGCGCGAATGATTGGTGAACATTTTCGTGACCATACTCCAGTGATTATGAATCTCACTGGCATGGATGACGCTGATGCAAAACGCCTCGTTGATTTTGCAGCCGGGTTAGTCTTCGGCCATCGCGGCTCTATTGAGAAAGTCACAGCCAAGGTCTTCTTACTCTCCCCGCCCAATGTGAAGGTAAGTGCTGAGGATAAGTTCGCCGCAGCTGAGGCAAGCTTCTTCAATCAGAGTTAATCTCGCTCCATGAGCGTCATAGGGTCCTTGCTCGCAACTATTCTTCAATTATTTATTTACATACTTATTGGTCGTTTGATTTTTGACTACGTGAGAATGTTTGCGCGTAATTGGCGACCTAAGGGAGTAGCGCTTGCCCTGGTCGAGTTGATCTATGCGATTACAGATCCGCCCTTAAATTTTGCTCGTCGATTTATTCCACCAATTCGCATGGGTGCGGTCAGTTTCGACTTGGCGTATATCGCCGTCTTTCTTCTAGCTTCGCTACTCATTCCCTTTGCACGCTTGCTCTAAATCAAGCCTTACGCAACTCCATAACAAACGAGAGCTCATCGTCAGATTCTCGTTCCGGCAGTTTGAGTTGTGAGTTATGGGAAATTTCCAACGCGAGTACCTCTGCTGCGATTTCTGCACTACTGAGTTGGAATGCTTTAGTAATTTCGCTGTCGCCATTCCATGATACGTAGATTCGATCTGAGACATGAAAACCATTTCGTTTCCGATCTTCTTGAATCACTCGAATGATTTCTCGCACGTAGCCCTCGGTGATCAATTCTGGAGTCAAGGTCAGGTCAAGAGCCACCGAAGTGCCATCATGGGTGGCAACAGCCCATCCTGATTTCGGTGTCTCGGTGATGACAAGGTCATCAGCGGTGATCTCAAAGGTTGTGGAAAGCTTTGCCACTCCTGTACCTGCGCGCACGACACGAACCAATTCACCCGGGTTAGCCGCCGCGATCAACTTTGCCACCTCTTGCACCGAAGCGCCGTACTTTGCTCCCAAACTTCGGAAGTTTGCCTTCACTGAATAGGTCACCAAGTCTGCGCCCATTTTAGAGATATCTTCGATTCGGTGGACATTGAGCTCTTCGGAGATCTGCTCTTGGAGCTCCTTATCAAGGAGCGCATACCCTGCAACAAGCGCTCGACCGAGCGGTTGGCGGATCTTTACCTGCGAAGTTGAGCGAGCTGCCCGACCTAATTCAACAATCTGGCGAGTAGTTTCGACCTTCTTTAGAAGTTCGCTATCCATTCGTGAGGGGTCAACGCGCGGGAAGTCGGCAAGATGAACCGATTCCGGTAGCGAACTATCTACTGGCCGGAGGGCTTGTTGCCAGACCTGTTCAGTGATGAAGGGGACCATTGGCGCCATAAGAAGAGTGAGCTTCTCGATGCAATGGTGAAGGGTTTCCAGCGCAGCCGATTCGCCATCCCAGAAACGTCGACGGGAGCGGCGCACGTACCAATTTGAGAGGTCATCGATAAAAGTGGAGAGCGCCCGTCCAGCCTCTTGTGAATCGAAGTTGCTCAAAGCCGAATCCACAATGCCAATTGTCTCGTTGAGCTGGGCGATGATCCAGCGATCGAGAGAGTGCTCAAGGGTCAGCGTTCCGGTTGGAGTGAATTGTGCAACGCTCCCGTAGAGAGTAAGGAATGAGACGGTATTCCAATATGTGAGGAGGGATTTTCTAATAACTTCGGTGATCGCATCATGTCCAACGCGACGCGCTGCCCAGGGAGAACCGGCAGCAAGCATGAACCAGCGAACGGCATCAGCGCCATGTCGATCCATGAGCGGCATCGGCTCCAACACATTACCCAAATGCTTGCTCATCTTTCGTCCATCCTTATCCAGGATGTGTCCGAGACATAGAACAGTTTTATAAGAGGAGTTATCAAAGACCAATGTCCCAATTGTCATCAGCGTATAGAACCAACCACGAGTTTGATCAATCGCCTCGCATATGAAATCCGCAGGATATGTCTCCGCGAATACTTCTTCTGACCCTGGTCTATGCGGATATCCAAGTTGAGCAAATGGCATTGCACCGGAGTCATACCAGCAATCGATGACTTCGGGCACCCGCCGCATCGTTCCTGAGCATTGCGAGCAGACGATTGTGACGTCATCGACCAAGGGACGATGGGGGTCTAGTTGCGAGTAATCCTCTTTAGCCAATGTTGAGAGTTCGGCGAGAGATTCCACACAGACCATATTCTCTGGATGGTCATTTTCGCATCGCCAAATAGGAAGCGGTGTTCCCCAATATCGATTTCGCGACAAGGCCCAATCGATATTATTTTCTAACCAATCTCCATAGCGTCCACTCTTGATTGTTGATGGATGCCAATCAGTCTTTGCATTCTCCTTTAAGAGCGCCTCTTTTATCGCGGTAGTTCTGATGTACCACGAAGGTTGCGCGTAATACATCAATGGCGTGTGGCAGCGCCAACAATGCGGATAGGAGTGGTCATAGCTCTGTTGCTTGAAGAGCAGCCCGCGTGATTTCAACTCGCGTACCAGAGGTTTATCAGCATCTTTGAAGAATGCCCCAGCAATTAAGGGAAGTGTCGTGTCGAAGGTGCCATCACCACGAATCGGATTGACCACGGGGAGGTTGTACTTACGACAAACCTGCAAATCGTCGGCGCCAAAAGCGGGGGATTGATGGACTAATCCAGTGCCATCTGTGGTGGTGACGTACTCTGCAAGTACTACAAAATGTGCATCTGGAATCTCTAGCCATTCAAATGGTCTTTGATATTTCGTATGTTCTAACTCGCTACCAATGAATTTCTTGGTAACGGTAAATCCTTCTCCGAGAGATGAGAGTAACTCTTCCGCAACAACTAATCGTTCGCCTTCACCGTTCTCGGCAAGCAGGTAGGTGACATCAGGGTGCACTGCGATTGCGGTATTGGAGACTAATGTCCATGGGGTTGTGGTCCAGACTAAAAATGATGCGCCAACCTCTTGGAGCGGACCTGAGGTGATGGGGAACTTCACATAGACCGAGGGGTCTGTGATGTTCTCATAGCCTTGGGCAAGTTCGTGATCGGATAGTCCAGTTCCGCAACGAGGGCAATACGGTGCGACGCGATGATCTTGGACAAGAAGCCCTTTCTTCCAAATCTGAGCAAGCGACCACCACACGCTCTCTACATATTCGCTCGACATCGTCCAATACGCCTGATCGAAGTCGACCCAGAAACCCATTCGCTCGGTCATCTCGGTAAAAGCATCGACATGGCGCAAAACCGACTCTCGACATTTTTGATTGAAGGCGGCTACGCCAAACTTCTCGATATCTTGCTTTCCGGTAAAACCTAATTCTTTTTCAACGGCCAGCTCCACCGGTAGGCCATGGCAATCCCATCCAGCTCGTCGCGGCACATATCTGCCCTTCATCGTGTGATACCGAGGAAAGAGATCTTTGAAGACCCGCGCCTCGATGTGATGGGTCCCCGGTAATCCATTTGCCGTCGGCGGGCCCTCATAGAAGGTCCATGGCTGGGCGCCACTACGTGTGGCGATACTCTTTTCGAAAATCTGGGAGTGGTTCCAAAAGGCGAGAATCTCTCGCTCCATGGCAGGTAGGTCGACCTGCGTAGGCAGGGCGCGGTAGGTACCCGACATCTGACTCATGAGGGGCGCAGTTTACCCCGCACTCTCAGAAAAGGGGCTACCCTTCTCCGCCATGGCACCTGCAAAAAAACCGGC
>Ga0208048_1000550_pt1 | contig 20196 bp, 13 predicted proteins | sample Malawi_45m_30L_FD_184163 | JGI IMG/M metagenome (GOLD analysis project Ga0208048, IMG submission 184163) | Freshwater microbial communities from Lake Malawi, Central Region, Malawi to study Microbial Dark Matter (Phase II) - Malawi_45m_30L... | ecosystem: Environmental > Aquatic > Freshwater >...
GGGACGAGCACGAGCGTTTCGCCTGATTCGCTCATCAATCGGCCCGTGTAATCCTCCCCGTTCTTGAGCCACACAGTGGTGTTCTGGAACTGCTCGGAAACCACCTTGCTGGGCTCGAGGATGGCTTCGAGCACATCGCGCCGGCTGAAGCGTGAGCTCACCGCCGTCAGGTCGGGACCAATGCCGCCACCCTCGACCACGAAGCGATGGCAAGCGAGGCACTGCGCGTCCACAAAGGCTTGGCGGCCCTTCTCATAGTTGCGGCCCTTACCCACGGCGTCGAGGTCGGCGAAGTCCGCCATCGTCCACGCCTTCACAAAGCTGCGGGGCTGCGGCTTGGGAAATTCGCTTGCGCCCTTCCGTCCGGACGGCGCGCCAGCGGGCAGGCTGGCCAGCAACTGCCCCAGCTCCCCCTTCTCGCCATCGCTCAGGTTGGCCGTGGCCTCCTTGAGGAAGTTCTTGAAGAAATTGTTGTAGCTACTGCCGTTGCCGTAGGGACGACCAGCTTCTTGAAACCACTTCACCGTGTCACCCTGATGCGTGGCCGGGGAGCGATCCAGGGCCCAGTAACCGAAATACTCCTTGCGCTGGTCGAGCGTCCAGTTCTTCGCAGTGCGGAGGTGGAAGAGGTAATGCACCATGTCTTCTTGCGAGGGCGCGCCAGCCATGAGGGTGAGCGTCTTGTCCACCACGCCGGGCGCGCCGAGGGCGATGAGCACCTGGGACAACTCGCGGTTTACGAGGGTGCTCTTATTAGGGTAACTGGTGGAGAGCTTCTCGGTCGCGAGCTTCACCACGTCGGCGGAGGGCAGGCCATTGCGGGCGATAGAGACTTGAATGACACGCAGTTTGTCGAGCTGCTGGCGCTCGGAGAGCGTGGCCATTGGCCACTTGCCCAAGCCGCGTAGCCCTTCGTCCTGCGCAGTCTTGCCGCCGAGGCGCACAAGCGCGAGCAACGCAGTGAGGCCGCCGTCAGCGGCTTTCTCTTCCAGCGCGCGCGTCTGCCAAGTCGTGATGGGCTGCGCCTCCAGGGCGATGCGGGCCGCGTAGCGGATGGCGCGGTCGGGGCTGTTCAAGTGCGGCCAGATGAAGTCGAGCGCCTTGGGGTCGGCCTTGCCGTGGAAGGCTTCCAACTGGCGCCGCAATGCGCGGGCCTCGGCGCCGTCCTTGTTCGGCTCCCACGCGGCGGCGGTGGATTCCTTGCCGGTGTAGGTCACGCGATAGAGGCCGGCGGCGGTGCCGCGCCCGCCAATGGTGAAATACATCGCGCCGTCGTTGCCGATGATAAGGTCGGTTACGTTGAGCGGTGGCTTTGGTTCCCCGGGCTTAACCAGACCCGCAGGGGCGACGAAGTTCTCCCAAGTCGCCGTGTAGCTGGCGCCCTCGGGCTTGAGGTGGACGGCCATGAGGCGGCCGTAGGTCCAATCCATGATGTAAAGGGCGCGCTGATACTTCGCGGGGAACTTCGCGCCCTTGCCGCTACCCATGCCCGTGGGGCAGCCAATGCCGATGTCCACCACGGTGCCCAAGCTGTCAGCGTAATAGTCCGGCCACTTGCCAGTGCCGTAGCGCCAGCCAAACTCCGAGCCGCTGGTGGCGTGGTTCACGCGCGTGGCGCGATACCACGGCATGCCCCAGTCCCATTCCATGTCTGCGTCCCACACGAAGAGTTCGCCGTCCGGGTTGAAGGCGAAATCAAACTGGTTGCGGTAACCGGCGCTAAAGAAATCCCATTTCTTTCCGTCCGGGCTGACGCGGCAAACGTAACCGCCCGGCGCCATCACGCCCGTGGCGTGGCCGTTGCCATCGGGCTGGCGCGGAAGAACGTGGTCCTCGGCCCAATTCTTGTGCGGTGAAGTCGAAGCGAGGTCGGCCGGCGGCCTGGTGTGGTTGCCGGCCATCACATAGAGATTGCCGTCGGGGCCAAGCTCGACCGCGTGCGGGCCGTGCTCGCCGCCGCCGGGCAGCGCCTTGATGAGTTCAATCTTCGACCATGTGTCGCTGCCGTCGTCCGTGATGCGATAAAGGCCAGAAACGAACGTGGTCGAGTATTTGTTGACCACGACCCAAAGCGCACCGTTGACAAAGGTCATGCCCTGCGCGTCGTAGAGCGGCTTGGCGATGAACTCGCGCTTGGCGACCTTTCCGTCCTTGCCGAGCGTCACGCGCAGCAGGCCGCCGTCGGGATTAGCCGCGCGATACTGCGGGCTAAGAATGAGCCGTCCCTTGTCGTCCTTGCACAGGTTGACCCACGAGCCTTCCTCGGGCTCAGCGCTGACGAGCAACTCCGTCTTGAAGCCCGCGAGCGTGTAGAGCGACTCGGCGGGCGTGGCTTCGCGTTTGCCGCCGGGCGCGGCCTTCGCCGCGCCCTTCGCACCACCGCCGCCCAGCACGTCGCCCCACGGGCCGGCCCCGAGCTTGGCGACGGAGATAGGCTTCTCCCAACCCTCCTTTTTATGATCCGCGGTTTGCCAGCCAACGATGTCCTCATTGTGCGCCAGCCAGGTCAGGTCGGTGACGATGCTTTGCTTCTTGCCGTCGGCGAAGGTCATCTCCAGCCGCGCGACCACGCCGGCCGCGCCGCCGTGGTTGATGCCGCGCAGCGCGAGGATGTTCTCGCCGGTCTTGAGGTCAGCCGTTACGTCCACGGCGGCGGCTTGCTGCCACGAGACGATGGTGGCGACAGACTTGGCATTAAGAAAGGCAGTACCCTCATCATCTACGGAGGCGGCGAGCGTGGCCTTGGTAGGCTTGGCCTCGAGCGTAAACGTCTTACGGAAGAAGCGGCGTTCGTTGTTGCCGGGGGCTTTGCCGCCGTTGGCGTGCCAGATCCACTCGGGGGTTTGGGCGACTGTGATCTGAGCGAGCGTCAACCAGCTAGCGAAGGTGCGGAGGGAAAGAAGGTTCATCTTTTGAAAAATGCTATGAACAGACGGTGCTTTGAAAGTGGGAATTCAGCAACGCGCCGGTGGTGAAACGGCTTGGCAGGGGGAAGAGGCTTTGGTTGACTGCCGCCCGAATGAATCGTCCCTTCGGTCTTGCTTGGCTAAGCCTTGCTTGGGTTCTGTCAATTAACCCGGCACAGGCGGCTGAGCAGCAGGAACGCTGGAGTTTGGAAACGCTTACTAAGGACGGGCGTGTGACCATGGCTCAAGGCGGCCTCATGCAAGGCAGCGGCGGCGTGCTGGTGAGGTATTGGAGCAAGGAAGGCAAGGAAGCTGAACTATCTGCCAACCAGATCCAGTTGAATCAAACCACGGGAGACATTCGCGCCGAGGGGTCCGTTTTTCTTCGCGGTGAGGGGCATGCCTGGCAGAGCGAGCGCTTAGATTACAACTTTAAAACCAAGGTCATTCGGGCGGCGGAGTTCAAGACCGGCAACGCGCCATTTTATGTGGGCGGCTTCGGCCTTGAGGCGGCAAGGACAAACAACCTTTACACCGCCACCAATGCCTTTTTTACCTCGGACGACTTTGCTGCCCCCGGCTACCGGGTGCGAGCTCGCAAGCTAACCATCATCCCGGGCGAAAGCTTGGTGGCTGAGGACGCGACAATCCTAATTGGCGATGTGCCAGTGCTTTATTGGCCCAAGTTGAAGCGGAACTTCAAATCGCACGAAGACTTCTGGGTGGTGAACCCAGGTTTCCGGGGACTTTATGGCCCCTATGTGCTGGGCACCTACCACCGTGCTTTTACTACGAATTTCATCACGGACTTCCACCTCGACTACCGGCAACGGCGCGGCCTCGGTTTGGGGCCGGACGTTAACTACGACGCGGGCAAATGGGGCACGGGCGAGCTGAAGTTCTATTACCTCAATGACGACGCGCCGCAACTCAATAGCGCGGGACGGGTGATTGACGGCGACCGCCACCGCCTGAGCTTCTCGCATCGCGTGGAAATCCGCACGAACTTGACGGCGAAGGCGGTGATCCGTGCGCAGAGCGATCCCTTTGTCACCCGTGACTTCCTCGAGGGTGAGTATCAGCGCAACATTCAGCCGAACTCCTTCGTCGAGGTTAACCAACTCTGGTCCAATTGGAGCCTGAACATCCTCGCACAGCCGCGCCTCAATGATTTCTTCGAGCTGGTCGAACGCCTGCCTGACGTGAAGCTAACTGGCCTTCGCCAACAAGTTGGCGTGACGCCGCTCTACTACGAAAGTGAAAGCACGGCCGGCTACTACCGGCGCGAGTTCGCAGACAACGTTCTGCCCAGCTTCGCTGCGTTCCGCGGCGACACCTACCATCAGGTCGTGCTGCCGTGGAACTTCTTTGGCTGGCTCAACGTCACGCCGCGCATAGGCGGGCGCTTCACGCATTACGGAGAAACCGACGGCTTTGGTGCAACCACCACCGAGGCGAACCGTGGCGTATTCAACACCGGCGTGGAGGCCACCTTTAAAATCCACCGCACCGAGCCAAACCGCGAAATTCCCTGGCTCCAAGTCAAAGGCTTGCGGCATATCATGGAGCCAGGCATCAACTACGCCTTCGTCCCCTCGCCCAACCGCCTGCCGCCCACGCTGCCGCAGTTCGACTACGAAGTGCCCACGCTTCGCTTACTGCCGCTGGAGTTCCCTGACTATAACGCGATTGATGCCGTGGACAGCCAGAACGTCTTGCGCTTAAGTCTACGAAACCTCGTCCAAACCAAGCGTAATGACCGTGTTGACACGCTGCTGAATTGGGCGCTTTACACCGACTGGCGGCTTAAGCCCCGAGCCGGTCAGGGCACCTACGCCGACGTCTTTTCCGATCTCGATTTCAAGCCGCGCGACTGGCTCACGCTTTCGTCCGAGATCCGTTACGACTTAAACAGCGGACACGTGCGCCTTGCCGACCACCGCACCGTCATCACGCCGGAAGACCATTGGAGCGTCGCGCTTGGGCATCGTTATATCCGCAACGACCCGCTCTTTCTCGGCGGACCGGGTAACAACCTGTTTAACTCCAGCTTCTACTACCGCTTCAACGAGAACTACGCGATTCGCACGCAACACTTCTTCGAAGGCCGCGACGGCCGGATCGAACAGCAATTCTACACCCTCTACCGCGACATGCGAAGCTGGGTGGTCGCGCTTACCTTCCGCGTGCGCGACCTGCGCAACGGCTCGCAGGACTACACCGTAGGCGTGACTTTCAGCCTCAAGGCCTTCCCCCGCTACAAGCTGAATCAGGATCGCGATATTCCCGCACTGCTGCTGGGCGGCTAGACTCGGTTTCTCAAATTCAAGTTTGCCAGCACCGGGATTCTCGTGCTGGCAAACCTCCAAAAGCATTCCATTTTTTGCCATGCGCGTGTTGATTGTGGGTTGTGGTTACGTGGGACTGCCACTCGGCGCGGAGCTGGTAAAGCGCGGCCACGCGGTCTTCGGGCTGCGACGCACGGCCGAAGGTGCGGAGGAATTGCAAGCGGCGGGCCTGACGCCGTTGGTAGGCGATGTGACGCGCCCTGAGACGCTGCGCGCACTACCAGGACCGTTCGACTGGGTAGTGAACACGGTGTCCTCCTCGAAGGGTGGCGCAGAGGTTTATCGCGCGGTGTACGTGGACGGCACGCGCCACCTGATCGAATGGCTCACCGCAACACCGCCGCGTAAGTTCGTGCACACAAGCAGCACAAGTGTCTATGCGCAAACCGACGGAAGTGAAGTGACCGAGACGAGCTCGGCACAGCCCACCACAGATACCAGTCAGCTGCTGGTTGAGGCGGAAGACCTACTGAGGAAGGCGGCGCGAGAGGAAGGCTTCCCAGCGGTGGTGCTGCGCGTTGCGGGCATTTATGGGCCGGAGCGCGGCTTCTTATTCCAACAGTTTCTCCGCGAAGAGGCGCGCCTGTCGGGCGACGGCTCCCGACTGCTCAACATGATCCACCGTGACGACGTGGTGAGCGCGATCATCGCGGCCCTGGAGCGTGGCAAGCCGGGGCGCACTTATAACGTGACGGATAACGAGCCAGTGTCGCAACGGGCGTTCTTCGAGTGGCTTACCGATAAGCTGCATAAGCCAATGCCGCCGTCCGCCGATGAGTCTGGTGCTACCCGCCGTAAACGTGCCGTAACGAACAAGCGCGTGTCTAACCGGCGACTGAGGGAGGAACTGGCGTGGACCCCAAGCTATCCGACTTTCCGAGAGGGATATGCGGAAGACGTGAGGCGCAATGCCTAATGTGTCACCAAAACGTTAACGGACCTGGTAATCTTGGCTTGCGCGTTGCGTGTTCAGCATCAGGCCTCACCCGACGCGGAAAGAAATCCGCTTCACCATCTCTTTGCCGAAGCTGTGTTGCAGCCGATCGAGAATCTCTTTTCGACGGTAACGAACGATCTCATCGAGCCAAGCGCTGCTATCCACGCTGACAAAGAGCGTTCCCTTATTTAGCCCGGTGGGCTGTGCATGCGCAGCCACGCTTGGGTCTACGAGATGGTTCCACACCTTGACGATCTCCGCCTCGGCTCGACGGCGTTCGAGGCCAAGGCCGCCCATCACTTCGGGCAGGAGTTTCGCAAGGGAGCGTCCGTGGTTTTTCCCGGCGCTCTCGAGCGCGGATATATCCACGCCACGCCAAGCGGCCAAGACACGTTCGCGGGGCGTGGTGGCAGCGTGCTTAGCGCCGGGGCGCTCAGGCCGGGGTAACTTGCTCATCCAATACGAGGATGTCCTTGGGCGGAATGTCGTAACCACCCGTGATGATATTGCCGGTGAGGCAATCGCGCATGGGCTTGAAAAACTGCACATGGATGCTCTGCGCATTATGGTTTAACAAAAAGTAAATCCGATAATCGCCGCGCACGCGCATGGATACCTCAATCTGGTCAGGCACGCGCAACAACGAGCTAATGCCGCACATCTGGCGCAGCCAAGTGATGAGGTCGTGGTAGAACGGCAGGCTGGACATGGTGCCGACGTAAATCGCGCGGCCCTCGCCAAATGAGTTCATGGTGACGGCCGGCTTGCCCGCATAGAAATCCTTGGCATACGTGCCCAGCACTTGACAGCCCTCCAACGGCTCGATGATGTCGCACCACAGCCGGGTGTTGTGCAGGCCCGAGGTAGGGAAGCTGCCTTTGATCGTGATGTGGTTTTCCTCCCCCGGCGGCAGCGGATCAAACTCCAGCACCTTCAGGCCGAACATGTCGCTCATCTCGTAGGGCGGATCGGTTGCGGCAATATGGTTTTCGTCCACTAGGCCGGTGTTGAAAGTGCCGACCAGCGTGCCGCCGTTATGAACGTAGAGCCGCAGCATATCCGCCTCGCCGCCGGCAACCATGTGCAGCGAGGGCGCGATCACGAGCTTGTATTTCGATAGGTCGTCGGTGGGCCGCGCGAAGTCGACGGGGATGTTCCGGTCGTGCAACGCGTTGTAAAAGAGCTGCACATGCTCGCGCTGGCTGAAAAATTTGTTTGAGCGCATGGGCTGGTTGAGCGCCCAGTCGCTTGGCGGGCTGACGAGAATGGCGACCTCAGGTTTGACCTGCGTGCCGGTGATCAACGGGATTAGCTTTTGCAACTCCGTGCCTAGTTGCATGACTTCCTGGAACATTCGGTTCTGTGCCAGCCCGTCGTGAGTCAAAACACCGCCGTAGAATTTTTCCGGGCCTATGCGGGGCATCCGCCAATAAAAATAAAGTAGGCCGGTCGCTCCGCGCGAAAGAAGCTGGTAACTGAAGAGTCGCACCACGCCCGGGCGAACAAGCGAATTAGCATCCGCCCAAGCCACATTACCGGCTTTTTGTTCCATCACCCAAAAACCCTCAGCCTCACCATTCTTTTTGAGGGAGCGGGCGAGGTCAATGGGCATCGCATTCTCACCCGAATTGTGGCCGACCGCCGCGTCACAGTCGATTGCCACGAAGTCTATCGCATCAGCGAGGTCGAAATGGTCAATCTGCACCGCATAGGGGCGGAGCGTGGTGGTGACCGGGATCTTGGGGGTCAGTTCGCGGAGGATTTCCGCCTGCATGCGGATGAAGGCAACACAGGTGTCGCTGGAAAAGCGCCGCCAATCCGTGAGTAGTGCGGGGTTGTGGACTGCCGGAGCGGCCATGGGCATGGGCACATCGGCGAAGTCGGTCACGACCTGGCTCCAGAAGCGCAGCCCCATCCGTTCGTTAAGCAGGTCCACCGTCTCGTATTTGGACTTGAGCCAGGCGTGCCAGTCGCGCTTGGTCTCGGGGTTGAAGGCGTATTCCGTGTTGTGCCGGCCCACGCCGTTGTCAATCTGCCAAGCAACGAGGGCAGGGTGGTCGCCTAGTGCCTCGCCCATCGCGCGAACGATTTTCTGCGCTTGGTCCCAATACACGTCGCTATTCATGCAGTAAGCGCGACGGGTACCCTCGCGGCGCGGCTGGCCGTTCTCATCCAATGGCAGGATCTCCGGGTATTTCTTCGCCAACCAGACCGGAGGGGCGGCGGTGGGGGTGCCGAGGACGATTTTGACACCATGTTGGGCAAAGGCATCCATAGCCCGCCGCAACCAAGCGAAGTCGTATTTGCCCTCCTCCTGTTCGCACAAACCCCAAGAAAATTCCCCCATGCGTACCACGTTCATGTCCGCTTCGGCCATGAGTTGAGCGTCTTGCTCCCAACGGGATTCCGGTTTCTCAGCCGTCCCGTCAAAGGGATACACCCAGTGCTCCGGGTAATAATCAGCTCCGAAATACATGGTTGAGTTAGTTGATGACGATAGGAAGCTAGGCGTAATAATGTGCGCGTAGCAATACCATTTTTGGCTGGGTCTCGGCCCTGTCCGCCACTCGACGAGATAATCAACCGCACTGATGTCCAAGCAGAAAAGCGCCGTCCAATCAGGGCATGAACTCTTATTGCCGCTTCCTCGCCGCTACCCTTCTCGTTTCCGCGCATCTGGCTTGCGCCGCCGCCTACCGGAACAACTACGGTAAGCTCCCTGTGAACGCCACCGCGGGCGACCGGATGTTCGCGGAGCATTTCCGCGCGGAAACGCGGGCGCTCGAGGAGCGGAGCCTCGCGGACATCCACTCGCTCGACGACTGGAACAAGTCGAAGGACACATTCCGCAAGCAACTCCACGAAATGCTCGGGCTCGACCCGTTGCCGCCGAAGACGGACCTCAAGGCCACCATCTCGGGCAAGCTCGATCATCCCGATTTCACCCTCGAGAAGCTGCACTTCCAATCCATGCCGCGCCTTTACGTGACGGCGAATCTCTACATCCCGAAGAATCTCTCGAAGCCCGCGCCGACCATCCTCTACGTCTGCGGCCACGCGAACATCAAGACCAACGGCGTCAGCTACGGCAACAAGGTCGGCTACCAACATTGGGGCGCGTGGTTTGCGCGCAACGGCTACGTCGCGCTGCTCATTGATACGGTGCAACTCGGCGAGATCGAGGGCATCCACCACGGCACGTATCGCGAGAACATGTGGTGGTGGAACTCGCGCGGTTATTCCAGCGCGGCCGCCGAGGCGTGGAATTGCATCCGCGCGCTCGACTATCTCGAGACGCGCCCCGAGGTGGACAAGTCGAAGTTCGGCGTCACCGGCCGAAGCGGCGGCGGCGCCTACTCGTGGTGGATCGCCGCGCTCGACGAGCGCATCAAGGCGGCGTGCCCGACCGCGGGCATCGCCGACTTGCGCAATCACGTCGTGGACGGCTGCGTCGAGGGCCACTGCGATTGCATGTTCATGGTGAACACCTACCGCTGGGATTACGCACAGGTGGCCGCGCTCGTCGCGCCGCGCCCGCTCCTCATCTGCAACACGGACAAGGACACCATCTTCCCGCTTGACGGCGTGGTGCGCCTGCACGAACGCGTGCGCAACATCTATGATTTACACAATAAACCGGAACAACTCGGCCTCATCGTCACCGAAGGCCCGCACAAGGACACGCAGGAGCTGCAGGTGCCCGTGATGCGCTGGTTCAACAAGTGGCTGAAGCAGAGCGAAGCCCCCGTGCCCAACTACGCGGAGAAGCTCTTCACGCCGCAGCAACTGAAAGTCTTCGACAAGCTGCCTGCCGACGAAATCACCAGCAAGTGCCACGAGACGTTCACGCAACTGGCGATTGATTCCGCCAGCTTCGAGCCCAAGAAGGCGCTCGCTGAACTGCAACTCAAGACCTTCGGGGGCTGGCCCGCGGCCACCGCGCCAGCGAACGTCCGTCAGGTCACTGCCACCGAGACCGACGGCGTGAAGCTCACCGTCCACGAGTTCGACAGCGAGAGCGGCATCCGGCTGCGCTTCTACCTCGCGCAGCCGGCCGCCGCCGCGCCGAAGGCACTGCACCTCGAGACCGTGGACGATGCGAACTGGAAACAGCAGTTGCAACTTGCGAAAGTTGGCTTTGCGGGCGCGTTCAGCGAGGAGTTTGCGCGCGCGGGCGTTGATCCGCAGATGCCCGTTGCGCCGGGGTTACAAAAGCAGTTCGCCGGCTGGATGCGCTACATCCGCGACCACCAGGCGGCCTACATCACTTTCGCGCCGCGCGGCGTCGGCCCAACTGCGCTCGGCGGCGACAAGCGCTACCAGATCCAAGTGCGCCGCCGCTTCATGCTGCTGGGCGGGACGCTCGCCAGCTCACAGGTGTGGGACGTGCATCGCGCATCCGAGGCCGCGCGGGCTTTGCCGGGAATGGCTGACTTGCCGTTGCACTTCCACGCCAGCGCGGAGATGACCGAGGTCGCCACGTTCGCTGCGCTGTTCGAGCCGAAGCTGGCCTCACTCACGCTGTCGCAAGCACCGCGCGAGGATCAAGCCGCGCCTGACTTCCTCAACTGGCGACGCATCGTCACCCCGGGGCAGTTGCTCACGCTCGCCGAGCAGAAGACGAAGGTGAACCTGCCAAAGAAGCGGTGAGCGTGGACCGCCCGTTTGCCATCAGGGCTTGGCGGCCTGCCGCTTCCGCCACTCGCGAAGGATTTCAACGAGCATCGGCAGCACGGACACGAAGATGATGCCGAGCACCACTAGCTCAAAGTTCTTCTTCACCCACGGCAAATTGCCGAAGAACCAGCCCGCCGGCACGAGTGTCACCACCCATGCGACCGCGCCGACGACGTTGAACATCATGAAGCGCCGGTAGTCCATCGCGCCACTACCCGCCACGAACGGTGCGAAGGTCCGCACGATGGGCACGAAGCGCGCGAGGATGATGGTCTTGCCGCCGTACCGCTCGAAGAACTGGTGGGTCTTTGTCAGGTACTCCGGCTTAATCAGGCGCGGATATTTCTTTGAAAGTGCCGCGCCGGCGAACTTACCCACCGAGTAATTCACGGTGTCGCCGATGATCGCCGCAACGAGGATCACCACGCCAGCCAGATACACGTTTAGACCGCTTTCCGGATTCGCCGCGATGGCCCCCACGGCAAAAAGCAGCGAATCGCCCGGCAGGAACGGCGTGACCACTAGCCCGGTCTCAGCGAAAATGATGAGAAACAAGATGCCATAAACCCACGCGCCGTGCTCGCGGGTCAGCGCGTGCAGGTGATCCTGCAGGTGCAGAAAGAGGTCAAGGACTTGCTTGATGGTGTCCATGCGCGCGCCGGACGCTGCGGAAAATGGCGTTGCGGGGCAAGTGCGTTGTTGCAGACTGGGCCCCGTAGCGTGTGAGCGCGGGGCGTGAAAAGACACCAACGCTTCCGCCCGCAGCCACGTTCCACACATTACGCATCACGCCCCATGAAAGCTGCCGTCCTCCACGGGAAAGAAGATGTCCGCCTCGAAGAAGTGCCCGAACGTCCGCTCGCGCCCGGCGAGGTGCGCGTGCGCATCCGCGCGGCGTTGACGTGCGGCACCGACCTGAAAGTCTTCAAGCGCGGTTATCACGCGAAGATGCTCGTGCCGCCCACTGTTTTCGGCCACGAGCTGGCGGGTGAAATCACTGAAATGCGGGATGCGCAAGGTGGAATGCGGACTGCGGACTGGCACGTCGGGGACCGCGTGGTGGTGGCGAACTCCGCGCCGTGCGATGTTTGTGCGCCGTGCAAACGCGGGCAGGAAAACCTTTGTGATGATTTGCTTTTCCTGAATGGCGCTTACGCGGAGTCCATCGTCGTGCCGGACCGCCTGGTGAAGAAGAACCTTCTGCGGCTCAAGCCCGGCACCACTTACCGCGACGCAGCGCTGACCGAACCGCTCGCATGCGTGGTGCAAGGCGTCGAGGATTCGCAGCTTGCCGCCGGGCAACGCGTATTAGTCATCGGCGCGGGACCAATCGGGCTGATGTTCGTGGCTTTAGCGAAGCATCTAGGCTGCGAAGTCGCCGTGGCGGGGCGGGGCGCGGCTCGGTTGAACGCCGCACACCGGCTCGGGGCAACTGAATTGTTTGATGTCGGCGCGGAAGGCGACGCAATAAAAACGGTCACAGCCCGCCTGCCCAAGCCAGATTTCGACGTGGTCATCGAAGCCGTCGGCAAGCCCGAGGCGTGGGAGACGGCGGTGCGGCTCGTGCGCAAGGGCGGGCTGGTGAACTTCTTCGGCGGCTGCCCAGCGGGCACGAGCATCGCGCTGGACACGGGGCTGATCCACTACTCGAATCTTACGCTGCGGGCCAGCTTCCACCACACACCGCGCACCATCCGCCGCGCGTTGGCGTTCATCGAGTCCGGCGTCATCCGCGCCGCCGACTTCGTGGACGGCGAGTGCGGCTTGAGCGGGCTGCCGGAGCTGTTCCGCAGCATGACAGCGGGCAACCGCGTGGTGAAAACCCTCGTGGACGTGACCCGTTGACCGGGACAACGCCCAAAAATCCGCTGGCAAATTCCCGGCCGTTCGCGTCCATTCGCGGGCACATTCGCATGAAACAGAATCACGTTCGCGCTAAACTCAAACGGGGCGAGCCGAGCTTTGGCACTTGGCTCGCGCTGCCCGACCCCGCCGCCGCCCGCCTCATGTCCGGCCTGGGCTTCGACTGGATGACCTGCGACATGGAGCACTCGGGTTACAACTTCGAGACGGTTGCGAACAGCTTCATGGCCATCACGGCCGGCGGCTGCGCGCCGTTGGTGCGGGTGCCGTGGAACACGGGCGAAAACATCAAGCGCGTGCTCGACCTCGGCGCATGGGGAGTAGTGGTGCCGATGGTCAACTCGCGCGCTGAGTGTGAGGAGGCGGTTCAACACACGCGCTATCACCCCATCGGTAACCGCTCCGTAGGGGGGCAGTTGCACGCGCCCAACTTCGGCACCGACCCAGCCACCTACTACGAGAAGGCCAACGACGAGATTCTGCTCGTGGTCATGGTCGAGCACGTGAAGGGCGTGGAGAACCTTGATGCGATCCTAAGCGTGCCAGGCATTGACGCGGTATTTATCGGACCAAATGACCTGCACAAGAGCATGGGTCAGAAGCCGTCGTTTGACAGTGGTTACCAACCGTTCGTGGACGCGCTTAAGGCTGTGCGTGAGACCGCAAAAAAATACGGCATCGCCTCTGGCATTCATGTACCTGACGTCGAGTCAGCCAAGCGCCGCGCGGCGGAGGGCTTCCAGTTTATCGCCGTGGCCAGCGAACTGGGCATGATGCTCGCCAAGGCGCGGGAGAACATCGCGATACTGGGCCTCAAGCCCACCGGCGCCACGGCAAAGTATTGAGCCCGGTCAATTAATAATTTCGCATTCACCGCTGCTTTCCGCAATTCCCGCACCTCTTTCACGAAAATTATCCCTCAGTTCCTGCCACTACCCTACTGCTTCATGGCTCAGCCTAACTGCTGACGCTAACCGCGCCCGCTCCCACGGGCATCGTGCTCCGCTCCGCACAGCCCATTGCAAGGTAGACGTGCTGACCGTAGGCCACGCAGTCAAGAGACCAGAAAGATTAGTGCGACGGTCGTGGAAGTGAGCTGCCACGGCGACCGCAAATAAGATTACAGGATTTCAATGCCGTTCATGAAGCTGATCTTGCAGGCGCGCCTGAGCCTCATGGCATATTCCAACTTGGCATGAAATGGTGCGCTGGCTAAGTTCCGCGCCATGTCATTGCCAGCCGCTGAACCCGCCAACGAAGACGTCGCTTATTTCAACCAGATCCTAAAAGCTGGCGTAGAAGGTGGCTGCTCAGATGTTCACATCAAAGTTGGCACCCCCGCTTCCTTCCGAATCAGCCGAGCATTCCACAACATCGACTTCGTGCCCACGCAAGTATGGATGCAGAGCGTCATTGATGGCATTTGTCCCAAGCACATGAAGGCCGGGCTGGAGGCGGATCGCGAGACTGACTTCTCTTACTCGGCGCCGGGCATCGGACGCTTTCGCACGAACGTCTTTCAAGCATTGGGCCGCTGGTGCATCGTAATGCGCTACATCAAGAGCACCGTACCAACCTTTGAAAAACTTGGGCTACCCGAGGTGCTAAAAACGGTGGCTGAGTCCCCACGCGGCATCGTGCTCATGGCCGGCACCACCGGCTCGGGCAAGTCCACCACGCTCGCGGCCATGCTCGAGCACCTGAACAACAACTTCCGCAAGCACATCGTCACGCTCGAGGATCCGATTGAGTTCGTCTTCGAGGAAAACCAGTGCCTCATCGAGCAGCGCGAACTGAACCTTGACACCATGAGCTTCCACCGCGCGATGAAGAGCGCCCTGCGCGAGGATCCGGACGTCATCATGGTCGGCGAGATGCGCGATGCCGTAAGCTTCCAGACCTCCATCAGCGCAGCTGACACTGGCCATACGGTGATCTCCACCATGCACACCACCAGCGCCAACAGCTCCGTGGGCCGCATCTTGGAATACTTCAAGCAAGATGAGCGTGACACCATCCGCCGCCAACTCGCCGGTACGCTACGCTCCGTTTGCTGCCAACGCATGGTGCCTACCAAGGAGGGCGGGATGCGCCCGGCCTTGGAAATCATGATCAACACGATCTCGATCAAGAAGGCCATCGAAGAAAATCAGCTTGGCAAACTCCTGCCCATCATCGAGGGCAGCCGTAAAATCGTCGAGCGCGACGACGGCGTGAGCCTGTGGGAAGACCAAGGCGAGGGCATGATGAGCTTCAACCAGTGCATCTACAATATGCTTCAGGAAGGACTCATTACCGAGGAAAGGGCTTTGGAGAAGGCTTCTAACCCGCAGCAACTCAAGATGTGGATGGAGGGCATCTTCACCAGTTCCGGCGGCATCACGGGCTAAACACTACTGCTCCTGCGGGTTAAAAGCTGGCTGTTTTGCGTTGGCATGCCGCAGCAAATTTCAACCGTCGTGCGAAACGACGACCAAGAAAGCGGTCTTTCTTATTGCCCATAACGACTGAACACACAAAGAACTCAAGGTTCCAAACCCGCAATCGCTCCCGACCTTCAGGACTGGCTAGTGAGCTTTATTGTGCGGTCAAGCAGCGTCGCGTTGTGGAAAAATAACGAAAGATGCCTGCGCGACCTGCGTGAGGCATTGTCCTCGCTTGCCCCCCAAGCACCTCAACCGCGTGGAACGCGCGTTTGACTTGGCCCGCCCGGTAACCATAATGCCGAAATCAATCGTCCGATTGGCGGGTTTTCCGGCGCGGGCGTAAATTATTATGGCTAAAGTTAAACATATCGCACTGATCCAATTCAAAGCCGACACCACGCCAGAGCAAATTGACCATGTGTTCAGCGCCCTGCTGGACCTATCCGAGAGTATCCCCGGCGTTGAGGACTTTATCTCCGGCCCAAACAACAGTCCCGAAGGCCTCGCTGGCGGTCACACCCACGGCTTCGTGATGACGCTCGCCGATGCCGCCGCGCGCGACGCCTACCTCACGCACCCCGAGCACCAAGCGTTCACGCAAAACGCCTTGCCGCTTATTGAAAAGGTGACGGTCATAGACTTCGAGTTGTGAAGCCAAACGGGGGCATCGCACACTGCCACCGCCACCGCCCTCAACTGTTCATAAAACGAAATTGGCCGGGCCGATACCTCCGAGCGCGGAGGTTGCTGGCTATTAGCCATTTTAGTTATGACTTTAGTTTAGGGCTCACGCAGAGGGTCGGAACGGCGAAATCACCCGTTGCTTCCCTTCGACACCCTCGGCACCGGCATCACGCTGTGCCAGCTTGTTATCCCTAACGCACTCTCGCTCGTCCCACCAAGACTGGCTGTGGGATTACCAAGTTTTGCTCGGCTCGCAGGACTTTGTCGACGCCCCCACACGCCGCCGCTGTTAGCGAATATTTTCGGCGGCGGGCTACCGCTCAGATCGTGCGAATAGCCAACTCACCGCATCCCCGGCATCCCCGGCATCCCGCCCATACGTCCCATCATCTTTTGGAACTTCGACATCTTCTTCATCATTTGCTGCATTTGGGCAAATTGCTGGAGCAGCGTGTTAACCTCGGTCACGGTCACACCGCTGCCTTTAGCGATGCGCGTACGGCGCTTTGCATTAAGCAGGTTGACGTTGCGGCGCTCAGCGAGGGTCATCGCGCAAATGATGCCTTCCTTACGACGGAAGTCCTTCTCCGCCTTGGTTAGATCCGTGCCCTTCGCCATCTCCGCTCCGCCGGGCAGCATGCCCATGATATTCTCCAACGGACCGAGCTTTTTCATCTCGCGTAGTTGCAGGAGAAAGTCCTCCAGCGTGAACTGGCCCTTGCGTAGCTTTTCCTCCAGCGCCAGCGCGGAGTCTTGGTCAATCTTCTCAGCGGCTTTCTCCACGAGCGACACCACGTCACCCATGCCTAGGATGCGTTGCGCCATGCGCTCCGGATGGAACGGCTCGAAGTCGTCGAGCTTCTCACCCACACCCATGAACTTAATGGGTCGGCCCGTGACCTCGCGCAAGCTCAGGGCCGCGCCGCCTCGCGCGTCGCCGTCGAGCTTGGTGAGGATGGAGCCGGTGAGCTTCAAAGCCTGATCGAAGTGCGTGGCAACATTGACGGCCTCTTGCCCAGTGGCGGCGTCGAGCACGAGGAGAATTTCCTGCGGCTGCACGAGGTCGCGCAGGCGGACCAGTTCCAGCACGAGCACCTCGTCAATTTGCAGGCGCCCGGCGGTGTCGAAGAGAATCACGTTGCGACTAGTGAGCTTGGCGAGTTGCTGGGCGTCGCGGGCGATCTTGAGCACGTCCGTCTCGCCGCGCTTCACGAAGGTCGGCACCTCGAGCTGTTTGCCGAGCGTTTCGAGCTGGTCCATGGCGGCGGGGCGATAGACGTCGCATGCGACGAGCAAGGGCTGGCGACCCTGCTTCTTGAGCCAGTGGGCGAGCTTGCCGGCGCTGGTGGTCTTGCCCGCGCCGTGGAGGCCGCACAGCAAGATGTTCGTGGGGCTGGCGGAGAGGTTGAGGCCGGCGTTTTCCGCGCCGAGCAAGGTGACGAGCTCGTCGTGGATGATTTTGATGATCTGCTGGCCGGGCTGGATGCTCTGGATGACCTGCTGGCCGATGGCCTTTTCTTTCACACGCTCAATGAAGTCGCGCGCGACCTTGAAGTTCACATCAGCGTCTAACAGCGCGAGGCGCACGTCCCGCAAGGAATCGCTGACGTTGGCTTCGGAGATTTTTCCGAGACCACGCAGGTTGCGAAAGACGCTCTGAAGCTTGCCAGAAAGCGAATCAAACATGGGCCGGAATTTAGGAACCGGCGGAAAAACTGCCAGCCCTTTCGTGGCAATTGGGTGGCGATTTTTAACCAAGTTGTGCGGAAACCGTGCGCGCGGAGCCCGGCGACCAAGTGATGGACGCGCTTAGTGCCTAGCCGAAACCGGCGGCCGCCCAAGTCGTGCAACACATGGACGGCAGCGCTTTCGCGGCGGTCCGACCGTGCCACAAAGACAATTTGTCCGACCGTTGACTCGATTTCATGCGGCGGACGCGTCCAGCGGACAGGCTTGGCATCGCGCTGGCTGCGACCGAGTTGGCGTTGACAACCGCGCCCGTCGGTCGAACAGTCCATCATAACTAATGAAAAGGCTTCAGCCGCCTTCAAGATCAGCTTTCACCCTGATCGAACTGCTGGTTGTCATCGCTATCATTGCGATCCTCGCCGGGATGCTGCTGCCGGCCTTGAGCAAGGCCAAGGACAAGGCGGTCACGGCCAAATGCCTCAGCAACAAGAAGCAGATCGTCTTGGGGATGATCCTCTACGCGGACAACCACAACGAACAACTGCCGCACTTTGGCTACGGTTTTTCCTCCGGCAGCGCGACCCCGCCGACCCACTGGTGGTGGCAGACCATCGCTCCGTATCTGGGTGGGCAAGCTGCCCCCGCTGGTGGGGGCAGCAGTTTTGGTGGCCGGCTGCTGACCTGCCCGAAGACCGATCAGAACAACAACTACAGCGTCAATTACGGACGCGTCTTCGCCTACATGGGCAACGATCCCGGACTCAACGGCTCGACCCGGCTGAACCTCCTCACCCCGCAGACCATGCTCGTGGGCGACTCCACCAACCTGGTGTGGAGTCCCAACGTCTGGACATTCAATCTCGACCTCGACAACGACGGCATCATGGACAGCAATTCCGGCATCAACCCGGCCCCGCCCTACAACTACGTGGGCAACGGCTTCGCCTGTTACCACAGCCGCTCCAACCCGAAGCTGGACAGCCCCAATGACAAGGCCACCTGCGGCTTTGCCGACGGCTCTGCGCGAGCGGTGTCCCGCATTGACTGGATCAGGAACTTGGACCGGATGTGGGGACCGTAGCCGATCAATAGCGCGCCGACTCCTATGAAAACGAAATCAGCAGCCGCCTTCACTCTGATCGAACTGCTGGTTGTCATCGCTATCATTGCGATCCTCGCCGGGATGCTGCTGCCGGCGCTGGGCAAGGCCAAGGAGAAGGCCAAGATGACCAAGTGCCTGAGCAACCGAAAGCAGGTGGCGTTGGCGTTCAATCTCTACGCCGGGGATAATGACGACCTCCTGCCACCCTACGCTTACAACTTCGGCGGAAACTACCCCCCGCCAGGCACCCCTACCCAGTCTCCCGAGTGGCGAGTCGTGCTCGCGCCTTACATGGGCATGAATGGAGCGACGGTGGGAACCGAGTTCGAGCCCAAGCTCGGCTGCCCGTCGCTGTTAAGCCGGACAACCCCAGCATTCATCAACATCACCACCGCGCCCAACTACAACCGCGTGATTGGCTATCATAACGTTACCAGTGGCACAGGTGGTTCCGTTCGGCTGGGGCAAATCCCCCCGACCACCTTCCTTGTGGGTGAATCCACCAACCAAGTCATCTACACGCCGTCCGTTTGGGCGTTCAACAGTGATACAGATGGCGATGGTGTAATGGACAGCAATTCATCTTTAATCAGCGGCACTACCCGCTGCAATAACTTCATCTTTCACCACAACCGCCAGAACGCCTCCGCCATTCCCAACGCCAATTCCAAGATGACTGATCAAGGGAACATCTGCCTCGCGGACGGCTCGGCGAGGGTCATCAATCGCAGCCAGTGGCTTGCGAACGAGGCTGGCATCTGGGGGCCGTAACTACTCCCCAGCACAGCAGCGGATAGCCAGTCGGACATCGTCCGTTTCGCCGTTAGCCTCAGTCCTCCGCCTTTGACTCCCGGCCGGTCAAATCCCGCACCGCCGCCTTCACGTCCTTGCCCTCGTAGAGTACCGCGTGGACCTGCTCGATGATGGGCGCGCTCACGCCATGCTTGCGCGCGAGCTGCCACGCCGAGCGCGCAGTGGGATAGCCCTCGACCGCGTGGTGCGTGCCGGCCAGCAGATCGGCCAGTTTCTCACCGCGCCCGAGCCGCTCGCCGAAAGCACGGTTGCGACTCAACTTCGAGAAGCAAGTCACTGTCAGGTCGCCTAACCCACTCAGGCCCGCGAACGTCTCCGCCTGCGCGCCGCACGCCACGCCGAGCCGGCGCATCTCCGCCAGCGCGCGCGTGACCAGCGCAGCCTTTGCGTTATCTCCGAAGCCCAAGCCGTCGCCCATCCCGGCAGCGAGGGCGATGACATTCTTTAACGCGCCGCCCAGTTCCACGCCCAGCGGATCTGCGCTCGTATAGACGCGGAAGGCCGGCCGGTGAAAAAGGCTTTGCACGACGTTAGCTGCGCCAACGTCTGTGCTGGCAGCAACGATGGCCGTGGGAATCCCGTGCGCCACCTCGAGCGCGAGAGACGGCCCTGAGAGTGCTACGACCTGTGCGCGCGGCGCGCGCTCATGGAGCACGCCACACATGGTCAGGCCGGTGTCGTGCTCGATGCCCTTGGTCACACTGATGGCGAGGCCGCGAAAATCCTTCAGCGCGCCCGTCACCTCGCGAAA
>Ga0208048_1000551_pt1 | contig 20160 bp, 19 predicted proteins | sample Malawi_45m_30L_FD_184163 | JGI IMG/M metagenome (GOLD analysis project Ga0208048, IMG submission 184163) | Freshwater microbial communities from Lake Malawi, Central Region, Malawi to study Microbial Dark Matter (Phase II) - Malawi_45m_30L... | ecosystem: Environmental > Aquatic > Freshwater >...
GGTGAATTCTAATCACTGGCAGATTTCGCTCGGCTAGTGCCGAGGCATCACCTAGAGCTTGAGCCATTAATAATTCAGCAAAGGTGAATTTTTCACCCGGAATAGCCAAATCTTTTGAAGGATTTGCAGTGATTTGCAGAAAAGAACCATTTGGCTGACCTCCTTTATGAAACTGCCCAGTTGAGTGCAAGAAGCGAGGCCCCCATCCAAAGGTTACCGGTTTGCCTAACTTATTTGATAACAAGGATCGAAGCTCCATTAATGAGTTATTTTGAATCTTAGGAAGGTATGCCATCAAAGATAAATAAGCAGACGAGGATTCAAAAAACCTCTGCAATGAGTAAGTCTGCTCATTGGAATAAATAGCAAAATCATCCTTTTCCAGAAATGGTGTGGGATAGATAAACTGTTTATTAACTATTTGGGACAGAATCGCTCCAGTTCGTTCCTTGGATTCTGCAACATTTGGTTGATTAAAAGGATCCACTTTTAGCAGATAACAAAGCAATGCTGTGACCCATTCCCACAAAATGAATTGCTCTCCTAAAGAGGCTCTTACAGATAGGTCATATTTACCACCAGTAAAACCTATTGAGAATATATTGCTGGATTCTTGTGGTTTTGAAATCACAACGGGCAGGCGTCCTTTATGTTGCTTACCAGTTGATTCAGCAATTAACTGTTCTATCCAATCTGATAAACCTGGTGTATTTGATTGGAAATCTGAAAACTCAACAAACTGATCACTTTCTGTATAAAGCAAGGAGGCGATCTTTGTAGCTATAGAATCCTCAGATACAAAAGTACTTTGCAAAGCCTCTGCATCATCTAGCAAAACTGAAACATCTAAGCCCAACAATGCAGCTGGAACCAGGCCAAATGCTGACAAGGCGCTAAATCTGCCGCCTACTAATGGATCGGCATTGATAACCCTTAGACCAGAGTCTTTCGCCTCAATATCAAGTGGTGTTGCCGGATCAGTAACTATTACAAAATGATCACTGGGATTTAGGCCCGCCTTGGTAAATTGTTCTTTAAAAAACTTGAAATGCGAAGTGGTCTCGATTGTAGTACCTGACTTTGAACCAATGAGGATGACTGAGTGTGCTAAGTTTTTTGGAAGTGCCTCAGCAATTTGATCAGGGTGAGTTGAATCGAGCACTACTAGATCTTTGTTAAAGGTAGCGGCAATCACCTCTGCCGCTAGTGAGGATCCGCCCATTCCACACAATACGAAATGCTTTGTATTTTTGCTACGTGCCCACGCCGCTAAGGAGTCTAGCTGTGGCAGTAATTCTCTTGAGTTTTTTGGTAAATCCACCCAATTCAATCTAGTAGATGCCTCTGAATCTGGACCCCATATAGATGCATCCTTAACTGCTAAGGCCTTGGAAACTTTGTGTAACTCTGTAACTATCTTGAGATTTACCCTTGATAGCGCTGCTCCTGATAAATTCATTGTCACCCTGTAACTACTGCTCGAACAGAACTCATTAGCTCCATCCAGGATGATTCAAACTTTTTAACCCCATCTATTTCAAGATCAATTGTGATCTTATCTAGATCAATTCCTGCCAATGCCAATTTTGCAAGATTAGATTTTGCTATAGCCAAATCATCTGTCATTTTTTCATAGTTATAAATACCGGTATTTTTGACTGATAGTAGAGTTTGCTCTGGCATGGTGTTGACTGTGTTAGGTGCAATTAGCTCCATGACATATCTATTTGGATCATACTTTGGATCCTTAACACCGGTGGATGCCCATAATGGTCGCTGAAGATTACAACCTGACATCTGCAAAGATTGCCAGAGCTGGCTTTTCTGGAAGTTTAAAAATGCCTCATAAGCCATGGTTGCATTTGCAATCGCTGCACATCCGCGAAGCGTTGAACTTTCAGGAAGAAGTGCATCCACGGAGGTGTCTAGCCTGCTAATAAAAAAGGAGGCAACTGAAAACACTTGATTTGCCGAACCTCCTGCCGCCAGTAGCTTCTCTAACCCTGCAGCGTAAGCGTGCATTACTTGTTTATATCTTTCAACAGAAAAAATTAGAGTTACATTCACACTTATTCCGTCAGCAATTAAAGAGGTAATTGCAGGCAAACCTTCAACTGTTGCTGGCACCTTGATTAGAAGATTTGGTCTATCGATAATCTTCCAAAGATGCTTACCTTGATTGATCGTAGCCTGGGTATCCCGAGCGAATCTAGGATCGACCTCAATTGACACCCGACCGTCAATATGTTTTGTTTGCAAATAGGTATTTTGCAGTAGATCACAGGCACTTCGAACATCATCGGTGGTTAATTGGGTAATTACCTCTTCAATAGAAAGGTTTGCATATTTTTTAATATCTTCGCGGTAAAGAGTGGATTTTCCGATTGCATTAGCAAAAATACTGGGATTGGTTGTCACACCCACCACATTGTCTCGCTGAACTAAATCGGCCAGCGAATTGTTTTGCAAACGATCCCGAGATAGATCATCCAACCAGATTGCTACGCCAGCCTGAGAAATTGCTTGCAGCGTATTACTCATTGATTTTTTTAATACTTTCTTTAGCGGCAGCAACTATTTTGTCTACGGTAAAACCAAACTCTTTAAACAAAACTGAAGCACTGGCAGAGGCTCCAAAGTGTTCTAATGAGACTGTCACCCCTGCATCACCAATTAACTGATACCAAGGCTGAGCTACACCAGCTTCAATACTTACTCGCGCTCTAAGTTTCTTTGGCAGTACTGATTCTTTATAAACCTGAGGTTGGTGTGCAAACCACTCTAAGCATGGTGCGCTAACCACTCTGGCTTTAATTCCCTCTTCAATTAATACTTGCCTTGCCGATAATGCTAAATGCACCTCAGAGCCACTTGCTATTAAAACGACCTGACAATCCTTTTGTTGTTTTTCATCGCCATAAGCTAGAACGTAAGCTCCATTTTTTACCTCTGCAGCTGACCGGTACTTTTCTCTATCGATCACTGGCAAATTTTGCCTAGATAATGCAATACCAGCTGGTTTACCCTGTTTAATAATCTCAATCCAACTTGTAGTTACCTCATTTGCATCCGCTGGACGGACTATTGCCAACCCTGGTATCGCGCGAAGAGCTGCGAGGTGCTCAACGGGTTGATGTGTTGGACCATCCTCTCCTAAACCAATTGAATCATGTGTCCACACATACACAACTGGAAGTTTCATGAGCGCAGATAATCGAACCGCTCCTCTCATGTAATCACTAAAAACTAAAAAGGTTCCACCAAAGGGCTTTACGAAACCATGCAATGCTGCACCATTTAAAATTGCTCCCATCGCATGTTCTCTGATACCAAAGTGAACAATCCGTCCATAAGGATTAGCACCTTTAATTTGACTATTGACCGGCAAAAATGATCCGCCATTTTCTATGGTTGTGTTGTTGCTTTCTGCTAGATCTGCTGACCCTCCCCAAAACTCAGGAAGTTGAGCCGCTAGATGTTGAATCACCTTTCCAGAGGCAGCTCTTGTTGCAATATCTTTGTCGGAGGCAAATACAGGCAGAGCCTTTTCAAGATCATTTGGAAGTTGTTTATTTATCAATCTAGATAGCAGTTTACCTTTCTCAGGATTGCTTGACTTCCATAAATTCAGTTGTGACTGCCAATCTGAGTAAAGTTTGCCACCTCGTTCTTTCACCTTCCTAGCGTGATTTACAACCTCAGCCGGTGCGATGAAACTTTGTGAAGGATCTAAGCCAAGTGCCTGCTTAGTGGCGGCAACCTCATCATCTCCCAATGCAGATCCATGAGATTTAGCAGTGCCCTTTGCTTTTGGTGCTGGCCAAGCAATGGTTGAGTGAAGGTGAATAAGAACTGGCTTACTTTTTTCAGATAAGGCGGTGACCATGGCTGCCTCTAACTGTTCGCGATCGACATCACCATCAGATTTTGCAGCTACCTTAATAACCTCCCATCCATACGATCGATACCTAGCTGAAACATCCTCTGTGAAAGCAAGGTGTGTGTCACCTTCAATTGAGATTCGATTATCGTCATATATCAACTTCAAATTCCCTAAGGCTTGAGTGCCAGCCAAAGATGAAGCCTCAGCACTAACCCCTTCTTGTAAATCACCATCAGATGCCAGCACCCAAATATTGTGGTCAAATAGATTTGTTTTACCCTCAGGATCAAATAAACCCTTTACGTAACGAGCAGCCATCGCCATACCAACGCCATTTGCCACTCCCTGTCCCAACGGGCCAGTAGTGGTCTCGACACCAGTTGTATGTCCATACTCAGGATGACCTGGAGTTTGAGAATTTAAAGTTCTAAAAGATTTTAAATCCGAAAGCTCAACTCCATAGCCAGATAAAAATAGTTGTATGTATAAAGTTAAAGATGAATGACCACATGACAATATAAATCTATCTCGAGCTATCCAATCTGGATGAGCAGGATCATGCTTTAATATTCTTTGAAAAAGGGTATAGGCCACTGGGGCAAGTGACATGGCAGTTCCTGGGTGGCCATTTCCAACTTTTTGAACAGCATCCATGGCCAATGCCCGTGAGATGGTCACCGCTTGATCATCAAGTTTTTGCCAAGAGGGTAGTTGCATCAATTGACTCCTCTGAGTTTAAAACCAGAGTCTGCCACCTTGATTAGAGACCATGCGCTACACCACACCAAGGTTGCTCCTAAAAGATGGAGTGCAACTAACGGTACCGGCAGGCCAGTAAAGTATTGGAGATACCCAATCAAACCTTGCAACAGTGAGATAACCAAAAGCAAGGTCAGACGCCTTCTAATAAGGTGCAAGCCAGTGTGATGGGTTAGTAATAGCAACAATCCAGTTAATACCAGTAACGCAATAACTAAATCCGCATGTAGCCAAGAAACTATCCGAGGGTCAAAGCCAAACCGTTCTGCTTGATCATCTCCTGCATGTGGCCCACTACCGGTAACTATGGTCCCTGCAATTAACACCAACAAAGTTAACCAAGCAAGCACCGGCATAAGTACCCGAGTAACCCCAGTGGCAGTTTGTCTATTTATTCCCACCATTTCATATCTAAGGGAGATTGCACCTGCAATTAAAAAAATTGACAACATAAAGTGTGACGCAACGGTGATTGGATGTAGAGCTGTTAAAACTGTAATACCCCCTAAAACACCCTGCCCCAAGATTCCTAAAATCTGTAACATGGCAAGGGAGCGAATTCGTAACTTAGAAGCTGCCTCCTTAGATATTCGAACAGCAACAACCACAGCGGCTAGGGCAACAATTAAAAGCACAAATGTCAGAAGACGATTTCCAAACTCTATCCAGGCGTGCCAAGCTCCTTCAGCCTGTCCAGGCACCGGGGTGTAGGAGCCAGGTGTGCACTCTGGCCAGGTTGGACAACCTAGCCCTGAGCCAGTCACTCGAACTGCGCCGCCCGTAACTATCAACGAGGATTGCAAGAAGACCAACAGTCCAAACAATCTACCTTTGAGGGATTTTTTGGCTACCAACATGATTTAAGCCTATTGGTTTACCCTGAGCCGAGGCGGTACCTACCCGTTGGGTACAGCGCATTTCACACCAAAATCCGGCCCAGGGATTGGCGCTCTGGGATGAATTACGCAACACTTATGTTGTGAAAAAAGCAGAGCCAGATAAGACCCGCGATCAGGTTGCCCGTACCATTTTAGAGAATGGTCCGGCAACGGCGGCTGCCCTAGCGGAAAAACTTGAGATCACTCCGGCAGGAATTCGACGGCATTTGGATTCACTTGTTAATGAAGGGGTTTTAAGTGCCCGTGATCCCTATCAATCAACTGAGCGAGGTCGTGGGCGACCATCTAAAGTTTTTGTAATGACAGATGTTGGTCGTGAAAAGTTTGAGCACTCATATGATGACTTAGCAGTCTCAGCTTTAAAGTTTATGGCAAGTAAGAGTGGCGAGCATCTAGTAAATGAGTTTGCCACCTCTAGAGCCGACGATCTGGTCAGAAAGGGTGCATCGATAAAAGGTTCCAATAAAACCTTGGTGGAGAAGAGTAAATCTTTGGCAAAGCTTTTGACCAAAGAAGGTTACTCAGCAACCGCAGGCAAATTGGGAAATGGTGAAGAGGTATGTCAACATCATTGTCCAATTGCTCATGTTGCATCTGAGTTTCCACAACTATGTGAGGCAGAGACTAAGGCCTTCTCAGAGATTCTCGGTACACATGTGCAACGTTTAGCCACCATTGCACATGGTGATGGTGTTTGCACCACTTTTATCCCTAACAATCTTTCCCCATACTCAAAGGTAAGAGCAAAAGAAGGAGCAAGATAATGACCCAAATCGCAAATCCAGAGTTAGATGGAATTGGTAAATACGAGTACGGCTGGGCTGACAAAAATGACGCTGGGTCAAATAGTCGAAGAGGTTTAAATGAAGAGGTGGTTAGAGATATCTCTGCCAAGAAAAATGAGCCCCAATGGATGTTGGACCTGCGGCTTAAGGGATTAACTCTTTTTGATAAAAAGCCAATGCCAAGTTGGGGATCTGATTTAAGTGGAATATTTTTTGACACCATTAAGTATTTTGTTCGATCAACGGAAAAACAAGCAACCTCTTGGGAAGATCTGCCAGATGATATAAAAAATACTTACGATCGCCTTGGTATTCCTGAGGCGGAGAAAAAGAGATTGATCGCAGGAGTAGCTGCGCAGTATGAGTCTGAGGTGGTTTATCACTCAATACGTGAAGATTTAGAAAAGCAAGGTGTGGTGTTTCTAGATACAGATACCGCCTTGCGCACCCATGAAGATATTTTTAAAGAGTACTTTGGAACCGTCATTCCTGTTGGGGATAATAAATTTGCCGCTCTAAACACTGCAGTCTGGTCAGGTGGATCATTTATCTATGTTCCAAAAGGTGTGAAAGTAGATATTCCACTGCAAGCGTATTTCCGAATCAACACTGAAAATATGGGACAGTTTGAGCGCACATTGATTATTGCCGATGAGGACTCATATGTTCACTATGTTGAAGGGTGCACTGCACCAATTTACTCATCAGACTCTCTCCACTCGGCAGTAGTTGAAATTATTGTGAAGAAAAATGCCCGAGTTAGATACACAACGATTCAAAACTGGTCTAACAATGTTTACAACTTAGTTACAAAACGAGCCACCTGCGCTGAGGGTGCCACCATGGAGTGGATTGATGGAAACATCGGATCAAAGGTAACTATGAAGTATCCAGCAGTTATGTTGATGGGTCCGCACTCAAAAGGTGAAACGCTCTCAATAGCATTTGCTGGTGAAGGTCAACACCAAGATGCTGGCGCAAAAATGGTTCACGCTGCTCCATATACCTCTTCAACAATCATTTCAAAATCTGTTGCACGCGGAGGTGGCCGAACCTCTTATCGTGGCTTAGTAAAAGTAGAGGAGGGTGCTCACCATGCCAAGAGCACTGTGAAGTGTGATGCACTGTTAGTTGACACAATATCTCGATCTGATACCTATCCATATGTTGATGTTCGCGAAGATGATGTTGCAATGGGTCATGAAGCAACAGTTTCAAAGGTAAGTGATGATCAACTGTTTTATCTAATGTCTAGAGGTCTGGGCGAGGATGAAGCAATGGCAATGATTGTCCGTGGTTTTATTGAACCGATCGCAAAAGAATTACCAATGGAGTATGCATTGGAGCTAAATCGTTTGATTGAACTACAAATGGAAGGTGCAGTTGGTTAATGGGTGCACTCACCACCAACTATCTAACTCCTACTGGACGCGAGGAGGCATGGCGATTTACACCGCTTAAACGGTTGGCTGGATTACATGACTCCTCTGTAAATGTAGCCGGCCACATCTCAATATCCTCTAAAACCGAATTACCGCAAGGAGTGAGTTTAAAAGTATCTTCTTCCGCAGATTTTCCTGCCTCCTACACAAGTAATGATGTGGTCACCAACCGGATAAGACAGACAGCTAAGCAGGTTTCAGTTTTAACCATTGCAGATGATTGTGAGGCAAGTGAAAGTATTTATCTATCCCGCACCTGCTCTACTGAACCGGAGTTCAGTCGGGTGGTAATTCAGGCGGGAGTGAATAGTAAGAGCACTGTGGTCGTTGAAAATACCGGTACAGGTCAACTTGGTGAGGAGATTGAAATCAATCTTTCACCTGGTGCTCGTCTTGATCTGATCTCGCTACAGGAGTGGGATAAATCAGCAGTACATATTGCTCAGCACCATGCGATTTTAAGTAAGGATTCGCAATTCACCTCTTATGTAGTTTCAGTAGGTGGATCTGTGGTGCGGATTAGTCCTACCGTTGAATTTACTGGACCTGGTGCCTTTGCAGATCTGTATGGCGTTTACTTTGCAACGGATGGGCAACATCTAGAGCATCGAATTCATGTGGATCACAATGTTGCTAATGCAAAATCCAGAGTAACTTACAAAGGTGCTTTGGCAGGTAAGCAAGCACATACAGTATGGATTGGTGATGTTTACATCCATAAAGGTGCTGATGGCACTGACACCTATGAATTAAATAGAAATCTGCTGCTGACTGATGGGGCTCGAGCCGACTCAGTTCCAAACCTTGAGATAGAAACCGGTGAAATAGTAGGAGCAGGACATGCCAGTACTACGGGTCGATTTGATGATGAACAGTTGTTTTATTTGCAATCACGTGGAATACCAGCTGAGGTTGCAAGGCGATTAGTCATTCGTGGTTTTTTTGCCGAGATCGTAAACAAATTTAAGAATGCAGATCTAGAGGAGCGGCTAATGGCTCGTATTGATGAGGAACTTTCTAAGGTGGGCCAATAATGGCAGAGCTATCTTTTGATTTATTGCTAGAGGGAAAGCCAGTCACTGTTGAAGTAAATGGCACTCAAGTTTGTGTTGCAAAGGTCGGTAGTGAAGTATTTGCTGTTTCCGATACCTGCACTCACTCCGAAGCCTCTTTGTCTGAGGGAGAGATAAGTGGTCACAAAATAGAGTGTTGGTTACACGGAGCTGAGTTTGATCTTCGCACCGGCGAAGCTTTAACGCCACCGGCAACTGCGGCTCTTAAAACTTTTAACGTTCAACGCAATGGCAATCTAGTAACTATCACCGAGTAAATAGGAGAAGATGATGAATGTATTAGAGATAAAAAATTTGCAGGTAAGCGTAGTTACCGACGCTGGAAACAAAGAAATATTGCGTGGCGTGGACCTAACAATCAAATCTGGTGAAACCCATGCCATCATGGGACCAAATGGTTCAGGAAAGTCCACACTGGCTTACTCAATTGCTGGTCATCCTAAGTATCTGATTACAGGTGGTTCCGTCTTGCTGGATGGGGCGGATGTGCTTGAAATGAGTGTGGATGAGAGGGCCAAAGCTGGATTATTTTTGGCGATGCAGTATCCGGTTGAGGTGCCAGGTGTTTCTGTATCTAACTTTCTGCGCACGGCAGTTACCGCGATTCGCGGTGAAGCTCCAAAGTTACGTACTTGGGTAGGTGAGGTTAAAGAGGTCATGGCTTCACTAAATATTGATGGCGCATTTTCTGAACGAAATGTAAATGAAGGATTTTCAGGTGGTGAGAAAAAACGTCATGAAATTTTACAGATGGAGTTACTAAAGCCCAAGATTGCAATTTTGGATGAGACTGATTCAGGATTAGATGTTGATGCACTTAGAATCGTCTCCGAAGGGGTAAATAGAGTTAAAGCCAATTCCAATCTCGGCGTTATGTTGATTACCCACTACACCCGTATTTTGCGTTACATAAAACCTGATTTTGTTCACGTCTTCGCAAACGGAAAGATTGTAGAAGAGGGTGGTCCTGAATTAGCGGACAAACTTGAAGAGAAGGGTTATGCAGGGTACATAACTGCTTGATTCATGAGTGCTGATCTATCAAGATACAAACGGGATTTTCCAATATTCTCACGGACAGTTCGTGGCGGTAATCCTTTAATTTATTTAGATAGCGGCGCTACATCACAAAAACCAGAGGTGGTGATTGAGGCCGAAGCTGAGTTTTATCGAAGTAAGAATGCAGCAGTTCACCGCGGTGCACATTTACTGGCAGAAGAGGCATCAGATGCTTATGAGGGGGCACGGGAGAATGTTGCCCGCTTTATCGGTGCGCAGTCCTCGGAAATAATTTTTACAAAGAGTGCAACCGAATCGCTTAATTTATTGGCATACTCCTTTTCAAATCTTGACTCAGGGATAGCCCTAAAATCAAATGATGAAATAGTGGTTACTGAGATGGAGCATCATGCCAATCTCATTCCCTGGCAGCAGGCAGCTAAGCGAACTGGAGCTAAATTAACCTGGCTTTCAATTACTCCTGATGGCCGATTAGATTTATCCAATATTGATCAAATTATAAATAGCAAAACCAAGATTGTTGCTATTACTCACCAATCAAATGTATTTGGCACCATTCCGCCGATTAAAGAAATTGTTAAAGCCGCCCAGGCAGTTGGGGCATATGTAGTTTTGGATGCCTGCCAATCGGTGCCCCATTTTGAAGTTGATGTAAAACAATTGCAGGTTGATTTCTTAGCATTCTCTGGTCATAAACTTTTAGGCCCTACTGGGATTGGGGTGCTTTGGGGTAAAGCTGCTCTTTTAGATCAACTTCAACCGGCAATCTTTGGTGGCTCAATGGTTGATTCAGTAACTATGCAAGGTGCAACTTGGGCAGGTGGGCCTAGAAAATTTGAAGCAGGAGTGCCAAATATGGCTCAAGCAGTCGGCTTATCAGCTGCGGTGGATTATTTAACCCAAATAGGAATGAATCATTTGGCACAGCATGAACACAAATTAACAGAACAACTTTTGTCCGGATTAAAACTTGTTAAAGGGGTAAAAATAGTTGGACCTACAGATATGAAAGATCGCGGGGGAGTAGTTTCCTTTACCGTTGATGGTGTTCACCCTCATGATGTGGGCCAGGTATTAGACCAGTATGGAATTGCAGTAAGGACTGGACATCATTGCGCATGGCCGTTAATGAAAAAACTACAACTAGTCGGAACTACTCGAGCCTCATTTCATATCTATAACAATTCATCAGATGTGGTGAGCCTGCTTGAGGCGGTAGAGAAAGTTACTGATTATTTCAAGGTTGGCAAATAATGGAATTAGATTCTTTATATCAGCAGGTAATTTTGGATCATTATCGGACACCTTCAAATAAGGGTTTATCGGCTTTGAAAGATGTTCAAGTTCACCATAACAATCCAAGTTGCGGTGATGAGGTAACTTTAAATCTGACCATGAAAGATGGAGTTGTAAAAGAGATCACCTGGGATGGGGTTGGGTGCTCAATTTCAATGGCCAGTGCATCGGTAATGAGTGAACTTTTGCTGGGCAAGAATTACCAAGAAAGTATGAAAATTTTGGATGCCTTTGTTGAGCTAATGCAAAGCAAAGGAAAATCCTCGGGAGATGAGCAACTTCTTGAGGATGGTGTTGCCTTTGCTGGTGTCTCTAAATTTCCAGCGCGAATAAAATGTGCGCTCTTGGGATGGATGGCATTTAAAGATGCAGCAACACAGGTAATGGCGTAGAATTAACCTATGAGCGCAACACTTGATGATATTACTGAAGCGATGAAAGATGTTATTGATCCAGAGTTAGGGATCAATGTGGTTGATCTTGGCTTGGTTTACGACATGCGCCTAGATGAGAACAACGTTGCTACTTTAGATATGACCCTAACCTCAGCTGCTTGTCCATTACAAGATGTAATTGAAGATCAAACTAGACAAGTGTTGGCAGATTTAACTAGTGATGTAAAAATTAATTGGGTGTGGCTTCCACCATGGGGTCCAAATAAAATCTCAGATGATGGAAGAGAGCAGCTACGCTCGATTGGCTTCACCGTTTAAGTTTTCACCACACTCTTGTTAGGGTGTAGTTATGTCAATACATGCAACGTGGATGTCCTTTCGTTCACTTACCCAAGATGCCTCGGTGAAAGATCAAAAGCTAAAACCTGGAACTTTAAGGCGAATTGCTGGCTTTGCGATTCCCTATAAAATCTCATTGATATTTTTTCTGATAACTGTAGTAATCGATGCACTACTCATAGTTGCCACTCCACTTTTGCTTAAGAGATTGATTGACGAAGGAGTAATACCTAGAAATTCAGATCTAGTCACGCAGTTAGCACTTGCTGTTGCCGTTATCGCAATTTTAGATGCAGTTTTTAGTATGGCTGGCAGATGGTTTTCAGCACGTATTGGTGAGGGTTTAATCTATGACCTAAGGCGATTGATTTTTGAACATGTTCAACGTCAATCGATCGCTTTCTTCACCAGAACTCAAACCGGTGCATTAATTTCTAGATTGAATACAGATGTGATCGGGGCTCAGCAAGCATTTACTTCAACATTGTCTGGTGTAATAAGCAATCTACTTAGCTTGATACTAGTAAGCATAACTATGTTCAGTTTGTCCTGGCAGATAACTCTAATCTCACTGGCTCTCTTACCTTTATTCTTGATCCCGACCAAATGGGTTGGCCGAAAGTTACAAGGTTATACCAGGCAATCCTTTGACATCAATGCTTCTATGTCAGCGACTATGACAGAACGCTTCAATGTGTCTGGGGCATTACTAGTTTCACTCTATGGAGATTCAAAATTAGAGAAGAATGAGTTCTCAACTAAGGCTCGCAGAGTGGCCGATATTGGGATTTCGATAGCATTACTTAATAGATTATTTTTCATAGCACTTACATCTATCGCAGCCATTGCAACTGCAGTCGCTTATGGAGTTGGTGGTCAGTTGGCTATTGATCAAGATATTACCGTCGGCACATTGTTAGCAATCACAGCATTACTTGCACGCTTGTATGGACCTTTGACTGCATTATCAAATGTAAGAGTTGATGTTATGAGCGCACTAGTCTCCTTTGAAAGAGTGTTTGAGGTTTTGGATCTGCAACCAATGGTGGTTGATCTTCCTGGGGCTAAAATTTTGAGGGCAGATAAACCTGAGTTAATTTTTGAGAATGTCTCCTTTACCTATCCGAGAGCAGAGGAGATTTCGCTAGCCTCACTTGAAGTTGCAGCCAACCCTGAGATTGCAGTTACTGGACAGAGTTTGAAAAAGATCTCATTCACAGTTAAGCCAGGCACACTCACCGGAATCGTTGGACCATCTGGAGCGGGTAAAAGCACCATAAGTTCTTTGATACCTCGACTTTATGATGTCACTTCAGGTCAAATCTTGATCAATGGCGCGGATATACGAAACTACACAATAAAATCTTTGCGAGAAGTTATCGGTGTTGTTACTCAAGATTCGCATATGTTTCATGACTCCATAAGAAGTAACCTGTTATATGCCAAAACTGATGCTTCACTGGAACAGATTGAAGAGGCATGCACAGCCGCACGTATCTGGAGTTTTATACAAAGTCTGCCAAATGGTTTAGATACAGTTGTTGGTGAACGCGGTCACCGACTCTCCGGTGGTGAAAAGCAAAGACTTGCGATTGCTCGCCTGCTGCTTAAGCAGCCAAGCATGGTAATACTTGATGAGGCTACTGCGCACCTGGATTCCGAGAATGAAGCGCTAGTTCAACTTGCACTGAAAGAGGCACTGATTGGTAGAACCAGCATTGTTATCGCACACCGCTTATCTACCATCATTCAAGCAGATCAAATACTAGTTCTTGATAAGGGTGAGATTGTTGAGCGTGGTACTCATGAGGAGCTCGTCGCAAACGGCGGTTTGTATTTTGATTTGTTTGAGCGACAAAACTTACAAGCAGATTTAATTTAAGCGCTTGCGCTTAGGAGTAAAGATCGCCTCTTTCTTAATGGTTTCTCGACCAGCATTGGCGGCAATCACTGCGATGTAAGGCAATGTGACAGCTCCAAAAAGTGCTATCCAACGATATGGACTGGGCAAGACAACGGTGAGAATAAAACAGATAGTTCTTATCATCATAGAAATAAAGTACCTACGCTGCCTAGCCGATTGATCCAGCGTTAAGCCAGATTGCGCAGTGGTGATTGATTGGATCTCTTTTTTTACCCTCTTCATGGCGTGATTTTAGTGGTTAACTTCAGATATAGCGAGAAAAAAATGAGGTGACTCACAAAATGTGAGCCACCTCATCCAAACTACAGTTACCTTGCGGTACCTCTAGCTTTAGCAATCTTATTGAGAATCTGATATCCAAATACCGCCAGGACTGTTGAGTTAATGATTCCACTAAATGTGAAATCTCCTCTAGTCCAAGACATATCTGAGATACCAATGATCAAAGATCCAGCAGCTACATATAGATTGATTGGATTAGCAAAATCAACCCGACCATCTATCCAGATTCTGGCGCCGAGCACTCCGATCATTCCAAATAGTGCAACAGTTACTCCACCTTTAACACCAGCTGGTGTTGCCGATAGAACTGCTCCAAATTTAGGAGAAAGGGCAAGCAGAATTGCGCCAACACCAGCAAAGATGTAAGCCAGGGTTGAGTAAACCCGGCTAGCTGCCATTACGCCAATGTTCTCGGCGTAAGTGGTTGTTCCAGAACCACCCCCTAATCCTGCAAGGGTTGTGGCTGCGCCATCTGCAATCAAAGCATTTCCAACCTGATCATCCAGGTTCTTACCAGTCATTGCTGCCACCGCTTTAACATGGCCAACATTTTCAGCAATTAATACCAGTACAACTGGTAGGAAAAGCAGCATGGCGCTGCTATCAAATGTAGGAGAGGTAAATGAAGGAAGTGCTACCCACTTAGCTGCTCTTACTCCTGAGAAATCCACATCGCCCATTAACGCAGCAACTAAATAACCAATTACTAAGCCCACAAAAATACTTATTCTTCCTAGGAAACCACGGAAGAAAGCTGCGATCAGACCGATTGAGAGCAAGGTTATCAATCCCAATCTTTGACCCATCATGAAATCGTTTTTTGCAGCACCTGCCAAATTGAGTCCGATCACCATCACTATGGTTCCCGTTACAACTGGTGGCAGCAGTGTGTCGATCCAGGCTGTTCCAGCTGCTTTGGCAATAAAACCAACTACTGCCAGCAATACACCTGCGGCAACAATTCCGCCCAGGGCGGCAGGAATTCCGCCAGAGGTCTTAGCCGCTGCAACCGGGGCTAGGAATGCGAATGAGGAGCCAAGGTAACTTGGTAATTTATTTTGCGTGATAATAATGAAAAGTAATGTGCCAATACCTGAGAAGAACAGGGTAGTGGTAGGTGAAAATCCGGTGATGATCGGAACTAAGAATGTTGCTCCGAACATCGCTGCAATATGTTGAATACCCATGCCCAAAGTTCTTGGCCATGACAGTCGTTCATCAGTTGATACCACCTCACCAGGTTGTATCTGTTTGCCATTTCCGTGAAGCTTCCAACTAAGCATTGTTACTCCTTAATTGTCATACCCGCCTCAGTCTTGAAGGGGTAGTTTGCGACCCTAAGGGGGAGAGTGCTAAATAAAGAGGGTAGAACGGCTGGATAGGAAATCTGGTAGATACCTGTGGGTTTTGGAGTTTTTTTTCACTGCCTTGCGTTATCGCACGCTCAATTTTGGGGTCAAGGGTAACTGGCAGATATGATTTGACCATCAAGTGGATGTATACGCTCCCACCTACTTCGCCTCGGCGAACTGGTTGCTTCATCTGAAGCGCGGCTGCTTTTCGCTTGTGTAAGGAAATATCAATCTAGCGAAACAGCAAGGAGAGGTTATCAGCACAGAACCACGTATCAATGATCGAATTCGAGTTCCTGAAGTTCGGTTGATTGGCTATGACGGTGAACAGTTAGGCGTAACTGCAATTGAAAAAGCGCTCAAACTGTCAGAGGAGATCGGTTTAGATCTCGTTGAAATTTCACCAGATGCAAATCCACCAGTCTGCAAGATAATGGATTTCGGAAAGTATAAGTACGAAATTGCGCAGAAGGCTCGGGAAGCTAGACAAAATCAGACACACATAGTTGTGAAAGAAATGCGTCTTCGGCCAGGTATCGAACCACATGATTACGAAACAAAACGGAATCATATTGAGAGATTTTTGTTAGGTGGGGACAAGGTAAAGGTAACGATTCAGTTTCGTGGGCGTGAGCAATCCCGCCCAGAGATGGGATATCGATTATTACAAAAGCTTGCTGAAGAGTTAGCTGAAGTATCACTTGTTGAGTTTGCGCCTAAGCAGGAGGGGCGAAACATGACGATGGTACTTGGGCCAGCTAAGAAATCAGGCTCGACTAAGAAAACTGCGCCAAAAGCGCAGGCGGTACCAAAGTAGATTTAATTGCAACACAACAGGAGGTAAAAAATGCCGAAGATGAAGACACATAGTGGAGCGAAAAAGCGTTTTCGTGTCACTGGATCAGGAAAGATCATGCACGAGCGCGCTGGCAAACGCCACCTGCTTGAACGCAAATCATCAAGATTGACCCGTCGCCTCACTGGTGATGTGACTGCTAAAGCGCCAAGCGCATTTGCAGCTAAGCGCATGCTCGGTTTGAAGTAAGGGAGTAGACAATGGCTAGAGTAAAACGTGGTGTTCACGCGGCGAAGAAACGTCGAACTACATTAGAGCGTGCTGCTGGTTATCGTGGCCAGCGTTCTCGTTTGTTTTCAAAGGCAAAGGAGCAGGTCACTCACTCGCTCGTATATGCATTTAATGATCGCAAGGATAAGAAAGGCGATTTTCGCCGACTGTGGATCCAGAGAATAAATGCTGCTGCCCGTGCTAACGGAATGACATACAACCGTTTAATACAAGGATTAAAGGCGGCTGGAATTGAGGTAGACAGACGTGTCTTGTCGGAGTTAGCAACAAATGATCCTGCAGCATTCTCCAAGTTGGTTGAGATTGCCCGCAAGAATGTTGTAACTGCGTAATCTGTCTCTAATAATTTAATAGAGATGGAAAAAGTTACGAGCCTTAACTCGCCACATATTGAGCGGGTTAAGGCTCTAATTGGTTCTAGAGGCAAGAAAAATCGGGAGCTTGAAAACGCATTTGTTGCTGAAGGCATTCAAACAGTTCGAGAGGCTCTTACCTCCAAAATAGCAAAATATTTGATGGTTGAGCGGCTTTATCTAACAGAGTTTGGATCAAGCAATCTTATCTCTGATCTGGGTCCTGAGATTTTAGATCAGTATGAGGTGATCTTGGTTTCAGATCAAGTTATGAATGCAATGGCAGATTCAGAATCCCCACAAGGAATTATTGCTTTATGTTCAACAAACACTTTTAAATTTGAAGATTTATGGCGGATAACCCCAAAAAGAATTGCCTACTTTTGGCAAATACAAGATCCTGGTAACGCTGGCACAGTCATCCGCAGCGCTGATGCTGCTGGCTTTGATGCGGTCGTTTTCTCAAATGAGAGTGTAGATGTTTTCAATCCAAAGACGGTGAGAGCAACTGTGGGTTCACTTTGGCATATTCCAGTTATTACTGAGGTTGATATAACCCAATTCATAAGGGAAGCCGCTGCAAACAAAGTATCGGTTTATGCTTTAGATGGTGAAGGCCAAGAAAATTTCGATTCAAAATTTGTAGCCACTACATTAGACAAACCATCAGCATGGGTTTTTGGTAATGAAGCTCGTGGACTACCCGATCTACCAAGTGATGTGGTGAGGGTATCGATTCCTATGAAAGGGTTTGCTGAATCATTAAATGTGGCAAGCGCAGCGGCAATTGTCCTGCATTCTGTTGGTCTATCCTTATAGACTAATCGGATTATGTCGTTGGATCAGAACAAAATAGCCGAGGATCTGGCCCTAGCTCTTCGAGCAATTGAATCAGCGGGTGACTTAGAGGCTTTGAAGCAGGTAAAGATTGATCATGTTGGTGATAAATCAGCGCTAGCAAAAGCGAACCAATCATTAGCCTCTGTTGATCAATCACTTCGTGCGCAATTTGGAAAATTAGTTGGTTCAGCCCGAGCCCAGGTCAATCAGGCATTTGAGCAAAAGAGTGCGCAATTGTCAGATCTTCGAGATGCACAGGTATTACTGACTGAAAAAGTTGACGTGACTTTACCTGGTAGAAGGACTTTAAAGGGTGGATTGCATCCGTTAACAATCTTGACCAATGAGATTAATGATCTTTTTGTTGGATTAGGTTACAAAGTCGCTGAAGGGCCCGAGCTTGAGGCTGAATGGTTAAATTTTGATGCACTTAACATCCCAGCTGATCATCCGGCTAGGACCATGCAAGATACTTTTTTCATTGAACCTCTTGACGCAAAATTAGTTCTACGTACACACACCTCACCGGTTCAGATTAGAACCATGCTCAATGAGAAACCACCGATTTATGTAATCTGCCCAGGAAAGACCTATCGAGCCGATGAGTTGGATGCTACCCACACTCCAGTTTTTCACCAGGTGGAGGGTTTAGTAATTGATGAGAATATAACCATGGGCGATCTCAAGGGAACCTTGGATTTCTTTGCTAAATCAATATTTGGTGATCAAGTTAAAACAAGATTGCGACCAAGTTTTTTCCCATTTACCGAACCCTCTGCTGAAGTAGATGTTTTCTTTAATGGCCGCTGGATTGAATGGGGTGGCTGTGGAATGGTAAATCTTAAGGTCTTAGATGCGTGTGGCGTCGATAGCAAAAAATACTCTGGGTTTGCCTTTGGTATGGGATTAGAGAGAACCTTGATGGTAAAACATGGAATTACAGATGTGCATGACATTGTTGAAGGCGATGTACGGTTTTCTCAAAGTTTTGGTGTCGGTCAGAGATGAAAATTCCGCTAAGTTGGATTCGAGAGTATGTAACCATTCCTGCAAAACTTACTGCTGAACAAGTAGCTCAAGCTTTCGTGAAAGTTGGATTTGAGGTTGAGAGTATTGATCAACAAGGTCAGGATTTAAAGGGACCATTGGTTGTAGGTAAGGTCCTTACAATTGAAGAGTTATCTGGACATCAAAAGGCAATTCGATTTGTTGGTGTAGATGTTGGTGAGAAAAAGACTCGATATGTAATTTGTGGAGCTCGTAATTTCAAGGTCAATGATTTAGTGGTAGTCGCCCTTCCAGGAGCGGTCTTGCCAGGGGAATTCAAGATTTCAGCTAGACAAACTTACGGCAAATTAAGTGATGGGATGATTTGCTCTGCAAAAGAAATTGGCATAAGTGATGAGCATGCTGGAATTATCGTGTTACCTGAGGGCAAAGTTGGAGAGGATGCGGTTGCTCTTTTAGATGTAAAGGATGTTATTTTTGATATATCAGTAAATCCTGATCGAGGTTACGCCATGTCGGTTAGGGGATTGGCCAGGGAGTTGGCCGCTTCTCTGCAGCTCAAATATAGGGATCCAGCAGATTCCAAACTAAGTAAGAAATTTGGCAAAAATAAAAATCCAAAAGCGATCACTGTAAAGATTGAGGATAAATCAGGTGCAGATCTAATCTACATAAGAACTTTAGATCAGGTTAATGTCAAGAAGAGTACGCCGCTATGGATGCAACGAAGAATTGAAAAATGCGGTATGAGATCTATTTCCTTGGCTGTTGATATCACTAATTACGTAATGCTTGAGTTGGGACAGCCGCTACATGCATTTAATGCACAATATATTATGGGTGGATTACGGGTGGTTCGGGCCGGAAAATTTACTAAGTTAACCACGTTAGACAAAGTTGATCGTAAATTAGAACCTGATCACTTACTAATAGCCGATGCAAAAACTCCATTAGCTTTGGCAGGAACCATGGGGGGGTTGACCTCTGAGGTATCTGCATCGACAACCAAAATTGCATTAGAGGCAGCTCATTTTGATCCAATGAGTATTGCTCGCAATTCAAGAGCTCACAATTTATCAAGCGAGGCCTCGCGCAGAATTGAACGTAACACCGATCCAGCATTGGCGGATATAGCATCGGCCAGAGCAACCCAGTTGTTAATAGATTTAGCTGATGCCAAATATGTTGGTACCTCAACTGCCGGATCACCAATCAAAAACCGCAAGATAAAAATCTCTCTAACTAAGATCTCCCGTTATCTTGGATACTCATATTCTCTAAAACACGCAAAAACTGCCCTTGAATTAATAGGTTGCAAAGTCGCTGGTGGTGCAGATTTATTGACTGTTGAAGTTCCAACCTGGCGAGCGGATTTAGTTAATTTCGCAGATTTTGCTGAGGAGATTGCTCGAATCAATGGGTA
>Ga0208048_1000552_pt1 | contig 20131 bp, 25 predicted proteins | sample Malawi_45m_30L_FD_184163 | JGI IMG/M metagenome (GOLD analysis project Ga0208048, IMG submission 184163) | Freshwater microbial communities from Lake Malawi, Central Region, Malawi to study Microbial Dark Matter (Phase II) - Malawi_45m_30L... | ecosystem: Environmental > Aquatic > Freshwater >...
TGCTGTAACTGAAAAATTTTTTCGTGGATGGCAGAAAACCTCAGCAGGTTGGCCGACAAACCACTCGAATCAGCAGCGCCGGCTCGTGCGCCTTTTTTGCGAGACTTAGGCAGCAAGGTGCCTCGGTCGCCCGGGGCAATCAGCACGCAGCGCGCGGTCGGAAACACCAGCCGAAACTGGCGCAAGCCGGCGTCCAGCATCTGCGCGTAGGCTTGAGCGTCGAATGGACGCGCATTACCCTCGTTGGTACCGAACTCCAGCATCACCATGTCGTAGCTCGACTGATCAAAGTAGCGAGCGAAGAAAACCGCATCGAGTTGCTGCCAGGCGCGCATGGTGGCACCCGGTATGGCAAAGGTATCGAGCACAGCTACCGGCGGCTCGCGGTAGTTGAGTTTGACCGCGTGCAGCGTGAGCGCTGATTGGGCGCGCAACTTCAGCACCGAGACCGAGCCGGCGTTTCCACTGATTCTGACCCGACCAAAGGCGTTGTCGGCATCCAGCACCACGCGCGCCTCGGGCCCGCCATCGGCACTGACTACCGCGCTTGCTGCTGAACTCGCGTTGAAGAACAGGTCGACGCTTTCGATCTCGGCATCACCCGCAGCATTGCGCAAATCTAGCCAAAGATACGCACCGGGCTCACCCTGCAGCGCGTTCATGCCGATACCGGTGGCTAAGCGCTCGGTGCGGCTGCTGTAGGCAAGCTCGGACTTCCAGCCATCCATACAAAATCCACGCAGCGGCAGGTTGACGCCCGCGCGGCCCATGGTCAGCGGTAGGTACGACGGGCGCGGCACGCTGCCTTGTGCTCCCAGAACACGACGCAATTCAGCGCTGAAAGAACCCGCCGCAAGGTGACTGTCTCCCCAGATGGCGATGCGGCGCGGAATCGGGCCCGGCTCATCAAGCCGGGGCGAGTGTCGTCGCATGGTGTCGAGCAAGGCACCGATTTGGTCCAACTCTTCTGCATCGGGTGGCTCAAGCGCCTCGGCGGGCGCGACGCGGCGCTGTCCAGCCGGGGCTTTGGCGGGGCAGCGCAGCTCAGTGGCGCGCTTGCCGTTGTCGAGGCTGATATGCCTATTAGCGGTTTGCGCATGGCTGCTGCCGGCAGGCAGCGATAGCAGCAGGATACTGAACGCCATTAGCAGGCGCCCGTTCAGGTGATGGCACATCTCAGTCAGTGCAGGGAATGACGCGCAAGGCGTGTCCGGCCTTTGCACTCCGCACGCCCGAGGCGCGCACGATCTCCGCGCTCAGCGTTTGTATGCCTTTGCTGGACAGGTGCACGCGATCAGCAGCGAAGTAATCATTGCGGCGGCGGCTGATGGCGTTCCAGTCAATTACCTTGACGTTGCTGTACTCACCACTGATCTGCGCCAGCACCGCATTGTTGGGGCCCTCCCAGCGACGCGGCGCTTTGACGTTAATCAGGATGACTCGGCGATCACGCAGATGCGACAGCACGTCACGCAGCGAACGCTCACCTAAAAAGCCGTTGGTGCCGAGATGGATCACCACGGTATCGGCCAGCATCTTGCGCGACTTCAGGTCAAGCACGCGCACCAAGCCACCGCGGATTTGGCGGCCGACGGCGACATCAATCTCGACGCCATCAATCCGACGCAGCAGGTGCTCCGATGCGCCCAGCAGTACCGAGTCACCGATCACCGTTAGCCGTGGTGGCGGCAAGGTATCACTGGCGCCAGACACCGAGCGCCCGCAGGCGGCGCGCAAGGTGCGGTAGGGACGCACCACAACCGGCTGATCCATCGATCGCTCGCCGACTTGATCATGCTCGAGCGCCACCGGCTCGATACCCATCACCGGCGGCGGTGCCGGACGCAGCAGCACCACGAACAGCGCAGCCGCCAGCAGCGCAGAGCCGGTCGAGGCATAGGCAAGGTAGGCGTGCCTTCGCTGCGTGATCCATTCGAACAGCGCGCCGCTACGAATGGGTTGCTCGACATAGCGGTAGGACAACTCAGCTGCGATACCGGTCAGCACTAAACGCACGGCGGACTGCAGCAGCGGGTGATCGGGTAATTCGAACTCGGGCCGCAGCAAGACATAAATCGGCCAGTGCCACAGGTACAGCGCATAAGAACGCTTGCCTAGCCATACCAACGGCGGCTGGCTGAGCCATCGCGGCAGCGAGCCAGCCGACTGCGTCGCGGCGAACAGCAGTACCACCGTCAGTAATGCAAAGCAGATAAAACCGCCACGATACAACCAGACGCTGCTCTCGCCGCTCATCAACATGGTGGCCATCAGCAGCGCCAACGCCGTCATACCCAACCAGTCAATGCGCGTGGCCGGCGCCTGGCCCCATGGCGATGTGGTCGCGGCCGCGGCGTTGGTCTGCGCAATGCGGCGCGCGCGCGGGTCCCACAAGGCGGCTAGCGCCGCACCAGCAAACAAGCCGAATGCATGGGTGTCGGTGCCTAAGTAGGCACGACTCGGATCGACCGCTTCCGGGAAGCCGCGCTGTATCGAGAGCAGGATCATCCAGCCGCCGGAAAGCAGCATGAGCGCCAGCGCCACCCAGTGCAAACGATAGCGCTGCCCGGCACGCAAAATCGCAATCAGTGCCAGCGGCCAGACAATGTAAAACTGCTCTTCGATCGCCAGCGACCACAGATGCTGCAGCAACGGCGCCCGTCCGCTGATCTCGAAGTAAGACTGCTCAGAAAAAATCTGCCACCAGTTCGAGGCATACAACAAAGCGGGTAGCGTGTCGACGCGGGTGCGGTGAATCGCGTCCGGGGCAAAGCACTCCACCAGCAACACGCACAGCAGTAGCAGCGCCACCACCGCCGGCAGCAGCCGGCGCGCGCGGCGCAGGTAAAAATCTCGCAGCGAAATCGCCTGATCTCGCTCGTGTTCGCGCAGCAGCTGAGAGGTGATCAGGAAACCGGAGAGAACAAAAAACAGATCAACGCCAAGGAATCCGGCGCTGAAAAATCCAGGCAGATCAAGGTGGTATAGCAACACCGCCAGGACCGCGATGGCGCGCACGCCATCGAGTCCAAGCAAGTAATCGACTCTGCTGGTTGCTCGGTACACCGTTGAAATCACAAGAAAATATCCCCACGATTATAGGAAGAATTTCCTTAGGGGAATTACTTTTTGGAAAATTTTTTCGCCACCGCACCGGGTTTGGCAAGCCACGCCATGCGACCGGGCGCCATAACAGCAGCCAGCACAACGCCGGCGCCCACAGCCACAACCAAATCGGCGAATACGGTCAGCAAGAAAGTCACCATCAGAACCATTTTTTCAGTGCGCGGCGCCACTTTCAGCAAACGGACAAAGTGCCCCGCCTCCGACATGTTCCAAGCCACCACGAACAAGATCGCCGCCAGCACCGCCAGCGGCACATCTGCCGCCAGCGGCGCCATGAACAGCAGCACCGCCACCAGGGTCAGCGCGTGCACAACGCCAGCCAACGGGCTATTGGCGCCGTTTCGAATATTGGTGGCAGTGCGCGCGATCGCCCCGGTTGCGGCAAAGCCACCGAACAGCGGCGCCACCACGTTGGCAATGCCCTGCCCGATCAGTTCCTGGTTCGAGTCGTGCTGCGTACCCGCCATACCATCAGCCACCACCGCCGACAGCAAGGCCTCGATCGCACCCAGCAGGGCGATGGTGAACGCAGGACCAACCAGCGGGATCATCTGCGGGACAGACAACTCGGGCAGCACGAATGTTGGCAGGCCGGTCGGAATACCGCCAAAGGTCGAGCCGATGGTGGCCACACCGGGTAAGTGCAGCCACGCTTGAAGCGTGGTGAGCACGAGCATCGCGGTCAATGGCCCCGGTACCCGCGTCAGCCATCGCAGCTTGGGCGCAAACCAGACCAGCACCAAGCTCAGCACGGACAAACAGAGCGTAGGCAGGTGCGTGTCTGGCAGCGCTCGGAGTTGGTGCCAGAGCTTTTGATGAAAGTGCGCGCCCTCGGCTTGCGGCAACCCCAGAAAAGCGCTCCACTGCCCGAAAAAATAATCACGCCGATACCGGCAGTGAACCCAACCACCACCGGAGCCGGGATGAACTTGATCGCACCTCCCATGCGCGTGATACCCATCAACAGCAGAATCACGCCAGCCATCAAGGTCGCAAGCTGCAAGCCGCTCACGCCGTACTTCGCTGTGACGCCGGCAAGAACAACGATAAAGGCACCTGTCGGCCCGGCGACTTGCAGCCGGCTTCCACCCAGGATCGAGATCAGGCCCCCGCCAATAATCGCGGTGTAAATACCCTGCTCGGGTCGGGCACCCGACGCGATCGCAAACGCCATCGCGAGCGGTAGAGCGACCACGCCAACCACCAAGCCGGCGACGATATTCCGCACCCAATGAGAGCGAGACAACAGCCCAGCGCGATGGGCCTCGAGAAGCGCGATCATCTACCTTTAGTTTGGTTGTGTTGAGCGTCAGCGGTTAGCGTCTACCGGTATCGCACCAGCACCATGCACCATGATGGGGTGACGGCACGACGCTATGCCCACGCATCATAGCCGAGTGGGGCACGACGGCCCCGCAATGGCCCCAACCACAGGTGTCGATTTGGCTCAGGTGTGCTATACATCAACACTTCGCCACCCCTTTCAAAAAGCCCCACGGGCGGCGGAATGCATGGAGCAGGATGTCTACGCTGTGAAAAAAAATATCGCCATCTTTCTGCACCATCCGATCTGCTCGATCGAGTCTGTGAACGGGGTTATTCAGGCCTTGTCACCCGTCTATAACCTGCGCATTTTTACCCGGCACTCGGTGCAAGAGGGATTTTTTGATGACGTAGAAATGGTGGTATTCCCCGGCGGTTACGGCGACGCCAGCACCTTCAGCGGCTTAATGAAATCCAACCTGCGCGAAGTGCGCAAGTTCTTGCGTCGCGGTGGCAAATACCTCGGCATTTGCATGGGCGCGTACTGGGCTGATGCGTATTACTTCGATATCCTCACCGACACTCGCGTCAAGCAGTACATCAAGCGACGCAACGCCGAGATTAAATCCTCGTACAGCACCACCACGCAAGTCAGCTGGATGGGCGAGCCGGAGCGTATGTATTTCTACGATGGCCCAACATTCATCGGTGGCGAGTTCGAAGAAGTGGCTACCTACGCCAACGGCGACCCGATGGCGATTGTGCAGGGCCCGGTGGGATTACTCGGCTGCCACCCGGAGAGCGAGCAGAGCTGGTACTGGAAAAAGTACATGAAGCCGCAATGGCATAACGGCGCCCACCATCAGCTGCTGCTGCGATTCGTCACCGATCACCTGCTGCAAGAGTCACAGTTACCGTTGTTCTAGTCGGCAGCTGAGCAATGGCCTATTTTGGTCATCATGACTGCAAGCTCGGTACCACGCTTCAAACCGATCGGTAGAAACAAGAAAGGCTGCCGAAGCAGCCCTCCTTACTTGCGCTGAAACTGATCAGGCAGCAGCAGCGGCCTTCTTCGACTTAGCTGGCTTGGCAGGAACACCGAAGTGGCTGCCCATGTCGCTCAGCTGTGACTGGAAGTGATCGTACGCGGTCTGACCGGCTTTTGCGAACTGCTCATACATTGCATTAGCGTTTGCAAAATTCGACTTGAACAAATCAACAAATTGCTCGGTGCCGGCAGGTGCGGTTTTGCTCAGGTCGTTTACCAGCGAATGAATGTGAGCGGTAGTTTCGGCCATACGCTCTTGCGCAACCTTGCCCAGCTCAGCCTGCGCTTTGGTAGCGATAGCAGTTAGGTGGCGGGCATACGAAGCTGCCTTCTCTGCAGCTGGTTGTGCCTGCGACTGCACGATCACCAGCGCGGATTGCGGATCTTTAGCGGCGAGAATTTCTTGTGCGATAGCCGACGAATCTTCGAGTGATGCCTTCATCGTTGCGGCATTCAGCTCGGCCAGCTCGGCTACAGCGTGCATCGTTTTTTCGGCGATTGCCGACATCGTGTGAATCTGCGCTTCGGCTTGCGTTTTGGTGGCTTTCGACAGCTGATCGATAGCGATATTCATGGTTTTGCTCTCCGGTTGAGTTATGGTGGTACGGATATTGTGCAACGCACCAAGGCGAAGTTTGCCTGCGCGAAATAACCCTGTCAAGCAATAATTCTTGCGCCGCACCAATCTTATTTTTATTATTTTTTCGACAATCAGATTGGCCGATCAAATCCCGCCAAACCCCTGATTTATCTCAAAAATCGGCCTGTTGATAGCGCCAGCGACATTTTGTTATGGGGCGTTCAGCCGCGGCCGACGTAGGGCATAGTAGTGGCCATCATGGTCATAAACAGCACATTGCTCTCGAGCGGCAACTGCGCAATCTGCAGCACCGCATCAGCCACATGGTTGACGTCCATGCGTGGCTCGACTTTGGTGCTGCCATCAGCCTGCAGAATGCCCGCCGCCATACGCTCGGTCATTTCGGTCGCTGCGTTGCCGATATCGATCTGGCTGCAGGCGATGCGATAGGCGCGACCGTCGAGGGCAATCGACTTGGTGAGCCCGGTGATCGCGTGCTTGGTGGCGGTGTACGGTGCTGACATTGGTCGCGGGGTGTGCGCCGAGATGGAGCCGTTATTGATGATGCGTCCACCCTGCGGGTTTTGCGACTTCATCATGCGAATCGCTTCTTGCGAGCACAGAAATGCGCCAGTTAGGTTGGCGTCTACCACCGCTTTCCACTGCTCGTAGCTTAATGATTCGATGGGCACTGCCGGCGCGCTGACACCTGCGTTATTAAACAGCACATCAAGCCGACCGAATTTACTTTGCGTCGCTGCGAATAATTGTTTCACGCTATCAGGGTCACCCACATCGCAACGCTGCGCGAGTGTGTTCTCTTGAGTGCCGCCGATATCGGCAATCGCCTGATCGAGTTTATCGAGCTGTCGCCCGGTCAGCACCAATCGGTAACCCGCCTGCAAAAACACCCGCGCCGTTGCTTTGCCTATCCCGGCACCTGCGCCAGTAATCAGCGCTACCTTATTCGCTTGTTCAGCCATGACAATTCCCGGGCTACTGTTTTATTTGAATAGCTTGCATGCTTGCTTAGCGCGCGTGTTGTTTGACGAATGCATGAATCCGCCCAACGCCATCACGAATCGCTTGATCCGAGGCGGCGTAACTCAGGCGAATATGTTGCCCTTCACCTGCGGCGCGTGGGCCAAAGTGAATATCAGCCAGCACCGCGACACCGGCCTCATTTAATAAACGCTGACGAAACTCTTCTGAATCACGACAACCAGTGATATGACAGGCCTCGGTCACATTCGGCCACGCGTAGAAAGCGCCGCCGGGTGATTGACACGTTACACCCGGAATATCATTCAACAGGCTGACCACCAAATCGCGTCGCTGCTGGAAAATGTCCCGCATACGATCAGCGTCATCTTGTGGTCCGAGCAAGGCTTGTACCCCGGCCCACTGGGTAATTTGCGAGGCACACGACTCGGTGTTTGTGATCCAGGTGGTGAAGAATGGCGCGAGTTTTTTGTTGGCCATATAGCCGAGGCGCCAGCCCGTCATGGCATAGGTTTTTGAGAGGCCATCCGCGATGATGGTGCGCTCTTGCATGCCGGGCTCGGAAGCAATCGAGTGAAACTCACCGTCGTAAATCAGTCGGCCGTAAATCTCGTCGGCATATACCCACACCTGCGGATGCGCACGTAATACCTCGGCGATGGCGGCCATATCTTTTTTGGGAATGATACCGCCGGTAGGATTTTGCGGCGAATTCAAAATCAATAGCCGCGTTTTAGGGGTAATCAGCGCGGCTAATTCATTTGGATCAAGACTGAAGTCACGTGATTCGCGTAAAAAAATCGGCACGCCGACCGCGCCATTGGCTTTGATCTGCGATTCGTAAATCGGGAATCCCGGTACCGGGTAGATCACCTCGTCACCGGCCCCGTAATCCGTCACCGAAAGAATGGTGTAGCCAATGAAAGGTTTAGCACCGGCCGCGACCACCACGTCATCAGCGGTGACTGTGATACCTCTGGTGCGAGCAATTTCATTGGCAACCGCCTGCCGCAACTCGGCAATCCCGGCGGATGGTGTGTAGCCGTGTTTTCCTTCACGAATTGCTTTAACTGCGGCATCTTGTACATGCACCGGCGTATGAAAATCCGGTTGCCCAATACAGAACGACACAATGTCGCGCCCTTCACGCAGTAACTTGTTGACCTCGGCCAGCACGATGAATGCGTTTTCTGTGCCAAGACTCTGTGCGCGATGACTAATATTGAGCATTTTTTCTCCGAGATGATTCGCCAATTAGCTTTGAATTGCGGTATAACAATGGCAATATAAAGCAAACCTCATTTATTAAACAATTAGTAACTTCGTTTGCGACCCTATGACACCTAAACATCTGCTCCTGGCCATCATTTTGTTTTGTGTTTGCGCTGCTTCGCGCGCCGAGTTGGTCAAGGTTTTTGAAAACATTCGCGGCACAGTGGTCTACGCCGAGAGCTCTTCTATTTCGCAAAATGGTGACTTGCGACGCGTGATAGAAATTCAGTCATATCGCGAGCCTGGCCCGCGTGGCATGCTGTCCATGAAGCTAATCAAAGAGTACAACTGCACGAAAGAAACCTCGCAGATTATTTCGTATTCGATGTACACCGAGCGCATGGCAACGGGTAGTCTGATTGGACAAGTGAATACACCCGGACCGGTCGACAAGTTAACGCAAAACCCGGGCGGCGTAGGTGGGTGGCGCTACGCATGCGGTAAGTAGACGATCTGAGGCGTTCAAAAATAGCACCACAGTCCGAGGCACTGCCCTGTTACCCATTGAATCAGCACATCCAAGATCAACCCCACTACCGCTATCGGCAGCCCAACGTAGACCAAGGCCCAGAATGCCGCCCACAACGTGAAGCGGGGCTCTTCGAGTCGATGCCCCATCACCGTTTGTTCATCACGTTGACGTTTCAATTTTTCGAGCATGCTTGGCTGGGCTCTCAGGTATGACCAACGATTCTAATCTATGGCAGGTGCACTGGGGCGGCCATCAGATGGCTGATTGGGACGCCGCACACAGTGCCGCGCTCGGCGCACTTCAACAAGACTGGTCCTACGGTAGCGCGATGCTCACACTCGGTGTTCCCGTGCTGAGAGCACGCGTCGCGCGCGATGGCGAGACAGTGGCACAGGCGCAGTTCATCGTGCGACGCTTTGGACGTGTTGCATCAGTGGCGCTCTGCTCACGCGGACCGATTTGGCGCCAGCCGCTCTTACCCGACGTGCAATCGCAGGTGTATCAGCAACTCAAAAAATCCTTGCCACTATCGGGCGTGCGAGTCGTGCTTGTCAGCCCCGAGCAAGCCGCTGGTGAGCCAAACGGCCTCGCACCGATGCGACGTGTCGTGAGCGGTATGTCGACCGTGCTGCTCGACCTCAGATCAAGCATGGCGCACTTACGCGCCAACCTCGAACATCGTTGGCGTCATCAGCTGGCGAGTAGCGAGTCATCGTGTCTTTCAGTAAAGCGCGTTGGTACGCAGCTGGATCAGTTTCGGTGGTTGTTGGAGGCCGATATCGCGCAACGCCAAGCGCGCGGTCTTGACGGCTTACCGCCCGCATTTGTCGAGCGCTATACCCTCACCCGTAAAAGCGCTGCGAGTACCCTGTTGACCCTACGCGCTGATGCGGGTCGCGAGCGTATTGCTGCAATGATGTTCCTGCTGCACGGCGCATCTGCCACGTATCACATCGGATGGACCACTGATGCCGGGCGCGATGCGCACGCGCATAACCTGATTCTGTGGAAAGCAATCGAAGAGCTCAAAGTGCTTGGCATACAGCAGCTTGATCTTGGCGGCGTCAACACGATACGCAGCGCAGGGGTTGCACGCTTCAAGCTCAGAACTGGCGGAAAGCTGCTTACGCTGGCGGGAAGTTATCTGTTGTGAGCCGATCAGTACTTCGAGGCTGGGACGTGCCTTCGATTACCATCTGCGTGAGCCGATTTTCACCGAGGATTCTCGAATGTCCAGCAATGCGCGCACGGTAGTCTCTTTCCCAACTACTAGCACATACGCCCGGTTTGCGGCGATCACCCTATGGATGGTCGGTCTCGCAGCCATTTTGGTATCTCCCGCGCGGGCCAGCGCCGAGCCACGACTGGCACAGCAAGCCCTGCACTGCTCAGCGATCTTCAGCGTGTTTGCTGAGATCCTCACTGACGACAGCAAGCGCCTGAATGAATTCAAGCGCGGGGTGGAGATATTTACCGAGCTGTATGTAAAGGAAGTTGAAGGCGAACAAGCGGCGGCCAAGCGCGACGCTGAGAAACGCCGCACCGCGCTGCTCGCCGAATTCCAGCAGCAGATGGCGCAGCGCGAGCCTTACCTGCGCGAAGACGGCGTCGTGTGCGGTGCGTGGGCTGAGGCGTTTTTTGCGCAAGGCGAGCGTTGGACTTTCGTACCGGTCTACCCAAAAGTCATCTCGATCAGCGCGCGTCAGAAATACACCCCACTCGGCGCTCAAGCCTTTACACGCTGGCGGCGCTAGTTTGCTGAGCCATGCGGCCTGTCTGCTGAGATACTGTAGCGGCCCTAGTTTCCTAAGCCAGCATGGCGGCCAGTCTGCCGAGGCACTTTAGCGGCGCTAATTTGCTGAGCCATAGTGGCGGCCAATCTGCAAAGCCGTCACCACACGAACATGGCAAATTGAAAATAATCTCTGTCGGCGGCTAAAGTTTGCCGCCTAATGTCCGATTCTTCGCGCATGAGGACGAGAGGAGATACACCATGTTCGTGATCGAGAAGGCATCGGAAGAGCGCCAGCCGGCCGAGCGCGTGTTTTACCCTTTCCGCGATATGTTCGTCGGCGACAGCATCCTGATTCAGGATTTCCGCCGCGCAGAAAGCGCGCGCGTGGCTGCGATTCAATTCGCCAAGCGCCGCGGCGGTGAGTGGAAATTCTCGCTCCGCAAAACCCGCGAGGGCTGGCGGATTTTCAGGATTGGCTAAAGGGCACAAAGGCCCCTGGCGTTTTTTGAAATTGATCCGGCCCGTCCAGCCAAGCTGACGGCACGGCAGCGACATCAAAGACCGACTATGTCGTCCGGCCAGACGGCGCCAACGCAGCTAGCGGCCTTGCAATAAGGATCACAAGTCAGCTTCGGACAAGAAGTTACTCACCAACTGCGCAAACCGGGCTGAGTGCTCGATCTGTGTCCAGTGACCACATCGCCCAAATACATGCAGCTACGAACGCGAAATCAACTGCGACAGCCGTAATGAGCTCTAGAACGGAATCACTTTATCGTCGCGGCCATGTACGATCAGTGTTTCTTGCTGAATCGCAGCGATGTCATCATCGTTACTGGCTAGTGCATCAACCCAGCGCTGGCGCGGCGCTGGAAACATCGCCGAGTAGCTCTCATGAAAACCCGGCCGATTACTCGCCTCAAACCGTAAACGCGCCAGATCATCATTCACCAAGCCACGATCGTAGGCAAATAAATCCATAATGCTGCGCATATTTTCAAACGAAGGCTCATAGCCCCACACCGCATCTAGTGCCGGCGTGATCGGGAATGACAAACCGGCAGCGCCCATCAATACTAGCCGCCGCACACGCTGCGAATAACGAATGGTCAAGGCGAGCGATAGCGCGCCGCCAAAAGAGTAACCGACCAAATCCACCTGCGGTAAATCCATGGCATCGAGCAAATCAATCGCCTGCTTTACCCAGTTATCCATGGTGTAGGGAAAGCCGTGCGGCCGCTCGGTGAAACCAAAGCCCACCATATCGGGCGCAATCACCCTGCGCTGCTTCGACAGCTCAGGCATCACCAAGCGCCAGTTCGCAAACGCGGATACACCAGGGCCCGCGCCATGAATCAGCAGTACCGGGAAGCCGGTGCCAACATCGTGATAGTTCACGTCGATACCACCGGCATCGATGCCGTGCGTCAGGCGCTCAAGCCCGAAACTGAGCTGGGGTTTCATGGTCATCACAACATGGCGATGGGAGCCGCGAATTCAATTGCAGCGATTGAATCTGGTGCAAATCGTGTTGACGCCGCTGCTGCAGGTTTGGATGCGGGTGCGGGTAATACCCCGCTCGAGGTGTTGGTGGCCGTGCTTGATCGCATGAGCGTGGACACCGGTGTCGATGTCTGGAAGATTCAGGATGTCGCAGAAGACTTGGTAGTGCCGATTATGGACTTCCCGATTCGTATCGATCGCGATGCGCTGACGCTGGGTTACGCTGGTGTGTACGGCTCTTTCCTGCTGTTCGCAAAACGTGCCGAGGTGAAGTACGGCATCCCTGCCCGCGAGCTGCTGCTGGAGCTTGGCCGTCGCAAGATGGCCGGCGGTCAGGAAGACATGATCGAAGACGCTGCATTGACCCTCTCGCGTGAGCGCAGAGAGCGTGCTGCCAAGGCGGCTTGACCCATTACAAAGGAGAACGATATGCCGTTCGCACAAATCCATCTGTTGGAAGGTCGTACCGAAGACCAAAAACGCGCGGTAATTGAGAAAGTCACGCAGGCTTTGCATGAGGCCGTCGGCGCGCCGAACGAGACGATTCGCATCCTGATCTCCGAGGTACCCAAGGCGCACTGGGGAATCGGCGGTACCTCGGCCAAAGACCTCGGGCGCTAGGGGTCGGAGCATCATCTTTCCTGCATCTCTCGTCTGCGAGAATTGTGTAGAATCCGAGGCGTACTGCGAATCCGGTGTTTCACACAGGCTGCGAAGACGATTCATGGACAGCGATTTTCTGATTCCTCTGCTGGTCACGCTTGTTACGGCGATGATGATCGGCGCCATCTATCTGCTAACGCTGTTGGTGAATGACGGCCAACCAGATCGCAGCGAGGAAGAAACGCTGACCGAGTACATCGCTGACCAGGGCTCAGCCCCGGTAGCCCAAGCCGACGCTAACGCCGATGCCGACGGTGCGACTGCCCCGGCTGAGGCGAAACAAACCTAGGCCCTCACATGTCCCCTGCTGATGCGGCCTTGGTCGCCGCGGGTGCTTTTTTGGCCGGCGCCATCAATGCGATCGCAGGGGGCGGTACCTTTTTCTCTTTTCCGGCGATGCTGATGGCGGGCGTACCCCCGGTCACCGCCAACGCCAGTAATTCGGTCGCACTCTGGCCCGCCAGTCTCTCAAGCGCCTGGGCCTATCGCCGCGAGGCCATGCGACGCGGCCGCTGGGCAGTGCTGCTGGCAGTGCTCTCGGTCATTGGTGGTCTTCTCGGTGGCTTACTGCTGCTGGCGATATCCAACCAAACCTTCATGCGGCTAGTGCCCTGGTTGCTGCTGGTGGCGACCTCGCTGTTTGCGCTGAGCGCGCAAGTGAACCGCATCATTCGCTGGTTAAAGCAGAGACTGCATATAGCTGCTTCCGAACAGCCGGGCAGTATCGGTGGTGCTGTGTTTCAGTTGATGGTAGCGATTTATGGCGGCTTCTTTGGTGCCGGCATGGGCATTTTGACGCTGGCCGCGCTTTCGATTCAGGGCTTTGATGATATGCAAGAGATTAATGCGCTAAAGAACCTGACCTCGGCCATGAACTACACCGTGGCAGCACTGACCTTCATCATCACCGGTGCCATCAGCTGGCCCCATACCTTGGTGGCTTTGGTCACCGCAGCGATCGGTGGCTGCGTGGGTGCGGCATTTGCGCGCAAGCTACCCGCGATATGGCTGAAGCGTCTGGTGATTGCGGTTGGCGCCACGCTGACCGTGGTGTACTTCATTAAAACCGCGTAGATTATATTCGGCAGGACTTATTGTGAAGGACTTACTGCGAAGGCCTTATTGCGTGGGTCTTACCGGTGCAGCGGGCATGCGGCGACAGAAACAAGGCCGCCGCGAGCCAGTGGCACTACTTCACCGTTACCTCAATTGATTTCCGTATTTTCTCGCCATAAGAGCGATGCGCGCCATCGGGGAACTGCATCGTGAGACGATAACGACCGGGTGGTAATGTGATCTCGGTCTCTGTTTGGCCTTTACCAAAATGGTGGTGCTGATCATCCATTGGGATCACCGCACCCTCGGCCACATCGGGCACATAAATCAACAAATGGTGGTGACCGGTACCCTCTTTCATTTCTCCGGCTGGCGCAACCTGCATGCCTGACAACCCAAACTTCACTTTAAAAGGCGACGACACCGTCGCATTATTTGTTGGCTCAATGAAATCGACCGATTGCGCCAACACGCTGGCATGAATAAAAGCGCTGAGAGCAATGCAAATAAAGAAACGCATGATTAACTCCCCACATGATCCAGCGTTTGATGATCTCAAGTACTGCAAACGCCCATGCGCGATGCGCGCAAACAGCATTGCTTGCTCTCGCCCCTCGTCGACAACCTGCTGAATTATTTGCGTTACGAGTCGTTCGCCAGCCGCTGATTGACTTGAGTCGAATGTCGGTCGCCGCCCTCATGAACCTGCCGCACAAAAAAATTGCCCGCGCACTGCGCGGGCAAAACCCGAATCTCCGTTGCCGAAGAACAGGGAGGAGACAATCAGTAGACCGACGCGACTCGGTCGGCGGTGTTTCGTAGCGTCGAGCGAAAATCTTTACCTTGCTCGGTCGGCGGCACCCAGCCATGACGACGCCAAATCGACTGCACGTTGTCTGACGCACCGCGACCCTGGTTAGACACCGGGACGGCAGCAGCAGCCATGGCTTTGGCTGTCGTTTCAATAATCATTCTCGCTTGATCGTACATAGGGCGGCTCCTTTCCAAATAGCGTCGGATTTACTCCGAATGCCCGGACATGAAGCAATTTACATGCCAATTAAAACGTCGAGATTCCGTCAGATATATAAATGAAAACACCCTGCCGCGGGGCGGTCAGGGTGCGAATGAGTATGTAGGGGTGGCTAAGCGGAGATATTGCAGCCAGTACTCGATGTAGTTTGAAAAATGTCGCTAGCCAAAACAACGCCAGCGACATTTTTTACTTGCCGCGGAGCCCGTCGAAGACTTCGGCAAACCCTGGCTGATTCTGATGCGAGATCACGCTCCGCGCCGCCTCAATCACTAGCGGCACTGGGTGACCACGCAAGGTCTGCACGATCATTTCATTGATGACTTTGTAGATCTGACCGTCTTCGTCAATGATTTGCCCCAAGCGCGCGGCGAGCGGGTCAAACACACCGTATGCCACGAACACCCCGAGGAAGGTACCCACCAGCGCGGAACCAATCAGCGCACCCAGCACAGGTGGCGGTTGATCAATCGCACCCATGGTTTTCACCACACCCAACACGCAGGCCACAATACCGAGCGCAGGGAGCGCACCCGCCACGTTAGACAACATGCCCTGGAATTTCAATTCATCGTGATGGTGGGTTTTAATGTAGTTCTTCATGACGTCATCGACCGCATCCGCGTCGAGGTTACCCTGCGCGATCACGACGAGTCGCAGCGTATCGCAAATCATGTGAACGATGGAATGGTCTCCCGCGAGCTTGGGGTATTCACCAAAAATAGCAGATGAATCCGGATTCTCGACGTGCGCTTCGAGGGCAACCGCGCCCTCTTTTTTCATGACGTTGAGCAGCTTGCCCACCATCAGAATCAGATCGAGATAATCCTGCGGTTTCCATTTTGGTCCTGCAATACAGCGCCCGATACCGCCGAAGCCGCCTTTGAAGATCAGCATACTGTTGGCGATTAGCTGCGCACCAATACCGGAGCCAACGATAATGAAGCCCTCAATGGGCGCCGCTTTGATAATCGGCGCCATTTTTCCGCCCGCCATAATGTAGCCGCCGAAAACGCAGCCAAACACGACGCCTAGTCCCACGAAAAAAAACATCTGCCTCTCCTTGTGCAAGCGGATTCAGGACCTGATGACCCAGGCCGCACGCTATCGTCTCTTAATTCGGCACGAGATCGGAGAACTCAAGCTCGCACCAAACGATATCATGGCAATTGTGAAACAAACTGCCGAATAACGCTACCCTTGCTCTTCAAAGTAACTATTCGGCCCAGCCGAATTATCTTTTTGAAAATTTTATTCAAACAGCCAGCACCATAGACCGACGCACTCGCCGCTTGCCCACTGAATCAGGATGTCGATAAAAGCGCCAAACAGCATGGCCGGTACGGCGAAATAAAGCATGATTAGTGCCCAGCCTGCCGCTGTCGGGCGCGGCTTATCCAGATCAAGCCCACGTACCCGACGGACAGCTGCCTTTACCTGGCTTGGCGGTCGGCTAGGCGGCTTGGCGGTTTGGGGCATGTTTTAACAATTTCGATGACTGCACCAGATTATATCGAGCGCGATCACAGACATGAGACCTCTTTAGCGCCAACGTGAACACGCAAATCATTTGGAACCAAACCTCTCGCGAGCGCTGGGATGCTGCACATGCGGCGCACAGTACGGTGATGCAGCAGCACTGGATTTACGGCGCCGTTATGCGCTTGCCGGGTATGAAAACACATCGCGCTGAAATTTTGTTTGAGGGGCGTAGCGTCGCATTGGCACAGTTTGTTTGCAGGCGCTACGCAGGCGTATTCAGCATCGCGCTTTGCACGCGCGGCCCGATCTGGCTAAGTGATATCGCAGACGCCTACAAGTCGATAATTCATCGCGAGCTCAAGCGGTCGCTGCCAGTCGCCCGGCCAAGCGTTATTTTATTTTCGCCGGACCTGACAGACCCGCAGCATCCCAGCATGGCGTCACTGACACGCGTGCTGACTGGCTACTCCACCGTGATGCTCGATCTCTCACAACCATTAACAGCGCTACGCGCCGGCTTGCACCCCTACTGGCGTAACCGCTTATCAGCTGCCGAGCGCTCAAGCCTGAAGCTCTCCAAGTTAGAACACGACTCACCCGAACTACCGCGCGTGCTCGCTGAAGAAAACCGACAACGCAAGCGTAAGCGATTCTATGCATTACCGCTGGGCTTTATTGAGCATTATCTTCAAGAAGGCGGCGCAAAGTCTGTACATATTCTCCAGGCCAGCTGGCAATCACGACCGGTCGCTGCGATGCTGTTTTTAATCCATGGCAGCAGCGCCACCTACCAATTGGGTTGGACCAACCCGCAAGGTCGCGCTCTGAATGCGCATAACCTGATTTTGTGGGGAGCGATTGAGCAGCTCAAGCAACGCGGCATCGTTAAGCTTGATCTGGGTGGGGTAAACACGCACGATTTGCCGGGTATTTCGCGCTTCAAGATTAACACCGGTGGCGAAGTGATCACCTATGCCGGCGGCTATGTTTGAGGTGGCAAGACGCCAGTGGTATTTTGTGCAGACTTCCCAAGCCTGCAAAAAACTTTTTTCCTGAGGCTTTCAGGGCAAAGGTGCGCGATACAGCCACACCGGTTTACCTTCAACATTTTGTAATTTCGCCGTTGGCTTGATATCTTCAGCAACGAACTCCAAGCTCACCAACCACGTACCAGGCCGCAGTTCTGCTCTTGCCTTCTCGATGGCGCGCGGCATGGTCTCGGGTCGCTGAAACAGATACACCAGGTCGTACTGCGACCAATCGGCTTTCCACATATCGCCCTGGCGAATGGTCGCCCATGGACAGCGCAGTGCCGTCAGCGCGCGCAAGGGCCAGCTCCACTCCACACCAAACAAAGCCGCTGCCGGATAAGCAGCGCGCAATGCGATTAAACCATCTCCCAGCCCACAGCCAGCATCCAGAATGCGTGCGTCCCTGGCCAACGGCGCGCGCTCGGCCAAACCGAGCAACGCAGACGAAGGCGTTGGAAACAATGGCGCGTCGCGCCAGGCATTGACGGGATAAACAATCGCTATCAGCAGCAGCGGTAATAGCCAAGCCCAGGCCGGTAACACCACGCTGCCTGAAATCAGTAAAGAGAGCGGGAAACCGGCAGCAATTGCCAGGCGACGCCAAATCGTCGCGGCGAATACCGAGAACATGACGCCGGCCAGCGTAGCTGTCGACACTGCCAACCATGCCGCCATGTTAAAACGCAGCAGCACGCTGTACAGCACCCAAGTACCCGCCCACGCCATCAGGGCGGGTATCGGCCAACGAAAAAAAGACAGGGCAGAATTCACGCGCGGATTATAGGCTGCCGTTAAAATGCGCGGCAGTGGCACTGCCCATGGAAGGATAATCCTATGAAAGTGAAACAAATCCTGACCGGTGTCGAGCTGGTCATTGCTGATCTTGAGGTTGAACTGAATGGCGAGCTACGCGCGTCGCATACCTTGTGCGCGCTACTGAAAGACGATAACGGCAAGGAAATCGTCATTCCGCTCAACACACCGGATGGCCGCCCGATTTTCATGAACCCCGAGAATGCCATCGCTGAAGGCTCCGTCAGCCACTAGTACCGGGTGACGGGTCCGCCGCAAGAATTTACAGAAAGCGATCGAGTAGCTTTCTCGATCCGCGGTCAAGGGCGCGAATGTCGTGCACCCGGTAAGTGACACCGTGGCTATCGGTGATGATGAGTCCGCCGTCGCGCAGCCGGCGAATATCTTCTTCACCCTTCAGCACAAAGCTGTTTAAGCCGCGATCCGTTTTTACGGTCCAGGTGCTGGGCGTCGCAAACGTACTGACATCGACCAAGCGCTCAATCACAGGCAAAAACTCGCGCTGCGCAATTTCTTGCTCGATCATGGCGCGGGTGTCCGCATCCAGCACGCTCAGCTGATTGATAAACACCAGCTCATGCCCATCGGTGCTCAGCAATGACACTTGCTCGCCGGGGGCATCAATCGGGAAGGCCTGCGCCGGCACCACACCCACATGCACTTCACCTGCTTCATCGGTAAAGTTGAGCCGGCCATAGCTATCCCGGCGCAGCCGGTGAGCGACCGGCATCCATGCCTTGCCGCTGGACTCATCCATCATGCGTTCCCCGCTTTGGCCAGAGGAATGCGTAATGGGTCGGGTGCTTCATCTTCGGTATCGACGTTGCGTGCTTGCGCTTCATACAAGCGCCAATACGCCCCCTGCTGAGCAATCAATTCATCATGCGATCCGATCTCCACCACTTCACCACGCTCCAGCACCACCAAGCGATCGGCGCGACGCAACGTTGACAAGCGATGCGCAATCGCTATCGTGGTTCTGCCTTTGACCAGGTTATCGAGTGCTTTTTGAATTTCTTTTTCAGTGGCGGTATCGACTGACGAGGTAGCCTCATCAAGCATGAGAATGTGCGGATTAATCAGCAACGCACGCGCAATCGAAATGCGCTGACGCTCACCACCGGAGAGCCCTTGTCCGCGCTCCCCCACAATCGAGTCATAGCCATGGCGTAGTCGCAGAATGAATTCATGCGCGTGCGCGGCTCGTGCTGCAGCAATCACCTCGGCACGTGTTGCGTCCGGTTTGCCGTAGGCGATATTTTCGGCAATCGTGCCGTGAAACAGGAAAGGCTCTTGCAGCACCAAGCCAATGTGGCGACGATAATCCGCCACCGAGAAGCGACGCAAATCAATGCCATCCACTGTAATCGCGCCGTCGGTGACATCATAAAAACGGCAGATCAGATTAACCAGCGTGCTCTTGCCCGAGCCGCTGTGGCCGACCAAACCAATCATCTCTCCTTGCCGGATTTCGAGATTAATACCCTTCAAAATTCGACGACTACCGTAGCGGAAACCGACATCGCGCAGCGCAATGGTACCTGGGGCCTTGGCAACGGGCACCGGATTGGCAGGCTCGGGCACGCTGGAACTGTGATCCAAAATATCGAAAATCCGCTTGGCACCCGCAGCGGCTTTTTGTGTGTGCGACACGATACGGCTCATGGTGTCGAGTCGGCCGTAGAAGCGACCGATATACGCAATAAACGCCACTAAAACACCGACGGTCACGCCATGATGAATCACCAACCAAATACCAAAGCCCCACACAATCAGCAGCCCGACTTCGGTCAGCATGGTGACCGTCGGCGCGAATAAACTCCAGGTGCGGTTTAATTTGTCATTCACCGCGAGGTTATGCATGTTCGCCTCGCGAAAGCGTTGCGACTCACGACCCTCTTGGGCAAAGGCTTTGACGACCCGAATGCCGGGAATCGTATCGGCCAGCACGTTGGTGACATCACCCCAGATACGATCAATTTTTTCAAAGCCGGTACGCAGACGATCGCGCACCGAGTGAATCAACCACATAATCAATGGCAGCGGCAGCAG